>JAEEGL016602983.1_pt1 | contig 17292 bp, 13 predicted proteins | sample 9134231 | NCBI WGS metagenome assembly JAEEGL01 (sample SAMN16246548, study PRJNA631951) | gut metagenome | biome: gut microbiome; feature: rumen; material: fiber-attached | host: Bos | place: Iran: Karaj | collected 2018-10
AGCATGAGGACTAAAACCAGAACAATCGGAGCAAGGGCCAGAACCCAAGTCAAAATGTTCATTGATGGAAGTCCAACACTCGTTACATCAATCATGAACTATTTCCTCCCCTTTCATATTGAATGTAACTTAATATTATCATAACCATGCTATAATTCAACCTTCACAACTTGCAATTATGTGAAATTGTGTGACAGTTTGGTGAAATTTGTTTTTGTGAATTCACAAAGGATTTCTCTTTTTAACCGCTTTCGTTTGTTCGCTTGTACAGTTGTTTTCCTGAAAAGATAAAAAAATGATGAAAATTTACCGAAAATATGCCGTTTTCTTTATCCTTATATTATATATAGGGCAGTGCGGGAATCAGTTGCGGTTTCAACTAAAGGAAGAGGGTCAGAGTATGGCTCTGATCTTTGTGAAATCAGTAATCGATTTATCAATTTCGTGATTTTGTAAAAGTTTTTCTCAAAATGCGAAAAAATCTGTTTTTTCAGCCATCGCAGATCATGTAATTCATCAAAAAAGACGTCCGTAAACGGAACGTCTTTTTGCTATGGAATCTTAGCGAAAAGAATCAGTAAACTGCCGGTGTGCCGTCACAGCGCTTGTCTGTCGCGCCGCATAAGACACCTGTCTCCGGATCTCTCCAGATGATCTGGGCTCTTCCCATATTCGGCTTATAGTTGCCTCTTACAAGGTTATGTCCCATTCTGCATAACTGGTCAAAGATATGTTCCGGAAGATCTTTTTCGACAGCGATGCGCTTGCCTTCTTCCCAGAACCAGCGCGGTGAGTCGATCGCCGCCTGCGGGTTCATGTGGAAGTCGATGGTATTCGTTAATAAGGTGAGCTGACCCTGCGGCTGAATGAAGGCGCCGACACAGCCGAACGGACCGACAGCCTGGCCGTCCTTGGACAGAAAGCCCGGTATGATCGTATGGAAGCTCTTCTTGCCGCCGACAAGATAGTTTGCCTTATCGGGATCAAAGGAGTAGGCGGAACCTCTGTTATTCAACGGGAAGCCGTAACCCGGTACCGCGATGCCGGAACCGAACAGCATATAGTTACTCTGGATCATCGAGACCATGTTTCCGTCTTTATCGGCTGTTGCGCAGTATACCGTTCCTCCGGGAGAAGGTTTGCCCGGAGAAGGCATTAAGGCTGTATTCATATCGATCAGCTTTCTTCTTTCTTCGGCATACTTCTCATCCAGCATCATCTCGGGAGTAACGCTCATGTATCTCGGATCGGTGACATAGTTCATCGAATCGGCATAGGCGAGCTTCATGGATTCAAATAAAAGGTGATAGGTCCTTGCGCATTCCTTCTCGTTTTCCGGAAGGTCGAAGCCCTTCAGGATATTGAGCGCCATTAATAAGGAGATACCGTTACCGTTCGGAGGGATCTCCCAGACGTCATAGCCTCGGTAGTTGACTTTGATCGGATCGACCCACTGTACCTCATAGGACTCAAGGTCTTCTTTAGACATGTAGCCGCCGTTTTCCTTGGCGAACTTGACCAGGGCATCACCGATCTCTCCCTTATAGAGAGCATCGCCCTTTGTATCACGGATCAGTCTTAAGGATTTGGCAACTGCCGGGTTCTTAAAGATCTCGCCCGGTTTCGGTGCACGGCCATTGGGAGCGAAGTATTCCAGTAAGGGCTTCAGCTGGGCTTCGTCGAGTCCCTGGAAGGGGATGCCTTCGGTCTTGTCGCCTTGTGCGCACTTTCTTAACAGACCTAAGTTGGATTCCCAGTCAGTGACAACCTGCGGACCAACCGGGAAACCTTCTTCTGCGTACTTGATCGCTTCTTCAAAAAGATCCTCAAAAGGCAGATTGCCGAATCTCTCGGATAAGGCTCTCCAGCCTGCCGGAGCACCCGGAACATTGACGGCGTGCCAGCCGAAGGTCGGCATCTTTTTGAAACCGTCTTTCTGCAGCTGCTCAGCGGATAAGGCTTTCGCAGCGGGACCGGAGGAGTTCATGCCGTAGATCTTGTCTTTCATCCAGACGATCGCGAAGTTATCGGAACCGATCGAGTTCATCGTCGGTTCGATGACAGTTGTAGCGATCATCGTGGCGACGGCTGCATCTACAGCATTGCCTCCTTTCTTCATGATCTCGATACCTACCTGGGAAGCCAGCTGGGTGGAAGTCGCTACCATACCGTTCCTTGCATAAGACACTGTCTTCTGGGAAGGATAAGGATAGCAGCGGGCATCAAAGGATTCGAATAGACTCATGATACTTTGTTCCTTTCTGATTTATTAAAGACCGCTCAAAAGAGCGGATGTGTTTAGTCAGTCTGTTTATTCCGTTGTCTTTACAGACTTCAGGAAGAGTGAAATCAGATAGACGGCTATAACGACAGGTACCCACAAAAGGGAAACAGATGCCAGCGGCAATCTTTCATAGGCAGCGCAAAGACCAGGCAACAAACCGAAACGCACCAAGTATTTCCACAACATATCGATCATGCCCATCACAAAAGCGGTATAGATCGCATTTCTTGCCGCTCTGCGGCTGCATGATGCATCCGGATCGCGGATCAGTCCGAAGTAGATCACGAGGACCATCGCAGCCGGATAAACGCCGTCCAGGACCGGACCAAGTATACTGAGGATACCGGCCAAACCAAGAGAACCGAAACCAACGCTGAGGATCACGATCACCAATGCGATCTGACGGTAGGAATATCGGTTGTTTGATAACTCGACAAAGAATTCCGCACAGCCGGAAGTCATTCCGATCGCCGTTGTCAGCGCAGCCATCAGAAGCGCCAGAAAAAACAGGATTCCGCCTGTCTTTCCGTAAAGATGTGTTGCGACAGCTGTATAGAGAGATGTATAGGAGAGTTCCGGGTAGACTGACGCAAAGGAAGCGCCGATCTTCATGTGTGAAAAGTGGGTAAAAGTCAGGATCGCCAGACCGGTGATGCCGACTCGCACCATATTTCCGGTCAGTTTTTCTTCTTCGACACCCTTTTCCCGCAAACTGTTCAGGATCACTGCGCCGAAGATCAGTGCGCAGAGAATCTCACCTGTCGCATATCCGTTGGTAAATCCATAGGCAAAGGCATTGTCCGCGTACTGTTTCGCGTTCATTGTACCGGGATAGAGAAACCCTTTTCCGATCACGGCGACGACAATGATCATCAGCACCGGGAACAGGAAGGAAGAGATCCTGTCCATCGCCTTGCCAGGACTCACTAGAAACAGATATGCAACTGTATAGAATACGATCGTAAAAAGGATCAGCGGCAGTCTGGAAGAAAAACTGAGGCCGAATGCCTGAAGAAAAGAATCCCAGGCAGCCGCGCTCATACGTGGTATCACATAAAACGGCCCATTGACGAGGATCGTCAAGGCCGTAAAGAAGAATGTGAATTTTGTTGAGCAGACTCTTTCCGTCAATTCACGGTAAGTGCCTTTCCCTCTGGCAAGTGCGATATAACCAATCAGAACGAGAAAAAGCGACGTGATGAACGCGCCGCCAAAAGCCAGAAGATAGGATGTCCCGCTCTCCTTGCCCCAGTTCATCGGCCACACCATGCTGGAAGCACCGAAGTGCATGGAGAAAAGCGCACCTCCTGCCAGAAGCAGCGGAACGATCTTCAGATTGCCTTTTGGATCCAGATCTTTTTTCATCGTCAGCTCTCCTTCTTCCGTGCAAACAGCGAAAGAATGATTCCGGCTATGAACCAGCCCAAGACCATGCCCCACTCGACCTTGCTGAGTGAACTCGGTCCGAACGGCAGATAAAGATATACGAAGAACAGAACGACCAGGACAGACATGAAACCGACAAAGCGGGCATTCGTGATCTTATACGGACGTTCCAGATCCGGTTGATCCCGGCGAAGCAGGATGAATGCCAGTACGACCATGCCGTACATAATCACTGTACCGAAGGAACTGGCATCAACAAACCAGGTCAGTGCTCCCTGACCAAGGAAAGCGGTAACAGCGCAGACACCTCCGCAGAAAAGGATCGCATTAACAGGCGTCTGGTATTTTGTATGAGTCTTAGCCAGAAACTCCGGCAGCAGACCTTCTTTCGCCATAGAGTACAGACAGCGGGCTGCGCCAAACAGGAAACCGTTCCAGCTCGTAATGATGCCGCACAACGCGCCGATGATACAGATTTTCCCCCAGAGCGGGGAACCGTAGGCATATGCCATCGAATCGGCAACCGGAATGACACCGTCAACACGGATTGCTTCCGGAGCCGACAAACAAGTCGCCAGAATCATCAGGATATACCACATCGCGGCTGCGATGATAGACCATATCAGCAGCTTCGGGATCTTCTTCAGCGGGACGTCCATTTCAGATGCCGCCTGTGGAATCACGTCGAATCCGACAAACATAGCAGGTACGACTAATAAAACGTTCATAAAGCCGCCGACAGTAGTGAATAATGGTTTGGTATACTCCACATCGCCGAATAAGACGCCGCCGGTAAGCAGCAGCACGCCGACAGAAATGATACCGCCGGTCGCGACTGTCTGGAAAACAGCGGCGGATTTGGCGCCGCGGATATTGACATAGGTCAGGATCGCGGTCGCGATCAGGACAACGATCGTCCATGACCAGTACACATCCACTCCCTGGATCGTCCAGATCCGGCCGATCCGCGGGATAGAGACTAAATAATTGAATGAATTGACGAGGGCAGGCCCTTCCCAGGAGGCGACACCGAGATACGCAAGCGTGGTCGCCAGACCAGCAATCAGCGCACCCCGTTTCCCGGCTGCTCTTTTGGCGAAAGCTACACCACCGCCCGTTTCCGGAATCGCCGGCGTGAGTTCCGCGTAAACAAGACCAACAAAAATGCAAAGGATCGCTCCAACGCCAAACGCAAGCATCGCACCGATCATGCCGCCTTGGACAGCCCAGTATCCGCTCAACATGACCCAGCCCCAGCCGATCATGGAGCCGAAAGCCAGTGCAATAACATCGATCGCCTTAAAAGATCGCTTCAGTTCCGGTTTATTCTCGCTCATATGCATTGTCTCCCGTTTGTCCTTCCGGTTTATCCATCAGGACCGCAAAAAACGACATAAAGGTCATCAGTATCCCGATCACGGAGATGGTACTCAATCGGGTATGAAAGATCAGGACATCCCAGATAAAGGCCGAAGCCGGTTCGAGTATGCTTAGAAAAGCCGCTCTCGTTGCTCCGGTATAACGGATGCCGGTAGTCAGAAACAGATTTCCGGCAACTCCCGCCACCGCTCCGCAGAACATCAGCACATATACCCGCGTTTGTGACGGAACGGTAAGCGTTCCGCTGACAGCGCTAATCAGGATCAACATCAGGGAGCTGAGCAGAGCATTATAGAAGGTCAGTTTCAGCGGTTCCACATTGCGAAGCTGCGTGTGATCCAAAGCGTAAACATACGAAGCAAAAGTCACGGCCGAAGCAAGCGCAAAAACAACGCCTTTTGCAGTAACTGCACCACCTTCTGCCGTCAGACTCAGGCCGCCAAGCATCAGCACAGCTGCTATGAATTTCATTTTGCCGATCTTCTCCCGGTCGATTGCCGCAGAGGCAAACGCTACCAGAAGCGGATAGGTAAAGTGGCACAGCGCTGTCGCGCCGACTGACATTTCCCTGGCGGCAAAATCGTACAGCAGCAGTGTCATGCCCTGACCGAAACATCCAAAGAAAAGAAAGTGAAGGAATTCTTTCCTATCTGTTCTCAGATCGATCTTTCTGATCCGGCAAAGCAGCGCACTGAGCAGCGCCATGAACAGAAAGCGGGTGATCGTCATGACTGTCGTATTCAGATCGGACGGCCCGACTAGCGCAATCCATGTTCCGGCTGTACCGAAACACAAGGCGGATAGTATTACCAGAATCGTACCCATAGATGTCCTCAGAATTTAAGAAAGAGCCGCCGAATAATGACGGCTCTTTTGGGATTATGTTTTGAATTATCAGGAATTATAAGAGAAAGGAGAATGGATTACAGCATGCCGAGGGCTTTCCAGATCGGAACAGATACCATGAAGCCCAGCCAGTTGAGGATCATGTAGACGACGTCAGCCATAAGCATGTATTTTTCGTCGATATTTTCCTCGCCGCCAACAGCGCCTAATGAGATCAGGATGTTGGAATGCGTGTAGGTCGGATAGAAGATAACGGAAGAACCGTAGATAACGACACATGCGACCCACGGATCCATACCGAGATTGACCGCCAGCGGGTACAGGATCGCGACCATCAAGGTGTTGGAAGCGGTCTGCGCAACGAAGATACGGACAATGTAAGTAAGGACACACAGAGCAGTGACAAACAGGAACGGATTGGATACGCTGCGGGCGATCGGTTCAAGAACGGAAACGAGCCAGTCACTGATGCCGACAGCTTTGAATACGGAACCGAAACCTAAAGTCATACCGATGAAGACGACCAGAGGCCACAGGGTGTTATTGACGAATTCTTTCTTGCCGATAACGCCTGCGAAAGTCAGGATGACCATCGCCATGACACATACAACGACAGAACCGATGCCAGTCTTCTTTTCAAAGATGAAGAGGATCAGGCACAGGACGGCAACAGCAGCGGTGATTTTTTCGTCCTTTGACAGGCCGCCGATCTGACGGAACTGTTCATCGATGTATTCCTTGGAGATCTCCTTGGCGTTGGGCTCCTTATAAGCGAAACGGATCCAGAAGTAGAAGCCGACGATAACGACAGCTGCCCACGGAAGGCTGCGCAGGAACCATGTGATCCAGGTATATTCAGCCTGTGTAGCTTCCGGCAGAAGACCAAGGACCGTGTAGCCCTGGAAGGAAGCATTAACATACAGGTTGCCGGTGAAGTTGAAGCCGATCCACAGAGCCATTAACAGACCGAAGCGGCCGGGTCCTCTTTTCGGCAAGCCAAGCTCATCAGAGATACCCAATACCAGAGCACCCATGATCGCGACTTTTGCGGAAGTACTCGGGATAAACGGAGCGATGATAATACCCATGACGATGATCGCGAGGACCTGTCCGGTATAAGTCGGTTTGAACCACTTCATGGAGTACAGGGAAAGACGCTTCAGAAGACCGGAATTACGGACAGCCGCGCCGATGCCCATGACACCGACGATCAGCCAGAAGGTCGTTCCGGAGAAGCCTGAGAACGCTGTGCCGAACGGAACGCATTTTGTAGCATACCACAGTGCGCCCATGGCAAGAGTAGTGACATAAGGATCAACCAGGTTCAAGACGAGGTTGACAACACCCCAGATGAAGATGCCCAGAGTACGTAAAGCTTCCGCAGACAATGCTTCAGTCGGCTTGATACCCAGAGCGATAAAAGCGCCTGCAAGAATGGCAAGCACTTCAACGACGTACTTTACCGTCTTATTATTCTTTTTGGCAGTCATTTTTCTCCCCTTTGAAACTTAATCAGTCCGGGAAGCCATATCCGACTTCCCGGACACTATTATTTGATTTACGCGTCAGATCTTCAGACAGCCAAAGACTTACAGACCGATGACACAGCCGTCGCCACGCGGATCAGAACCGCCGATCAGCGTATTCTGCTCTTCGTCAAGAACGATGACCTGACCACGTCCGAACGGTCTGTCACAGTAGCCGCCGCCGAACGGTTCCTTAACGGTAAGCGCATGGCCCTTGAACTGCAGACCGTCAAGCGTGGACTGTCTGTGGCCGGATTCGATATCGAAATTCTTGCCGGAAGTCCAGCAGAAACGCGGAGCGTCGAGAGCTGCCTGCGGGTTCATCTTGAAGTCGATCATGTTCATGGCGACCTGGATGTGTGCCTGCGGCTGGTTGTAACCGCCCATGATGCCGAACGGACCGACCGGCTTGCCATCTTTCATCAGGAACGCCGGGATGATGGTCTGGTAAGGACGCTTGTGGCCGCCGACCTGGTTCGGATGACCCTCTTCCATACTGAACGTGCAGGCTCTGGACTGCAGGGTGAGGCCGTATTCCGGAATAGTGACACCGGAGCCGTAGCAGTTGTAGCAGGACTGGATCATGGAGATCATCGTGCCGTTGGTGTCAGCTGCGCAGAAATAGCAGGTATCGCAGGCATCCGGCTGACCGGCTTTGAAGTCCTGAGCAACATTTTCATCGATCATGCTTCTTCTGATGTCGGCATACTTCGGGTTGAGCAGCATATCGCAGGTGACCTTTGTCATGTAGTCCGGATCTGCAACATATGCTTTTGCGTCTGCGAAGGCGAGTTTGATCGCTTCCATCTGCAGGTGCTTTGTGCGTACATCTTCAAAAGCTGCTGAATTGAACTCGAACTTATTGAGGATCTGAGCCGCGATCAGAGCGGTGATGCCCTGGCCGTTCGGCGGAAGTTCGCAGATCTCGTAACCATGATATTCAGCTCTTAACGGATCATGCATAACGGGTTCAAAGCCTTGGAGGTCCTCCATTTCCCACAGACCGCCGGTAGCTTTGGATTCGCGGACGATCGCCTGAGCGATCTTGCCGCCCTTGTAGAGAGAATCACCGTTGGTCTCAACGATCTCTCTTAAGAAATTAGCCATGTTCGGATGTTTGACGACCTGACCAGGATTCGGAGCAGTTCCACCCGGATTCGGATAATACTCGGCTTCAAAATTCTTTGCCAGTTCGGGAGTCAGGTTAGCTTCCAGCCAGTCTTTACGCCAAGCAAAAGAACCCTGAACGTAAGGCGTGATCGGGTAGCCTTCTTCAGCGACTTCGATCGCTGGAGCAGCTACTTCCGCGAGAGTCATCGTACCGAACTCTTTTAAGAGCTTGATCCAGCCGGCAACACAGCCCGGGAGCGTTGTGCAGTCCCAGCCGCCCATTGGGATCTTGACTTTGTAGCCCTTGCCGGCGCAGTATTCCGGTGTCAGGCCTTTCGGCGACCAGCCGGAGGAGGACATGCCGTGAAGTTTGTCTTTTGCCCAGACGATAGCGAAGTTATCGCTGCCGTAGGTGGTTGCAGCCGGTTCAACGAGCGGAAGCATGATCGCCATTGCCACACATGCGTCAACTGCGTTACCGCCTTTTTCCAACATGCGCAGACCAGCTTCGGATGCTTTTGGATGAGAGGAAGCTACCATACCCTTCTTGGCATAGACAGCTCTTCTGCGGGATGGATAATGATAGGCGTAATGATCAAAATTCACCATAGATATAAATTATCTCCTTTCTTATGGTTTTCTTTGATTTCATGTTAAAACCGAGGCGATTTTGGACAATTGACAAAGGGGAATTGAATGACAAATTATTGAATAATGAGTTCGAAAAGTAAGATTTACACAGAATAATATGCCGATATTCCCGTCTTTGGTTAATTAGTTTACTTATTCGCCGTTTTAGTAAATCTTTTATCATAAGACAGGTATTGTATAATTCGTTTAGAACGAAAATGATGACCGACCGACGCGTTATACGCACAAAGCATGCGATTCGGGACGCTTTTATCCGATTGCTTGCGATCAAGGATTATGACGAGATCACCGTGAACGAGATCCTCGAGTTTTCCTATTACTCAAAACCGACTTTCTATAAGCACTATTCCGGCAAGACCGATTTGGTGAACAAGATCATGGAAGACACATTGAACGCCCTGGACACTGTCATTACCAGATACAAAAAAGAGCATTCCTACGTTTGGAACAGCAGAGATATCCTCGCCTTCAACGAAGCACGTTTTATGCACGTCTATGAAAACAGGGAACTCTATAAGGCTCTGTTCACTTATCCCTGCTTCGCAATGTTCCCGCGCTACCTGCAGGACTATATCGACCGTCTTGAAGTGCCGTATGAACTTCTCCCGCGGTCAGATATCCGCTATATCGAGTATTTCAATTCTTCAATGGCCCACATCTTTACCGGGACCATCTATTACTGGATCCGGGAGAATTTCACTTCCTCCCCAAAGCGGATCGCGGAAATGTACTCTTATACCTTCTGTATCGACGATGAAGACTGAACAGCACCGCAGTGCTGTTTTCTTATTATGCAGGAGCGTACTGATTTTGGTACCTATATATAATAAGGATAATAAACGATCTTCGGATAAATAGTATTTACGCCAGACAGCGTTTTTTCTGCTAAGATTTACAACAAAGAGAGGAGATCTTTTTATGCCATGTACAACTGTATTAGCAGGTAAGAAAGCTACTTATGACGGATCCACCTTTGCTGCCCGCAACGAGGACTCGCCATCCGGATATTTCGGCGCCAAGAAATTCATCGTCGTTGAGGCAAAAGACCAACCGGAAGTCTATCGTTCCGTTATCTCCCATGTAACGATCCCGCTTCCTAAAAAAGCCTATCGTTATACGGCCATGCCGAACGCCGATCCTTCCGAAGGGATCTGGGCAGCAGCCGGAGTCAATGAGCTCAACGTCGCCATGACCGCTACCGAAACGATCACTTCCAACGAACGTGTTCTTTCCGGCGATCCGCTGGTCGTCTACCGCCCCGCGAAAGACGGACAGGAAGAAGTCATCGGCGGGATCGGCGAAGAAGACCTTGTCAGCATCACCCTTCCTTATATAAAGAATGCCCGCGACGGCGTAAAACGCCTTGGCTCGCTGCTCGAGAAATACGGCACTTATGAAATGAACGGTATCGCCTTCCAGGACGGCGATGAAGTCTGGTGGTTTGAAACGATCGGCGGCCATCACTGGATCGCAAAACGCGTCCCGGACGAAGCCTATGTCGTTATGCCGAACCAGCTTGGCATTGATGATTTCGATCTGGAGGATGCCTTTGGAGAACAGAAAGAGCACATGTGTTCTGCTGATCTGAGGGAATTCATCAAAGAGAACCATCTTGATCTGAATCTCGACGGCAGATTCAACCCGCGCTTCGCGTTTGGTTCACACAGCGACTCTGACCATGTATATAACACGCCCCGCGCCTGGGCAATCGAACGCTACTTCAATCCGCGCACGATCGACTGGAACAGTCCGGACCCGGAATACACACCGGAAAGCGACGATATCCCGTGGTGTCTGCTGCCGGAAAAGAAGATCACCGTCGAAGACATCAAATACGTTCTCTCCAACCACTTCCAGGGAACGAAGTACGATCCCTACCGCCGTCACGGTGATATCAGCGAAGCCGGTAAATACCGCGTGATCGGGATCAACCGTAACAATTTCCTGTCTCTTACACAGATCCGCAGTGATGCTCCGAAAGAAACCGCCGCTATCGAATGGGTCTGCTTCGGCTCGAATCCGTTCAACGCCTTCGTTCCGTTCTTTACTCAGGTAAGCAAAACGCCGGAGTACTTCGCCAATACAACGACTTGTCCGACAACTGAAAGCTTCTATTGGGCGAACCGTTATCTTGGTGCTCTTGCAGACAGCCATTATCCGCAGTGTATCTCTCATATCGAGCGTTACCAGTATATGGTTCAGACGACCGGACATACACTGATCAAGAAATACGAAAAGGAGATCGCCAAAGCGAAGAAAGCAGACAAAGCAGCGCTTGCTGAAAAGGCAAATCAGGAGATTGCCGATAGAGTCAAAGAAATGACTTATGCGACTTTGGACAAAGTTCTTGCCACAGCCTCGAATCTCATGAAGAACGCTTATTCGCGTTCCGACGCCTGATTCCCTATCGAAAAAAGACCGCGAGTTTTATGACTGCGGTCTTTTTTGTTTTTCAGACACCGTAATCTACGAGTCTTTTTTGTTTGATATATGTCGTTCCGATCTTTTCAAACGTAACGAAGTCGAGATCTTCCATCAGTCGCGAATAAGCTTCCGCGATCTTTTCCGGTGACCCCTTAAAACCGGCTTCGACCCAGTAATTCAGATGGGCGATATGAATATAACTGCAGATATAATTCAAATAAAGGACATCGACATCCTCTGAATCCTTGAAAGAGAACAGGAAGATCGGCAGACGCTCCTCCTCCAGAAGATAATGCATGAATTTGCGGATGAAATTCGAGAAGCAGGGTTGATGGAAGAATGCATAGTAGAGGTCTTTGTTTTCATATACGCGGGTGAAGACTTTCGTCCGCATGTACTTGATATCCTCCACGGTCTTCAGTTCTCCGCCGCGGTCATCGATCGCTTTCTGAACAACACCCCTTATTGCCTCGATCTCGTCATCGATGATCTTGTCACAGAAATCGTACTTATCTTCGTAATAGATATAGAAAGACTGCTTCGAATACCCAGCTTTTTCCGAGATCGAAGTAACAGTCAGGCTGTCAAACAGGTTCGTTTTCAGCAGTTCCAGCAACGCGTTCCGGAACGCTAGTTTGGAGCGGATCTTCTTGTTTTTGCTGCCCATATACATTCCCCCTGCAGTCAATTCTTTAATATCACAAATCTCTTTTTCTTGTCGAGAAAAATGATTTTTCCGTTTTCAGACTTGACAGAATCACGGTGTTTGTAAACTTCTTTATTCTTGACAAGTTTCAGTAAAGTCATAGTTCCGCGAACTCAAATTACACTGAAACCAAAGTAATACGGGGTTTCAATTATGAGTACTAAGAAGAAAGAAGGGTTCGGTGCATTCGATCTTTTCGCGCTAGGATTCGGTGCGATCATCGGTGTTGGATGGTCGATCACCCTGCACCGTTTCTCAATCAACGGCGGCGGACCGATTCCTGCGTCCCTGGCATTCCTTGCCTCCATGGTTCTGTTCATTCCGATCGCTCTTGTTTTTGCGGAGCTGGCTTCCGCTGTCCCTGTCGCAGGGGGTGTCGTCGCTTATGCGCAGCGCAGCTTTGGCAGAAAAGCCGCTTTTATCGCCGGCTGGTTCCTGACGATGTCCTATCTTGAGATCCTTCCCCTTGAAACGATTTCGATCACCGAGGTCCTTGCAGGGATCATCCCTTTTCTTCGCACCGGGCCGATCCTCTACCGGATCGCAGGCAGCGACATTTACCTCTACTCCTCAATCACAGGCGTTCTGCTTGCGTGCATCATTATTCTGATCAACCGCAAAGGCACAAACGCGATCGCCCGCTTTCAGTCCTCACTGACACTGCTGCTGATCGTCACTGCTTCAGCCTCTATCCTGATCTGTGCGACTAAGGCGAAAGCAATGAATCTTCTGCCCCTGTACACGCCAATGGAAGGTAAAGCTCATACGAGTTTCCTGACCGGCATCATCGCTGTCTGTGCGCTGACGCCGCAGTTCTATGCCGGGTTCGATACGATACCGCAGTCGATTGAAGAAGCAGGCGGCGTTGAGAAGAAAAAAGTCGGCCGTATCGTCGTGTTGACGCTGATCGTTGCCGGATTGTTCTATGCCCTGGTCATTACCGCTTCCGCCTCGGCGATCCCCTGGCAGCAGCTGATCGTTCTTCCGATTCCCGTCCTTTCCAATCTGATGTCGGAACTCTATCCCGGATTCCTCGGTAAAGCAATGTACTGGGTAACCATGCTGGGAGCGTTATCCGGATTGTTTACGACCTGGAACAGTTTCTATGTCGCCGGCGGACGTCTGCTGATGAGCCTTGGCCGCTATAAGCTGATTCCGGCGTCTTTCGCAAAAGTCAATGAACGGAACGTTCCCTATGTTGCCAACGTGCTCTGTTCGGTCATTATGCTGCTGGGGCCGCTGCTTGGGATCGGAGTCATTGATATCCTGGGCATCATCGGTTCCTTCGGCTTCACCATCGGCTGGATGATCTCCTGTCTGGCTTTCCTAAAACTGAGGAAAACAGAACCGGATCTCCCACGACCGTATTTCGTTAAAAACGGTAATCTCATCGCCGGTTTCGGTGCATTTACCTGCGCAGTCATGATGGTCAACTGTATAGCTCCTTTTATGCCTGGATATATGGGCAATTTCGGATTGCTTGCGGTCGTGATCTGGACTGTCCTTGGTATTGTCTTCTTTGTTGTGACTGACAAAAAATTTCGTTCTGAGGCAGAAAAAAGACCTCAGTGATAATTCTTGCCTGATTTCCCCTTTCCCGTCAGGATCAAGAAATACACCCGGACAACATCCGGGTGTATTTCTGTTTGCACATTAAACCAGATAACAGATTCCTGACTCGGTTGTTTTATAGGATGAATCCGAACACTGCATACAGCACAAACGTCAGTGCAGCGGCTATAAAGACATAAGGATATTGGCTTAAAGCGTGCTCCATATTTTCTATCCCGGCGCTCTTTGAAGATAGGACTGTTGCGTCGGTATAGAAACAGGCATGACTTCCAAAAGTCCCCCGGAAACGATGGCCGCCATCGTCAGGATCAAATTCGAACCCAGAGCGTCACACATCGGGATCAGGATCGGAATGACGACTGCGCTCATGCCCCAGTTGGATCCGGTGACGAACGCCAATACGGCAAGCAGCAGAAAGGCAAGGGCCGGAAGCAGTTTGGCGGAGATAAGGGGCTTGGCCAGTTCGATCAGGTATTCGGTAAGACCGAGCTCTCCGCAGACATGCGCCAGCGAGAAGGCTCCCACCAGCATGAAGAAAATCGAGAGCATGGAAGCGAAACCCTCGATCATAGAATCAAGGAAACGTTCCATCGTCATCAGCCTGCGCGGGATATAGAGCAGAAGACAAACAACGATCGAAGCCAGGATACCGATCATCATCTCTCCGGTATAGATCGCCAGAAAAGCGAGAGTCAGAATAGGGAGCAGAAAGTCGATGATCTTTCCGTCTTCAGATATCGCGATCTCTTCTTTATTATATTTCGCGCTGTCCTCCGAATAAGTTTTCCCGGTCCTGGCGGTGCGTTCATAGGCTTTCTTCATCGGCCCGAGCTTCGGGAAAAGACCGATTGCGAAAAAGAAGACGATTGCCAAGGCGATGATCGGATAGAAGAGAAACGGCAGGGTACTGATATAGGAATGAAAAGCAGTATCGAATGCCGCAGCTACCGGCTTCGCGCTGAAGAACAGATTCGCATAAAAAACTGCCCAAGTGGAAAAGGGAATCAGCACGCACACCGGAGCTCCGGTCGAATCCAGCATAAAAGCCAGCGACTCACGCGGAATCTTACGCTTATCATACATATCTTTCATACAGACTCCCACCGTCATAATGTTCAGATAGTCATCGATGAATACTGCCACACCAAGAACGAAAGAAGCAACCGTCGTCCGGATGTCGGTCGTACAGACCTTCTCCAGGATCTTCTGAAATCCGAAGGTTCCTTTAGATTCCCTTAACAGATAAACCAGACTGCCGAAAAGTCCGCAAACGAGCCAAAGCCAGACGTTGTCCGGATCACCGACGACTGTCTCCAGAATCTCCACATATCCAAAGAGAAGAGAAGACCCATAAAGAACAAATGCCCCAAGCACCGACCCCAGAAAAAGAAATTCCGTACATCTTCTGGTGATGATCGCGCCGGCAATCACGACAAATACGATTATTAGTGCAGCCAATCCGTTTGATAGCACCATATCAACTCCTTTTCCGCCAACTCTCCGTCTTGGGATGCGAACGTCAGCACATTATCAAACGACTTGACGGTATTTTATCTTCCCTATCAAGTATCTCAATTGACTTTTTTCGATTTCTGTACAATTTTTTGACCAACTCACAGAAAGAGTCAATCATTCCCGGTTTTCGAGAACATACACTGAAATAAAGAGGTATATGTCATGAGTAACGAGAACAATCGGCTTGTCCGGGCTTTGGGCCTGAAAGAAGCGATCTCCATGACGGTCGGCACCGTTGTCGGCGTAGGGCTGTTTACCTGCGGATCGGCGCAGATCGGACTGGTTGGTCCCTATATCATCTGGTTTACTTTCATTTCCCTGCTCATTAGTATCTGGCCATGTCTGCTTTACGGCGAGATGTCCGCTGCGCTTCCCTGTGCCGGCGGAACATATAACTATGCCAAAAGAGGATTGAACAGAGTCTGGGCAAATGTTGCCGGCTGGAGCTATATCATTTCTGTTGTCGCGATCGGTGCCGGGGAAACTCTGGCGTTTTCCAATTACTTTAAAACTCTTTTTGAACAGTTTGGAATCAATCTCGGCAACGTGGATTCCCGCATCATCGCGGTGATCCTGGTAACGGTCTTCCTATTCTTGAACCTGCGTGGCATTGAGCTTTCAGGCAAGGCGCAGACAGCCTTTATCTTCTTTTTCTGGGGCTGTTCGATCGTCTGGTTTCTTTATATGATCCCGAAGATCCAGCTTTCCTTTTTCCAGCCTCTTGCCAAAGGAGAACTTCCGTCCTTCGCCAAATGCATGACGATCTTTGGACTCGTATGGTGGTGTTACACCGGCTTTGAGACCTGCGTATCCATGGGCGGAGAGACAAAGTATCCGCAATACAATCTGCCCCGCGCACTTAAGCTGTCGGTCTTTCTGGTCTTCGCGGTCAATGCTCTTTTCCAGTGGTTTCTGGTCGGTCTTGTGCCAAAAGAATTCTATGGCCTGATCGCTTCCGCGGACGCGCCGTACGCAGAAGGGCTGAAAGCGGCCGGCTATCTCGGCCTGCCGATCATCATTCTCTGCATCGGCGTTGCTTTCGGCGGCGACCTCTCCACGATCAATCCCGGCATCGCGGCTCCGGCGCGCTATATCTTCACTATGGCCGAAGACAAGACGCTTCCGGATGTTTTCGCAAAAGTCCACTCAAAATACAAAACACCATATATATCTGTCATTGCAGTTGGTATCATCAATTATCTGCTGATCGCGACCGGGTCGATCAATTATATCGCGTCTGTCTCGTTATTCTCGCTGGCAGTCTGTTATATCATCGGCTGTCTGGCTTATCTCGGCCTGAAGAAAAACTATCCGGAGATGAAGCGCCCCTACAAGGCGCCGATGGGAAGTTTCGGCGCCTGGTTCACTGTCGCTGCTTATCTGTTCATGCTGCCGTTCGTTGAAAAAAGCGCCCTGATCACGGGGACGCTCGTCTGTGTTGCGGCTGTCGTATACTGGTTCATCTTTACACGGAAGAACGAGAACCGGATCCCGACGATCGAGGAGGAAATCGGGATCATCGAAGAACCTTCCGCGGAAGAGAAATCAAGAATGGACAGAGAATACAATATTTGGAAGTACGCGACCGCTGCCGTTACCGTCATCGGCCTGCTGATCTACCTTATCCCGTCTTTTCTCTGACAAATACCCAGTGCGTCTCATCAGATGACGCCGGGTCGTACCGATACCCCAGCCTGTTGTATGTCTTGCAGTCTTCCGGATCTCTGATCCGGTTTTCTGCCATATAGCGCACCATATCGCCTCTGGCAATCTTTGCGTACACACCTTTAGTTACAAATCTGCCACCTTCCTTTTCAGCAAACGTAAAGGTCAGGAACCGGTCTTCCGCCTGCAGATATCGTTCTATGACTTTGCTGTACTCAGCAGACGCA
>JAEEGL015284597.1_pt1 | contig 17291 bp, 14 predicted proteins | sample 9134231 | NCBI WGS metagenome assembly JAEEGL01 (sample SAMN16246548, study PRJNA631951) | gut metagenome | biome: gut microbiome; feature: rumen; material: fiber-attached | host: Bos | place: Iran: Karaj | collected 2018-10
TACAACCGCACCTCCTCCAGCATCACCAACGCCTACGGCATCTCCATCTACTTCCCCTACCAGAAGAAGGACCGGGTCGGCAGCGCCGTCAGCGCCTACAACGCCCTGGGGCTGGACAGCGAATACACCCGCTGCATCCAGCAGTTTGCCAGCGTGCAGGGCGCCGGTCAGTCCATCGCCTCCGCGGGCAGCGGCGTGGGCAGTCCGCTGGGCTCCCTCATGGGCGGCGGCAGCGGCAGCATGGTTTCTTCCGACCTGATCTCCGGCCTGCTGGGCAGCTTCCTCGGCGGGGGCGGCTCCTTCGGCCTGGGAGACCGGGACCTGAATACGGACGCCCTCACCGCCTACCTCAAGGAAAACCGCTTCGACCCCGCGGAACTGGTATGGCAGAGCTATAACGGCGCTGCGGTCATGGCCCTCAGCGAAGCGAACTGGAAGATGGTCCACGACCTCAGCCTCAGCGTCTGGCTGGACAACGGCAGCGGCTACATCGACCTGGGCCTGGACAATGTCTTTGACTTCACCGACGAGGGCTACCTCAAGGGCGAATACGACGGCACCTGGCTCGCCATCGACAACCAGCCCGTGGCCTATTACTACGAGGACACGGTGACGGAGGGCGACAGCTATGTGATCACCGGCTGCGTCCCCGTGCTGCTCAACGGCAGCCGGGCGGAGCTGATCCTCATTTTCGACAGCGCCCACCCCTACGGCTTCATCGCCGGGGCCCGCAGCGTTTACACCGACGGGGAGACGGACACCGTCTCCAAGGGCACCGACGGCCTCGTTCCCGGCGAGGACGTGATCCAGTATATCGCCGACTTCTACAGCTACAGCGGCAGCTATCAGGACAGCTATCTCATCTCCGATCCCATCGTCTACACCGGCGAGGAGCAGATCAGCAACGTGTATATCACGGGTTCCGGCACCCCCAACGCCTGCTACCTCTTCACCGACCTCTACAACCAGGAATACTGGACGCCGGTGATCCCGTAAGCTATTCACCGCAGGGAAAACGGGAACGGCCGATCCCGGCCGTTCCCGTTTTGACGATCTTCAGAAAAGGAGGAAACGCCCTTGCGAGCGCCCTTTCAAATCCTTGCCATCCCCTACCGGCGGGAGGGCCGCGAAATCCGCTATTGTGTGTTCCATCGCTCCGACTTCGATCAATGGCAGTTCATTGCGGGCGGCGGCGAGGACGATGAAACGCCACTTGAGGCGGCAAAGCGGGAGATTTTCGAGGAAAGCGGCCTGACCGCCGATGCGATCCTTCCGCTTCGGTCCGTCTGCTCCATTCCCACGGACATTTTTCCCCAAAAGCATACATATCACTGGCCTGCGGACACCTACGTCATCCCGGAATACGCCTTCGGCTTTGCATGCCACGGCGACATTTTGCTCTCCCACGAGCACCTGGAATGCGTCTGGCTGGATTACGCGGAAGCCCGCGGGAAACTCAAATGGGATTCCAACCGGACCGCGTTGTATGAACTGAACTGCCGTCTGACGAACGCAGACGAGGCATGAAGCAGAAATCACGAAAAACCCTTCGCCGCAGAACGCAGCGAAGGGTTTTCTTTCAAAACGACTTACGACCCGTGATGGCCGCAGTCATGGCCGCACTCGTGGCCGCAGCCGCCTTCCGCGTCGTGGGCGGTGCAGTTGGACGAGCTGGTGTAGTTCAGCGTACCCCGCAGGAAGCGCTCCACCGCCGCGTCGCTGGAGCCGCTGACCCCGGCGCAGAGCCGGATGCCCATTTCCTCCAGGGCCTGCTGGGCTCCGGAGCCGATGCCGCCGCAGATGAGCATGTCCGCCCCCGCCTTTTTCAGCACCGCCGCCATGGCCTCATGTCCCGCATTTTTGGGGCGGATGGTCATGCGGTGCACCACTCGGCCGTCCTCCACGTCGTAGAGGCGAAAGAGCTCCGTATGGCCGAAATGCTGGAAGATTTCCCCGTTTTCATACGTTACCGCGATCCTCATTTTACTCCTCCGAAACTCAAATGATGGCGTATTTTTTCTCTCTGGGCTTGTCCTCCGGCGCTTCCGCCGCTTCGCCCAGGGTGATGCCGAACACCGGCGCATATCCCTCCGGCACGCCCAGCTTTTTCAGGAGCGCCGTGCCTTTCTCCCCCTGGAAGGCCATGGTGACGCTGCCGCTGATGCAGGTGCCCAGCCCCAGGCTTTGGGCCGCCAGCACCATATTTTCCCCCAGCAGGCAGGCGTCCATGCTGCCGCGGGAGCCTTCGGCGGTGACGATCAGCACCACCGGCGCGCCGAAGGTGGCGTCAAAGGCCGGGTCCTTCGCCCTCTCCAGCATGACGGGGGGCAGATCGGGCATTGCCAGGACCGCTTCCTTCTGCAGAGCGGAAATCTCCTTCAGCAGCGCCGGGTCCCGAACGGCGGCGACGAACCACTGCTGCAGGTTCATGCCGCTGGGGGCCAGGGTCCCGCATTCCAGGATGGTCTCCAGCTGCTCGTCGGTGACCGGCTTCGCCGTGTATTTGCGGATGCTCCGCCGCTGGGCGATGGCGGCCGTCACGTCATTTCGGATCATGCCGATTCCTCCTTTTTTTCCGGTAATTTTGATGCTATAATAGAAACAGTATAACACAGTTTTCCCGGGATTTCCACCGGTGGAGGTCTGTTCATGGAATTTCTCTTCGCCCCCATGGAGGGGGTCACCGGCTGCGTCTACCGCCGGGTCCACGCCCGCTTCTTTCCCGGCGTCAGCCGGTATTACGCGCCCTTCTTCTCTCCCTCCGGGGACCACCATTTCCCCCTGCGGGGCCTGCGGGATCTGCTGCCGGAGGAGAATCCGGGGGTCAAGCTGGTGCCCCAGCTGCTCACCAACCGGGCGGAGGATTTCATCTGGGCCGCCGCCTCCCTCATGGACCGGGGCTACGGAGAGGTGGACCTGAACCTGGGCTGTCCCTCCGGCACGGTGACTGCCAAGCGGAAGGGGGCGGGCTTCCTGCTCCTGCCCGCGGAGCTGGACGCTTTTCTGGAGCGGGTCTTCGCTTCGCCGGCGCTGCGGGGGCTGGCGATCTCCCTCAAGACGAGGATCGGCTTTGCCGGGGAAGAGGAATGGGAAAGGCTGCTGAGCATCTACCGGCAGTATCCCCTGGCCCGGCTCATCGTCCATCCCCGGCTGCGCAGCGATTACTATACCGGTCCCGTTCATCCCGACGCTTTCGCTGCGGCCCTGGAGGGCAGCCCCTTCCCGGTGGTGTGGAACGGGGACGTCTTCTCCCCCGCCGACCTGGAAGCCCTGAGGGCGCGGTTTCCCTCCGTCGGCAGCGTGATGCTGGGCCGGGGGCTGGCGGCGGAACCGGGTCTGGCAGGGAGGCTGGAGACGGGGGAAGCCTGCCGAAGGGAGACCCTGCGGGATTTTCACGAGGCCGTCAGCGAAGAATACCGCGCCGTCCTCTACGGGGAAACCGCCCTCTGCCACCGCATGAAGGAGCTCTGGTCCTATCTCATCCTGCATTTTGAAGGCGGGGAGAAGCACTTCAAGCGGCTGACCAAGGCAAAGAGCTGGGCGGAATTCCACCTGGCAAGCGAAGCCGTTTTCGCGGAGCTTCCCCTTCTTGCGGACGCGCGAATGCCCGGCCTCAGCGGATATATAAACAACATCAGGAAAGGATGAGCAAATATGGGTTCCAAGTATTCCCACGTCTTCGCCCCCATCCGCATCCGGGGCATCGACTTCAAGAACCGCGTCACTCTGGCCCCCACCACCCCCGTCCTTGCCACGGAGGACGGCATCATCACCCATGAATTCGTGGACTGGTTCCGCATGTTCGCCCGGGGCGGCGCGACGGTCCTCTATCTGGGCAACTGCTCCGTCGACCTGCGGGAAAACCAGGACCAGAACTACCAGCTGGACCTGGGCACTGACCGGGGCACGCTGCCCATGACCTGGTATGCGGACATGGCAAGGCAGTATGGCTGCCACGCCTCCTTTGAGATCAACCACGCCGGGGAGGGCGTGGCCTTCGAGACCTTCGGGCGGCCCAGCTTTTCCTCCTCCTCCTTCATCTCCGAGGACGAGATCATCCGGGCCAGGATGGCGGGCCGGGAGCCCATTGCCTGCCAGGAGATGAGCCGGGAGAAGATCAAAGAGGTGGTGGAGCTGTTCGCCAGGGCCGCCGCGCGGATGAAGCGGGCGGGCATGGATATCGTCATGGTCCACGGCGGCCACGGCAACCTCATCAGTCAGTTCACCAGTCCCAAATTCAACCACCGCACGGACGAATACGGCGGCAGCACGGCCAACCGCGCCCGCTTCGCCATCGAGGTCTGTCAGGCCATCCGCCGCGCCTGCGGGGAGGACTTTGTCATCGAATACCGCTGCTCCGGCGACGAGGAGGACCCGGAGGGCATGCACATCGACGAGACCATCGAGCTGGCGGGCTATCTCAAGCCCTATATCGACATCCTCCATGTCTCCGCCGGTCTCCACACCCTCCCCTTCGGGCCCCACCGTTACTACCGCAACTGGTGCCAGAATTATCTGATGGATCACTGCTTCAACGTGCATTACGCCAGGGACATCAAGCAGGCCCACCCGGACCTGCTGGTGAACACCGTGGGCAGCATCGTGAGCCTGGACTACGCCGAGGAGATCATCGCCAACGGCTGGGCGGATTTCGTCAGCATGTGCCGCCCCCTGATGGCGGATCCGGACATGCCCCGGAAATACGCCGAGGACCGGCCGGAGGACCGGCGGCCCTGCCTGCGCTGCGACGCCTGCGCCAAGCACCTCATGACCCCCAAGCCCACCTTCTGCGCCGTGAACCCCATGAGCGCCATGACCAGCGAGCTGCGGGACGGCGTGGTGCCCCCTGCGCCGAAGAAAAAGCGGGTGGCCGTCGTGGGCGGCGGCCCGGCGGGGATCCAGGCCCTGCAGACCCTCCTGGACCGGGGCCACGACGTGACCCTCTATGAAAAGGAGGCCGAGCTGGGCGGCCGGGTGATCGACGCCGCCGTGCCCCCCTTCAAGAACGACGTGCGGGATTACCTCCGCTGGATGCGCCACACCGCCGGGCAGTGCAGCGAGCGGGGGGCGCGGATCCTGCTGAACCACGCCGCCAGCGCCGACGAGCTGGCCCTGGAGGGCTACGACGCCCTTGTGCTGGCCCTGGGGGCGGAGCCCATCGTGCCGAAGCTCCCGGGCATCGACCGGCCGAACGTGGTCTGGGCCCCGGACGCCGAGGCGGGCAAGGTCCCCGTGGGGGACCGGATCGCCGTGATCGGCGGCAGCGCCGTGGGCATGGAGGCCGCCCTGGACTTCTCCCTGCGGGGGAAGGAGGCCTTCGTCGTGGAAATGCTGGAGGAGGGCCCCGCCGGGAGCAAGCTCCACGCCAGCGCCGGGAGCGGCGCGGCGGAGCTGAAGCGCCTCTTCGCGGAGCGGAGCATCCCCGTTTACTACGGCGCCGCCCTGGCGGAGGTCCGGGAGGACGGGATCCTCTGCCGGAACGGGCGCACGGGCGAGGAGACCTTCTTCCCCTGCGACACGGTGCTGCTGGCCGTGGGCCTGCGCCCCAGGCTGGCGGAGACGGAGGCCCTGCGAAGAAGCGCGCCGGAGACCTCGGTCTTCTCCGTGGGCGACGGGAAGAAGGCCGCCTCCATCTGCGAGGCGGTGAACGAGGCCTTCCAGGTCTGCCTGCACATCTGAATCCCTTGCCCTGTCCGGGGGCCGTGCTTATGCTTCCTTCCAAAAAGGAGGCGGAAACGGCCCCCGCTTTTATGCAGTTTGATTATGACTTTCGTCAGGAAAATACCTGTCAAAAGTCAGGTCAATTCCGCAAAGTCGTGACTTATGCTATCTTTTCCGGCTCCCGGATACCATATATAATGCTGGTGTCATAAGCCCATGATACTAAGCGAAGGGATGGAAAGAACATGAAAAAAGCTGCGACCCTGATCCTCACGCTGCTCCTGCTGCTGGCTCTCACCGCGCCGGCCCTGGCAGCGGGCGAGATCACCGTATACGTCACCGTTTCCGACAACGGCGGCCCCGCCATCGGCGAGAAGTCCGGCGAGCCCATGGTGGCCGTGCCGGTCACCGTGCCGAAGGGCGCGACGGTGGATGACGTGCTCCGGGCCCTCCACGAGGTCGAGTGCAACGGCGGCACCGCGGGCTACAAATCCAGCAAGATGGAGATGTACGGCTCCGCCACCTATTACCTCCAGACCTGGTTCGGCCGCCCCATCGAATACGCCGACGGGGCCAAGAGCGTGACCGCCTGGAAGAATCACAACATGAGCACCTCCCTGGGCAGCACCGTGAAGGACGGCGACGTGGTGGACGTCTGCGTCTACACCACGGTCAGCACCCAGAACTATACCTTCAGCTACTACGGCCTGGCCTGGATGGATTACTATGCGGTGGACGCCGGGGTGGGCGAGAGCTTCACCGTGGGCGTGTGGCGCAGCGCCATGGACATGGCCACCTTCCAGTACAACACTGAGGCCCACACCCTGCCGGTGACGGTCAACGGCGTAAACTCCAGCTTCCGCGTCCTGACGGACGGCAGCCTGACCCTCAGCTTCTCCGAGCCGGGCACCTACTACGTCTGCGTGGGCGGCGACACCGCCTACGGCACGGCTCAGATGAAGGTGAACGTGACGGCGGGCGGCTCCTTCAAGGGCTACGAGATCGCCCCTCCGGGACGGCTGGCCGCCTCCGGGCTGGAGGATGAAGCGGGCGGCGCGCCCATCACCGTATACGTCACCTACACGGATTACGGAACCTGCGGCACCAGCGACAAGACCGGCGAGCGGCTGATCGCCGCGCCCGTCACCGTGCCCGACGGCGCCACCCTGGACGACGTGCTCAGCGCCTTCAACGGCCAGTACGCCGCCGCCGGGGAGGAGGGCTATTCCTCCGCCGGCATGGAGATGTACGGCAGCGAGATGTACTACGTCACCAGCTGGTTCGGCAGCAACACGGACGGTGCCTCCGGGGCCACCCGCCTCTTCAACGCCTGGGTGGGCACGGACATGACCAGCACCCTGGCCACCCCCGTGAAGGACGGCGACTTCATCTACGCCAGCGTCTACGGCCTGGGCACCGGGGGCGATTTCGGCTTCTCCTACGAATACTACGGCATCGGCTACTTCGACTATCCCACGGCGGAGGCCGGCGTAGGCGACGAGGTGACGATCCACGCCTACACCGAGGCCGCGGCCGGGATGTACGGCGGCGAATACCGCACCACCCCCCTGTCCAACATGGACATCTATGTCAACGGCGAGCCCAGCCAGTTCAAGGTGGACGGCAGCGGCGAGGCGAAGCTGAGCTTCGACAAGCCCGGCACCTACGACATCCTGGCCGTGGGCGACAAGACCCAGCCCGCCGCCGCCATGCGCCTCACCGTCACCGAGGGCGCCAGCTTCGACGCCAGCGCCGGTACCGTGGACGTGAACGACGTGCTCCTGGGGAACCTCTCCGCCCCCGGCCGGGGCACGGGCGACCCCGTGACCGTCTACGTCACGGTGACCGACAAGGGCAACTACGCCAAGAGCGAGACCACCGGGGAATACATGATCGCCGTGCCCGTCACCGTGCCGGGGGGCAGCACCGTGGACGACGTGCTCCAGACCTTCAACGGCATGGAGGCCAGCGCCGGGGCCATGGGCTACAGCTCCAACAAGATGGATATGTGGGGCACCACCATGTACTCCGTGGGCAACTGGTTCGGCCAGGCCTCCGTGGCCATGGACGGCTCGGACTACGCCGTCATCGCCTGGCGCAACCGAGACACCATGAGCTCCCTGGCCGACAAGGTCAGCGACGGCGACCTGATCGACGTGAACATCTACGGCGTGAAAAACGCCATGAGCATGGAATACCGCTACTGGGGCCTGGGCTACTTTGACTTCGGCACCGTGACCGCCGGCGTCAACGACGAGGTGACCCTCACGGCCTACCACGCCACCATGGACGCCCAGAGCTTCCGCTGGAACGACTTTGTGAGCTCCGGGCTGACGGTCTACGTCAACGGCGAGAAAAACGCCGCCACCGTGGGCAGCGACGGCAAGCTGAAGCTGAAGTTCGACAAGGCGGGCACCTACTACGTGCTGGCCGCCCCCGGGGACGATACCTACGGCGCGGCCGCCGCGAAGATCGTGGTGGAGGAGGGCGCCTCCTTCAAGGACAACACCCCCGACACCGTGGTCTCCAACGCCATCAAGCCCGTCAGCAAGGTCGATTACGGTCCCATCATCCGCATCGTGATCATCGCCGTGGTGGTCATCATCGTGATCATCGCCGTGGTGCGGGTGGTGAAGAAGAACAAGCAGAAGGACAAGGAGGAGGAATAATACCATGAGCGAGACTCTGGCGAAGAAAAAGAACGGCCGTATCGCATCCGTCGAATTCTGGCGTTTTCTCTTCACCGTCCTCGTATGCCTCTATCACCTGGAGATCTACTACACCAGCGGGAAGATTTTTCCCTCCGGCACCAGCGCCGTGGAGTTCTTCTTCGTCCTCTCCGGCTTCCTGATCGCCCTTTCCGCCGGGCACTGGTTCGAGAAGAACCCCGAGCCCCTGAATTCCAAAGAGGCCGCCGCCCGGGCCACCCAGTTCGTGTGGAAGAAGATCAAGGCCATCTTCCCCGTGCTGGTGATCACCCTCATCCTGCACATCGCCGTCAACGGCGGCGGCTACTACCGCAAGAACTGGCTGGACGCCGCCCTCAATTCCGAGTGGGACCTGCTTTTCCTGGTGGGCACCCCCTTCGGCTACAACAACGGCAGCTGCCCCATCGTTCCCCTCTGGTTCCTCACGGCCCTCTTCATCGCGGGCTACGTCTACTGCTATATGCTCTACCGGAACTACCACTTCACCCTTTTCATCGCCCCCCTGATCGGCGTGCTCCTGTATTCCTTCTTCACCCTCAATTCCTCCCTGGTGCTGGATTTCTACGCCAAGATGGGCTTCATGACCGCCGGCACCGTAAAGGCCTTCGCCGAGATGGGCATGGGCATCGCCATCTTCCGCCTCTACGACCATCTGAACAAAAAGAAGCTCAAGCCCATATGGGAGATCGTGCTGACGCTGCTGCTGCTCTTCGCCATCTACCGCTATTTCGCCCTGACCGTCAAGGCCAACGCGGGCATGGACAACTTCCGGCGCATCGTCTACATCCTGATCATCATCCTGCTCTCCTTCCTGAACAGGGACGTGATCACGAACCTCCTGAATCACGGCTTCTCCCGCGCCCTGGGCAGCATCAGCATGACCATGTACGTCTGCCACTACACCCTCTGCAACGTGTTCTTCGCCATCGTCAACGCCCTGTGGAAGAAGAACCCCATGTCCACCTTCCTGGCCGGCCTGGCCGGCTCCAGCGGCTTCGGCAGCTTCGGCGGCATGACCCTCAGCTGGAAGGTGCGCATCTTCTACATCCTCTTCGTGATGCTGGTGTCCGTGCTGCTCACCCTGATCGTGAACGGCCTGAGAAAGCTGCTCACGCCCAAGCCCAAGGACACGCCTCCCCCGGCGGACCCCGCACCCGCACCCGCGCAGCAATAAGAACGGACGCAGCCCCCTCCCTCGGGAGGGGGCTTCCCGTCCCCCGCTCCGGCGGTTTTTTCCCTTTGGGGCTTTACGGCGGGGCGGATTTGCGGTACATTATACAGAGACAAGGAAAGGAGAAGTCACGTGAAACGAACGAACGCACGCATCCTGCCTCTGCTGCTGATCCTTCTCCTGCTGCTGGCCTCCTGCTCCGCCGTGGGAGAAGCGCTCCCCGCCGGCGGCTCCGGCGGCGGTGAGACCGTCGAGCTCGTCGAGCTCACGCCCACCCCCGCGCCGGAGGATACGCCGCAGCCCCCAGCGGAGGAAGCGACGCCCACGCCGAAGGCGGAGGAAGCGGCGCCCACGCCGGAACCCGCGCCGGAACCGACCCCCGAGCCCACGCCCGAGCCCACGCCGACGCTGCCGGAGGACGGGAGCTACACCAGCAAGGAGGACGTGGCCCTCTACCTGCACCTCTACGGCCATCTTCCCGACAACTTCATCACCAAGGACGAGGCGAAGAAGCTGGGCTGGAGCGGCGGCGGCCTGGAGAAATACGCCCCGGGCAAGAGCATCGGCGGCGACCGCTTCGGCAACTACGAGGGCCTGCTGCCCGCGGGCAAGAACTACCGGGAGTGCGACATCGACACCATGGGCGCCTCCAGTCGCGGGGCCAAGCGCATCGTCTTCTCCGACGACGGCTGCATCTACTACACGGAAGATCATTACGAGAGCTTCGAACAGCTCTATGGGGAGGAACCATGAAAGTATACGAACTGGACGGCCGCATCTGCCTGAACAAAGAGGATTTCTGCACCCGGCTCATCGCCCTCATGCATTTCCCCGCCTACTGCGGGAAGAACCTGGACGCCCTCTACGACTGTCTGACCGCTCTGCCGGAGCCCGCGTCCCTCACGGTCACCCATTTCGCCGGGCTGGAGAAGCGCCTGGGAGACTGGGGCCGCCGCCTGCGGAAGATGCTTCTGGAGGCCTCCGACGGGCAGACCCTGCTGGTGACCCTGCCCGAGGAGGAGGCGGAGACCCCGGCGCAGGTCAACGCCCTGGGGCTGGAGCTGGAGCAGCAGCTCCTCCTGCGCTATTCTCCCATCGCCCTGAAGCTCCTTTATTCGGAGGAGGACATCCCCGAGGGCACCGTCCGTCCCTGGCAGGAGGAGGGCAACCGCCTCGCCATGTGCCAGGCCTTCGCCCTGGTGCGCCGCAACCGCAAAGCCTATACCATGCTGAAGGAGGACCACTGGTGCGTGTGGCCCCTGGTCTCCTATAAGCTCTGCCCCCTGGAGGACGAGGACTACACCTATATGGGCACCAAGTTCTTCGTCCGGGACCCCCAACGGGGCGTCCGCTTCCTGCGGGAGGAATACCCCTTCCTGGAGGGAAAAGCCCCCATCGGCTTCTCCATCGCCCCCCTGCGCAGCTGCACCTTCGTGCCGGACCTGGTGACCATATACTGCAATCCGGCCCAGATCCGCAGTCTGCTGATGGCCGCCAAGTTCCTCACCGGGGATATGCTGCCCCTTACCCTGGACCCGGTGGATTCCTGCGTCCACAGCACCGTCCCCGTCCTCAACGGCAAGGACTTCAACATCACCTTCCCCGACCCCGGGGAATACGAGCGGGGCCTCACAGACGAGGACGAGGTCATGTTCACCCTCCGGGGCGACCTGCTGGAGCCCTTCGCCGAATGCGTCCGCACCTTCGACAGGATCGGCTTCGGCTATCAGGGGCTGAAGATGGAGATGTCTATGAACTTCCCCCGCCCCGAGTTTTACAACAAGATGTTCGACAAGTGGGGCCTGGCCACCGGCCCGGAATGGAAGCACGACTGAATATATGACGCGCGGCGGGCGCCCGGCCGAGAGGCCGGGCGCTCCTGCTTATCCGGGACGGACAGCCGGGGAGCGAAACCCTTTCCGCCCTCTTGACAAACGCCGAATCTGATATCATAATGATATCAGTTCAAGGAGGTAATCACCATGCTGCATATCGAACACCTCACCAAGCTCTACGGGGAGAAGAAGGCTGTGGACGATCTCACCCTCGCCATCGCCCCCGGGGAGATCTACGGCTTCATCGGCCACAACGGCGCCGGGAAGACCACCACCCTGAAGAGCGTTGCGGGCATCCTGCGCTTCGACGGCGGGGATATCGTCATCGACGGGCACAGCGTGAAGGAGGAGCCGCTCCTCTGCAAGCAGCGCATCGCCTACATCCCCGACAACCCGGACCTCTACGATTTCATGACGGGCATCCAGTTTTTGAACTTCATCGCCGATATCTTCGGGATCGACACGGAGACCCGGGAAGCCCGGATCGCGGAATACTCCGGGGCCTTCGAGCTGACGGAGGACCTGGCCCAGCCCGTCTCCGCCTATTCCCACGGCATGAAGCAGAAGCTGGCCATGATCGCCGCCTGGATCCACGCGCCGAAGCTGATCCTCATGGACGAACCCTTCGTGGGGCTGGACCCCAAGGCCTCCCACCTGCTGAAGACCATGATGCGCGCCCACTGCGACGGGGGCGGGGCCATCTTCTTCTCCACCCACGTGCTGGAGGTGGCGGAGAAGCTCTGCGACAGGGTGGCCATCATCAAGGGCGGCAGGCTGGTGAAGGCGGGCACCATGGACGAGGTGAAGGGCGACGCCAGCCTGGAGTCCGTGTTCCTGGAGCTGGAGGACTGACCATGTGGAAAGCACTCCTTAAAAAGCAGTTCATAGAGCTCGTCGCCTTCTATTTTCCCAAGGCGAAGTCCGGGAAGAAGCGCAGCGGCGGCGGCCTCGCCCTCGTCGCCATCCTCATGGTGTTCGTGCTCCTCTCTCTGGGCGCATCCTTCTACACCGCCGCGGAAATGCTCTCTTCCATGCTGCCAATGGGGCTGGGGTGGCTCTATTTCGCCCTCATGGGGACCCTCTCCGTGCTCATCGGCGTGCTGGGCGGGGTGTTCAGCACCTACGCGGGCCTGTATCTCGCCAAGGACAACGATTTTCTGCTCTCCCTCCCCATCCCGCCCCGGCGCATCCTGCTGGTGCGGATGATCGCCGTCTACGCGGCGGGGCTGGTATACAGCGGCGTGGCCTGGATCCCGGCGTCGCTCCGCTATTTCAGGTTCGACGCCTCCCCGGCGCCGGTGATTTTCTCCCTGCTGCTCACCTTTGTAAACGCCCTGCTGGTGCTGGTGCTCTCCTGCCTGCTGGGCTGGGTGGTGGCGGCCGTCTCCAGCCGCCTTCGGAACAAGAACATCCTTTCCGTGATCCTCGCCCTGCTCTTCCTGGGGGTCTACTTCTTTGCCACCAGCCGCATGAACATTTTTATGAATACGCTCTCCCGCCAGGCGGACAGCCTGGGACGCACGGTGCGGGAGAAGGCCTGGCCCCTCTGGGAGCTGGGGCAGGCCGCCACCGGCAGGGCGGTTCCCATGCTCCTCTGGTGCTGCCTGGTGCTGGCCCTGTTCCTCCTGACTTACGCCCTCCTCTCCCGCAGCTTCCTCAGCTTCACCACCGCCAACCGCGGCGCGAAGAAGGCGGTTTATCGGGCCGGGCGGAGCAAGGCTGCGGGCATGGACGCCGCCCTCCTGCGCAAGGAGCTGAAGCGCTTCACGGGAAGCCCCGTTTACATGATGAACTGCGGCATGGGCCTCCTGCTCCTGGTGCTGCTGGCCGCGGCCACGCTGGTGAAGGCGCGCTCGGTGCGGGAGGTCATGGATACGCTCCTCTTCTCCGCGCCTCCCGCGGTGCCCCTGCTGCTGCCCGCTTCGGGGGCCATGGTGATATCCCTGGTGGCGGGCCTGGCCCCCATCACCGCCCCCTCCGTCTCTCTGGAGGGAAAGAGCCTGTGGGTGCTGCAGAGCCTGCCGGTACCCGCCGAAGCCGTGCTGCGGGCCAAGGAAAAGCTCCACCTGCTGCTGGTGCTGCCCCCCACGGTCCTCTGCTGCCTGGCGCTGGCCATCGTGCTGAGGGCCGGTCTCCTCTCCTGCCTGCTGATGCTCCTGATCGTCGTCCTCTTCACGGGGGTGACCGGAGCTTTGGGGCTCGCGGCAAACCTGAAAAGGCCCAACCTCACCTGGGTGAGCGAGGTCGTTCCCGTGAAGCAGGGTCTGCCGGTTGTCGTCTCCATGTTCGGCGGCTGGCTCCTGGCCCTGGTCTGCATGGGCCTCTCTGCGCTGCTGGGCATCTACGTGAACGCGCACCTGGGCATGGCGGCGGAGGCGCTGCTGCTGGCGCTCATCCTCGCGCTGCTCCGGCGCTGGCTGAAGAAAAAGGGCTGCGCGATCTTTGAGGAGCTGTAATAAAGTCCCCCGGAAATGCGGCCGCATTTCCGGGGGGCTTTTCTGTCGCTTCAGATCGGTTCAAACATAGTATGCGCTCCGGAAGTTACGGAATTCCTCCGGGAAGGGGATCTCCTGGCCGTAAGCGCCGAAGCAGTAGTTCTCCGGCTGCTGATCCGCGTTGGTGCCGAAGGAGCGGCCCACGTCGTACATCCGCTCCAGGTTCATGAGGAAGGCCAGGCTGTTGCCCCGGGTCTTCGGCCCGGTGAACTTCTCCAGATTCTGCTCCGCGAAGGCGAAGACGTAGATCCCCTTCTTGATGCGGATGTAGAGGGCAGGCTCCGTCGGGTCCTTGTACCCGGCGAAGGACTCGGCCATGGACCGGGCCTCCTCCATCTGCTCCGGGGTGGGGGCCTTCTCCGACCGGGGCATAGTCACGTTGTAATAGCGCTCGGTGCGGTAGACGTGGACGATGCGGAAGCTGGGGGAATAGGTCCAGAGCACCGCCCGGCCCACCAGGTCCGTGGTGTAGCCGTGGCGACGGTCGTTCAGGGTCCCGTCCGGCCGGAGCACTGCGCCGAAGTGGGCGCAGATCTCCACCAGATAGGGGAATTTTGGGTTCATCCCCTGCCGCCCCTCGATGACGGTGACCAGGTCGTTTTCATCGTCCAGGATCAGGGTGAGGCCCAGCCGGGGGGTGACCCCGGTGATCTCCGCGTTGATGAAATAGGTCTGTTCCTCCGCCTTGAGGCAGACGTAGGCGTCCGTCCGGGGCTCCTCCCCCGCCTTTCCCCAGGCGACGGTCTCCCGGTCGAAGCGCAGGACGTAGTCCCAGCCGCTGTCCATGCACACCGTCAGCTCCCGGCCCGCCAGCTCGTAGCAATGGGGCGGGCAGTACTGGCTCAGCCCCTCGAAGGTGGGCTGGCCGTTTTCTGCCATGATCTTCTTTTCCTCCGCCATGTTTTCTCCTTCCTCCCCCGTCAGCCGGGAGCATCCCGTTCGCCGCCCGCCTGCCCGATGCCGGAGAGCCTCTCCAGATAGCGGGCGCGGACGGCGGCGTATTCCGCGTTGTAGTCCTCGTCCTCCCCCTGGTGCAGGCGGAGGATATAGTCGTGTTCCATGGCGGCCACCGCCGCGTCCGCCAGGGAGACCGTGTGCACGCCCAAGTTGGAGCACTGGTCGGAGATGCGCTCCGCGTTCACCAGCACGTCCTGAAAAATGAAGCCGTCGTTCACGCTGCACTCCCCGGAGCGCAGGCGCAGGAGGTGGCGGTTGCGCAGAAGGGCCACCAGCTCGTCCACCACTTCCTCCAGGGGCTCGATCCGCCGGGCGGCCGCCCCGTCGCCCTCCTCGAAGGCCCGGCGGGCGTAGCCCAGGATCTCCCGGATGGCCGCCTGCAGGAGCTTCAGCTCCTCCCGGGCCGCCGGGCTGAAGCGCAGCTCCCGGTTATAGAGCTCCTGGGCGCTCTCCGAGAGGTTCACGGCGTGGTCGCCGATGCGCTCGAATTCGTCCACGCACTTGATGTAGTAGTTCAGCCGGTCGCCGGCGCGGCCCGCCTCCAGATGGGGCGAAAGGCGCACCATATAGTCCCCGGCGTGGTCGGCCAGGGTGTCGATAAGCTCCTCGTCCTCCCCCACCCGGTCCAACGTCTGCTGCTCGTAGTCCGTCAGCAGGGAAAAGCCCCGCTCCACGTTTTCCGAGGCGAGGACGCACATCTCGTCCACCACCCGGCGCACGGCGGACAGGGCCAGCTCCGGGGCTTCGAACAGGGTCTCGTCCAGGGCCTGAAGGTCCAGCTCCGCCCGACGGGCCGCCCCCTTGTCGTCGTGAATGATCTTCCGGCTCAGCTTTTCAAAGCCGGTGCAGACCGGCAGCAGCAGGATCGCGGTGGACAGCTTGAACACGGTGTGGGTGTCGGCGATGCCGCCGGAGGTGATGGGCACGCTCCAGATCCGGTCCAGGACGCCCGCCCGGTGGAGGATCGTGACGGCGAGCAGCACCAGCACCGATTCGCTCAGGTTGAAGAGGATATGCACGATGCCGGTGCGCTTGGCGTCCGCCCGGGCGCCCACGGAGCAGACGATGGCGGTGGTGACGCAGTCGCCGAGATAGATGCCGATGAGGACGCTGTAGATGGAGCTGAAGCTCAGAGCCCCCGTGGTGGAGAGGGCCTGCAGGATGCCCACCGTGGCGCTGGAGCTCTGGATGGAGAAGGCCACCGCCGTGCCCGCCAGGTAGCCCAGCACGGGCTTGTCCGCCAGGGTCAGAAAAAGCTGCCCGAAGGTGGGAGACGAGGCCAGGGGGCTCACCGCCCGGGTCATGTTCACAAGGCCCGTGAAAAGGATGCCGAAGCCCATGACGACGGAGCCGATGCGCTGATAACCCGCCGCCTTGAAGGCCATGATGAGCAGGATGCCCACGATGGCGGCCAGGGGGGCCAGGGTGGAGGGGGTGAACAGGTTGAGCCAGGAGGCGGCGGAGGCGTTGATGTCCAGCAGGCGGATGATCTGCCCGGTGACGGTGGTGCCTACGTTGGCCCCCAGGATGATGCCCAGGGACTGATGCAGGGAGATGATCCCCGCCGCCACCAGGCCGGAGGTGAGGACGATGGTGGCCGTGGAGCTTTGGATGGCCGCCGTAGCGATGAGGCCCAGGAAGAAGGCCCCCACGGGGCTGGTGGTGAGCTTCTCCATGGCGTTTTTCAGAGCGCCGGAGGAGCTTTGCTCCAGGCCCCGGGACATGAGCCGCATGCCGAAGAGGAAGAGGGCCAGGCCGCCGAAAAGCGAGATGAAATCGAAAACCGTCATATCCTTCTCCGTAACGGGCGCAAAAAAGCCGCCCTCGGCGAGCGGCGGCGCCCACGGGTCTCCGGCATCAGCCGCCCGACGATCTGCGTGGTGGATTCGTTCCTATTTTAGCACAAGCCGCCGCATACGGCAACGCTTTTGCAAAAGTTCATTTTCCTGTGGCGATTTTTCTCCGGATGGTTTATAATCCATGCATACACCCTGCTTTCGGGATCTGGAGGTATTTGTTTTATGAGAGCAGTCATCACCATCGTGGGCAAGGACGCCGTGGGCATCCTGGCCAAAACCGCCAACGTGTGCGCATCCCACAACGCCAACATCGTGGACGTGACCCAAACCGTTATGGGAGACATCTTCGCCATGGTCATGCTGGCGGACATCGGAAAGATGGAGAGCAGCATCGCCACCCTTTCGGAGGACATCGAAAAGGTGCTGGAGGGGCAGGGCCTGGTGTCCCACGTCATGCACGAGGACATTTTCAACGCCATGCACCGGATCTGACGGGGGTACGCCATGCTGAACATAAAGGACATCCTGGAAACGGTACAGATGATCCAGGACGAGTGCCTGGACGTGCGCACCATCACCATGGGCATCAGCCTGGTGGACTGCGCCGACGGGGATATAAGCCGCTCCTGCGAGAAGGTCTACGAAAAGATCGTGCGGAAGGCGGA
>JAEEGL015353134.1_pt1 | contig 17291 bp, 16 predicted proteins | sample 9134231 | NCBI WGS metagenome assembly JAEEGL01 (sample SAMN16246548, study PRJNA631951) | gut metagenome | biome: gut microbiome; feature: rumen; material: fiber-attached | host: Bos | place: Iran: Karaj | collected 2018-10
AACTCCAAGGGCGAGATCACAAGCTACAGTGATCCTGCTAAGTAAGGAGGGTAAGTGGTCATGAGGAAATACATCGCATTAGTGTTGATGCTCCTCGTGTGCCTGAGCGTAATGGCTGCTGACTCGTTCATCAAGCCTTACGCTCAGCCCACTACCAACCAGTTGTGGTGGACGGCACGCAAGTGGAACAAGGAACGCATCGAGTGGGTTGACCATCTTGGTCACACCAATATCACTCTTCGCACTATCAACGGCACTGAGAACGAGAGGGCTGGATCTGGTAATGGCGTTAGCATCGTCATCGCTCCTGACCTTTCCGTTGTCAGCTACACTCTCAGTCATGCCTATATCGAAGAGGGGTGGTCTATCTCTAAGGTTGCACCTGGCACTTACGACTTCAAGGTCGGCAAGTGGTACGGTGATATGACCGATGAAGAGAAGACTGCCATGTGGGTTGCTTATACGAATCAAGTTGCAGAAGCCAAGGCTGCGCATGAAGCGATGCTCAAAGCTCCTGCCAAGTTCGACGTGAGTCGTTCTGTTGAAGAGTATGAAGCATTCCTCCTCGGCGATCGTGTGTTCGAGGATCTTACTCCTGAAGAGAAATCGGAGGTTCGTCGTGAACTCGCCAAATATAAAGACGAGTGGACACGTGTTAACGATCCCGAGAACTACGAGTTGCATCTTCCTGATCCTTGGCACCGTAATGGTATGACCGAGCAGCAGAAGATCAAGAGCCGCCGTCGCGGTGGCTATGCTCCAAGGTGATTCTGGTTGCTGAGAAATAAGTAGTAGGTAGGAGATCCTTCGTGGATCTCCTACCTGCTCTACTTCTCTATTTTTTGATTCTATGTATTATCAAGTAAAGGTGAATCCACCATGAGCAAATGTCTGTCTGTCATCAAGAGTATCTTAATCAGACCGATACTCTTTTTGTACACTTTCCCTGCAGCATTAATAGTGTTCGTTATACTCGATCAGTCGATCATGTGTAACCTTCCAGTCGAATCCAAAGTGAGAAGGGTTTGGGAGGAGTTAATTGACCTTCTGATGGATACTGCTGATGATCACTGGGGAGACATAGCCTGGCACACAGTGTGCGTGACTTCAGCGGCAGTTTTCTACACATTGGGGTATTTCCTCGTTAAGAAGATTTTCTTCGATTGAACATAAAAAGAGGTAAGAGGAGGTAGAGCCACTTGTTGTGGCTCTACCTCCGTGGATGTTTCTATCTGTGTGTTGCAAACGACTGATGGAAATCATTAAGGAGTGGTCACGGGAGGAGCGCTCTGATCCTTCTCGTGCCAATCCGCATTCTCATCCAGTGCCTTGGCTGCTGCTTTGACGATGTCAACGACAGCTGCCTTGAGCTCACCGAACGAAGATGTGGTAGAGATCGTGACGTTGGTCATCATGGCGAAGCTTGCCCTGAACCGTTCATTCTCCTGACGGATACGATTCATGGCTTCGACATCAACTGCCGAGTGGATGTCAGCGATGTCTTGGATGAGCTGAGCCATCACAACTTGGTTAGTTGCATAGTACTCTTGGTACCTGGACAACTGCTGATTGACTGAGACCATAGCTGAATCGAAGTCTCTCTTGTTAACGAGAGCTCTCGTATCAAGAGCGTCGACCTTCTTCATCGTCTCCTCTTTGTTCACCTTGCGCCACTTGGTGGAACCACCATGACGAGGATCCCAAATGTAGATGGCATAACCTGAACGAACCTCAGGATCACCATGTTGACCAGTCTGAGCATTGCCAGCGTCACGAACGAAAACTACACCATCGTAGCCGTTGTAGTTTTGCAGTTCATCGTACCTCTGAAGAACGAGCACTTTAGGTATACTCGGTGCACGCGGTTGGGCTTCGTCATCGTCCTCCGCAAAAGTGATAGTAGCCATGCACGCTAACAGCGAAGCGAGCATAAGAAACTTCTTCATGTTTAATTCTCCAATCTTGTGTTTGTGAATTTGTTAGTTGTTTTCTTCAGAGGGTTGCTCGTGGTTGCAGCAATCTCCACAATTACACTCTCCAACAGGGAGATTGTCTATATCGTCAGGAGATCCGGGAGTCATCTCTGAAGATGTTCCCTCGACAGGATCTACCGGATCCTTGGTCTCTGCAACTTCTTCCACTTTAGGTTCTTCTGCAGCAAGAGGAACAGGAACGGGTTCTGGTGTAGGAGCAACTTCTTCCGGAGTTGCTTCGGCTACTGGCTCTTCATCCTTCTTACTGGGAACTGGCTCGTCTGGGAACTTGGTGGGAGTGACGTGGCGTGATGCAGATCTGTATTTGTAGACATGCACCCATTTGCCTTTTATCTCTTTCCACTTGTCGCTCTTGACTTCCTGTCCTGGACCAGGTTTGGGACCTTCGTCGACGATCTCAAGTTTGCGAACTATTCGTTGCACAACTTTCTTACCGTCTTTTTCAACAACCTTAGTTCCATCGTCGAAGATCTTGTATCCTTCTTCCTCGGTATCGTCACCGATGACGTCGATCGGATAGTATCCGTATGCGGCGCACACTGCGTCACCCGGATAGTAGTACGTACGAGTCGGTGTCTTGAGAACTGAAGTGATGATGTCGATAGATCCATCAGGCAAGATCTTAGCATACTGTTTAGCTTTGTACGTTTTCATCAGTGGCGTACCTCGTTGTTGATAACGTGTTAAACGATTTAAGCATAAAATGGCACTAGGGAGGACGCCTTTTACAGCGTCCTTCCCTAGCGTTATTGTGTTGTTACGGAGCCACTTCAGTAGCTGTAAGCATACGGTTACCATCGCCTTCCACGATGTCAAGAATGAACTCCTTGCCATCTCTCACAACCGTGATAGGAAGATCGAATGTAGTTGCTCGTCCGATCTGTGCTTCCTGAAGCAACCTCTCCAACTCGTTCATGCGATTGAGCAAGTTGTTCCAAGGATGAGCGAACGGATTCAGCTCATCGATGATGTAGTTGAGAGTTACGCAGAGATCGAAGAGAGTTCCTTCGTCAACTGCTTTGCTTAGCTTACACCCAGTAACGTTGACGATGTCGATAAGTTCGTTCAACTTGACGACGAGTTCTTTCTTGGTAAGACGCTGATAGTCCTGGCCATTGTAGATGAACACTCTGTGATCGATGGGTCCGTCAGCAACATAAGCGGGATCAGCGATGAACCTAGGACGAGTCGACTCGTAGTAGGTCTCTCCAGCTTCGAAGCTATCACCTTCGTTGAAGAACACTGTCTTGAACTTCAGATTAACATCTGGAGTGTAGTAAGCCTTACCTACCTCAGGAACTGTATCCGGAGTAGGAACATACTCAGCACGATCATACGAGTTGTTGTAGATGTAGTACTTCCCACCTTCAACGTACTTCAGATCGTAGCAAAGCTTGTAGCACAATGGTTCAACATTGATACCGAAACGATACAGACCAACTGCAATCTCATCGATAGCAGAAGCAATAGCATCGAAGCAGCAAGTACGGATGTTGGCTTCCATCGTTGCTTCGTTAGCCATCTCGGTTTCAGTAAGTGCTTCAACTGGGATGAAATAGATGCGCTGTGCACCAGTTGTCACAGCAACCCACTCGTAGTAATCCTCAGTTGGAGTCTCAATGTGCTGACATTCATAGAAGCGTTTGTCTTCACCACAGAACACAACTAGTCCTTCGAACCTAGCACAAGCCAACGGAAGTTCGAGCAACCTAGTTACATAACCATGCTTCTTGTGGTTGGCATTGACCTTGGTGTTCCTGGAAGGGTCGAAAATATGACTCATTTCTCTAGCCCTTTCTCCTTGAAAATTGACTATAAAATGGCTGGGAATTTGCAGGATCCATACATATGTAAAGCCCTAAATTGGGGGTATTTTCACGTCAAAAATCAAGGAGCGGACACATGGATGTCGATACTATCCACGCCATGAAGCCCGTGTTAGTCACTGACGTCAGTGACAACATTAACGTGCTTCAGAAAGATGACGTAACTAAGCAGCGTACCGTGCTTACTGCTCGCGCGATTGAAGATGTTTTCAAGTGTGCCCCGATCAGGAAGACGGATGATGCAGTTGAGTTGCATCCCGACAATGCGTATTTTGATGAGAACGGCAAACTGGACTTCGACAAGATCGTAACAGCTCAGTCAAGAGCTATCGATGCCGAGTCTTACATTCATGGACCAGACGAATATGGTCTGACCAAGATAGACATTCTTACAGGTTCGACTGGTGACTGGCAAGAGGATACCAAGTGGTCAGCTAACCACTCTCCTCATCTTGATCAGCCACCGGGGTTCCTGTACGTCTATTCAGTTCTCGATGATTCATCTTTGGCATGGACCAACTACGACGGCAAAGTCTCCATAGCAGACAAGCTTGGTGATCGTCGTGATAGTGAAACAGCCGAGGATGTCAATCAACGCAAAGTCGATGCTCGTCAACCTTCGCATGTCATCAGACAGATCTTCGTTCCTTCTCACTGGAGAGAGTATCTCTGGACAGATGGAACCAAACCATTCGACGAGTCGATTGATCCTTCGGACAAGATCCCGAACTACGATGCACTCCATCGCAGTCGCTACAACCAGGGACTTCCTCTAACTCGTCTTGGTTATCTCAAAGACGATAACTCTGGTGAGTATGACTGGGATGACTGGCACGTCATGTCCAGGGAGCACAATGGACCAGAGTACTACACCAACATCGGTGTGTACACTGATGATCCGATCTCTACTCCTCTTGCAGATGCAGTTTATCACATCTACGGTAATGTTGGTGAGTTCATCCTTCCCAATGCCAATCTTGACGGCTACAAGCCTGGGCAGAAGATCATCGTTGAGGTGCATCCTCCTCTATGGCAAGGTGCTCCAGTTCCTTCCTGCTTGATCAAGTACAGTGACACCAATGCAACTGGTGGATTCGGTGGCATCCAGGACCAGCAGGTTCTTGTCACTCCGCATATCCGTCGTAACACTAAGGATGTGTACGGCAACGTGAGCGATAGTCAGCTGATCACTTCTGTTGCTAGCTTCGAGCTTATCGAGACTAAGGACGATATGGATCAGACCATCCGCACTTGGGAACTTGATGTGGATATCCAGGAGACTGACTACACTGGTGGTCTAGCATCCATGCTCAGCGAGCACATTGAGACGGTGATACCAGATATCGTCCTTGCACAGGAAGATGGTCGTCAGTATCTTAAAACGATCGATGTCATCATGCCGTGCACTAGCTGCGGTTACGTGATGGCTAACTTCCTCAAGACGACTGGTACTCCTAATGATTCGACTTGGACAGCAACTGTTCAAATCGTCAATCCTCTCAGTCCTGCTTCATTCACGAGAGTGGGTATTGGTGAGCTCCCAGAGGAAACCAACGTCTACTATGTCAGGGATAACCAGTGGTGGCTTCTTGCTGAGAACAACGGACACCCAACTTCATTCCTTCCAGACAAGGAGTACTACGCACTTGATTTCACCAACTGTGACATCAAGCAGGTGATTCAGATCACTGAGGGTGCTTCCATTCGTTCGAGTTTGAAGCTGACTGACATCACAGTTGACAAGATGCGTAGGTTCGCAGCTTATGCTTCTCGTGGGTGTCTCATCCAAGTGCAGATCACTTCAACTGCCAACTACATGTCTGCGTTCAAGGGCAAACTCTTCCCGATCGTTGGATGGTATCCTGACCAACATGACTCCTACATCAACCGTGTGTGCATGAACCCTGAGGCATTCACGATGATGCAGCTCCAGAAACTCTATCTGGATGGCAGTGTTGTGGATGACATCAAGTTGTTCACCAGTGAGGAAGTGTATGAGGGTATCCTCAATGCTCCAGTAGCAACTCGTGCACTCATTGAAGCTTATGCTTATCTCGCACACAAGCTGCAGAGCAAGGGATTGCTCTTCGGTAACTGCTTGAGAGCTAACACTTCAAGTGGCATGCTGAACGAGATAGTTGATCCTGGTACTTACTACGTCACTCCTTATGATGTGATCCAGGAGAACAACAACTATCCTCCGGATGCACTTCATCAGGATGCATCGACTCACGTCATCACGTGCGACAACTTCAACCTTGTAGTTATCAGCAATGGTCATGCTCCTTCTGCTATCGTTCACGAAGAGGAAGGTGGTATCACTGCTCCAACGAGGCTGATTCAGATTGCACTGATGATGGGTGACATCGACAATGCGTTCACCATCGACACTCGTATCGGTGTCAAGGAAGGTAACACTTGGACGTGGGGTCCCTGGGCAAGGTTCAATGACTGGGATCACATTGCCAACAAGCCTATCTACTTCAGGAGTCGTTGGGATTACATCGATAGCCCGAATGCTCCGCTCAACTATGTTGACGGTAACACTACTGTCACTGGTAAGAGCCGTGTCCAGAACCTTGCGAACGTGGACCAGAAGTTCCAGACGCAATCTGGTCACAGAACAGTTCACTTCGAGTTGTTCGATACGTACATCTCTGGTTTGATGGAGATGAGTGATAATCCGGCTTACGATGAGAACGTCAACTATGATGTTCCTCAGATCCTGGTCGGTATCAACAACCTCAATCCAGGCAGCTATGGTTCCAGCACTGAGACTAAGCACTATGTTGCAACTATCCATCTTCCTGACGCAGTCATGGTCAGCGCTCTTACTGCAGCACAGAAACAACGTCGCCGCAAGGTGAGGGTTCTGTTCTACGGTAAGCCGAACCTCAACGGTTGGTCGAGTGTTGATGTGCGCATTGAGTACAGGAGTGCAGTTGCAAGCAATCCCAATTACACGTATCAGCGTAACTGGGGTACTTGGTCGAATGTGATCGGTGGTGCATCTGCTACCACCCCAAGCATCATGTCTATTGAGTTTGAACAGATGGACCTGCCCACAGGCGAGCGCGTGTGGAGTCCTATCGAAGTAGGTTAAAGGAGGTCATCATGAATAAGAAACCATTAGGCGCTACTGCTGCACCGGAACCCAGCGAACTCGAACCTGGTATGTTCAGATGGCGCACTCGTGTGACCACTGGAGTACCTGAGGTTGGAGGGATGGAAGTTGAGACACTCTCTTCTCACATCCTTGACGAGAACGCGCATCCTCAGTATCTTAAGAAAGGACAGGCTGTCCCTACAGGTCAGGAGTACACGATCGTTGGCAGACACAACTCGTACCTTCTTGCACACATGAATCATCTCGCTCGTCGTGATGAGCTCATCCGCACCAAGGAGGAATACGATTCTGCCAAGAATGATGCTCCTTATGTAGATGATGCCAACAACTACAGCAAGATAGCACCGAAGCGTCACATCATGACTGCTCGTGCTTTGGGTGATGTACTCAATGAGTATCAACGACTCGACAGTATCATCCGCGACTGTGGTGATGGCACCAACCTCATCTACATCGACCATGCTGGAGCAGGTCATGTTTCAACAGCTAACATCGGCACGCTTTCGCGTCCTGTGTATCTGAAGAACGGACGTGTTACTGCTCTTAACTGTGATGCAGTATTGACTGAGAACAATCAGACGATCAATGGACGAAAGACGTTCAGCATCGTTCCGAATGTTACCATCGATGCTGCTGATCCTTCAGCCGACACTGATCTGGTTACAGTTGCTTACCTTAAGAAGGCAACTCGTGTACCGATTGGATTCCACGTTATCTCCAACAGGACATTCGATACTGCAGCCAAGGTGGCAACAGCCATGGGCTACGGTACTTGGAGTCTTGCAGCAGAGATTGGCGTTGTGGCTTACATGTGGGTTAGAACAGCCTAAACTGCGATCATGGGGTAGGGCCTGTAATAAGGCTCTACCTCATGACCCATCTATTTTATCGTCAATTTTATGAATTTTTCCACCCTTAATCCTTATAGCAAAGGAGAGAGATCATGGCAGATATGCTTTCGACGCCCAAGTCTATCAAGGAAATCATCAACGGTGAAGATGGACACGTTTATTACGTCATCGCTGGTGATGGCAAAGAGATACGCATGGGCATTGTGTATCTTGAACGATTTGAGGATCTTACTCGTCACATAGGTCAACCTGGACTATTCTTCGTTCGTGACGCAGCGTGCAAGTACGAGAACCCAGACGACTATACATCAAGAGTCATCCAGAATGGCGACCCAACTGTTCATGAAGGTTGGGCCATGTACTGCTGGGATGTCTACAAGGACAACAACAAAGCTGGCTGGCGTAAAGTTGCCGAACAGGAATCTGTTGATGGTCCTTGGGGCATCGACGAGCGCATCCTCAAGATGCTAGTCAAACGTTCTGAGTTCAACAGCTACGTTGAACAGAACAACACTCGAGTAACTGATCTCGAGGAGAGAGTCTCTCGTGCTGAAGATGGCATCAATGGACTGAATGGAGCTGTAGCTGAACTCCAGGAGAAAGCTCACACTCACGAGAACAAACTGACTCTCGATGGATTCGGTGAATCAGGTGATGCTCTTACTTGGAGAGGTGTCATCCTTGGTGGCAGCTTCTACGTCTACAGACAGTATCAAGGCAACATGCACATCTGGAAGGATCCTACCGATCCTGAAGCAGAAGGTATAGTTGTTGACACAGCCAAGGATGTTGCAGATAGGTTCGTGCAGACAACTATCGCTGCCAAGGGCATGACACTTGTAGTTGTTGAACCTGATGAATCCTTCACTCAGTTCGACATCCTTGAAGAGTTCTACCAAGAAGAACCTGAAGAGGGTTCGTCTAGTGCTGGAGAATGGAAGTCCAGACTAGTTGTTGTTCCGCATGGATGTGTGGTTCACAATGGTCTCGGCCAGATCACTTACGTTGACAAACTTGATATTAACTATCATCACCTTTCCAAGGCATACATCAACCGCGGCATCTTCTGCCCGTTGACTGATGATGGTAACTATCAGCCATTTGAACTCTACATCTACGATGCAGACCATGGTTGGACTCCTCTCAAGAAAAAGTATGGTGCTGGAACTGTTATCGGGAAGACTGGTGCGGTCCCCACCTTCTGCTACACCGAAGAAGATCCTGAGCTTCCTTACAAGAAGCATCATCTCTTCTGGGCAGATGACACCATGTTCGTGTATACTGATCCTGATACAGGAGTTACGTTCTCTTGGGATCATTCAGTCATCGTTCGCAAGTTCGGTAGTGTTCCTACCAGCATCGAAGATGGTGAGATTGTCTTCACATCCACCAAGGCAACTGACGGCGGTAACGGATTCACTGATGTGTGCCCTTACAACAATGAAGAAGTTCACTATCAGATCTTCTCCGTCACCAAGCTTGGTGCAGTGTGCACGGTCTATGATCCTGAAGGGTTCGTACCCAAAACACTTGAGTGGAAGGACATCTGGGGTCTCATCAGTGAGAACTCAGTCAAACGTAACCTTCGTGAGAAACTGCTTCCTGTTGGAACCATCCTCGTTCTTCCCAAGCATCCATTGTTCGGTAAGATCGAAGTCAAAGTCATTGGCTCTACTACGAGTAGCTTGACGATGGTTACGACTGAAGCTCTCAAGGTTTGTGAGCATGAAGGTCTTGGCATGTGGATCAACAAGATGTTCAGCATGCATGGCAATGTCATAGAGTCCAACGATGGCATCGCTCAGGCAGGTAAGACCTATTACTACTTCGATCCAGAAGAGGGTTACACTGAACTCGAGGTCAACGAAGGAGATGAACTGCCGGGAGGCAAGGTATTCTACGAACTTGATCCAGAGTATCCTAACGGTGTTTACACTGGTGCCGTTGAACCTGGTGGTCACACCATCGGATTCGATCTCATTGAACCTGAAGTCAATCTTCGTCATTCTAAGACCAAGGTTGGCTGGTGGGACATCAATGGCAACAAGAGTGCTGACACTGAGCAGACTGGTGTTATACTCACATTCGAGATCAGACCTTAAAAGGTTAGAGCCATCAGGTAGCCCTGTGTGGGGCTACCTGATGGTTGCATTATTGCTGTATGTCTGTTCTAGACCACCAGCCAGAAGCGAAGACGTGGAACACCGTATACTTGTAACGGTCTATGGTGTCCTCATCCACTACCTCATCGAAGTACTTGTAAGAGTGAGTCACTTCTCCCTTGGGAGCTCTAACGATCAACTGACCATCATCAGGATGAGTTGGATACTCGTCCAACTTTCTTACTACCAGTTCGTGTATCAGTTCTCCAGCCAACTCATTGTCGTCAGCCTGATCCCAATACAAGAGAAGGTAGCCAGTGTAGTAGGTTTCATCTGTATCTTGGACAGTCTCATATTCGTAAGTAGCTTCCTTGTTACACACATTGTCCGCCGGTCCGTAAGCAGATGTAACATCTACCCATGCCCCATCAACAGCCTTGTAGAAGTGTGTAGCTGCATATCCCCTCTGGGACTGTACAAGTTGCATGACTGATCCGTCAACTACCTCGGTAGCATCGGGGAGTTTTGGTACACACAAGACGATTGTGTTAAGATCGGCTTTGGTAGCAACTTTCTTGATAAGGAGTGTAGGTCCGTATTGTTTTGGATTCATCATGATCTATTCCTCCTTAAGCTACCACGAAGCATGGAACAAATCCAGCTGCCGTATTGTTACAGTAAGTGACTGTGTAACCAACAGGAGTGAAGAAGTTGGAACGAGAGTCACGACAGCTATCGAGAGTGCTAGTTTTGTCACCAGCAGGTTCGTAGCTCTGACGTCCAGCTCCACCGTCCTCACCTAGTTCATGCTGTACATCATACCTACGGTTCTTGGCGGTTACGATCTCAACACAGTCGATGGGAGAACCACCTCGTTCAACATCGATCATCCTTACAGGAGTACGCATGTACCAGGATGCCAAGCAGTCTGCTGGATCCTTGCATTTGTCATCTGCTCCTGCCTCACTACCATAACCAGTAGTGTCGAAACCATCAAGCATGAGTTTCATGCGAGTGTTGGTTTCCTTCTTGAGGTAGATGTCGAACTGACTACCTTCTTGACGACTTACTCCTTCAGGGAATGCACGGTCGATGCCGAACAATTCCACGTAAGATGGAAGGAAGATGATGTCATCGGTTTCATAGTAGTCTGGAGTCTGTTCTCCTCTCCAAGCTGGTACAGATGTACGAGTAATGTTGGTAGCGAGAACCTCTCTAAGATCCTCAGGTAACCCACCAAGGAATCCACTCAACTTGTGGATGGTTCCATTGGTGTCTTTCCAACTGTAACAGCCGTGATGTCCATAGTCATCACTGTAACGATCCCAGATGTTCTTAGCGATGAACCAGTCGATACCTTCCAGACTGTTCAGCCATTGACGAGCGTTCGATGTGTCCCAAGCATTGCAACCAACTTCAGCTGCATCTGCACAGGGGTTAGCCTCGCACGCTTTGCCTGTGTGTGTTGCGTTGTATTCCTCGAGGGATCTAACCTTGTCGGAATCTGGAATGACCTGATGGGTGTTGCCATCGTAGTAGGTCTTGCCGGGCACCCAGTTCGCATCTGTTGTCTGAGCAAGCAACAGCTCCTGGTGATCGAACGATCCACGGAAGAGCACGTCACATGACATGAAGGTAACACTGTTCGGCGTGTAGGGGAGCCCAGTGTCATGATTGCGTAACCTCGCATTGTTGAATGCCACGACTTGGAAGTAGATCTTACCGAAGTCTTTGTGAACCACCTCAACTGTGTCTCCAAGATCAAGAGCGTAGTTGGCTATACCTAGCCTGACTAATTCTTGGAACTTCTTCCACGTCAAGAGAGGGCCACATGCAGCATCAGGGTTGAATGAAACTACATTGAAGATGGTGACGGCAAATACATTGTAGAAGTACTGTTCTTCCACTGGGATGGGAACAGGTGCACCATCGTCAATGTCGATGATGTCACTGTCATCTACAACATCGCTGTCTATAGAGTCAGCCATGCCTCGCTTGCCAGAGTACTGGTTCCTTACAGACGAGTAACCGACAACTTCTCCATCGTAGATGCTTGTTGGAGCACTGCCTTTCTTCTTGACAAGGACAGTGTATTTCCAATGTGCATCTTCAGTGTCGTCTGGATCTCTCCAATGGACGAACACTGTTGCCCTACCAGTGTCGGCATCTCTGAACGAGTTAGCCCACAGATTGGTAGGAGCAGCAAGAGCATTGGGCTCTCTGTAGTTGATGAGTTTCCAGATGTAGGCATCTCCCTGCTTGACGCACTTGTAAGTGTGAGCAGGGAATGTGTCTTCATTGTAACTCACGATGATGTAGGCTTTGCCGAGCAACTCTTCACATGCTTCAGGAAGTTTGTCAATAGGAGTGATGAGATCCTTCATGTCTTCTTCACTAAGGATCATTTCAGCTCTCTCAACGTCAGATAGCTTTTTCATTTTGATCCTTTCGTGTTAGGCAATAGTGAATGCCAAGACAACGTGATGGGTTGCATCACCGACATCTGAGGTTATTAACTCACCAGCACTGTTGGTAACCTTAACTCCAGTCTCGGAGAAGATGTCTGCCGTTCTCAACCACCAAGGATGAGCCACTCCATCGCGATCAGTCTTGATGCGAGGTTCAAGCTCTTCGTCGGAGAACTGAGGACACGGTTTGTTCTCCTCAACTTCCGTAACGATCTGATCGTAGTAGACAGTGTCTGGTTTGAATCCACCACCATCTGCATAATCCTCTTCATCACACTTGCGATACCCATCAGGGCTTTCATCGTCAGGAAGGAAGTAATCCTTACGTATGGCTTCGAAATACTGAACATCTTCCTTGAACGAACCGTCTTCGTTGAAGTCGGCGGCAGACGCAGGAATATACTTAACATCATTCCAGAGGAAGTAGACTTTACCTTCTACTCTGGATTCATCCTTGGTAGGTTCATACGTCTCTTTGGGAGTATCATCATGAGTTACCAAGTAATCTACCTTCTTGGGGTTGAGGTTGAATACCTCTGTCTGTGACAGTAAGTAGATCTTGTCAAGTACTATCTCCGCGCCAGTACCATCACAGATAGGATACATGGTCTTGTTCCTAACAGATGCGATAGTAGCAACAACTTCTGGATCGAACGCAGTTAGCGGAGGAACCATGTCACCGATCTTGTAATCAGGATCAGTCGAATTCATCCACTTACGAAGAGATGATCTTGCCCAGCGGTTACCGCCTTTAGCTATGCGCTCATCACTACCAGATTTCTCGTAGTAAGTGTTAGGAGGTATACGAGAACCAACTCGCAGGTTAGTTACCTGAACAAACTCACCATCCACAAAAGCATAATAAACCTTAGTGCGAGATGTAACATACTGGTCAGCCGTGAGCATGTACTCAGGCCAAGGTGAGTCGAACCTTACTGGTACTCCAACAACATTGACAGAAGCAAATGAGATGCTGTGAGTGAGGTTGAGATCTTCCATCGTCATGCCGTTAAACTTGACGACTTCAAACTCCAGCTTCTTGTAAGTCTCATCATCACTATTAACGTTGATAGTGACTGTATCACCAAGCTGGAATACACGATGTCCCCAACCATTACGGACGATGTTAGTTATAGTCGCCCAAGACAATTCAATCGGCATGAACACACAATCGTCATCTGTATGCCAGACACCATCTTCACTACATGTGAAGAAACGATAATGCCATTCCTCTTCTGTCCCAGCAGGAACATAGTCGTGGTACGCATTGTGACGATAGCGATCCCTTACGTAAGAGTCAGTAACTACAACACCGTCGTAGATGCTGGTCGGATCAGATCCATACTTGCGCATGAGACGAGTGTGTTTCCACACATAAGGATCCTCATCAACTGGATCAGCCCACCTTATCTGGACATCACATCCGATCCTTGGATAGACCATACCTGTGACAGACCCAATGGTTCTTGTGGGTAACTCGACCTTCTTCCACGCTGTTCCATCCGACACAAAAATGTCACCTGGTTTATACCCATCTATAGCGACTTCGATCTGTATAGATCTGATGTCTCCAGTTGGGTCAGGGAACTCTGTAACCAGGGTCAGAGCACTATTTCCATCGTCCTTGTCCAGGACGATCTCGTTTCCACCGATTCTTCCTAGAACCTTCATATAGAGATATGCTCCTTTCCTCTTATTGATATAAAAAGAACCATAAAATTGGGACCATTTCAGGATATCCTATAGCTCAAAATGCTAAAGAAAGAAGGTGTTATTATGGCTAACAAATTCGCTAACATGTTCGTTTCAGGCGGACTCAAAGTTCCTGAAAAGATCCTGAAGCGAGAGACGTTCAGGGCATCTAAGAACTTCTCCGCTCCAGAAGAGTTAGTCCTGAAGGGCTACTGCACACCTGTCGAGAATCAGGGTAATCTTCCGTACTGCGCTGCATACTCAGCATCGTCATTTGCCGAGAACATCCTGTGGCGCAAGAACCATTATCACCAGGACATTGACCCTGTTCCACTCTACAAGTATGCCAAGACGATCGACGGTGATCCGCATGGTGCAGGCACTTATCTTGAGTGCACTATGGAAGCACTCCTTGAGAAAGGTTACTTCGATAAGGACATCTGCCAGATCAAGCAGATCGGTGGTGGACTATTCGACAACGGTAACGTCATTCGCGACGTTAAGTTTGCCATCCATCGTTACGGTGTGTGCATGGCTGGATTCGAGATCACTACAGAGTGGTACGCTCCGAAGGACAATACTGTCAAGGGCGGCAAGTATGGTTCCGAAGGTGGACACGCTGTGATCATCTGTGGCTGGGACAAGGGAGGGTTCATCATCATGAACTCTTGGGGTGACACCTATGCCGATAAGGGATTCGTAAGAGTTTCTTATCCTGCCTTTGAAAAACAGTTCATCTACGGCTGTATGCTTACCCACGTTCTCGATGATTAAAAAAGTGTGAGTGTTCCATGGTATATGGAACACTCACACTATCATCCAAATGATGTAACTAAAGTAGTTGACGGAAAAACCTACATCGGAGTTAGGGAATCCAGCAACTTAATGGTCAGTTCTGATGGTACATTTCTAACTGGTAAAAACCAGAGTGGAATGTATAGAGGTAATAATCATAATGACGCAGGTAACTACTTGTGTATACGAGTTGGTAGAAAAGTCCCCTATGCACATCGCGTTGTCTATGAAGTGTGTACCAATACTGAAATTCCAGACGACAAAGAAATTGACCACATCAACAGTAATAGCCAAGATAATAGGTTAGAAAATCTGAGAGTGGTTTCGCGTTTGGAAAATATGAGGAATCCTTTGACTGTGGAAAAACAACGTGCTTGGTTAGACGTGGCTCATAAAGATCCAGAATTCGAGCACAGAAGAAAAACTAGACAGTTAGAATTTGCCAAAAGCCCGGAACATGCCTCAAGGTTAAAGATGTACGGAGAAAGAAAGTCAAAGCCAGTGATCTGTAGAAACATAAAAACTGGTGAAACCATTCGATTCGATCATCAGTATGAGGCAGTTAGAACGCTAGGTCTTGTTTCCGGATCTATAACGAGTTGTTGCTCCGGAAAATTGAAAACGACTGGAGGTTGGCAATGCTATCGACCTCAACCTGACGCATGACGCACGTTCTTGACGACTAAAAGAACAAAAAGAAAGAGGAGCCAAGTGGTTGCCTTCTGGCAACCACTTGGTCTCTTACTCTTTTTAGCAAGTTGGTCTTGTCTTGAACACTTCCGTTGCGTTAGGAAGTGGATCAGGATCGTGCAGCTTCAGCACCAGTTCACCAGTGGTCGTATCCACATAGATCTTGGCTCCTGGATAACCGAAATGTTGGCAGTGAGTTCTGATCATGTTCTCAACATCGATAGCGCTTGCAGGGTAAGGGATGCGGAACTCCATCAGGCATCACCTCCAGTATCGGCAGCTGCTGCCGGTTCAGAGGGAGGTGCCTCAGGTGGAGGTATCTCACTGCTACCCTCAGTCTTATCATCAGGAAGATGATCAGGAACAGATGGACGATCAACTGGTGCATTCAACCCAACGACTTGTCCATTGTCCATCTTCTCCTGTGCCTTGCGCATCATGTAAGTGTTGATGATCGGTACAGGATTCATCTCTGCAGCTTGGATAGATTCACCGCGCTGATTGACAATGTCAAGTCTCAGCTGAACTACAGGATTGTAGTTGCTGTAGTACTTGGACATGAGCTTCTGAAGCAGTTCGCGACAACGAAGGAATTCTCCTATCGTCTGTTCGAACATCTTCACATCGTAAGGATCAACTTTAGTATCACCAGCGTTGATCTCGAGAGGCCTCTTGACTGGGATGGGCATCTTGCGCTCACCCACAGCCTTCAGTTCAGCTGATGCTGGCCCGATGGTATCGAGAAGGTTGTGACCATCCTCAATGTACTCATCGTTGAACTCCTTGATCGCTCCGCTGAGCATCATGCGAACTGCATTAGCTTTGTCGTGGATGTTATTGTCAGTAACATCCCTAAGTGCGTTCCTACACGAGATAACTGCTTCCCGCATAGCTTTGAATTCACCTGTGATTCTGTTGAGCCAATATGAAGCCCACTGCACTTCCCTGAGAAGTGTATCTGTTTCAGTGTAACCAGTTAAGTCTTGTCCAGGTCCACCCATGGATAACTCCTTTCATTTGATCATCATAACTTTTTTGTTGCCAAGTTTTTTGACGTGGAAGTTTCCCGGATGTGCGGGATCAACCATCGTCTTGCCTTCCCCTCTGAAAGTCCATCGTTGTACTGACTTCCTTGTTTTAAATTGAACATCTGCAGATGCATCATCATCAGCTTCAGCCCCAAGCCTTCCCATTTTCGAGTGGTTGGAGCGTCGGATGTTACGGCTTGATCGTTTCTTGTCATCGTGTTCTCCTCTTTTCTCACCCGAACAGGTGATCTTACAATGCAGTTTACGATAAGACTGTGACATAATAACACTCCTTACTCGGCATAAAAAAGTAGCCGGTTGTATTATTTTCTCAACGTTATTATCTCTTATTACTCGTATGAGTAATATAGATACGAAAGTTCGATGGACTTTTGAAATATAAAGAACGATCACGTTGGGGCTACAAGAGTCCCAACGTGATCTATGGCAACTGAATTGCTTAGTTAGCAGGATCAGTTAAGACGTTGCTGTCAAGAACCACCTTCGGCCACAGTGCCTTGTTATCAGCATTGAGCGGATAGGTCTTGCCAGACTTGGCGCAGAAGATATACACCATCTGATCACCATTGTCCGTACCGAGCTTGAAGTTCTCAGAGTTCATGCGAGTTCCAGCAACGGTAAGATTGGAGATATTGAGCGTCACATTAGCGAACGGCTTGGAGGAGAGGAAGTCTGCCTCGTTCGTGCAGATGCGATC
>JAEEGL016508888.1_pt1 | contig 17291 bp, 12 predicted proteins | sample 9134231 | NCBI WGS metagenome assembly JAEEGL01 (sample SAMN16246548, study PRJNA631951) | gut metagenome | biome: gut microbiome; feature: rumen; material: fiber-attached | host: Bos | place: Iran: Karaj | collected 2018-10
GCCGCCCGCGGGGACTTCGAGCGCCGCCTCGGCGCCGCCGACGGGGGCCCAGTGGCCCATCGCCACGTCATAGCGCTCCAGCGGCGCGGGGCCCGTCAGCGTGACGCGGGCGGCACGCTGATAGTCGAGGTTGACGACCAGCGCATGCGTCGCCTTGCCTCCCTTGCCGAAGCATCCCAGCAGCCAGCCCTTGACGGGGGGCACGCGGCAGAAGAAGTTGTTGTTTTCGGCGACGCAGCGTTCCGCCTCGACCAGCCCCTGCGGGACATTCTTCAGGCGCGGCTTCAACTGGAACGCGGCGTCAACGGGCAGTTCCGCTGCGCCGAAGGGGATTTCACCCGTGTGATAGGCACCGATGCTCTCCAGCCCCCACAGTTCCGTCGCAATCGCCTTGAACTCGCGGTTCACCGCCGCGACGGGACGCCACAGCGGGCCTGGCTGCCCCGTCGAGAGGTCGCGCACGCTGCCCCAGTGCCCCGGGCAGCCGTAGACATAGTTCGACAGCCCCTTCGAGCCGTAGGCGAGGCTCGTGTAGGCGAGATACCGATATTCCTCGCCAGTCGGCACGCGCGTCAGCGCCGTCCACGAGCAGGCCTGGACGATGTTCATCGTCGGCACCCCGTATTTGCGGCCCGCCTCGCGCACGATCGCCTGGTTCAGGAAATACGAGCCGTCGTCGCCGTCCTTGTAGAAGTGGTATTTGTCGTAGGAGAGCAGCTGCGGCTTCAGGCGCTCGAAGTATTCGCCGATGTGCGCCTGGTAGGAGGCGATCGGCGTGCCCTCGTGCCCCAACTGGTTCGGGCGCGCCCCGATCGGGAACATGTTGTTGTAGTGCAGGATCTCCGGCGCGTGTTTCTCGATGAAGGCCACGGTCTTCTGCGCGCCCAGCATCTTCGCGCCGCCCGGCTCGTCCCCGCAGTGCACCGCCAGGAGGGCGGGGTGGCCCTTGAGGCTCTCCAGCCACAGCCGCCCGCGCCGCGCGTTCTCAGGCGACTTGGTCAGCGGCAAAGTGGTCCACAGGATGCCCTTGAGGCCGTGGCGGTGGAGGGTGTCCAGATCCGCCTCGGTCATGCCCCAGCCCAGCGTCCAGCCGCCCGCCGCGAGTTCCGCGGCGAGGTCGTCGCTCATCTCAGGACCCGCCCAGTAGGCGACGATGGGCTCGGTCAGGCGCCACGGCACGGGCTTCTTCACGCGCGCCACTTTCGGCTGCGGATCCGGCAGGGCCTTGTCCACGAAGGCGACGCGGCGCACGTCGATCTTGCCGAATTTGCTCAGGAGCTTCCCGTCCTTGTCACGATGCTGCCACTGCCGCAGGAAGATGCGGACATGGGCGATCGGTTCCGCAGTGCCCTCGACCTCCTCCAGTTTCCAACTGCCCAGCCAAATCGTGTACAGCCTGCCCTTGCGGGTGATGCGGAAGCACCCCTCCGACTTGTTGCCGACCCAGAAGGCATCGCCCTTGCGCGGCGTGCCGACGTAGGCTGCGGCCCGCGCGTTGCCAGTGAGCCAGCCGTCGGTCAGCCCCGCCTCCGCCGCCAGCGCCCCCTTCGCCGTGACGATGTAGAGCAGCACATCGCCCATGAAACTCTTGTCCGCAGGCAGTTCCCACGCCAGATCCAGCTGCGCCGTGAAGTCCCCCGCAACTGGCTTCTCCAACGGACGGTCGAACTCCACGCGGTATTCGCGCCCTGGCTTCTCTACTGGCACAAAGCCCGTCACGCGCCACGCCGTGCCGCACGCCTCCGAGACCACATTCGTCGCCGAAATCTGGTACGCCTTCCGCCACCCCGCGCCCAGGCCCCCCGCAGGGCACTCGTCAAAGCCCGCGCCCAGCGCAAACGCACCGCAAAGCATCACAATCCAACTCGCAATCCAACGCATCCCGCATCTCCTCCAGGTTTTGGACTTCAATCTGTCGTCGCCATTATTGTAATCACCGCCAATCGCCAATTCTATCAAAATAATCCCGATTCTTTGCAATATAGTACGAAAATGCCCAGACCCCAGACTTCAGACCCCAGACCCATCGGGGAGCCCAGCGTTCTGTGCCGTCCCATTCTTGGGGCGGGAAATGACCCCAGACCCATCGGGGAGCCCAGCGTTCTGTGCCGGCCCATTCTTGGGCCGGGAATTGCCTCGCAAATTCCATCCATTCCATCCATGCTTACCCGCCATTTACACGACAACCACTTTCCTGAGCCAGGCTTTCCGCTGTCGGTGCAGGAGAAACTGCAGTTCACCTACCTGATTCCGCATGCCCACCTGACCTGGCTGGAGATCGTGCTGGTGCTGTCGGGGTACGGCGTCAACCAACTGGAATCTGGCAGCCACGACATCCACGGCGGCGATTTGCTAATTCTCCCCAGTCGCGAGAAGCACACCTACCATGAATACCACGACCTGCGTTTCGTGAATCTGCTGGCCGACTGGGAGGAACTGCGCATCGACCTGCGTGATCTGGCGGATCGCCCCGCCTTCCAATATCTTTTCGGCACCGACGACTACCGCTGCTTCCGCCTCGACCCAGGCTATTTTGAGACCATCCGCACCGCGCTCTCCGAACTGCGCCTCACCATCCAAAAGGCCGAGCCTGGCTACCACTTCGCCGCCATCCACCAGTATTGCCGCATCCTCGACCTCATCTGCGACGGCTACGACCACGCCCTCCAGCACGGCCCGCAGTCCTCCGAGGACCGCATCATCCGCCTGGAGGAATACCTCCAGCACCACTTCGCCGAGAAATTCACCACTGCCTGGATGTGCCGCCAGGCGATGGTCTCCCGCACCCAGCTCTTCACGCTTTTCCAACGCTATTTCCAGACCCCGCCCCTGGAACGCCTCGTCCAGATCCGCATGCGCCATGCCTGCCGCCTCCTCCACGAGACCACCCTGCCCATCGGCCAAATCGCCGCCCAGTGCGGCTATGACAGCCAGTCCCTCTTCACCCTCCATTTCCGCCAGCGCCACGGCATGACCCCGCGCCAGTTCCGCCTCCGCGGCTGATCGGCGGCAAAAAAAGAGGTCAAATCGCAAAGCAACTTGCCTTCACGCGGGCCCTTCATTCCAGCTACTCTATGGGTTGCGCGTTTTCGGGCGTCAATCCCATGAGGAACTCTTCAACTGGGACGGCGGTGACATGGGCTGACACCTGCACCTTGCGTTCCCCTCGGTAGAGCAGCCACCCCCGTGCCTCGGGATAGTCGGAAAGAAAGGCCTCCAGGGATGCCGCGTCTCTGCGGTCGGCGTGGCTGGCGTTCTTGACTTCCAGCGCGACAAAGGCATTGGCTCCATAAATCACGAAATCGACCTCGAGGCCATTTTTCGTGCGCCAGAAGAACAGCTCATTTGGCTCATCGAGGTAGTCGTTCCAGGCGCGCAGATGCTGGTAAACCAGTCCTTCCAGGCATGCGCCGTCGATTTCGCATGGATTGTCAAGAGGCCCCTTGGGCCGCAACGCCCGAAATACGCCAGTGTCGAAAAAATAGAACTTGTCGTGTCCGATGAGTTGTCGTTTGGCCCGACGCGTGAAAACAGGCAGCCTGGAGGCGATCATCATTTCATCCAGGATGTCGAAATATGCATCGAGCGTCGACCGCTTGATTCCCGCCTCGCGCGCAATGGCGCTTATGGACAGCACGCTCCCATGGGAAAAACTCGCGACTTGCAGGAAACGCGCAAATGAATCAAGGTTTCGGATGATCCCCTCGGTCGCAATCTCCTCTTCCAGATACAACGCCAGATAACTCTTCAGGACCTCTGCGCTGGAACTGTTTTCGGGATATCGGACCAGGGGGATCATGCCAAATTGCAACGCATCCTCCAGACAAAAATCCTCCCCCATCTCAAGAGCAAGAAACGGATGGCACAGACGCTTGATTGCCCTGCCCGCCAAAAGGTCAACCGAGGCATTGCGTTTCAGTTTCCGAGCACTGGATCCCGTCATGATGAAACGCAGGTTGCAACGCTTGTCCATCAACTCATGAATGACGTCAAGCACGCCAGGGGCACGCTGGATCTCATCAATGATGACCGTCGCATCGTGCGTCCGAAAACCAATGTGGTTCTTCAGACGTTCGGGAAAAGCCCGCAACTCTCGCCGTAGACCAGCATCTAAAAGGGATATCCGTATCGCGTCTGGAAAACAGGCATCAAGCCAGGTCGTCTTGCCCGTGCCGCGAGGCCCAAACAAAAAATAACTCCCCGGCACATCCTTCATGAAGCGTTTCTTCGTGATCATGACACTTTCCCCGTCCCAGTTGCCACTGCCCTGACGCATTGCTTCAATATACATCATGCTCCATGGTTTTCACCAATCATGCGGCGTTTTTTCCGGCGGTTCTGTAAAATCCACAGCGTTTTTTACGGAACCGCCGGAAAAAACGCCGTCTGGAGATGTATATGGTTTCGCTTTGATTCCCTTGAATCTTGAATCCTGAATCTTGACGGCGAATCTGGAATCCTGAGCCGCCCTGAATCTTGAATCCTGGATTTTGAGCCGCCCTGAATCTTGAATCCTGGATCTTGAACCGCCCTGCATCTTGAATCCTGGATCTTGAACCGCCCTGCATCTTGAATCCTGGATCTTGAGCCGCCGTGAATCTTGAATCCTGGATTTTGAGCCGCCCTGAATCTTGAATCCTGGATCTTGAGCCGCCCTGCATCTTGAATCCTGGATCCTGAACCGCCCTGAATCTTGAATCCTGGAATCTTGAGCCGCCCTGAATCTTGAATCCTGGATCTTGAGCCGCCTTGAATCTTGAATCCTGGATCTTGAGCCGCCCTGAATCTTGAATCCTGGATCTTGAGCCGCCCTGAATCTTGAATCCTGAATCTTGAGCCGCCCTGAATCTTGAATCCTGGATCTTGAGCCGCCCTGAATCTTGAATCCTGAATCTTGAGGCACCTTGAATCTTGAATCCTGGATCTTGAGCCGCCCTGAATCTTGAATCCTGAATCTTGCCCCCAAGGGTTGGCAACTGCTAGGGAGCATGGCGGGTTTGCAATGCGCCTGGGGCGCAATTTCCGAAACACGCTCTATAGTATCCCGATATCCGCCAGATGCCGCGTTTTCCAGCCATTTGACCTGCGATGCCAACCATCCGTCCATTTGAGGAGCGGGACGCCGCCGCCGTCTCCCGCGTGATGTTCGAGAGTTTCAAGACCTTCCTGGGCGATCGGATGGGCGACCGTCCCGCGCCGCCCGACTACTGGATCCGCAATGCCGTCCGCACGGGCGAGAACCTGGTCGGGGCGGCCTATGTCGCGGAGGAGGCGGGCCAGGTGATCGGGTTCATCAGCGTCACCGCGAACACGCGCTTCGGCTTCGGCACCCTCGCCGAGATCGGCGTCGATCCCGCGGTCTTCGCGAAGGGGACGGGGCGCGCGCTCTTCGAGGCGGCCGAGGCCTTCTGGAAGAGCCACCACCTGCGCAAGGTCACCACCTGCACCTCGCACATCAACACCCGCGCACAGGCCTACTACGCCAGGATGGGCTTCCATGAAGAGGGCCGCCTCAAGGACCACTTCTTCCCCGGCATCGACGAAATCCAGCTCGCCAAGTTCTACCAGAATCCCTGAATCACCACCCGCCATGTTCATCGACATCCACGCCCACGCCTATCTCTTCCCCTATCCCCCCCAGGATGGCCGCACCCAGTTCTGCACCGCCGAGGAGGTCCTCCGACGCTATGACGAACACGGCATTGAAAAGGGCGTCCTGCTGCCGCTGATCGGCCCCGAGGAGTACATCGCGCAGTCCAACTCCGAGATCCTCGAGATCTGCAGGCGCTGGCCCGACCGCTTCATCCCCTTCTTCAACCTCGACCCGCGCGGCATCCACAACTCCCCGTTCACCGACTTCTCCCCCTGGATCGACTGGTTCAAGGAACACGGCTGCCTGGGCGTCGGCGAGTTCATGCCCAACATGTACTTCAACGACATCATGGTGCAGAACGTCTTTCGGCAGGTCGAGGCGGCCGGCCTCCCGCTCATCTTCGACGACTGCACCACCATCGGCGGACACTACGGCCTCGTCGACGACCCAGGCCTCCCCCAGCTCGAACTCTGCCTCAAGCGCTTCCCCAAACTCATCTTCCTCGGGCACGGCCCCGCCTTCTGGAGCGAAATCGGCACCCTCGACACCGTCGGCGACCGCGCGGGATACCCCAGCTACCCCGTCCGCGCCGAGGGCGCCGTCCCCAGACTCTTCCGCCGCTACCAGAACATGTGGGGCGACCTTTCCGCGGGGTCGGGGGCCAATGCCCTGATGCGCGACGAGGCCTACGCCGTCAAGTTCCTCAACGAGTTCCAGGACCGCCTCTGCTTCGGCACCGACATCTGCTCTCCCACCCAGAAACTCCCCCTCGGCGACTTCCTCATCCGCCTCCGCGACGAAGGCAAACTCGCCCCCGACGCCTTTGAGAAAATCGCCCGCGGCAACGCCATCCGACTGCTGAAACTCAACGACAGGACTTGACTTTTCGCCAAAAAGGCGTATAATTGATAAAACGCCATTGCGTCCCTGCGAAAGCGACTGGGACGGCAAGTCAATCCACTCCCATCGGAAACACCACCATGCGACGAACTTTCACGCTCATTGAACTGCTTGTCGTCATTGCTATCATTGCGATTCTTGCCTCGATGCTGCTGCCCGCCCTCGGCAAAGCCCGCGACAAGGCACGCTCGGCGGGCTGCATCAACAACCTCAAGCAACTGGGTGTGGCGCTGGTCATGTACAGCAACGACTGGGACGACTGGATGCCCCCCAGTGCCTGCGGCAGCACCAAATGGACCTGGTACACGATTCTCGGCGACAACAAGGACAACACTTCCGCCTGCGGGTATGTGCCGTATTTCTCCAACTCCGAGAGGAGCTCGAACTCGGTCTGGCGGTGCCCCGCGGAGAAAATCCCCTTCGGCAGTTATTCCAAGGGGCAGTTCCAGTATCCGCAGTATGCCATCAACGGGTGGATTGCTGGCGGCTACAACAGTGACGCGAACCAATCTGGCGCCAAGAAATATATGCGCGCCCGCATGTACAAGCGAATCCAGATCACCCAGCCCGCCAAGGTCAAGTATGTCATCGACAACGCCAACCAGGGTGGTCATTCCTGCGACTATCCATTCGTCGCAGGCTGGCGTCACGGCGCCCCCGACACCCGCCCGGGACATGCCAGCCACCCGCTTTACGGCCGTGACTCCTCCGCCTGGGCATCAGACTCGTCCCGCACCAACTACTGCCTCCTCGACGGGCATTGCGAATCCCGCAACATGAAGCAGTTCATGCCCTCTGGCGGCCCTGGCAACGCCACTTTCATGATCAGCGACGACGACGGCAAGGCGATCTGCGGCTACACGGTCACCACTGGATTCATCTGGAAGGCTGAGTAATCGCCTTTTCCTTGAGGAGGGAAAAACTATCGGGCGTGGCAATGTCGGCGCAATGCGGCTTGCCACGCCCCTACGGAATCGGCGTTCGGCGCGCGGAATATCGTCCAAAACCATGGTAAAATGGCTGGTTTTGGACGATATTTTTATAAATACTGTCCAAAACCATGGTTGCAGACTGGGTTTTGGACATTATTTTAAAGCATTGGAGGGTGGTCTTTTGAACAGGAGGCTTTGGTGATGGAGACTCGGATTGGTCGTCAACGGGAGTGCGAATTGTTGCAGCAGGCGCTTTCCTCGCGTCGGTCGGAGTTTGTGGTGTTGTATGGTCGCCGCCGCATTGGGAAGACCTTTCTGGTGCGGAGTTTTCTGGGCGACAAGATAGACTTTTTGTTTGTCGGGGGTCATCGGCAGAAGGCTGGGGTGCAGTTGGAGAATTTTCGGAAGTCGCTGCTTCGGTATGGTGGCGAGGCGGGGATGGCGGCGTTTCGCGACTGGGCGGAAGCATTTGAGGCGCTGGAGAGATTTTTGGAGCGGCTTCCTTCGGGGAAGCGCAAGATTCTCTTTTTTGACGAGATGCCGTGGATTGACACGAAGCAGAGCGATTTTGTGGAGGCGCTGGAGTATTTTTGGAACAGCTGGGCGATGTATCGGGATGACGTGGTGCTGATTGCGTGCGGCAGCGCGACCTCGTGGATGGCGGACAAGTTGCTGTCGAACCAAGGTGGGCTGCATGGTCGGATTACACAGCAGATCTATTTGCGTCCGTTTACGTTGCGCGAATGCCGAGAGTATCTTCTGGCGCATGGCATGGACTGGCCGTTGCAGCAGATCGTTGAATGCTACATGGTCTTTGGCGGAGTGCCTTTTTACTGGAGCCTTCTGGATCCGCGCTTGAGCCTTCCCCAGAACATCGACCATCTGTTGTTTCAACGCGGAGGCCTCCTGCACGAGGAGTTTTCCGAATTGTACACGGCGTTGTTTTCCAATGCAGAGCATTATATCGACGTGGTGGGTGCCTTGGCGCGTCGGCATGGCGGCATGACGCGCGACGAGGTGGCCGCGGCGACAGGACTGGGCGGCGGCGGTCTCTCACGGATTCTGCGCAACCTCGAACGCTGCGATTTCATCGGCGTCTACTCGCAGTTCGGCCTCCGCACCCGCAAGAGCATCTACCGTCTGCAGGACTTCTATACCCTCTTCTACCTGAAGTTCCTTCAGGACGAGAACTCATACGATCCAGAATACTGGTCGCACCACTTCCTGTCGCCGCAGGTTGGCGTCTGGGCTGGACTGACCTTTGAACTGGTCTGCCTCACGCATCTGCAGCAGATCAAGCGGGCGTTGGGCATTGCAGGGATGGAGACGCAGGTGTCGACGTGGCGCTGCGCCGCCAGCAGGAACGCCGCAAGCGGGCAGCCCTCCAAAGGCGCGCAGATCGACTTGGTTGTCGAGCGGGCGGACAAGATCATCCACCTGTGCGAAATCAAGTTCGCCGCTGGGAAATTCACCATCTCCAAGGAATATGCGACGCGCCTCCAGGAGCGTTTGGAACTCTTCCGCGAGGCGACCCATACCCGCTGCGCCCTCGTGCAAACCTTCATTACCCCCGAAGGGCTCGCCGAAGGCGGACACCGCGCCATCGTCCATAGCCAGGTCATCGGCGAGGATCTGTTCGCGTGACGCTGGGCCAATCCCCCGCCCATGTCGGCGCGGGCCGCGATCGGCGCCTGGCGCATGCCGATTCCGCCGCAAGAATGCGGCGGCACGGCACCGCGGAGGATGGCGCATGGGGCAGGCGGCGCGAAAACAGCGGTGGCGGCGCACAGGCGGGGCAATGGGGCCTGGCGGCGCGCGTCCCAAGTCCCGTCCAAAGTCCCAAGTCCCGTCCCAAGTCCCGTCCCAAGTCCCGTCCAAAGTCCAGCGTCCAAAGTCCAAAGTCCCGTTACCCAAGTCCCCGCGTCCCAAGTCCCGTCCAAAGTCCAGCGTCCAAAGTCCAAAGTCCCATCACTCAAGTCCAATAGTCCCAAAGTCCAAAGTCCCTGTCGTTTCAATCGTTTTTTTCAATCGCCGCTTGCATACATAGATTGCCGATGTATATTAAGAAGCATAGACGGCCTATGTATGTGCCGCCATGAAACAAGGAGGTGCGAGATGTCAGAGCAACTGGAAGAGTACATGCTGGCGTGTACGCGTGGATTGGAGGGGGATCCCGCCTTGCGGCAGCGGGTGATGCAGGAGATTGGGGGGCATTTGGAGGAGAGCGTGGAGGAAGGGGTGGCGTCGGGGAAGCCGCGTGAAGCGGCGTGTGGGGAGGCGCTGAAACGGATGGGGGACGCGGAGGAACTGGGGCGTGAACTGACGGCGGCGAACGAGTGGCGTCTGAGCCGCCGTGCGCGTCTGCGGCGGTTGGTCTGGTGGCTGCTGGGGCCGATGCTGCTGGCGGGGCTGGCGCTGTGCGTGGACTGGCGCCTGGCGGAATGGTATGCGATGTATGCGTCCACCTTCAGCACGGAGGGCGTTTCGCCGCGGCTGAAGTGGATTGTGGAGCGCTTGGAGCCGTCGCCGAAAGGCACGGAGGAGGCGCGGCTGCTGGCGAAGGTGCACCGTGCGTCCTGGCGGGGGGACGAAGACGGCTACTGGGCGGCCGCCGATGAACTGGGGCGGCGCTTCCCGCAGGACCGGTGCTATGCGGCGGAACGGCTGCTGGTGGCGATGTCGCTGCCGAGGAGTTGGCGCCTGGCGCACGAGGCGGAGGTGTCGGCGGCGCTGGCGGCGGGGCGCGCTGCGGATCCGGACAATGCGCTGTGGGACTACGCGGAGGCGTGGCTGCTGGCGTCGCGGGAGGGGCTGTGGTCGCGCGTCCGCAAGGAAGGAGAGGCCTTCGACAAGGGAAAGGATCCGGCGGAGCGCGCCGCGCTGGCGGGGCGGCTGTATGCGGGGAGCCGTCCGGAGGCGTGGGCGGAGATGCTGCGGCTGGTGCGCGCGGGCCTCGCGAAGGAACTGCGCTATTCCCGCGCGGAGTTCCGGCGTCGGCTGGCGCAGGCGGTGCCGGCGTCGGCCCATTCCGTGGAGGGGCTTCTGCAGCGGCGTCGGCAGTGGTTTTCGGCGTCGTGGGGATGGGAGTTTGCTCTGCGGCATCTGGGGCGGCTGATGCGGTTGGAGGCGGCGCGCCCCGGCGGCGATACCGCGTGGGGGCGTGAATGGCGGCGCTTCCTGCCGCAATTGCTGAAGAACCTCGGCGGGGATGAGTTCATGCTGTGGGCCGTCAAGTTTGAGGCGCGGCATGACCTGGCGGCGGCGCAGGCGCACGGGGACGCGGAATCCGCCGCGCGCCTGAAGGAGATGCTGGAGCGGCTCGACGCGTTCGAGGCAGAACGGATCAGACGGCAATTCGTCGTTCCCCGTCCGCCGTCGTTCGGGATCGTGGGGACATACAATGGCGAATACACCGCCGAAGAGTTGCGCCCGCAGCATGAACTGAGCCTGCTGGTGCTGGACAAGTGCGTGCTGGCGGTCTTTGCGGCGGGGGTGCTGGTGTGGATCGCGTGCCTCGCCGTGCATCTGCTGCTGATGTGGTGCTGCGGTGAAGGGCGGCCGTTCCTGGTGCTGATGCCGTGGCGGAACTGGCTGCGGTTGGCGCTGTTCGGCCTATTGCCGCCACTGCTGCTGTATCTGGCGTGGAACGCCTTTGCCCCCCTGAATGGCCGCGAGGCCGTTCGCTTCTCCGTGCAGCAACTGGGGACGCTGAAGATGTTCCTGCTGAACGCCTGCTGGCTGTGGGTGGTACTTCCGCTGTGGTTCTCCTGGGTGTGCCGCCGCGAACTCAGGCGCGCGGCCGAGGCGGAGGGCTTTCCTGGCGGACGGCTGTCGGCACCGACGAGGGCGCTGCTTGCGTTGATCTGCTGGGTGGCGATGCTGGCTGCGGTGGGGCTGGTGCTCTGCCCGATTCATCGCCTGGCCGAGCGGCGGCTGATGGCGAGGCTCACGGCCGCCATGGGGGATTTCCCGTCGCCGGGAGTTCCCCGCCAGGAGATGGAGTTTGTTGAGGAGGCGGGGAAGCGGATGCTGGAAACCATCACCAAATAAACCAAGGAGAGAAAAACATGACTGAACCGAACAAGACCGCCGACCGCACCCGCGGCACCGTCGCGACCATCGTCCTGAAACTGCTGACGAAGAAGGCGATGTACGGCTACGAGATGATCCAGACCGTGAACGAGCGCAGCAACGGCTACTTCGCGTGGCGCGAGGGCTCGCTCTATCCATGCCTCCACCGCCTTGAGGCCGAGGGGCTGGTCGCCTCCGAAATGCGCCTCGCCGAAAACGGCAAGCCGCGCCGCTACTACCGCCTCACCCCTGCGGGCGAGGCCCGCTGCGCCACCGAGGTCGCCGACGTCCAGGCCTTCTGCGGCGCGTTGATTGCCGTACTGGCGTAAACCATGAACAAAACACAAGGAGGACATGCGAAGCAAAAAATAAGGAGAGAAACAGATTTCCTCGTCACCTCGGTGACGAGGAAATCCATTCATAATCTTTTTTAATTCATGAATGTTTGGAAATAATAGGTTAGGGAGCAAAGTTAATTTTAAAGTAAATTTGCAAAATTTAGCATAAAGGAGTTCCTGGATGATGATGGCATTCTTTCGCAAACATGACGTAGGGGGAAGTAATGTGTCTTTGCTTCTTTATAGAGGAGTCGTTGCGGCGTTGTTTGTAATCGGAATATATATTTCTGAAGAAAATGCTTATGCGCAAAAAAACGCGCGGGACATTCTGCAACAGGCGCATGACAATGCGGCAACGAAAACATATCGAATGGTGGATCGTTTCGGCATGGGGAAAAGTAGCACCAGAACTTTGACAATTCAGAAAAGATTCCCAGACGGCACTGTTTTTCGAACAGAAGAAACCTTATGGGAGAAATTCAATTATTTTGCACTGTACCAAAAATATTACTATACAAACGAAGGAGTGAGCATTCATTGCTTCAATGAAAAAAGCAAGTATAATAAGGTGGTTCGCGGCCAGGGAAGCATTCCCAGGGGGAAAGTGGCATTGACCTCAAAAGTATCAATTGTCTCTGATTCCATGCAGTTCATGGGGCAGACATGTTGGAAAATTAAAGAGATTTTGGCAAACGGGTACTCCACCGAATATGTGATAAGTAAGTCTTGTTGTTTAGTTTTGCAGAGCAAAGGATTTCGTCCAAACGGAATGATTTTGGATGTGAGGACTGTAGAGGAACTTGATCTTAATCCAAATATACCAGAGAATTGTTTTAAGTTGCCAAAAAATGCACAAGTGATTCGTGTAAAGAATGCGGCTGAGGCCTCTAATTTAGTTGCTCAAAAACTGGTTCTTGAGCATGGTCATGATGTTATGGAACGATGGAGGAAAAAGAAAGCCCAGAAAGATGCAAAAAAAAGCGCCAAATGGCAGCGCTTCTGGTGGAAGGTGGGGGAATACTGGGATAATTGTGTTGATAATGCTCCATGGTTTTTAATGCCAATTGCGGTGCTTTGCCTGGCGGGAGTTGCGATTATGAAATACCGTAATAAGAGAGGTTGAATATGCGGCGAATAATGTGGCATGTCGGAGCGCTAACTGTCGGGGAAATCATGGAGGAGGGGAGAATATATGGATAGAGGAAACAACTGGATATGGTTGTCAATTTTCCTATGTATGGCGATGGTTTCCATTGCGATGTTGTATCCATTGGAATCACGTGTTACGGATTGGCGGGTGAAACGATCGCCAGATGGGCGGGTGTTGTTCGGGAGTTTTTATTTCAAGGCCGGGTTGCCAGAAAATCCAACAGTGTTGGTGCGTTATGCGGTGCCGTTGGACGCGCATGGGAAATTGCGTGAAAGTGCGGAAGATTTTCTCTTCTATGCACCGTATAATGGTGAAGCAGGCCGCATTCGGGAAAATGGCATCCCGGCATGGGTTGAACCAATGTGCGCGGACGATGGTTTTTCGGTTTTCACGCTGACGATTCAGGCGACTTCGCCTTCGGATCCCCGATACTACATTTATCCAAAGAGCGGGTGGCATGAGGTGATTTTAAGTATTCGGCGTCGGATTGCGGAGTATCACCGCCTTCAGTTGAAACCCATGGCGGTTGTGGGGGAATCCTCTGGGGGGAGCCTTGCTGAACAATTGTTGGCGGCTCACCCAGATGAATTTTGGGGAGCGGCATGGTGTGGAGGTGCATTGTACGCGACTTTGCCCAAAAATGGTTTATCCCCTGCTATTCTGGCGGTTAATACGTGGGGGTGTCCTGGCGAGGAGATTACTGCCAGATGGGCGGCGAGTGTGTATCCTGGATATCAGGTTTTGCATGCGGAGATGCCGCCGAAGTTTATGGGGGAGAAGCATGAGCATCATGCATCTTCGCCGATGACCCAGGAATTGCTCCGCATTTTTCTTACGGAATGTCGAGAGTTGCGTACAACGAATGGAGGAGTGCTTCCAGTAACGGAGGAATGGCCGGAAAAGGATGTGGCGACCAATGCTTACTTGCCTGGACCACGAAGTTTGCGGCTATGGCGGGCACTTCCACATGAAGTGAGTCGTCGTGTGAAGGATCTGAAAGATGGTGGCCCCTTTGCCTATCCAGCTCCATTGTGTCCTAAAGGAATCGCTATCATTTGTTACGATGCGGAACGGGCAGGAGACTTTTTCCTAAGGGACGCCATGGCAGTACTGACGGCTCAGGAGTTAGCGGTTTTCGCGGTACGATATGTTGAAGAAGGAGGTAAGTTGAATGATGAATTGGCGACAGGTATTTTAGGACTGATTGAACAATCGTCCTGGTGGAAATTGCCCATCTGCCTGCTTGGAAACGGACAGGCTGTGGGGTTAGTAAATGAAATTCATCAGAGGATGCCCACAGGATATTTTACTCGCTGTGCGCTATTATCTCCGGCAGAATTACGGGTCAACAACGGGGGGGCTATGGCGCAATTAGTGGGCTTCGAAGTGGTTCACACAAAGGGGTTCTATCCAGATTTTCGTGAATGGATGGACTTCCTACAGAATCTGCCAAACGGGGGAAAGAACGGTTCATGATATCACATTGGCAGGGGCAGGAAAGACTGTCCTTATGGTTGGAAAACCCGAATGTCGCTTGCGCATGGTTGGCGATGCTTGCAATGCTTGCCATAGGAGCATTTCTGGCGGTTCAGGAATGCCATTGGCGGAGTCGGACTAGATGGCTTTTCGGTGTAGTGCTATTGTGTATCGTTGCGTTTATATTTCTATTGGCAGGATTCACCTATTCCCGTGGTGGGTATGTTGCAATTTTTACGGGATGTATGATGGCTGGAGTATTGCAGGGGCGGCGATGTAGAGGTTGCTGGCCGCGATTGAGGCCGTTGATGCCTGGATTTCTTTTCATAGGCATTTTGACAGGCATGGTTCCCGCAGGGGCAGGACGATTGGCGGCGGTTGGCGATACAGGGGATTTATCCATTCAAAATCGGTTGGCAGTATGGCGTGGGGCAGCGATGTTAACGCATGAGTATCCCCTGCATGGCGTGGGAGAAAGGCCGGGACGGCTTTACACAGTTTTTTATCAGCCACTGGGCAAGAATGAGTTCTATAATGGAATGGTGGGGGATTTCCAGACGATCGCGTCATCATATGGCTTGCCGCTGGCGACGGGGCTTTTGGCATTGCTTTTGTCGACGGTGTTCTGGGCGTTGGCGACGTGGTGGAAGCGTAATGAAGTGTTGCTGCTGTGGATGTCGGCTGCTATTGGCGTATATTTGTTGGCTGGCGTTTTTACGTCTTGCTATGTTGCTCCAACCGTTCGATGGACACTTTTTGTGATCACAGTCGTGACTTGTGGGTGGGCTTGGCGGAAGGGGAGTGCGCCACGTTGTTTTCTGCGCCCATGTATGGCTGGTTTAGGAACAGCGCTTGTGATGGCATTCTTGATGTGGGGAGTGGGGGGGATACTCCAGGGACGTCTCCCCTATCGTATGACCCCGGGGCCACAGGAGGCGATAGTGCCGAATGAATGTTTCTTCACCCCTCGTAAACCAGTAGGGATGTGCATTTTGCTTTTATATGAGCATCAGGAATTTGCGGCCCAGATGGATTGGGAAAGAATGCTTCGTCGTAAAGCACTTCCATTGGCGGAGAATGGATATCGCATTTTGATGGTTCCAGTGTCGGCGAAGATAACGGAAGAGGGCATGTGGCAACAGGTTATATTACGAGGACGAGCCAAATTAGGCGGGGGGAAATATGTCGTGTTGGTTCATGGGGCAGACGTGGCAAACTTGATTATCCGGGCTATGCGTGGAATACCGATTGACGTGCTTCCGCAGTTTTTGATGATAGATTCGTTGATTCCGAATCATCTTTTTGCAGAACGCCGCATTGAGGAATGTGCTTGGAACGGGCCGATATTTTTGGAGCCAGAACATGAATTGGACGCTTCTGAGGTGGAGCAATTGTGCCGAATATTGCCAAATCTCCGTGTCGGCACTTGGCGTGATTGTCGGCTGATAGAAACAACATATTGATGGGGGATGAATGTGCTGGTGCTCGGAAGGATCGTTTGTTTTTTCACCTCCACTTCATTCGTAGGGTGTCGATGTTGTCGAGGACGAGCCAGAGGAAGTCGAGTTCCTGGCAGATGAGGGGGGTGTTTTTCTGGGCGACCCATTCGCGCAGCCATGCGAATCGGAGGGCGGCGACGAGACAGGGGAGGGCGTGCCAGCCCCGCGGGGTCAGATATTCGTGGTCGTGGAGGGTGCGGATGGCGGCGCGGGCGAGGGGGCCAGTGAGGAAGTCGGGGTTGTCGACGCCGAGGCATCCGAGGAGATTGGCGAGGTCGTAGGCGGCGGATTTGCGTCCGAGGAACTCCCAGTCGATGACGCCGTGGATGCATTGGGATCCCCAGAGGACGTTGCCTGGGTGGAAGTCGCCGTGGCAGAAGCGGAAGGGGAGGGAGGATTCCTCCTCCAGGAAGGGATGGAGTTGCTGGAGGATGGGGTCGAGGTCGGTGAGGAGGGCGGGGATGCGCTCCTGGATGTGCGGAAGGAGGCGGTGGATATAGTTGTGGAGCAGAAAGGGTGGAGCGGAGGTGTCGAGGGGGGCGGCGTCGGCGGCGTCGCGGAGGCGGAGGAGGAACTGGGCGAGGAGGTCGCCGCGCCAGGCGTCATCGCCGTAGGTCTCGCGGGGGAGGGGCTCGCCAGGGAGCCAGCGGCGCAGTTGCCAGTAGTAGCCGTCGTGGCGGAGTCCGACTTCGCCGTCGAGGGTGGCGAGCCACGGTGCGATGGGCTCGAGGCCCGCCAGGGCGAGGGCGCGCAGGGTGCGGGCCTGCGCCTCGCGCTCGGGCTGCCTGGTGAAGGGGAGTTGTTCGACGACATAGAGTTCGCCGTCGGTCGATTCAAGCACTTCGCGCTGGAGGGCGCGCGCGGGGCTGCCCGCAATGCCCAGGTCCGGGCGGCAGCGGGAGAGCGATATGCCCCAGCGGGCGGCGATTTCAGGAAGGGATTGGAGGATGGATTCCATGATGGGATTGGGCGGGGGATCGGAGCCGCCCGGCGGGCAAGCCCGCCGGCACACGATGGGTAAATGCGGGTGCGGCGCGGAGATGGGCGGGGGATCGGAGCCCGCCGCCAAGCCCCATTTCCCCCGCCTGTGCGGGCTCTGCGCTGTTTTCGCGCCGCCTGCGCAGCACACCATCCCCCGTGGTGCTGTGCCGCCGCATTCTTGCGGCGAAAGCGGGCATGCGCGGGGCGGGGAAGCGGATGCGGCGCGAGTTGGGGGCGGGGGATCGGAGCCGCCCGGCGGGCAAGCCCGCCGGCACACGATGGGGAAATGCGGGTGCGGCGCGGCGATGGGCGGGGGGTCGGAGCCCGCCCCCAAGCCCCATTTCCCCCGCC
>JAEEGL016862108.1_pt1 | contig 17291 bp, 19 predicted proteins | sample 9134231 | NCBI WGS metagenome assembly JAEEGL01 (sample SAMN16246548, study PRJNA631951) | gut metagenome | biome: gut microbiome; feature: rumen; material: fiber-attached | host: Bos | place: Iran: Karaj | collected 2018-10
TAACTCCGTCCTTTGAAAAGGTACCTAGCTCATGTTTTTTTTTGCCGCTTATAAGGTTTGTATTTTCAACCAAAAACGGGGCAATAAAGAACATTGAAAGAACTGATCCGCAGATTCCTAAGATACCGGCATGAGCCCAAGAGGACGTATAATTTCTTGCGACAGCAGTTGTAAGTGCTCCGGCGACAATGGATGTTCCGGTAGCATTAATTAATGCAACCTGTGCTCTTGACCTCTCTTGGGGTGTTTGTGCTGTAACACCATGCCCTCTGAATTCCGCCCGAGGGCTAAAGGCACCTATCGGTTGAATCATGTCTCACACACTTTCTTTTTATACAATCACATTTTAGCGTGAAAAATTTTAGCTGTAAAGATGCTCCTTCTAATACTAAAGAATGATTTTTTAAGTGTAAAATGTACGCTATTGTTGGATTATAGCATTTGCTATATATTAGGAAGTATATAGTTCTCAAGAGTCATTTTTTATATATTTTTGTTGTTTTGTGCTATAATGTTATTAAATTTCATACATATTCATTATTGTCTGCGTTGTGATGTAATGTATAATATAATAGATGTTTTGTACATAAACAGAAAGGAAACTTAAAATGAGCTTTGCAAGTTATGTCCCTACGGTAATAGAGCAATCAAGCAGAGGCGAAAGAGCTTTTGATATTTTTTCAAGATTGTTGAGAGAGAGAATCATTTTTTTAGGAACTCAAATTGATGATATGGTCGCAAATTTGGTTGTTGCGCAAATGTTGTTGCTTGACAGTGAAAATCCGGAGAAAGACATAATGCTTTATATAAATTCTCCGGGTGGAAGCGTTACGGCAGGTTTCGCCATATATGATACAATGCAGCATATCAGAGCTGATGTTCAAACAATTTGTTTAGGGCAGGCAGCTTCTATGGGAGCATTCTTGTTATGTTCCGGAACTAAAGGTAAGAGAATGGCTCTTCCGCATTCCAGAGTTCTTATTCACCAACCTTTAGGAGGTGCTCAAGGTCAGGCTACTGATATCGAAATTCAAGCTCAGGAAATCTTGAGAATTAAAAAGAATTTGAATGAAATAATGGCTTCAAATACCGGCCAATCTATTAAGAAAATCGAAAAAGATACAGACCGTGATTATATAATGACGCCACAAGAAGCCCTTGAATACGGTATGATTGATAAAGTCATCACTAAAGAGGTTTAGCGGTTAGAAAATATTAGTAAAGGTTAAAAATATATGCCATCAAACGACAGATTAAAATGTTCATTTTGCGGAAAAACTCAAGATCAGGTAAAAAAACTTATTGCAGGGCCTGATGTATTCATCTGTGATGAATGTGTTGATTTATGCAACGAGATTTTGGATGAAGAGTTTTTTGAAGCAAAAGAAAAAACTGAAAAGACTGAGAAAAAATCAAAAAAAGAAGAATCTGAAGATAAGCCAATCCCAAAACCCCATGAAATAAAGGCTTATCTTGATGAGCATATTGTCGGGCAGGATGATGCAAAAAAGGTGTTATCAGTAGCCGTATACAATCATTACAAACGTCTTAAACATAACAGCGAAGAAGATAAGAGCGGAGTAGAAATTCAAAAGTCAAATATTTTACTGGTTGGGCCTACAGGCTGTGGTAAGACACTTTTGGCACAAACTCTTGCAAAAATGCTTGATGTTCCGTTTGCGGTTGCAGATGCAACAACCCTGACTGAAGCCGGTTATGTCGGTGATGATGTTGAAAATATACTTCTTCGGTTGTATCAAAATGCCGATTACGACGCTAAAAAAGCCGAAAGAGGTATTATTTACATTGATGAGATTGATAAGATTGCAAGAAAATCTGAAAATACCTCAATTACAAGAGATGTTTCCGGAGAAGGTGTTCAGCAGGCATTATTAAAACTTATTGAAGGTACTCTTGCAAATGTCCCTCCGCAAGGCGGAAGAAAACACCCGCAGGCTGATATGATTCAGATTGATACAAGCAACATTTTGTTTATAGTAGGCGGTGCGTTTGTTGATTTGGATAAAATCATTGAACACCGAGTTAAAGAAGGTTCATCTGTCGGGTTTGGTAAAACAGCAAAAACTAAGGCAGAAAAGGAACAAGAATCTTCTAAGCTTTTGAAAAAATTACAGCCTGAAGATTTGCTAAAATTTGGGCTTATTCCGGAATTTATAGGCAGAATTCCTGTATATGCAGTGTTGGATGCTTTGAACAAAGATACGTTAAAAATGATTTTGACAGAGCCAAAGAATGCTGTATTAAAACAGTATAAATGCTTGCTTGAAATGGATGGCGTGGAACTCAAGTTTGAACCCGAAGCAGTGGATATGATTGCGGAAAAAGCAATTAAGCGTAAAACGGGTGCAAGAGCTTTGAAATCAATCGTGGAAGAGCTTATGCTTGATGTTATGTATGAGATTCCGTCTGATTCATCAATAAAAGAATTTACCATAACCAAAGAAATGGTTGAGCTTGAGGAGGAAAAAACCGAAACTCAAATGGGCTTCGGTGAACATGCGGAATTAATACAGCTTCCCAAAAAGACAAAATCCGAGATTGCGTAAATTTACGGTACTAAGAAACGGGGAATCTTTCTGTTATTCTTGGGTAAAACCGGAAGAATCCGGCTATTTTAAAATTAGGACATATACAATAAGCGGGATAATTCGCTTAAACCCAGTATAGCAAAAATTAAATAAGCCAGGTTTAATCCCGACTTATTTGCTAATATATTTAGAATTGTTGTAATTTTTTTAGGATGTCCTGATACTGTTCTTCCAAAGGTTTGTCTGAATTTTTTTCAAAAGTTTCCCAAGCTTTAACATCATTCCATTTAGCTATTGTAGCATCTTTGGGATCATAGCCATAACCGATGTTTTCCATTTTCAATAATAAGGTTTCCATTTCATTGTTGCCTTTTTCTCCGGGGATGCTAATACCTCTTTTTTCAAGTTTATGCTTTGCGACTCTGTATTCTGCTTCTTTTACTGCAGGAGCTATAATAGTACTTGCTCCAAATGGCAAAAGCAGAGCATCACACCATAACATTAATAAAGACACCAATCCGGCTGCTTTCAAACCTGCACCTAACAATTGTTTTGCTATAGAATTACGCTTTAATACAGGTTCTACAGCCTTTTCAATTGCTTGTGTTTTCCCTTTAAAAGCAATTTTTTGGGGCATAGGCTGAACACTATTCAAAGTGGACATTGGTAAAATCTTACAATCCATCTTTCATTCTCCTTTTGTTTTATATGTTCTGAGTTGTTGGCATTTAGTATAAAACAGGGGAATTTTTTTTTGCTAACAGTTTTATAATTTGTTTACATTTGTTTACATTTGTTTATCAAAAATGTCTTTCTGTTGGCTTAATTAGAGTTTGAGCGAGTTTTTCTCTGCCTTCAAAAGTTCTTTTGAGCATTTTTTCGGATGCTTTTTTGTTGTCGTATTCCACAAACTTGTGCTCAAACAGGCACTTTCCGTCATTTATATTCAGCAAAAGGTAACAGGCTTTAGGCTCATCCGTAAACGGACGTCCGACACTTCCGTCATTCACAACTGTTAGCTTATTTGAGGTTTGAAATCCGCACGGCATGTGAGTGTGACCGCACAATACAACATCCGCATTTACCCCATCGATCATTTTTTCAACTTCTTCTAATGGTGTGTCGGGCAAAATATTCTCATTATTTTTTCTCGGAGAACCGTGAACAAGCAATATTTTAACCCCGCCAACTTCAACGTTCATTTTTTCCGGCAAGTTTTTCAAAAACTTCCTTTGGCTCTCCGGTATTATTTGAAAATCATTCTTTAATGCTTCTGCCATAACGGGAGCGGCTTCTTTTACTGCGTTATAAACTTCATCTGTATAATTTGCTATCATCCAATCGGTATTTCCTTGAATCATTGTTATATCAAGTTTTTTTTGCAATTCCAAAAATTTGTCTATTGCTTCTTTAGGCTCGGGACCTGCCATTGCGTAATCTCCAAGACAAAAGATTTTATCGCATTCGTTTTCTTTAATGTCTTTTAAGACGGCATCCAGTGCCTCCATATTCCCATGTATGTCCGATATAACAGCTATTTTCATAATTACCCCTCTCTGTAAATTTATGCTACAATCTTATCATGACAATAGCAAGAAGAAAATCAAGACAAATTTCAATAGGCGGGGTAAATATAGGAGGAGATGCTCCGATAAGCGTTCAATCTATGTGCAATACCGATACACGGGATGTTCAAAAAACTCTCGAGCAAATTAATGAATTGGCTTCCAAGGGTTGCGAAATCGTAAGACTTGCCGTATTAAACAAAGATGCGGCTGAAGCTGTAGGAGAAATTGTTAAAAAATCACAAGTTCCGCTTGTTGCGGATATACATTTTGACTACAGGCTTGCACTAAAATGTATTGAAAACGGTATCCATGCTCTGAGAATAAACCCGGGAAATATTGGGAATAAAGAACACACCATAAAGGTTGTAGAAGCTGCAAAATCACACAATATTCCGATAAGAATCGGTATAAACGCCGGCTCACTTGAAAAAGAATTTGCCTCTTTGGATTTGCCGCTTGAAGAAAAAATGATTAAAAGTGCTTTAAGGCATATTGAGATACTGGAAGATTTGAATTTTTATGACATAAAACTTTCTTTAAAGTCATCTGACGTTATGACAACAATTGAAGCATACAGAAAAATATCGGTGCTGATTGATTATCCGCTGCATCTCGGAGTAACTGAGGCAGGCACTTTAAAAATGGGATTGATAAAATCGGCAGCCGGAATCGGAACTCTGCTTGCAGAAGGAATCGGTGATACTATAAGAGTTTCATTAACAGAAAATCCAGTTGAAGAAGTTGAGGCTGGTTTCGGAATTCTTAAATCTTTGGGCTTGAGAAAAAAAGGAATAAATTTCATATCTTGCCCGACTTGCGGAAGAACACAAATTGATTTAATCGGTTTGGCAAAAAAAGTGGAAGAACGATTTAAAGACCTTGACCTACCTATTACGATTGCTGTTATGGGATGTCCCGTAAACGGCCCCGGAGAAGCTAAACATGCTGATTTTGGTATCGCAGGTGCGATAGGAGAAGGGTATATATTTCAAAAAGGAGAGATTGTAGCAAGAGTACCCGAAAATGACTTGATTAATTCTTTAGAAAATATTATAATGAAATCGTATAGTTCAGTTAAATAAGAATGGGTGTTATGAAAAGAAGAGTATTATTTTTAAGTTTAATTTTATCAGCAATTGTTATGATTCCTGCAATGGCAAGAGTTTCGGTAGAACAATATACAGAACCGGAATTTGTAATGAATCAGGGTTATTCTCAAATAACTGCCGAAGATGTTCACATGTTGAAGAACAGAAATACAGGCAGACCGGTCGAGCCGTTGTACGACAGAGATAACAATGCTTTAGTCAGAGGATGGAATGCTTTCTGGGGTTATGTAGACCCTGCTCATGAAAGCTATGACAGATTACATCACAATGTAAAGGAATCTAATTCATTTTCTGATTTGTAATTGGCTAAAGTTTTTACACAGACATCGATTTTTAGGGTCGATGTCTGTTGTTGTGTAAAAACTTTTTATTTAATATAATTAATCTATGACTATGAAAAAATTCAGATTTCTAACATCAGGGGAGAGTCATGGCAAGTGTTTAAATGCCATTATTGAGGGTGTGCCTGCAGGAATAAGGATTAAGCCTGAAATTATAAATGCGGATCTAGCAAGAAGACAGTGCGGATATGGACGTGGTGCCAGGATGAAAATCGAAAAAGACACTGTCGAAATTAAGTCAGGTGTAAGGTTTGGAAAAACTACCGGTGCTCCGATTTGTCTTGAAATACAAAATAAAGACTTTATTAACTGGGAAGATGCCATGTCGGTTATTGGTTATGATTATCCCACTGAAGATGCATTACGAAAAATTGAAGAAAAAAAATTTACTAAAGTACGTCCCGGGCATGCCGATTATGCCGGTTCAGTAAAATATAATTTGGAAGATTTACGTGATGTTTTGGAGCGGTCAAGCGCCAGAAAAACGGCGATAGAAGTTGCAGTCGGTTCTGTCGCAAAACAGATTCTTAAAGAATTTAGAATTATGGGTTTTTGTCATGTTGTTCAAATCGGAAACGTAAAATTGGATTTTTACCCTAAAACATATACGCTCATTAAAGAAAAGGCGGAAAAATCAGATGTTTTATGTTCGGATGATTTAACGGCTGACAGAATGAGAAAAGCAATTGATGAAGCTGCTCAAGAGGGAGATACTTTGGGAGGTAAATTTGAAGTAATCTTTGGAAATCTTCCCGTAGGGTTAGGTTCTTATGTGCATTGGGATAGTGCGCTTGACGGGAGATTGGCGCAAGCGGTGATGAGTATACCGGCAGTCAAAGCCGTTGAAGTCGGAGCCGGCGTTGAGGCAGCGGGTTTAAAAGGTTCTCAAATGCATGATGAAATATTTGTGGATAAAAATAAAAATATATACAGACAAACCAATAATGCCGGCGGTATAGAAGGCGGAATGACTAATGGTGAAACTTTGGTTATTAAAGGTACTATGAAACCTATACCGACAATGCGAAAATCGCTGGCTACAATTGATATAAAGGATATGTCGCCAGCAGTTGCACATTTTGAACGCTCTGATGTATGTGCGGTTCCCGCTTGTGCAATTGTCGCTGAGGCTCGTATTGCGATAATTCTGGTTGATGAATTTTTATCAAAAGTTGGGGGTGACAGTTTATCCGAAATGAAAGCACATTATGAAAAAAAATAACATAATATTAGTAGGTATGCCGGGCAGCGGTAAATCATATATAGGACTAAAATTATCGGAAATACTTACCGGTTATACTCTTATTGATACTGATAGTATCATTGAAAAAACACAAGGGATGAAAATATCCGATATATTTGCAAAATTTTCTGAGGATTATTTTCGTAAACTTGAATACGATACAATCAAAATGGTTTGTTCCGGAGAAAAGAAGATAATCTCTGTAGGTGGCGGTGCGTTTGAAAATCCGGATTCCAGAAATCGACTGTTAAATTTTGGATATGTCTTTTATTTGAAATCCGATATTGATGTATTATATTGTAGAATATCAGAAGAAAATACAAGGCCTCTTTTAAATACTGAAAATCCAAAAGCTGTTCTTGAAAAACTTTTAACAGGTCGTGAAAAAAACTATCAAAAAGCGGATTTTGTAGTAGATACTGATAGTCTGACTGAAAATGAAATTCTGAATTTTATAACGGGAAATATTAATGAGACAAATTCTTCATGTAAGTATTAGCGATTACGATGTGGAAATATCCGATGATAAATTCGAAAAATTTAAATCGGATTTGGATAATTTTACATCGGGCAAAAGTCGTTTAATTGTTGTTTCCCAAAAAGTCTACAAGCTTTATAATGATAAACTCAACTTGAATAATGAAAATATTATTATTATACCTGATGGTGAAAAAGAGAAGAATTATAAAAATTATATAAAAATCTTGGAAAAAGCATACAAACTCGGTTTAACCAGAAATGATGTAATGGTTGCAATAGGCGGAGGCGTTATAGGTGATATAACGGGTTTTGCTGCAGCTACGTATATGCGTGGTATCGATTATATCCAAATTCCAACAACTTTACTTTCCATGGTGGATTCTTCCGTAGGCGGGAAAACGGCCATTGATTTTGCCGGCGGAAAAAATATTGTCGGTGCATTTTATCAACCCAAAAAAGTTTTTATAAATATTAATTTTTTAAAAACATTACCATATAAAGAATTACAATCCGGCATAGGAGAAATTTTAAAATATGCGTTTATAGAAAAATCCTGCGGAAGTAAGCAATCGATATTTTTCTTTGAATTTTTAACATTATGTAGCGAGAAATTTTATGAACTTGATTCTGTTACATTAATTCGGCTTATAGATTATTCTTTGAAACTAAAAATATCAGTTGTTGAACAGGATGAAAAAGAATCCAAACTTCGTAAGATTCTAAATTTTGGACATACCCTCGGGCATGCACTGGAGGTTATAACTAATTACAAAAAGTATACACACGGTGAAGCCGTTGTTTACGGAATATTTTTTGCATTCAATATTGCTTATCAGCGGGACTTGATTGATTATGCATACTATCGTATGTCAGTTGAACTTTTGGAGAAATATAACTTTAAAAATATTAAATTGAGCAAGTTTAACTCTGAAAAACTTGTAAATATCATGGCAAAAGACAAAAAAGCCACACACGAAAAAATAGTTTTTATTCTACCTTGTGACAAAAAAACAGTCAAAGAAGTTTATTATAATAAACAAGAATTGGCGGACTTATTAAATAAGAATATTTCCAATTCTTAAATCTCTTTTTATATAATTTTTTGTAAAAGGCTTGTCACAGTTTTTATATAAATTTATATCCGACATTTTTAAAACTTTGTTATTACCGCATAATACCGATATGGTTTTTGTTTGTGCATCCATGTATGTAATCGTTCCCGCAATTTTATACTCGGTTTTATTATCTTCTATATATGCTTGGTTTGGATTTGGAGTTAATGCAGTAATATCATTATAAAATACAACCTTATCCCAAGGATAAGCAGCACGAATTAAGGCATGATTTTCTTCTGCGCTTTTTTTGAAATCGAGTTCTAAGCCATCCGGATAGGAAAAATATGAAGCTTTTTCTTCATTTTGCTTTAACGGGATTATTAAATCTTCATTCAAAGCTTTTAATAACTCACAACAAACACCTCTGGCAGTCAATACTACTCGTTGTTTAAGAGTTTTGCCTGTATCAGAAGGATAAATTTTTACAACCTCTTGGGCAAGAATAGAACCTTTATCAAAATGTTCATCCATTAAATGAAATGTAACCCCGGTCTCTTGTTCCATATTTTTGATAACCCAAAAATATGGATTTGGGCCTCTGTATTTTGGTAAAAGCGACGGATGAACATTTATCGTAGCAATTTTGGGTATGTTAAAAGTTTCTTTTTCGAATTTTTCCCCCCAAGAACCGACAAGAATTATATCAGGATTTAATTTTAGCAGTTTTTCCCTGAATTTATTACAGTTTACACTTTTAATATTATTAATTTCCGGCAGATTATAACTCTTTATATAACTGCATTCTACAGACGGATTTATTATATCCTTCATTTTTTTGATAAAGGGCGGATATTTAATTGTATCTTTTCGTAAGACACCTACTATATTGCAATTAGCATCTAATGATGCAGCGATAAGATTCGTAAACATATCACCATATCCAATTATAACGACTTTAAGCATTCTTCCGTATCCTTTGTAATTTGTATTTTTAATTCTTCCAACGAATCAAATTTTTTTTCATCACGAATTTTATTTAAAATTTGTATCTTTAATCTTTTTCCGTACAAATCTCCGTTAAAGTTTGGAATATGAACTTCCAATATCGGAGAATTACCATTTAGGGTTGGTTTTATTCCCCAGTTGAGAACTCCTGTTGAATTTAAAACCTTCACTTTATAAACTCCGTAAGGAATTTTGACAATTTTATCGGGATAAATCATATTAGCAGTCGGAAAACCAATAGTTCTTCCTATCTGATTTCCTTTTATAACAGAGGATTCTATTGTGAAAGGTTCACATAGCATAATATTAGCCATTTCCGTTTCGCCGTTTTGGAGCAAACTCTTAATCAGGGTTGAAGAAACAATATCTTCTTTTGATTTTACGGGATTTATGCAAAAATATTCATATCCGTATTCATTTTTTTTCAAATCCAAAAATTGCGGAGTTCCTTGCCTGTTTTTCCCGAAAGTATAATTAAATCCTGTGAAAATAGCTTTAGGACGATATTTCTCTGTTATTTGGTTTAAATAATCTTCTGCGGAAATATTTACCAGTTTTGAAAAATCGTTTTCTATAATATAATTAATCCCAAGTTTTTTGATTATTTGAAAATTGTAATTTCTCGGGTAAATATATTCTGTATTGTTTTTGAAATATTCGGCCGGAGAATTTGTAAATGTTAAAAGAACAGTCTCCAAAATGTTTCTTTTTGCATAAGAAATTGCAGATTCCAAAACATTTCTGTGGCCTAAATGTATTCCGTCAAAAAAACCTAAGATTAATACCGAATTAGATAAGTCTGTCTGCTCCATTTCTCTACACAATATAATCCAAATTGTTTGCCGCTATTTGATTTTGGCAAAATAACTTCCATTCAACAATATTATCCATATTTAAATCTGTCTTTTTTAAAGAAGATGTAAATGCACTGTAAGAATTATCTGTCACGACAGTCTCAACTTTATCATTATTTTCCGGAATCTCAACCGCTGAAAACCTATTTGCACACACAGATGAAACTTGCATATAACACCCCTTTCGGCTTAAATTTTATCATAATTATTTTATTTTTGCAATAAGATAATTTGGCTAATTTATACAGTTAAATCAATGCTTTTAAACCTAATGAGATTAAAATAATACCGGATATTATCTCTAAATATATTATAGGCATTCGTTTGATAATTTTGCCTGTATAAAATCCGCCCAAAGACATTATAAATGTTGTCATTCCAATCAATGCTGATGGGGGAACTATTGAGTTCCCACATAATTTCAAAGAAATTCCACCTGAAAAAGCATCTATACTTGTGCCGATTCCTATCATTAAAAGGCATAATAAGTTTATGCAAAGTTTTTTCTCTTTCTTGCTTTTAAAGGCTTCAATTATTATTTTTAACCCTAATATTGTAAAGATAGTAAAAATAATTATTTTAGAATAAGGTGATATATATTCAAGTGCAAAAGATGTAACTGTATATCCCAAAATAGGCATTAAAAACTGAAATCCGCCCGTTATAAAGGCAAGCAAAAAGCTTTCTTTTACCGGTTTGCTAAGAGGCAAAATCCCGAAGGAGAAAGAAACAACACTAGCATCTACGGATAAAGCAATTGCTAACATTAGTATTTCTGTGTAAGACATTAATCTCCTTTAAAATACGTCCGTCTTTATCGGGTTTTTAAACTTAGTGATGTTGCTTTGGAATAACAGTTTAACATCACCTACAGGGCCGTTTCTGTTTTTGGCAACCATAAGTGTTGCTTCACCCTTATTTAATGCTTTTTCTGCCATTTCGTCTTCATCTGCCCCGGTCTTGTAATAATCTTCACGGTATATAAACATTACTATATCCGCATCCTGTTCGATAGAACCTGATTCTCTCAAGTCAGAGAGCATAGGTCTGTTACCTGTACGGTTTTCAACAGCACGGGATAATTGAGACAGTGCGATTATCGGTACATTTAAATCTTTAGCTAAAATCTTAAGACCTCTTGATATGCTTGAAATTTGTTGCATACGATCTTCTCTGCCGGAACCTTCGATTAATTGCAGATAGTCTATAACAATAAGTCCCAAATTCTTCTCAGCCATAGCAAGTCGTCTGCATTTAGCTCTTATATCCGTTATTGTAACTCCTGCCGTATCATCTATATATATTTTGGATTGAGAAAACTTATCCATGGCTGCAGCAAGTTTTTCCCAATCTTTTGAAGTCAAATCTCCGGTTTTGATTCTTCCTGCATCAACCTCAGCTTCAGCACCCAATAATCTCATTGTAAGCTGGTCTTTAGACATTTCGAGAGAGAATATTGCAACGGGAACGTTTTCCCTCAGTGCAACATTTTGTGCAATATTTAACGCCAAGGAGGTCTTTCCCATTGCAGGTCTTGCAGCAATAATAATCAAATCCGATTTTTGCAGACCGTTTGTATAAATGTTATCTAAATCATAAAATCCTGAGGAAACACCTGTGAGTTGACCTTTATTCTTAGCTCTGTCTTCCAATTTGGCATAAGAATCATAAACCAAGTCTTTTATTGACAACAAGGCAGAGGATGCTTTTTGAGAGGCTACATCATAAATAAGCTTCTGTGCCGTTTCCAAAGAATCTTCAACCGGATTCAAATCATATCCGGAGTTTATAATTTCAGCTCCCGCATTTATGAGTGAACGCTTTATAGCTTTTTCCTGAACCAGTTTTGCGTAATATTCAACATTGGTTGTAGTAATGGTTTTATAACTCAAATCATTAATAAAAGCACGACCGCCAACAAGTTCAAGTTTTTGATTTGTATTAAGAACATCGGAAACAGAGACTATATCAATTTTTGTTTCACTGTTATATAGCTGAAGCATAGCTTCATAAACATGTCTGTGTGCCTGTTTATAAAAAGATTCAGGACGTAAATGCTCAACTACACGGTTCATACAAGCCGGACTCACAAGAATTGCACCTAATATAGCTTCTTCCGCATCAATGTTTTGCGGCATAAGTTCCGATAGGTCTTTATCTTTTTTGTTTTTTGTTGCATAAGCTGTCGGCATAGTGCAAAACTCCTTAGATTTATATTCTGACAGCAAAATATATATTTATCAAGGTTTTGTTAATTTATTATAAGAAAAATTTACAACATTAGGATGCATAAAAAACAAAAAATGACAAATTTTTGAGTTTCTTCAAATCTGATATTAATGTGTGTAAAAGTTAAGTCAGGGGAGAGATAGAACGTTGTATGACTCAAAACCTGAATTTGACAATAATATTTTAATAAAGTGAATTTAACAGACTTATTCACTTTCTTTATGTTTGATGTAAAATAAAATCACAGAGGTATAAAGGAGTACATAAATGAAGAACAAACTTATTTTGTTTTGGGCAATTGTAATTATTGTCGTTGTTTCTGCAGTGACAATTTGTACAAAACCGACAAAACTGGGACTTGATCTTGTAGGAGGTTCAAGACTTGTTTTGGAAGCTCAAACAACGGATACGATTTCACAAATTACTCCGGATATGATGTCCAGCTTGCAGTTTGCAATAGAAAATCGTGTTAATAAACTCGGTGTTTCGGAAACAGTTGTACAAAGATCCGGTGATAAAAGGTTAGTTGTTGAAATTCCTGATGTTTCAGATTTAAATCAGGCAAAAGCATATTTAGGCGAAACTGCAGAACTTGATTTTAGAAAACCTGTTATGCAGGACGGAATAGAATCATGGGAAGCAACAGGTTTAACCGGTAAAGATTTGACGAGTGCAAACTTGAGTACAAATTCACAAAACGGTCAGTGGGTTGTTGATTTGACATTTAACAGTACCGGTACAAAGAAATTCGCTGATTTAACTAAAAAGATGGTAGGTCAGCAAATGGCAATTTTCTTTAATGGAGAACTTCAATCAGCGCCTGTGATAAGAGAACCTATTACGGGCGGTAAAGCACAAATATCCGGTGGTGATAGCGGTTTTGCATATGAAGAAGCAAAAAAAATGGTTGATTTGCTAAATGCAGGTGCATTACCTGTTCCTGCAAAAATTATAGAAGAAAATACTGTAGGACCTACACTAGGTGCAGACAGTATTGCAAAATCAAAAATCGCAGGTGCAGTAGGTTTGGGATTTGTAATGATATTTATGGCATTATATTATCGTGCACCGGGATTAATTGCGGATATTGCACTAATAATATACGGAACCATTCTTTTTGCATTGTTTAAAGCAATTCCTGTCACATTAACTCTTGCAGGTATTGCAGGGTTTATACTTTCTGTCGGTATGGCTGTTGATGCAAACATATTGATTTTTGAAAGAACAAAAGAAGAATTGAGAGCCGGAAGAACTTTGTTTACAGCTATTAATTCAGGATTTGACAGAGCATTTACAAGTATTTTTGACTCGAACATGACAACTATAATTACCTGTATAATTCTCTATTGCTGTGGTACAAGCATAGTAAAAGGATTTGCATTAACTCTTGCAATTGGTGTTATTGTATCAATGTTTAGTGCAATTACTATTACAAAGAACTTCATGCATCTTGCTTTTGGCACGGGTAATCTCAAAAATCCTGCTATGTTCGGTTTGAAACCTGAAGAAATCGGAGAAGGATTCCAAGCAGTGGAAACAAAACGTGAAAAGGCTAAATTCGGTATATTGGATTAGGGGTAAAATAAAAAGAGGAAAATAAAATGAAACTTAAATTAGATATAGTAAAATACAGATGGTTATGCTTATGTATCTCAGCAATTCTTTTACTTCCGGGAATTTGCTCTATGATATATTCAATGATAACTTATGATACGCATACACCTATAAAAGTCGGCATTGACTATACCGGCGGTACAACTTTACAATACAGCGTTAAAGAAAACATTACCAACAATAAATTGGCGTCTGTCAGACAAAACTTAGTTGCAAAAGGAATTGAAAATCCTGCATTGCAGATTATAAATGTTAATAATGACGAAAATACTGATTTAAAGGCGATTCTTTCTATAAGAACAAAATTTATTGATGAAAAATCAGATGATTTGAATACAATTACAAGTGTAATGAACTCTGAATTTCAGTCACCTGAACTGGTTCAGGTTGCATCAGTAGGTCCGACACTGGGCAAAGAGTTGTTTAAAAATTCTTTAATCGCTTTATCATTAGCACTTTTAGGCATTATTGCATATTTAACATTCAGATTCCAATTTGATTATGCTCTTGCCGCAATATTGGGATTGGTTCACGATACATTGTTTGTAGTCGGAGTATTTTCAATCCTCGGACTTGTATACGGAGTTCAGGTAGATGCTTTATTTGTAACCGCATTGCTTACTGTAATAGGTTTTTCTGTACACGATACAATCGTTGTTTTTGACCGTGTTCGTGAAAACTTGAAATACTATTCAAAGAAAATGACTTTCAGTGAAATTATGAACGGCAGTATTAATCAAACATTGGCAAGAAGTATTAATACTTCAGTAACTACTTTGATGACACTTGCCGCTTTGTATTTCTTCGGCGGGGTTACAACAAGAGATTTTGTACTTGCAATGATACTCGGTATATTTATCGGTACGTATTCAAGTATATTTTTCTGTTCAACTATTGTAGATATATGGGAAGACAAGAATTTGTCAACAAATGTTGTTTCAGCATAAATTCATTAAATATTTAAAATACACCTTGAGATTATATCTCATATAGTATATAATATTAATATATTGTTGTATAAAAAAATAAAGTAAAGGCGAAAATATGTCACAAGATTTTGAAACATTAAATAAGCAAATAGCGGCATTTATAGTTGTATCAGCTGCGATTTCTGTTCCGGCATATGCAGGCGGTGAAGCAGGGTTAGGTGTAAATCCGCTTGGACCTACGGCTCAAGAACAAATGGTAGTTAAGTATGCAGGACCGGGAATGCTTGTTCCGGTACAGGTGGAAGACTTGGAACCTATGGTGGTAAAATATGCCGGCCCGGGAATGATAGTGCCTACTCCTATGGAACCGCAAGAACCAATGATAGTAAGATATGCAGGTCCGCCGGACCCTACACCGCCGATTAATCTTGAAATTAGTGATCCATCAGATTCAGGTGATATATTGGAGCAAACAAGACAGTTTAACAATCCGGAAAATTTGCGTGTTATTGACAGTGCGGATAGTGTTACTATATATTCCTCTGAAGATGACCATGAATACAGGGCTACAAAAGTTGCTCCCGGACGATTTAAATTTTGGTAATTCGGAAAATAAAAAAGTATGTATAAATTAGAGATTGCTGTTTGGGAAATAACATTGCAATGTAATATTCATTGTTTACATTGCGGTTCCTCTGCGGAAAATATTAAACGTAATAATGAGCTTTCCACGAATGAAGCTCTTGATTTAATTGAACAGTTAGCGGATTTAGGTTGCAAAAGAATTGTCCTTTCGGGCGGAGAACCTTTTTTAAGAAAAGATTGGGCAACTTTAGCGCTTAGAATTCGAGACTTAGGTATGAATGTTTCATTTATATCAAACGGTTACATAGTTAATAAAGACATTATAGATGTTATAAAGGTTATACAACCTGCCGGAATAAGTTTTAGTCTTGATGGCGGATGTGCCGAAACCCACGATTATATAAGAGGCAGAGATGGCGTCTTTGAAAGATGTATAAATGCACTGAGAGAAACTTCAAAAGCAGGGCTTTATTCTTCTGCGGTTACATCAGTTCATAAAAAGAATATAAATGAATTGGATGATATATTAAAAATATTGTTGGACAACGGTGTTCGGGCATGGCAGGTTCAGACAGCCACTCCGCAAGGAAGAATGCCGGCTGATTTGGCATTGAATGAAGATGAATACTACTCTCTTGCAAAATATATAGCGGATAAACGTAAAAGATACAGTAATATTATTGATATTTATGAAGCGGATTGTATCGGCTATTATTCCGTTTTGTCAAAAGACTTTTTCTGCAAAGCATGGAGAGGATGTCAAGCAGGACTGAGAGTTATGGGTATAGAAAGCGACGGCACAATTAAGGGTTGTCTGTCAATACACGGCGAAGGTTTTGTTGAAGGAAATATCCGTGAAAAATCCTTGCGAGAAATTTGGGAATCCAAGAACGGATTTTTATATAACAGAAGATTTTCTCCCGACAAATTGGGCGGTATTTGTAAAGATTGTAAATGGGGTGCAATTTGCAGAGGCGGATGCACGGAAAAAGCACTGACTTGTACCGGAAGTCCGTATGAAAGCCCATATTGTCTTTACAGATATGAAAAAACTCATGATATTTCATGAAGTAATTCATGCGCTTTAGGAAAGTTCGGATTTAATTCTATTGATTTTTCAAGATTGGTTTTTGCTTCTTGAATGTTGTTTAATGCACATTGTGCAACTGCTAAATCATAATAATTTTTGAAATAATTTTCATCTAAAAATATTGATTTTTTGAAATAGTTTAAAGCCAGTTCAAAATCTTCTTTTAGCATTGAAAGATTGCCAAGATGATTGTATGCTTCAGCATCATTAGGTGCGACTTCTACGGCACGATTTAAGTATGTTTCGGCTATTTCATAGTCTTTAATTACATCTATATATATGCGTGCCAAATTATTTATTGAACGGATATTTTTGGGGTTAATTCTTATTGATTTTTTATAATATGAAACTGCAAGTTCCATCTCATTAACGGATTCATAAGTCAAACCGATATTGTAATAATTGACGGAATTTCCCAAATCATCGGATATTATTTTGTAATAAATCCTCAACGCTCCGTAAAAATCTCCGCTCAAATACAATTGACCTGCTTGTTTATACAATTCTGATACTTCTGTCATATACGCCCTCATAATTAAATTAATTTTACATAATTATAATGACAGATTATAAAAAAAATTACAACCTCAATTGATTTGTATGCAAACCTTTTGAATAATCTTTTATATTATTAAAAGTA
>JAEEGL011824625.1_pt1 | contig 17290 bp, 17 predicted proteins | sample 9134231 | NCBI WGS metagenome assembly JAEEGL01 (sample SAMN16246548, study PRJNA631951) | gut metagenome | biome: gut microbiome; feature: rumen; material: fiber-attached | host: Bos | place: Iran: Karaj | collected 2018-10
CTGAAAAAGAAGCAAAGGTAAGAGCTCAAGAAGAAGAAAAAAATAGAATAATTGCTGAAAAAGAAGCAAAGGTAAGAGCTCAAGAAGAAGAAAAGAATAGAATTAAAGCAGAAAAAGAAGCAAAGATAAAAGCTCGAGAGGAAGAAAAAAATAGAATTAAAGCTGAAAAAGAAGCAAAGATAAAAGCTCGAGAGGAAGAAAAAAATAGAATTAAAGCAGAAAAAGAAGCAAAAAGAAACAAAATAATTAGTGAAAAGGAAGCAAAAAAGAGAGCGAGTGCCGAAGAAAAAAGATTAAAGGTTCAAGCGGAAGAAGAGGCTAAATTAAGAAAGAAATCTGAAGAAGATATTTTGTCTACTACTGTTACTACTAATGGTGGTGTTTTACAAGATAAAAAATTGTTAAAAGCTCAGAGAAAAGAAAATAGAGAAAAAGAGAAGGCTTTGTTGAAGCAAAAGAAAGAAGAAGAAAGAAAGAAGAAATTACAAGAAAAATTTGAACAGCAAGCAAAGGCTAAGAAAGAAAAAGAAGATAAGGCAATTCTTTTACTAAATGAAAAAAGAGAAAAAAACAAGAAAATAAAAAAAGAGAAAGAGCAAGCAAGGAGAGAAAGAAAAGAGAAGGCTTTATTAATTAAGAAAGCTCAAGAAGAGAGCAAACAAAAAGCTAGAAGTGAAAGAAAAACTTTAAATGAAAAGATTTCTAATTGGTATAATAATTTATCAATAGTTAAAGATAGAAAAAATAGAAGAGAATTGCAAAGACAAACATTATTAATTGACTTTGATGGCGCTGATGCTATACGTAGTGATGAAAAAATAATGTATAAATATGTTGCTAAAAATTCTGAAACTGGTAAAGTAGAAACTGGATATTTTGCAGCTTTCTCGAAATTAGATGTTCACTCATTCTTGATGGCTGAGGGATATGAAGTATATGAAATTACTCCACAAAAGAATTTTGCAAAGACTTTAACATTATTTTCACCAAAGTTTAAAGCAACTGAGTTGGATTTCTTTTTAACTCAATTATCTACATTTTTAAAATCAGGTATGACATTGGTGGAATCAGTTAAAATTTTGTCAAAACAGAGTAAAAAAAGTGGTCATAAAAATGTATATAAATCAATAATATATGAACTTACAATGGGAGAAAATTTTAGTGAAGCTTTAGCAAAACAAGGAAATATTTTCCCTAGATTGCTTATTAATATGGTTAAGACATCAGAACTTACTGGTGATTTGCCTGAAACATTGGATGATATGGCTTCATATTATAGAGATACTGATAAAACTAGGAAGCAAATGATAAGTGCTATATCATATCCAGCTGCAGTATTATTATTTGCATTAGGAATATTAATATTTATTATGGTAAAGGTTATTCCACAATTTGTAAGTATATATTCAAATATGGAAACTGGGGTGCCTGGTATAACACAAAAAATTATAAATATTAGTGCTTTCCTTCAGAGTAATTGGTTGAAGTTATTACTTGGATTTTTAGTGTTTGTAATAGTATTTATAATATTGTTTAAGAACATAAAAGTATTTAAATCAATAGTCCAAACTTTTGTTATGAATCTTCCTATAATTGGTAAAATAATAATTTACAATGAGGTAACAATGTTTACTAAGACATTTGCGTCTTTATTAAATCATAATGTATATATTACCGATAGTATGGAAGTATTAAGTAAAATAACTAATAATGAAATATATAAAATGTTAATATTTGATACAATAACTAATTTGGCTAAAGGTGAAGCAATATCTAATTCATTTAAAAATCATTGGGCTTTCCCAAATATTGCATATGAAATGATTCTTACTGGTGAAAAAACAGGTCAATTAGGTACTATGATGGATAAGGTTGCTAATTATTATGGTGAACAGCATAAAAATGCTGTAAATCAAATTAAAGCATTTATTGAACCAGTAATGATTATTATTTTAGCGGCAATTGTCGGAGTAATATTACTTTCAATAGTTGTACCAATGTTTGATATGTATCAAAATATTTCAGCAATGTAGGTGGGTTTATGGAATTATATTATTTAATAGTATTCTTTATATTTGGATTGATTTTTGGATCATTTTATAATGTAGTTGGTTATAGACTACCTAATAATATGTCATTAATCAATCCTTCTTCTCATTGCCCTAAATGCAATCATAAATTAGGGCCTTTTGAATTAATACCTGTATTTTCATACTTGTTTCAAGGTGGTAAATGTAAAAATTGTAAAGCAAAGATAGCTATATTTTATCCTATATTTGAACTTTTTACAGGTATAGTTTTTGCACTTATATATAAAATATTTGGGATCTCTGTAGAAATGTTTATTGCACTTGTTTTTGCATCTATGTTGCTTATAATAATGATTTCAGATTTTTTATACATGATAATTCCAGATGAATTGTTAATATTTTGCGGATTATTAATATTAATATTAAAAATTATAGTAGGTGGAATAGAAATATTATTACCAACATTTATGAATATGATTATTCCGTTTATAGCATTGTTATTTATTAAATTATTAGGTGATAAGGCATTCAAAAGAGAATCAATGGGGGGCGGAGACATTAAGTTAATGTTAATATTTGGTATGGTTTTAGGATGGCAAATATCTTTATTTACAATAGTTTTAGCAGCTTTTATAGCACTTCCTGTAACACTTATTTTAGATAAAATAAAGAGTAATAATAATCATGAATTGCCGTTTGGACCATATCTATCTTTAGCAGCACTTATATGTTTGTTAACAAGGGTAGATATAATGACTATATTACATTTTTTAGGATTTTAATTGACATTAAATTTAATAAGAGTTATTATTTATTTAGCGATGAAGGAACATAGTAATAAATAATTTATTTATAGAGAGTCAGTCTTTGGTGGAAACTGATAATAATAGTTTATGAATCTACTCCCGAGCTATTTGGTAACGCGTTATAGTAATTAAGTAAAATTAAGGATGGCACCGCGGAAACGCTCCTTTGGTTGTCATCTTTTTTGTTTTTTTGGAGGAAATATGAGAAAGATTAAATTAAATACAATTTATAAACATTTTAAGGGAGACTTATATTTAGTAGAAGATGTTGTGATACACTCAGAAACAAAAGAAAAAATGGTTTTATATAGAGGATTATATGGTGATAATGTTTTATATGTAAGACCACTTGATATGTTTTTATCTGAAGTGGATCATGATAAATATCCAAATGTAGATCAAAAATATAGGTTTGAAGAACAAAAAATAAAAAGTAAGGTGATAAAATGATTGACATTAAATTGATAAGAGAAAATAGTGATTTAGTAAAAGAAAATATTAAGAAGAAATTTCAAGATGAAAAGTTAGAATTAGTAGATGAAGTTTATAATTTAGATAAAGAATACAGGGAATTAAAGACAAAAGCAGATGATAATAGAAAAAGAAGAAATGAAATAAGCGATAAAATAGGTTCTTTAATGAGAGAAGGAAAAAAAGAAGAGGGTTTAAAATTAAAGGATGAAGTAGTAAAAATAAATGAAGAACTAAAGGATATGGAAGTTCTTGAACTTGAAAAAGAGAAAAGAATAAAAGAAATAATGTATCAGATACCGAACATAATAGATTCTTCTGTACCAATTGGTAAAGATGATACTGAAAATGTTGAAATAGAGAAATTTGGAGATCCAGTTGTACCATCATATGAAATACCATATCATGCAGATATAATGAATAAATTAAATGGGCTTGATAAAGATGCTTCCGGTAGGACAAGTGGGAATGGCTTTTATTATTTGATGGGAGATATTGCGAGGTTATCTTCAGCAATGCTATCATATGCAAGAGATTATATGATTGATAAAGGTTTTATATATTGTATACCACCATTTATGATTAAAAGTGATGTTGTTAGTGGTGTTATGTCTTTTTCTGAAATGTATAATATGATGTATAAGATTGAAGGAGAAGATTTATATTTGATTGGTACATCAGAACATTCTATGATAGGTAAATTTAAGGATCAAATTATAAAGGAAGAAAGTCTACCAATAACAATGACATCATATAGTCCATGTTTTAGAAAAGAAGTAGGAGCACATGGTATAGAAGAAAGAGGTATATATAGAGTACATCAATTTGAAAAGCAGGAAATGATAGTACTATGTAAGCCAGAGGAGTCAATGGATTGGTATAACAAGATGTGGCAGTTTACAGTTGAAATATTTAGAAATATGAATATACCGGTAAGAACATTGGAGTGTTGTAGTGGAGATTTAGCGGATTTAAAAGTAAAAAGTTGTGATATAGAAGCTTGGAGTCCAAGACAACAAAAATATTTTGAAGTTGGATCTTGTTCTACCTTAGGTGATGCACAAGCAAGAAGATTAGGTATAAGAGCTAAGGGAGTTAATGGTAATTATTATTTGCATACTTTAAATAATACAGTACTTGCTAATACAAGAGCACTTATTGCATTAATAGAAAATAATTATAATGAAGATGGATCAATAACTATTCCAGAGAAATTAAGACCATATATGGGTGGAAAAGAAATGATAAAATAGGAACAATGTTTCTATTTTTTATATTTATGATACAAACATATGTTTACAGTCAATATTATAAATGTTATAATATAAATGTGTTATAATTAATAAGAGGTGGTACTATGTATGCATATATAAATGGTATAATAACAGAAATAGAACCTAGTTATGTAGTAATAGATAATAATGGAATTGGATATAAAGTATTTGTAGCAAATCCATTTTATTATAAGGAGAATGAAACATATAAAATATATATATATAATCATATTAGAGAAGATGAAAATTCTTTATATGGTTTTAAAGATATTGAAGAAAGAGACTTATTCTTAAAATTAATTGAAGTAAAGGGATTGGGTCCTAAGATGGCACTTCCTATGCTTGCCACAGGAAGTATTAGTGGAATAATAGATGCTATAAATAGAGAAAATATTCTTTATTTAAAGAAATTTCCTAAAATTGGTGATAAAGTAGCAAGGCAGATAGTATTAGACTTAAAAGGTAAAGTACATACTGATAAAGAAATAGAAGTAGAATCGAATGATGATGTAGTGCTTGCTTTACAAGCTTTAGGTTATAAAAATAGTGATATTACTAAGATTCTTCCTAAACTTACAAGTGAAAGTGTAGAAAATAAAATAAAAGAAGCACTAAAATTATTTTTAAAATAGGAGGATACATGCAAAACACAGAGAAGTTACTATCATTTGAAGAAGTGAAATCTAATAAAGAAATAATTGTACCTAGAATTGCTGAAGGTAATCCACTACTAGAAAAAATAATAATGTATTGTATAGATAGAGAAATACCTACAATAGCATGTTGTAATGGTCATAATGTATTTGATAAGCCATATATAACAATGCATTATGATGGTTCTACTAGAAGAAATATAAATGCTTTTTTAAATAAAGTTAAGGATATAGAAGGGATTGAAATAATGTTTTCTACAACTGGATATACTGAAAATCCTTTTAATGTAACTGTATATACTAATATGAAAAACAGAGATAAGGTATTTAAAATAATTGGTGATACATTATATAGTGGATTAGAGAGTGAGTATTTAGATGATGATTTAGATGCTGCTTTAGATATTGCTATTGATACAGATTATACTGGTAGATATAGTATAGTTAGAGTATTAAATAAAAGATTTAGAGCTAAGTATATGATAGGACTTTATAAAGCTTGTGATGGTAATATATATGAAGATAATAGTGATAGAAAAATAAAAGGTGATTATGGTATGACCTATTATTTATATAGAACAAGTAAAAGCGTTAGGGCAGTGGCATCCGATTTAAGAGATATTATTCCTGTTGTTAGATATAGAAATGGGTTTGAAATTTCAATGAGTAGTTCAACAACTGAAAAGGTTGATAGAATTTCTGAATTGAATAGAAGAATTGAAGAAGAAAGAGGAAGTATTAGAAGATTTTAGGAGGTTATATGAAAGAAAATGTTTTAACTAATAGAGAATTAGAAGAAGATACATTTGAGACTTCAATAAGACCGGATTCGATAGATGAATATATAGGCCAAAAAGAAGTAAAGGAAAATTTAAAAGTATTTATAGAAGCTGCTAAAATGCGTGATGAAACATTAGATCATGTTTTATTATATGGTCCTCCTGGACTAGGTAAAACAACTCTTGCGTTTATAATTGCAAATGAATTAGGTAAAAATATTAAAACGGCATCTGGTCCTTCAATTGAAAAGACAGGTGATTTAGCAGCTATTCTTTCAACATTAGAACCTGGCGATGTGTTATTTATTGATGAAATACATAGGATGCCTAGATTTATAGAGGAAATATTATATCCGGCTATGGAAGATTTTACATTAGATATAATTGTTGGTAGTGAAGGAAATAGTAGAAATATAAAGATAGATTTGCCACCATTTACATTGGTTGGTGCAACTACTAGAGTAGGTGATTTATCAAGTCCTCTTAGAGATAGATTTGGTATTATATCTAAACTTCAATATTATACGGTTGAGGAATTACAACAAATAGTAAAAAGAACAGGTAGAGTTCTTGGCGTGGAAATTGATGAAGATGCATCTTTAGAACTTGCAAAAAGAAGTAGAGGTACTCCAAGAATAGCAAATAGATTGTTTAAAAGAACAAGAGATTTTGCACTTGTTAAGGGAAATGGAAGTATAGATTTAGAAATAACTAAACATGCATTGGATAGATTGGGTGTTGATGAGATGGGGCTTGATGAAGTAGATATCGCCTTATTAAAAGCTATAATATATAAATTTAATGGTGGACCAGTTGGTGTAGATGCACTATCTGCATCTATTGGTGAAGAAGTGTCTACTATTGAAGATGTTTATGAACCATATTTGCTCCAAATGGGATTTTTGAAGAGGACTAGTAGGGGTAGAATGGTTACTAAAGAAGCGTATGATCATTTAAAAATAGATCACCAGCAGGAGTTGATATAATGCGTACAGATGATTTTGATTATTATTTGCCAGAAGAATTGATTGCACAGACACCAATTGAAAAGAGAGATGAATCTAGATTGTTAGTATTAGATAAGAAAACTGGTAATATAGAGCATAAACATTTTTATGACATAATAGATTATTTAAACAAAGATGATGTACTAGTAGTAAATGATTCAAAAGTAATACCAGCTAGAATAATAGGCATTAAAGAAAAAACTGGAGCAGTAATAGAATTATTAATGCTTAAAAACAAAAATGATGATGTATGGGAGTGTTTATGTAAACCTGCAAAAAGAGTAAGTGTAGGTACAACTATTAAGTTTAGTAATAGATTAAGTGCAGTATGTACAGAAGTAAAAGATGAAGGTATAAGATATTTTAAGTTTATATATGACGGGATACTTATGGAAATATTAGATGAATTAGGAGAGATGCCGCTTCCTCCATATATTCATGAAAAATTAAAAGATAAAGATAGGTATCAAACTGTGTATGCTAAGAATGTAGGTAGTGCAGCTGCTCCTACAGCAGGGCTTCATTTTACAAATGAATTATTAGAAAAAATTAAAGAAAAAGGAATAAAAGTAGTAAGTATAACATTGCATGTTGGTTTGGGTACATTTAGACCAGTTAATGTAGAAGATGTAACTAAGCATAAGATGCATTCAGAGTTTTATTCTATGAATAAAGAAGTAGCTGATATTTTAAATAATGCTAAATCAAGAGGAAATAAAATAATAAGTGTAGGAACTACTACTACAAGAACATTAGAAACAATATATACAAAATATAATACATTTATTGAATGCTCTGGATATACTGATATATTTATATATCCGGGGTATAAATTTAAAGCGATCAATTCTCTTATTACTAATTTTCATTTGCCTAAATCAACACTGATAATGTTAGTAAGTGCACTTGCTGGTAAAGAAAATATAATGAATGCTTATAAAATAGCAGTAGAAAATAAATATAGATTTTTCTCATTTGGAGATGCTATGTTTATAAAGGAGTAAATATGGATATATATACATTAATTAAAAATGAAAAAGATACTGGTGCTAGACTTGGTAAAATAAAACTAAGAGGAAAAGAGTATGACACACCAATGTTTATGCCTGTTGGTACGCAAGCTACAGTTAAAGGTCTTACTCCGGAAATGGTAAAAGAATGTGGAAGTGCAATTATACTTGCAAATACATATCATTTGTGGGAAAGACCAGGTGAAGATATAGTTTATAAAGCTGGTGGACTTCATAAATTTATGAATTATGATGGTCCAATGCTTACTGATAGTGGTGGATTTCAAGTGTTCTCTCTTGCTAAGCCAAAAGATATAACTGAAGAGGGTGTACATTTTAAAAGTACAATTGATGGTAAAAAGTTATTTTTATCACCAGAAAAATCAATAGAGATACAAGAAAAATTGGGAGCAGATATAATAATAAGTTTTGATGAATGTCCAGGATATCCAAGCACATATGAGTATATGAAGAATAGTGTTGAAAGGACTTTAAGATGGGCTAAGAGAGGTAAAGATGTTCATAAAACTGATCAATTACTATTTGGTGTTGTTCAAGGTGGAGAATATCCGGATTTAAGAAAGTATAGTGCAGAAGAATTAGTGAAGCTAGATTTTCCTGGATATACAATTGGTGGAACATCAGTAGGTGAAGGAAAAGATGTAATGTACAAAATGATTACAGATGCTACAACATATTTACCTACTAATAAACCTAGATATTTAATGGGTGTAGGAGATCCTATTGATATTATTGAAGGTGTAATAAGAGGAATAGATATGTTTGATTGTGTATTACCAACTAGAATAGCAAGACATGGTAATGCATTTACACATCATGGTAAAATGAATTTGAAGAATGCAAAGTATAAAGAAGATTTTAATCATATAGAAGAAGAATGTGATTGTTATACATGTAAGCATTATAGTAGAGCATATATAAGGCATTTACTAATGTGTGATGAAATGCTTGCGGGAACACTTTTGTCGATACATAATATAAGATTTTTAATAAAACTTACTGAAGATATAAGAAAAAATATTGAAACTGATACATTATTAGAATTTAGAGATAATTTTATAAAGGAGTATAGAAAATGAAGTGTCCAAAATGTGGTCAAGAAATGATTGATATTAAAGATTATTGTGTGAATTGTGGTGCAAAGTTAAAAAAAGAAAGTAAAGGAATAAGTTTAAAAGCTTTGTTATTAATTTTTGGATTAATAATAGTGGTTACTGTTATTGCATGTTATTTAATAATGCATTATAATACAGATAAGGAAATAAAGCCATATATAGATAATACAAAAAATAATAGTGTTGAAAAGTAATAAAATGTAATCATATATAAGGTAAATGGTGGTAGTATGTTAAATTTTAAATTAAAAATGTTTTTAAAATATTTAAGATCAAATCGTATAATTGAAGAATATGAAATGTTATTTGATAAAATGTTTGATTACAGTAAATTGTTAGATTTAAGTGATGATTCTGTAGAAAGAATATATAGTAATAGTGATATTGCAGCCATTATTTTATATGAAGAAATAAATAATATTAAAATTTCTGATGATATACTTTGTTACATAAGAAATTTGAATAGTAAAGAATTGCAAAAATATGCAGTTAGAATGGCAATATCAAAATATAATAGCATTGATGGATTAATGTACATTAGAGCAGTATGTGAAGCAGATAATACTATATCATCTAGGTATGCATATGCTGTTGCAATGAGTGATAAATTAGATAATATTGATGATAAATATGATTATATAAATTTTACTGCAAGAAGTGAACCGGATACATCAGTTCAAATTAGAGATTTAATATTTGAAGGTTCTATATTAAAACAGGAAGATAATTTAGAATTATTGGAATATATTGCTAATGAAAAAGGTTATATTGCTAAATATATGATAATGTTATTTAATGATACTCATTCTACCAACAATTTATGTATATTATCGCATGCAATAGGAGAGACACAGGCAAGATATACTTATGAAATACTTTCAAATAGTAAGTTGATGGGCATAAAAAATAGTGTTTTTATAGCATTATTAGTAGCGCAAAGCGAAATAGATGATGGATATAAAATAATATCTTTAATAAGAACTGGAAATTATGATAATTTATATGAAAAGGTTATAAGTATATTAAAAAAAGAAGAAGAGGATATAGATATAGAAGGATTATTTAGAAGTAGAAATTTAGATAAAATAATTGTGGGATTAGAATTAATAAATAGTGATAAGGATATAAAACGTAAAGTAAAGAAGTGAATATAAAAACATATAATTAATTGGTGATTATATGTTTTTTAAATTTATACATAAAAGAATTAGAATAGTTTTATTAATTATATTCTTTCTATTTTTTTTGGTTATATTGAAAGTGGCATATATTCAATTGTTTCAATATAAAAAATTAAATACATTAGCTACTGATTTATGGAGTAGAAATTTGCCAGTTGAAGCTAATAGAGGATACATATATGATATTAATAATTTAATAATAGCGGATAATATTACTACTACATCTTTAGTAATAATTCCCAATCAAATTAAAGATAAAGAAAAGGTAGCAAAAGATTTAGGTGAAATATTAGATGTTAGATATGAAGAAATGTATCGACATGTATCTAAAAAGACATCAATAGAAAGAGTTCATCCGGAAGGTAGAAGATTAAATTATGATATTGCTAATAGAATAAGTGAATTAAATTATGATGGTGTATATCTACTTAAGGAAAGTAAAAGATATTATCCATATGATACATTACTTTCTCATGTGATTGGTTATGTAGGAATAGATAATCAGGGTTTAAGTGGCATAGAATTGCAATATGATAAGTATTTGACAGGTAAATATGGGATGATTAAATATTTTAGTGATGCTAAAGGTAATAGGCTTTCTATGAGTGAAGTATATGAAAAGCCACAGGATGGTATGAATATTCAATTAACTATAAATTTGGATATTCAGAAGGCTGTAGAAAGGGAACTTGATAATGCGGTAGCAAAATATAATCCTGATAGTGCACTTGCAATAGTAATGAATCCAAATAATGGAGAAATACTTGCTATGAGTTCTAGACCAAATTTTTCACCATCTAATTATAAGAATTATACTATTGAACAAATTAATAGGAATTTACCAATATGGAGTACTTATGAACCTGGATCTACATTTAAAATAATAACTTTGGCAGCATCATTAGAGGAAAACACAATTGATTTTAATGATACATTTTATGATGGCGGGAGTATACAAGTTGAAAATGCAAGAATTAGATGCTGGAAGGCTGGAGGACATGGTGCTGAAACATTTTTACAAGTAGTAGAAAATTCTTGTAATCCTGGATTTGTAGTAATGGGACAAAAAATTGGTAAAGAAAAATTATTTAATTATATAAATAATTTTGGTTTTGGTAAAAAGACAGGAATAGATTTAAATGGTGAAGAAAATGGCATATTATTTAGTTTAGATAGAGTTGGTCCTGTAGAACTTGCTACTACATCTTTTGGACAAGGAGTATCTGTAACTCCTATACAACAAATAACAGCAGTATCTGCAGCAATAAATGGAGGGAATTTATATAAACCTTATATTGTAAAAAGAATATTAGAGCCTGAAACAAATAATGTTATTAAAGAATATGATAAAACATTTGTAAGAAAAGTAATAAGTGAAGATGCAAGTAAAAAAGTAAGGTATGCATTAGAAAGTGTAGTTGCAAATGGTACAGGAAGGAATGCATATATTGAAGGTCATAGTGTAGGTGGTAAAACTGGTACAGCGCAAAAAGTAAAAGATGGTAGATATATGGTAGGAAATTATATAGTATCTTTTATAGGATTTACTCCTGCTTCTAACCCTGAAGTTATAGTATATGTTGCAATAGATTATCCAAAAGGAGTTACTCAATATGGTGGTACTGTATCTGCACCTATAGCGAAGGAAATACTTACAGATTGTATTAATATATTAAATATAAAAGAAGATAATGTAAAACCTAAAGAATATAATTGGAATGAGATTAAATATTTAGATGTACCGAATGTAGTGGGTATGAAGAAAGAAGATGCAATTAAGTTATTAAAAGATTTTACTATTAATTATAGTGGTACTGGAGACTATGTAAAGGAACAATCACCAGAGGCAAATAAAAGAATAAAATATGGTGGGGTAGTTAGATTACTTTTAGGAAATTAGGCATTTTGTATACAAAATAAAATATACTTATACTAGAAATGATATAAATAATATAGTATAATTGTTATGTTTGGAGATGATATTATGTTAATACTTGCTAAATCGGTATTATCATTAATGATTGGTTTTTTAGTATCAATTGTATTGGGACTTATAATAGTACCAATATTAAGAAGAAGTCATATTAAGCAAAGAGTAAGTATATATTTGGAAGATTCTCATAAGAAAAAGGATGGCACCCCTACAATGGGTGGAATAATATTTATATTGGCAGTATTTATTGCAATAATAACATTATTATTATTTGATAAAATAGAGTTTACACCAAATTTATTCATAGTATTTTTCGTTTTTATTAGTTATGCGTTAATAGGCTTTTTAGATGATTATTTAAGCATTAGAAGGAAGACAAATGTTGGTTTAACTAGTTTACAAAAATTATTTTTACAACTTATAGTAGCGCTTGTATTTTTCTTTATTTATATGAAAAGTGGTAATGAACCATTGCTTGAAATATATACATTAAATATTAAACTAAATATGGGATGGTTTTATGGAATATTTATATTGTTTGTATTAGTAGGAGGTTCAAACGCAGTTAATTTAACTGATGGACTTGATGGATTGGCTGGTGGACTATCTGCTATAGCATTTTTAGCTTTAGGTATTATTGCGTGGGGTTCTGGATGGGTATCTGGATATCAAGATATAGCAATATTTTGTTTTGTATTAGTAGGTGCATTATTAGGATTTCTTATATTTAATACAAATCCTGCAAAAGTGTTTATGGGAGATACTGGTTCATTAGCATTAGGTGCTACTCTTGCTACAGTTGCAATACTTACTGATCATGAAATAACATTACTTGCGGTTATGGGAGTATTTATAATAGAAACATTATCTGTAATACTACAGGTTATATGGGTAAAAGTATTTAAGCATAAATTGTTTTTAATGACACCTCTTCATCATCATTTTGAAAAACTTGGTGTAGATGAAAGAGAAATAGTGAAAGGATTTTGGGTAGTAGGATTCATACTTGCTATGGCAGGTATAGCATTTGGAGTGTGGATTTAGTGAAAAAAAATATAGATGTAATATTATTGTTTGCAGTAATAATTATTTCTATATTTGGAGTTATGATGATTTATTCATCATCAAGTATATGGGCAGAATATAAATTTAATGATTCACTCAAATACTTAAAATTACAATCTATATTTTTAATAATTGGAACTATATTAATGATTATAATATCAAAAATACCATATATGTACTATAAAGATAAAGCAAACATCATACTACTTGTTTGCTTTTTATTATTAATATTGGTAATAATTCCAGGTATAGGAAAAATTAGAAATGGTAGTAGGAGTTGGTTTGGTATAGGGGGATTTGGTATTCAACCAAGTGAATTTATGAAATTAGGTCTTATTATATTTGTATCTAAATATTTGTGTAATAATGAAAAAAATATAAAAGATATTAAAAAAGGGGTATTACCAATACTATTTATTACATTACTTGTATTTGGTTTAGTAATGTTACAACCTGATTTTGGTACTGGTGTAATAATAGTAATGAGCATTATTGGATTATTATTTATTGCTGGTATAAGTATGAAATTTTTCTACATTACGGGTATATTTGGTGCTATAGGAGCAGTTATACTTATTTTAATAGCTCCATATAGGTTTAAAAGAATATTATCTTTTATTAATCCATGGATTGATCCTTTAGGTAGTGGATTTCAAGCAATTCAAAGTTTATTTGCAATAGGACCAGGTGGATTTTTAGGACTTGGAATAGGTAATTCTATTCAAAAACATTTCTATTTACCAGAACCACAAACTGATTTTATATTTGCAATAATTAGTGAAGAATTAGGATTCTTAGGTATATTAATTGTGTCTACTTTATTTTTAATAATTATATATAGGGGTATAAAAATATCATTATTATCTAATGATACATTTGCAAAATATTTATCATTTGGTATTACATTTCAACTTTCTTTTCAAGCATTATTAAATCTTATGGTAGTTGTATCTTTAATACCTATAACGGGAGTAACCTTACCCTTTCTTTCATATGGTGGTAGTTCTTTATTAATAACATTATGTGAAATGGGAATATTACTAAATATTTCTAGATATAATAGTTGATTATTTTTTGATAAATAAGTTATAATTGTATTGGTGATAAAAATGTATGATTTAATAGTAGTAGGCATGGGGCCAAGTGCTGTATTCTTGGCTTATGAATTGATTGAACTTAATAATTATAAAAATGTATTATTAATAGATCAGGGTAAACCAGTTGAAAGAAGAAGTTGTCCAATGGAAAAAGTTGGCCATTGTGTTAATTGTAAACCATATTGTAATATTACATGTGGTTTTAGTGGTGCAGGTGCTTTTTCAGATGGTAAATTAAATTCTTATCATTTATCAAGTAGAGATAAAGATGGAAATATATATCTTGGTGGTAATGATGGTGGATATTTCAAACAATATATGACTGAAAAAGAAATTACTGATTTACTTACTTACACAGATAATGTTTATTTAAAATTTGGTGCAGATAAGAAGTTAAATGGTGTAGAACATATGGATGAAATTAAAAAACTTCAAGAAAAAGCATCAAGAAATAATCTTAACTTAGTATCATATCCAATAAGACATTTAGGTACTGAAAAAGCTCATATTTTATATGGCAAATTAGAAGAATATTTAAAAGAGCATAATATTAATATGTTATTTGAAACAGAGGTAAAAGATTTAATTATAGAAGATGGTACAGTAAAAGGTGTAAAAGTACATAAATTAAAAGATAAAACTGATGAAGATATTATGGGTTCAAAAGTGGTACTTGCTGTGGGAAGAAAAGGTGCTTCTTGGTTAAGTGAAATATGTATTAAACATGGTATTAATACAAAATTAGGAAGCGTTGATATTGGAATTCGTTATGAACTTCCTGATAAAGTAATGGCTAAAATAAATGAATATATGTATGAAGGTAAGTTTATAGGTAGACCATTTCCATATGGAGATAAAGTAAGAACTTTTTGTCAAAATCCAAGCGGATTTGTAAGTGCAGAAGTATATGATAATGGACTTACATTAGTAAATGGTCATTCATATAAAGATAAAAAAAGTACTAATACAAATCTAGCAATACTTGTATCTCATCATTTTACATATCCATTTGATAAACCTATTGAATATGGTGAAAATGTTGCACAAAACTTAAATAGATTAGGTGGTAATGCAATAATGGTACAAAGATTGGGAGATATAAATAGAGGTAGAAGAACATGGCCAAAAGATTTAGAAAATAATAGTGTAGTACCAACATTAAAAGGAGCGGTAGCAGGAGATTTAACATATGGTCTTGGATATAGAACAATGACTGATATATTGCAATTTATAAAAGATGTAGATAAAGTAGTGGAAGGATTTGCACACCCAGATAATTTATTATATGGACCTGAAATAAAATTTTATAGTAATGAAGTAGTGCTTGACAAGAACTTTATGACTAATATAAATGGTTTGTATTCAATAGGTGATGGTGGAGGACTTACTACTGGACTTATGATGGCATCATGTGCTGGTGTTAAAATGGCTAGAATATTAACTGGTGAAAGAAATGAAAAATAAAATTAAAGAAGGCATATTCTATTTCTTTATAATATCAGGTATATTCCTAGTTGTATTAATACTATGTAATTTACTCAGATATAATCCAGTAGTAGAATTTCCATCATTGGATGGTTTTAATAAGAAAATAGAATTATATAAAGAAGCTGCTAATAAATTAAAAGATGGTGAATGTAAAGACTTTATAATTAGCTTTATCGATAAGGTTAAAGATTCTAATTATGAAGGAAAAGTAAATATTAAAAAGTTATATACTGATAATACAATATTAACTAATTACACTAAGGCTAAATATGCATGTGGATTTACTGATGAAATATTAAATGAAAACTATGTATCAACTATGTATATGTCAGCTATAATACCATATGAATATATTTATAAAGAGCATATGTTTGCATATGAAATTACACTACGTGATAGTTTAGAAGAAGCATTTGAAGTAAGTTTATTTAATGCAACTGAAAATATTAAAAGAAATAATGAATTATCAATAATTGAAAAATATATAGAATTAGCGAGTGAGGTACAAAATGAAGAATAAGTTATATTTAATACTTTATTATATATGTTTTGCATTAACACTTGGAACATCAATATTTGTATATAGTTTAACTACAACTATCATTATGGTAAATAAATTTATGTATTTCTTTATTGGTATAAATGTTGTATTAACAATAATACTTACTATATTATTAAAAAAGAAAAAATATGAATTTGATAATATATTATTACCAATATCATATTTAATATTATTCATATTTTTAATAGTAATATCAGTTATATATAATAATATTCTATTAGTAGAATATATACATTTAAGTTATTACTTAGTGATATTATTATTCTATGATATATTATTAAATATATATTCAATACTTTCAATAAAAAACTAGTTTACTAGTTTTTTATTATGTGTTAGAATATCAAGCACTAGGTGATAATATGAAAAATATTGTTGAATATTCAAGAAGTAATGCCTCATTAGATGAAAAGGAAAAATTTTTGTTTGGAGTAATTGATATCCTTGATAAGGAAAGTTATAAGCTATTCAGTGAGATAGTTGATTTAAGTGATGAATCATTTTATAAAATAGGTGAAATTTCTTTTAGAATAATTGAATTATATCAAGTTTATATTAAAGTAAAAAAAAGCATATGATTATTTAGATATGATCGAACAATCTAGGGTAATATATGCAACCAAGAGATTTCAATTAAAAACGTTGTTAATGGCATTTACTACTATGTTTGCATTTTTAAACAATGCACTTTTAGGGATTATTTCATTTGTGGCGTTAACAAAAGTAGCAACCAAAGAATATGTTAGTGAAATAGGCAAAATTGGGTTAAGCTATAGCAATTTTGATGATAATAAATTA
>JAEEGL013140278.1_pt1 | contig 17290 bp, 18 predicted proteins | sample 9134231 | NCBI WGS metagenome assembly JAEEGL01 (sample SAMN16246548, study PRJNA631951) | gut metagenome | biome: gut microbiome; feature: rumen; material: fiber-attached | host: Bos | place: Iran: Karaj | collected 2018-10
AATACTCTAAACATTTATAGTCGTTTATAAACGGTTAAATACGATTAAACGAATTGTTAATTCTTTTATACTATGAAGATTTCAAGACTTATTATTCCGATTGTTACCACAGTGTTAATGATCTACGGCTGCGGCCCTCTTGGAATGACTTCACAGGAGAGGGCAGAGGCTGCAGCACGCACTGCCGCTTATGTCAAGAATAGCCTTGACACCCGTAAGTATGTCATCTCCGTGGACCGTATGTTCCCGCGCCGCGGCACTGCCAAGGCTCTCTCGACTCCGTATTCCGTAAAGGTCGAAGGAAACAAGCTCTACTCATACCTGCCCTATGTGGGAGTGGCCTACAATGTGCCTTACGGCGGAGGCAAGGCCCTCAATTTCGACGCCGACATAGTTGATTACCGTGAGGACTTCACCCGCGCAGACCGCCGCGTAATAACCCTCTCGACCGACAACGGCGAAGACTTCCTCATCTACACCATAACGGTCTTCGACAACGGCAAGGCCGACATCGACGTCCGCTGCCGCAACCGCGAGGGAATCGGCTTCAGCGGAGCGGTGGACGAGAGCTATGTACCGGGTGTAAAGTAGCGAGATATGTTTGCTCTCATTGATTTACCTTTTGCGCCCGACGCCCTGGAACCGGTCATCAGCGCGCAGACCCTGGCTTTCCACCACGGAAAGCATTTGAAAGCATACGTCGACAACCTCAACAAACTGCTGCCCGGCAGCGGGTTGGAAGGCCTGACGCTTGAGGAAACAGTCCGTCAGGCGCCAGCCGGCGCCATATTCAACAATGCCGGCCAGATCCTGAACCACAATCTGTACTTCACCCAGTTCGCTCCTGCCGATGCCGCCAAGACCGCCCCTTCGGGCCATTTGGCCGCCCGTATCGATAAGCAATGGGGGAGTTTCGAGGCGTTCAAGGCCGAGTTCGAAGCCAAAGGCGTCAGCATTTTCGGCTCCGGTTGGGTGTGGCTTGCCGCCGACAAAGACGGCACCCTCTCGATCCTCCAGTGCCCCGGCGCCGACAACCCCGTCGCCCACGGACTCCGGCCGCTGCTGACCTTCGATGTCTGGGAGCACGCCTACTACCTGGACTTCCAGAACCGCCGCGCCGACCACCTCAAAGCCCTCTGGCAGATCGTGGATTGGAAGGTGGTGGAGGGGAGGTATTGAATTAATTGACTCGTATTAATTTGCGGTCGAAAATTCGACTACAAATTGCTTTGAGAAATGGGAAGCAACCAGCTAAAAGCCGGTGCGGTTCTTAATTACTGCTTAATATTCCTTCAAACTATTGTTGGGTTACTATATACCCCATACATGCTCCGCATGCTGGGGCAAAGCGAGTATGGCCTGTATTCTCTAGTTGCGTCAATTATTGCATATCTTACTATTCTTGATCTTGGAATGGGGAATGCAATTGTCAGATACACTGCAAAATTCAGATCGGAAGGTAAGCAAGAAGAACAGTACGAAATGTTCGGAATGTTCTTCATTTTGTATTTGATTATTGGATTGTTATCCATCGGCATCGGATTGGTTCTATATTTCAATATCGATGGCATGTTTGGAAGAACTATGACGGCGGTTGAGCTGAATAAAGCTCGTATTATGTTGCTTATCTTGGTTTTTAACCTAGCATTTACTTTCCCGATGAGCATATTCGGATCAATCATGACCGCATATGAGCGTTTCGTATTCCCTAGGATAGTCAACATTATTCGCATTATTCTTAATACCACTATTATGATTGTTTTACTCCATTATGGTTATAAAGCAATCGCTATGGTGGTCGTTAGTACAATTTTCAATGTGTTGACTCTTTTTATCAATTATTACTATTGCAAGAAATGGCTTCATATTAAAATGTACTTCCGACGTTTTAAGTGGTCTTTTTTGAAAGAAGTAGCGGTTTATTCTTTTTGGATCCTTCTTGCCGTCATTATGGATAGGGTGTATTGGAGTACTGGCCAGTTTGTATTAGGCGCAGTTTCCGGAACGATAGCGGTTTCTGTCTTTGCAGTTGCTATTCAGCTTCAAAACATGTACATACTGTTCTCAACGGCTATTTCATCCGTATTTCTGCCTAAAGTTACAGATATGGTTGCCAAATCAAGCAGTGACAAAGAACTATCAACTCTGTTTATCAAAACAGGACGAATCCAATTTGCTGTCATCGGCTTTATCCTTTCTGGATTCATAGTATTCGGCCGTTCTTTTATAAGGCTATGGGCAGGGCCAGAATATGACGATGCGTTCATCATAACTCTTCTTTTTTTTACAGCCCTTTTGGTTCCTCTGATTCAGAATTTGGGTATTACTATTCTTCAAGCTAAGAATGAAATGAAGTTTAGGAGTTTGTTGTACATATTCATTTCAGTATTTGCATTGCTGTTTGAGATTGTTTTGTCCAAACGATGGGGGGGGATAGGCTGTGCAGTGGCTATCTCAGGGGCACTTCTTTTAGGTCAGGGATTTCTGATGAATATTTACTATTATAAATGTCAACATCTTGATATCTTAGTTTTTTGGAAAGAGATTTTTAAAATGACAATAGTGCCAACTATGATAGTCATATTATTTATTCTTCTTCTAAAAGGCGTTTCAATTAATTCTTGGCTATCTTTTATGGAGTACGTTGCATTGTTTGCTGTAGCGTATATTCCTTGCTTTTTCTTCATAAGTATGAATCAGAGTGAGCGGGATATATTAATTACTCCAGTTAAAAGATTAGTTAAAAGATAGGGCGATGATTATTATACAGGAGAAATCTCAGTGCTGTGGTTGTTCTGCTTGTGTACAAGTATGTCCTAATCATTGTATATCTTTAGTTGAAGATGAAGAAGGATTTCTTTATCCTCATGTAAATGAGTTATGTACGGGATGCGATATCTGTGAAACAGTTTGCCCTATAAAGAATCAAGGGGCGCCCCAAACTCCACAAGAAGTAATTGTTGGCATTAATCCATCTAAAGATGAACGTATAAATAGCTCGTCAGGAGGTGTTTTTATTATGCTCGCTCATCAAGTGATTGATCAAGGAGGTATCGTTTTTGGCGCGAGATGGGATGGCTTTTTGAGGGTAGTACATGACTATGCTGATGATTATAAGGGCGTTATTCCCTTTATGGGTTCTAAGTACGTTCAAAGTGAGATAGGCGATTCATACCGTAATGTGGAGTCGTTCTTGAAGTCTGGCAGGCTTGTCCTTTTTAGCGGAACACCTTGCCAAATTTCTGGTTTGTATTTGTTCCTTCGGCATAAGTATGATAATCTAATTACTGTTGACATTGCATGTCACGGGGTTCCATCTCCTCTGGTTTGGCGAAATTGGCTTGAAATGCGTTTCAAAAGCGCTGATAGTATTCATAGCGTTAATCATCGCGCGAAAAGATTTGGGTGGGCTAATTACTGCGTAGAGATTCAGTCGAATAACAAGATTTTTTGGCAATATCATGATAATAACGATTTTTTTAAAGCGTATTCTTTTGATTTAACTCTACGACCATCTTGTTTTGAGTGTCCATCTAAAAGCGGAAAGTCGCATTCGGATATTACATTAGCTGATATGTGGGGCGTTGATAGGATACTCCCCTCCTGTAATGATGATTTAGGCACTTCTTCTGTGTTAATCAATTCAGAAAAAGGATTAAGTCTAATAAGCGAACTAAGATTGACAGATAGAGTAAAGGTGGATTATTCTGAGATATTGCGTTATAACCCTTCTTTAGAAGTATGCCCTCAGGAACCTTTATCTAAAAAACTTTTTTTTAAAGCGTATAACGGACATAATATACATCATCTTGTGAAAAGATATTGTAAAAGCCCTTTTCTTTTGTCTTTTAAAATACGCATATATAGAATAATTAAGAGATTGAGAAATAGCTTGATTGATGAGAATCGCAATAATAACTCAGCCATTGGGGCGTAATTATGGAGGTATCTTGCAAAACTTTGCATTACAATATGTTTTGCGAGAGATGGGCCATAATCCAGTTACGATTAACACTGGGCGCTATACTACATTTGATTGGCTTAAAGGAGTGGCCAAGTTCTTGATTAAGCGCATTTTGGGGCGCCAATCATCTATGCCTGAGTCTCCCAAATCAATTAATAGTCGAATAAGTGGACTTAATGAGTTTGTTATTGGAAATATTCATTTGACCCGCAAAGTCAGGTCGTGCTCTTGTAAACTTCTTCGTGAATATGGAATTGAAGCTATAATTGTTGGTAGTGATCAGGTTTGGCGGCCTTGTTACAGCAATTTGGACGAAGCATTTTTAGAGTTTGCTTCACGTATAGATATTAAACGACTTGCATATGCGGCTTCGTTCGGAACTTCAGAGTGGGAGTATTCTGATAAGCAGACCCAAAAGTACAAGTCATTGGTTAGCTTATTTGAGAGTATTTCAGTACGCGAAGATTGTGCTGTCCGGTTGTGTGAACGATTTTTGGGAGTAAGTGCTATCCAAGTATTAGATCCTACATTGCTTGTATCTAGAGATGTGTACTGCAGTTTGGCCGAGAATTCTTTTGAGGAAAAGGACTATGTACTAGTCTATTTGCTTGATACTTGTGCAGGACAGGATCAGATGATTCAGAATGTTGCCTCATCTATGCATTTAGATGTGAAGTATAGTAGAGGCGAATCATTTATTGAATCAACTGATACCATTGAAAAGTGGTTGTATGACTTTAATAATGCAAGTTTTATCATTACTGACTCATTTCATGGTACGGCCTTTTCTATCATTTTTAATCGAGATTTTATAGTTTTACCAAATAATCAACGAGGAAATGCCCGTATAGAATCTCTTCTTCGGCTCTTTACTCTAGAGGATCGTCTTATTAAGACTAATAGTGACTTCTCTTTTTCGAAAATTTCGTGGGATGAAGTAAATAGTCAACGCGAAAGACTGATTATAGAGTCATTGTCATATTTGAAGGAGCACTTACACAGTTGATTATAAGAAGCATCCCTTTGATCTATGATACCTAAAGTATCTGTTGTTATTCCAGTTTATAATGTCTTTAGTTATTTGAATCGGACAATAACGAGTGTCATCTCTCAAAAGCTTGAACCACTGGAGATTATTCTTGTTGATGACGGCTCGACCGATGGCTGTTATGAATTGGTCGAAAACTGGAAAGAAAAGGATCCTCGAATCATAGCTGTCCATCAATCAAATGGAGGAGTAATATCTGCTAGAAACACGGGGTTGAGCAGATCAACTGGTGAATATGTGTTCTTTTTGGATGGCGATGACTATCTATTACCTCATTGTCTAGAAGTGTTATACAATCAAGCTCGAAGCGCTAATGCGGATTGGGTGGTCTCTGATTTTATAGTTGAGTATTCTGATGGCCGAACATTAAACAAACTATTTCCGGATTTCGGGAAAGTCGATGCTTATGGTTTCTTAGATTATGCTTACAGAAACTCCGATTTTTATTATACAGGACGTTTGATAAAAGCATCGTTTATAAAAAGTATTGATTTATCAGTCCCTTATGACATAACCTTTGGTGAGGATAATATTTGTGTCACTCAATTGGGATCTCAGATAAGTATTGCTATTAAAGTCAACAGTCCATCACTTGTATACGTTCAAAGAGACGATTCGGTGACAAATAAAATTCAATTAAACGACTTGATTCAGAGAGCACGTGCGTGTAAGTTGTGTAATGATTATTTGAAAGAGAAGGGCTTCGATCATATCATTAAACAGTCTATGGATTCATATTTCATAAAAGAGTATTGTGCTTTTATATCTAGAGGAATTCTTCCTGAGTCATTGTCATTTGTCCATAAAGAGTGTAAGTTGAAGAATGCTAATATCAGTTTCCGTGAGAGATTTTTTTATATCCTAAGTCTTATCAGTAATAATGCAAGCTTAAAACTATATAGACTCCTTAAGGCAGTTCTTTAGTCGCGCGACATTCTATTAATTGAGATGAAAAGACTAGTAGTTCTTACTTATGACTATCCACCAAATAATGGTGGTATAGCTAGACTATGCGGTGAAATCGTCAATTGTTGCAGGGATAATGCTTTGCCATATTTAGTCGTTACTAATGTCCAAGGGAGTTGCAATGAAGATAATGTTGTTCGCATTAAAGGGAGAAGGGGGAGCGTTGAAGTGAAAATAATGCATTATCTTCGTCATAATTTGAAACCAGGCGATGTTATTCTTTCGGGGACATTCCATCCTGATGGTTTTTTGGGAGTTTTGTCTGGATTTCCTACTTATTATCTAGCGCACGGTGCAGAGTTGTTACCCGGACGTTCATTTTTCCGGAAGTATGCATGGTCTAGGTATCGACGTTTTTCATTGTCGCTTCCTTCTGGTATCATAGCAAATAGCTCATATACAGCAGAACTCGTTAGGCGTTGTTGTAATAATGCTCAAGTTAATACAATTCCATTAGCTGTGGATCACGTCAGGTTTCATCCAACACAACCTAAAAGAAGAGACGGCATTTTACATATATGTACGGTTTCACGGCTTGAAAGGTTTAAAGCTCAAGATTTTTTAATAAAGACAGTTGGAAGCCTTCCAAGAAGTTATCGCGAAAGGATTTCTGTAGAGATAGCCGGCAAAGGTTCATATAGGCCTATGTTGGAGTCTCTTGTTTTGGAATACGACTTGGGGAATACGATTAGATTTGTAGGGTTTGTTAGTGATGACGAATTGTGTGACTTTTATTCTCGGAATGATCTGTTTGTCTTATTAACCCGTGAAGAGCCTGAAAAGAGAAATGTTGAAGGCTTTGGGCTCGTTTTTTTAGAAGCACAAGCATGTGCTACTGCCTGCATTGGTTCTAGATCTGGCGGAATTCCAGATGCAGTAATAGATGGAGATGGTGGATGGCTTATTGAGCAAGATAATGAAACTGAATTCAAAGCACTTCTGATGTACTTGATTGATAATATAGAAATGACTGAAATCGAAGGAAATAAGGCCAGGCTCAGGATAGAAAGAGACTGCACTTGGTCTAAATACTTTGAAAGATTATTAAACGTAATAGGATGAGTGCGGCAACTTATATCGCCATTTATTATTATTTCCTTCTAGCACTATCAATTTGGTTGTGTTTGTTCAATGTCAAATACAGCGAGGATAATCGAGGCGTATTATCCTTCATTCTTCTCTTTTTCGTTTTCGCTCATATAGGGTTTCGCCCTTTGGACCCGTTATTCGGTGATACGCTTACTTATGCAAGAGTGTTTGATGATTTGACTCAATCAGTTTCCATAGATGCTGAAAAGGACTTTTTCTTTTATTATTTAAGTTGGATTATTAGTCGTTTTACACATTCGACAACAGTATACTTTTGTCTAATTGCTATAGGGTATATTCTACCGGTGTATTATGCATTTAAGAAAAAAGTGCCTTATTTATATTTCCTGTTGCTCTTTGTATATGTCAGTTCGTTTTCATTTTGGGGCTATGGTGTTAATGGATTAAGGAATGGATTAGGCGTTTCTTTTTTTCTCCTTGGCTTATTCTCTGAAAAAACGCTCTCTAAGATAATATGTTATTTTTTGGCTGTCGCTTTCCATTCTTCGCTTATTCTTCCGGTCGGCGCTTACATAATCGTCAATTATTTATGCCACAATCCTCGGTTGTTTATTGTCATTTGGGTCGCGTGCTTAGTTGCTGCTTTATTATTCGGAGAATCAATCGGTGACTTGTTAGGCTCGTTTTCATTTATCAATGGCATTGATGAAAGGATGGGAGGTTATTTGAATTCCTCACTGCAAGAATACGATGAATCTTTATTTAGTCATCGTGGTTTTCGATGGGACTTTGTATTATATAGCTCACTACCTATTGCTGTCGGTGCATACTATTTATTTAAGAAGAAATATTGCGATTTGTTCTATATATCATTGTATTGCATTTATTTGCTCTGCAATTCTTTTTGGCTGTTAACTGTTTATGTGCCATATAATAATAGGTTTGCTTATCTTTCATGGTTCTTACACCCAATATTGATTATCTATCCCTTGTTAGATAATAGGATTTTTTTCAATAATAGAGATCGAATTATTCATTGGGTGGTATTGCTGAATTATTTGTTCACTTTCATAATGTGGATGAAATGAGTGTTAGTATGTATTATGCTTTTAACAATTTTTACTCCAACATTCAATAGAGCGTATTGCCTTCAGTCTCTATATGAAAGCTTGAAAAAGCAAACCTGTAAGGATTTTGAGTGGTTGATAGTGGACGATGGATCTTCAGATAACACGGAGGAATTGGTAAAAACCTGGTTAAATGAAGCGGCTTTTTCTGTTCATTATCTGAAGCAGCCCAATGGAGGCAAACATCGTGCGGTTAATCTAGGCGTACAAGTCGCGAAAGGGGAGTTGTTTTTTATAGTCGATAGTGATGATCAACTTGTTCCCAATGCAATTGAGCGAGTTTTATTTCATTATAACAGTATTAAAGAGGATGTGTCTTTTGCTGGCATTTGTGGATTAAAGGCCTTCTTTGACGGAGCCCGTGTCGGCGGGGAGAACGACTTTGGTATCTTGGACTGCAACAGCCTGGAATTAAGATACAAATTCAATATTAAAGGTGATATGGCAGAGGTGATTCGCACGACCATTATGAAAGAGTATCCGTTTCCGGAGATTGCGGGAGAATTTTTTTGCCCGGAAGCTGTGGTATGGAACAGAATCGCACTTAAATACAAAATACGGTATTTCTACGAAAAGATATACTTGTGTGATTATTTGCAAGATGGTTTAACGTCTCGTATTACTAAAATAAGGATGGATTCTCCCGTGTGCAGTACTATATGTTATTCTGAATTAGTCTCCTGTGATATCCCTTTTCTTCAAAGAATAAAGGCTTCCGTTAATTATTGGAGGTTCTATTTCTGTCCATCTCGGATGAAAAAACCGAAAATTGCTCCGTTTGGGCTTTTGACATTACCCATGGGAATTATTATGCATTGCCATGATAGAATCTCCCTGCGGATTCATGGTCAGTTTCAAGGGCGCTTATGAAGATACTGCACGTTATTACTTCGTTAAATATCGGCGGCGCTGAAAAGTTGATTGTTGATATTGTTCCTCGTCTACAGGATTCTGGACACCAGGTAGACGTCTGTCTTTTTAATGGCGAGAATACTCCATTTAAGCAGCGACTGCTCGAATGCGGATGTCAGATTATATCGTTCTCGAATAATACTCATTACTTCAGCTTGAGCAATTTGCTTAAGTTGCACTGACTGGTTAAGAGTTATGATATAGTTCATACTCACAATACTGCACCGCAATTATTCGGGGCAATAGCCGGGAAGCGTTCATCGGCTTTGCTTGTTACTACAGAGCATAGTTCAAATAATCGCCGTCGTCGCTATCGTAGCCTGAAAGTGGTTGATCGTTGGATGTATAACCAGTATGATAAGATTATTTGCATTTCGAATCAAGCTGAAATAAACCTTAGAGCTTATCTCGGGAAAAGTGATTCAAGGATAATCACTATTCCAAATGGCGTGGATGTTTCCTCTTTTCATTCAGCGAAGTCAAGTCAGTTGATCGAACCTGCGTCAAACCGTATGATAGTAGTGATGGTTGCCGGCTTTAGAAAAGAGAAAGATCATGATACATTGGTCAAGGCAATGAGTCATCTTGATCCTAATTGCTATGAATTGTGGCTGGTTGGAGACGGAGAAAGAATGGATGAGGTTAAACGACTGGCTAATAATCTTGGACTTCAAGACAATGTTCGGTTCTTGGGTATTCGTTCTGACATTCCTAACATACTTCAATCTGCCGATGTGGTCGTAATGTCATCTCACTGGGAAGGTTTGTCTTTGTCTAGCATTGAAGGAATGGCCGTCGAGAAGCCTTTTATTGCAAGTGATGTAGATGGATTGAGAGAAATTACCGAAGGTGCTGGGTTGTTGTTTCGCCATCAAGACGATAAGCAACTATCAGAACTGATATCACTGCTTCGGAACAATCGTGACCTTTACAATAAAACTGCTTCTGCTTGTTATGAAAGGGCAAAACAGTATGATATTAATACTACTGTTAGGGCATATCGTGATGTTTATGATGAATTGATGAGAGAGAAATGAAAAAGATAGTCCGTGCATGCACTGTAGCCCAGTCACTTTCGTTTGTGGAAGGTCTTCTTCCAGAACTGGCGACTCAATATGAGGTGATATTGCTTTCTTCTCCTGGCGAAGAATTGGAAGTGTTGACATCAAAATATGGAGTACGGAGTATCCCGGTTCCTATGGAGCGCCATATTACTCCTTTTAAGGATGTCCGTTCACTGTTTTCATTGATTAGAGTATTTCGCAGAGAAAGGCCAGATATAGTTCATAGTATAACTCCTAAAGCAGGCCTATTGTGTATGCTGGCCGCTTGGTGGACTAAGGTTCCGGTTCGTATCCATACATTTACGGGCCTTGTTTTCCCGACATCAACTGGACTTAAAAGAAAGGTTTTGATGTTTACTGACAAGATAACTTGTAAATGCGCAACTCACATTATTCCCGAAGGGGAAGGGGTTAAGCATGCTCTGGTTGAGAATAATATTACAAACAAACCTCTTGAAGTACTTGGCTATGGTAATATCCGGGGGGTCGATATGACATACTACGATAGAACTCCGGAAGTTAGAGAAAAGGCGCTTTTAATCAGAGATCCTATTAAATTTACTTTCTTGTATGTAGGAAGAATTGTTAGCGATAAAGGTATCAATGAACTTGTTAACGCTTTTATAAGGTTGTATCATACTCACCCAAATACCCGCTTGGTTCTTGTCGGTTCATATGAGGATAACCTGGACCCCATTGACAGTCAAACTCGTGACTATTTGAAGCAGTACCATGACATTGTAACAGTGGGCGTTAAAAAGGGTACAGATCTTCTGGCTTATTACGCTGCTTCAGACTGTTTCGTGTTACCTAGTTATAGGGAGGGGTTCCCAAATACAGTCCTCGAAGCTGGCGCTCTCGGGTTACCTTGCATTGTTACCGATGTCAATGGCTCTCGTGAGATAATTAAAGATGGCTATAATGGGCTCATCGTTCCTTCACACGATATAGATGCTTTGTTTTCAGCTATGAAAGAAATGGTCGATCAACCTGAAAAAAGAGGACAGATGGCATCGGTAGCCCGTAATCATATCGCTAGCCATTATGAACAGGGGTTTGTTAATCGGTGCCAGCTGGAATACTATTATTCTATTATAAAGGAATCTTGATGCTGTACCAACTCTCTCATTTCCTTCAGAATAGACTCCCGTTCCTTTGGGATTTCATAGAGTGGGGGAACTCCATCCTGTTCCGGCTCCGTTGCGGGCGGAGACTCCAGGCCGTTGACAAGGTCTTGAAGTCTTACCCTTCTTTCTCTGAAGTCTCCGAAGAGCACATCCCTGCGCTTGCGGCATTCTTCACCGCTCAGCCGGAAGAAGCGTTCAGGCATTTCCGGCCCCACGGTTTTGATGAGAAGACCCTTCGGAAACTGAAGAAGCGCAAATCATTCCTGATGTTTTGCGCCAGAGGTGCTGGAGGCGAGATTACCGGCTATTTCTTCTTGCGTTGCTTCTTCATCGGCAAGGCGTTTCTGGGTAAGATGGTTGATTGGAATTCCAGAGGCAAGGGCATCGGAACCGAAATGTGCAAATGCGCGATGGACATCGCAGAGGCGCTCGGTCTCAGGATGTTCGAGTCCATCTCGAAGGAGAATGAAGCATCGATGCGGTCAACGGCTAAAGTGCTTGATATGAAGGTGATTAAGGAGTTGGACAACAACTATCTCCTGATCGAAGATTTGAAGAGGAAGTGAGTTATGTGGCTTAAGTTCATTTTCGACAGACTGGTTTCGTTCGTAGGCCTGGTGATTCTGCTGCCGGTCCTGATTGTCATTGCCATTCTGGTAAAGGTCAGGATGCCGGGCGGTCCGGTGTTTTTCGTGCAGAGGCGTGTGGGAAAGAACGGCCGCCTTTTCAGGATGTACAAGTTCCGAACGATGAAGGTCGATGCCGGCGACTCGTCCGTTACTGTGGCCGGAGAATCCCGAATCACTCCACTGGGTGCAAAGCTGCGCAAGTACAAGCTGGACGAGCTTCCAGAGCTCTGGAATGTGCTCAAGGGCGATATGAGTTTTGTCGGCCCCAGACCCGATGTCCCAGGCTATGCCGATGCATTGAAAGGGGAGGACAGGGAGGTTCTCTCGCTCCGCCCTGGCATTACCGGCCCCGCATCTCTCAAGTATAGAAATGAAGAGGTACTCCTCGCCACTGTCGAGGATCCTCAAAAGTATAATGACGAAGTAATCTTTCCCGACAAAGTCCGTCTCAACCGCTACTACCTGCACCATTATTCATTCTGGATGGATATCAGGATGGTATTTGCAACAGTTCTGGGGCGCAGGATGGAGTATGCCGGTGAGATGATTTAGATTGACTGATAACAACTATGTCGCGAAACCGTATCTACCTCTGCCTCGCCCATATGTCGGGCCGCGAGCAGGATTTCATAAAGGAGGCGTTCGACACCAACTGGGTGGTGCCTCTCGGGCCGAATGTGGACGGGTTTGAGAAGGATCTTGAAGCGTTTGTCGGGCAGGATAAGCGTGTTGTTGCCCTGAGCTCCGGAACGGCAGCGGTGCATCTTGCATTGATTGCTTGCGGTGTTGAGCCGGGTGATGAGGTGATAGTCCAGAGTTTTACTTTCTGCGCCTCCACAAATCCCGTCAGGTATCTTGGCGCAACTCCGGTGCTCGTTGATTCTGAGCCTGATACCTGGAATATTGATCCTGCTTTGCTGGAAGAGGCAATCGTGGACCGCATCGCTAGGACCGGCAAGAAACCCAAGGCAATAATGCCTGTAGCGCTGTATGGAATGCCGTATCGGATTGACAGGATAATGGCGATTGCAGAGAAGTATGACATCCCTGTAATCGAGGATGCTGCAGAGGGATTCGGCTCAAGGTTCAACGGCCGGGTACTGGGCACTTTCGGCAAGTATGGAGTGCTGAGTTTCAACGGCAACAAGATGATTACAACCTCCGGCGGTGGTGCCCTGATCACTCCCGACGAGGCCTCCTGGAAAGAGATAATGATGTATGCTACCCAGTATCGCGAGAGCTATCCTTACTATCATCACGAGAAGATCGGCTATAACTATCGTTTGAGTAACATTTGTGCCGGTATCGGCCGTGGCCAGATGACGGTGGTTGACGAGCATATCGCGCATCATCAGCACGTGCAGAAACTGTACGAGGAATTGTTGGCCGGTGTTGAGGGCGTCACTGTACATTCGCAGCCCGCAACAGGGGAGTATGATTCCAACTATTGGCTTTGCACGGTTACCCTCGATTCGAAGCTGAGGGTCAAGGGACAGGAGAATGCCTACAAGACTATTGTACAAGGCGCAGTCGGCGGAGCCGCCGGTGTTGTCCACGTCTCTGACTCAGTTCACACGGACTGCGAGCCCAACGATAATGTCGAGGCCCTGCGAGTCTTCCTGGATGCTGCAGGCATCGAAGCCCGTCCGCTTTGGAAACCGATGCACAGACAGCCCGTCTATCGCGATGCTCCTGCTTACGTCAATGGCGTATCAGAGTCCGTCTTCAAGGTCGGAATGTGCCTTCCTTCCGGTCCCTGCGTCAGCGATGAAGATGTGAGGTATATAGTAGAGAAGATTAAGGAAGCGATAGAGTAGAGGTCTATTTATCTCCATCACTCCCTTAAGCAATCGGGCCAGCGCCTCGGAGGAGGGCTGGCCCGAATTATCTATAAATTGGGTAAGTACGAGAAGAAAGAGGTGATCAAAAATTTTGACCACCTTAAAGGGAAAAGCTGTAGGCCCTAATCTTAATAAATTCGGCAAAATGGTTGTATGTATATAACCATTTTTGAAATATTTTCTTATCTTTGTGCCGGATTAATAATGACGTATGAAGTATCTGAATGTTAAGAAGGCGTTAGAGGCGTGGCAGGAATTACAGCCGCTGTCGGAGAAGGACAGGGTGTGTCTGAGTCGTCGGTTTACAGTTGATTTCAACTATAACAGCAACCATATTGAAGGCAATACGCTGACTTATGGTCAGACTGAGATTTTGCTGCTGCTTGGCAAGGTGATCGGTGAGGCCGATGTGAAGGATGTGCAGGAGATGGCTGCCAGCAATGTCGGTTCGAAGATGATGAGTCAGGAGGCTGCTGTTAAGGAGATGCCTTTGACACAGAACTTTATCCGTACCCTTCACAGGACTCTGCTTCGGGAGGATTATACCGTCTATCGCAATCTCCCGGAAGGGAGGCAGACAAGTTATGTTATTCACGAAGGGCAGTATAAGACTCGTCCTAACAGTGTCATCACCCGTTATGGCGACAGGTTTGAATATGCCTCGCCGCAGGAGACTCCCGGGCTGATGGCAGACCTGGTGGATTGGTATAATGATGCTGAGAAGGAAGGAAAACTTTCACCAGTTGAGTTGGCCGCTCTGTTCCATTACCGCTACATTCGGATACATCCGTTTGAGGACGGGAACGGACGCATTGCCCGATTGCTGATGAACTTCATCCTGTGCCGTCACGATTATCCGATGATTGTAGTGCGCAGCCGTAATAAAGCTGAGTATCTTGATGCTTTGCATCAGGCCGACCTAATAGTGGGCCCTGTGCCTGCTGACGGCGCCTGCGCAGAGCTTCGTGACATCAAGCCGTTCTTGAAGTATTTCAATGAACTTGTGGCGACTGAGGTTTATAATGATGTACTTTTCCTGAGCGAGCGCGATGAGAACGTTTGGTGGTACGATGGTGAGAGAATAGCTTTCCGCACACCGAATTATACTAAGATTCTCAATGCAATGCTTACCGAGCCTTCACTCACGCTGGCAGATATGAAGCAGCTTACGGGCATCAGTATGACTGCCATTCAGAAGCTTATCGATCAGTTGATAAAGAAAAAGTATGTGGAACGAGGGGACAGGGAAGGCAGTTGGAGAGTGTTTTTGACTCAGAATCTGTAATATCTGATTCTTTATTCCCTCGCTCCGCCTTTCAGGTCTTCCTCCGTGTCGTTGAGGAAGGGGAAGGCGCGGCCTTTAACCAGCCAGGCGAAGCCGAAGAGCAGGAGCAGGAGTATTTCCAGGATCATCGCCCAATAGCCGGGGCAGGGGGTGACGCGGGTCACGATGAAGACTGCCTCGAGGGCGAGCATACTGTAGCCGCAGAAGCGGTAAACCTTGTTGCGGAGCTTCTTGCGCTCGGTCATCGTGTTGCGCGACTTGGTAAACTGGAAGATGCTGTTGATGGCGATGGTGAAGAAGAAGAGCGCCGCGCATCCGGCGTGGATGTAGTGCGATATCTCGATGGGGACCTGGAAGAATCCGACCGGCGTGCCGTCGGCAATCCAGCTGACCTTGCAGGGGAAGAGGACGATGCCGAGGCCGGAGATGCCGGCTATGGAGGTTATCAGATTGTCCGCGGTGTTGTAGCCGATGTAGGATATCAGTACTATGCAGGCGGGCACCAGCACGCCTACCAGCGCCGGGCTTTGATAGTATGTGGCGGAGAGGCTCCACCACCAGTCTTCGCCGGGATGCACCGCTATGCTGGCGGAAAAGATCGCCAGAATAGGCAGGATAATGCCAAGCAGTCCGCACAGGTTGCGGATCCTGAGGTACATCCGCTCTTCTTTGGTTGTATAAGTTGCCATAATGCTCTCTTGTTTAGCGTAGCCAAATATACGCATAAAATCCCGAATTGCGTCAGACATTCATTACTATTTTATAATTATCATTTTATGATTATTATTTTATGGTAATACAATTTCTTTTGCTATCTTTGCCTTCAGTTAAAGAGATTCGACCAATGAGAAATCCTTTCGTTACCAACGGATATGCCGGTTCTGAATACTTCTGCGACCGTGTTCAGGAGACCGCTACTCTGCGGGAACTGTTGCTGAACGAGAACAATGTTGCCCTTATTTCGCCGAGGCGTCTGGGTAAAACCGATCTTATCTGGCACGTGTTTGATGACAAGGAGATCCGCCGCACGCACTATTGTTTCATCGTGGATATTTATGCCACCAAGAATCTGGGCGATTTTGTGAATATGCTGGGCAAGGCTGTGGTGGATGAACTCCGCCCCAGGGGCAAGAAGGCGTTGGAAAAGTTCATTTCCGTAGTGTCCTCGCTCCGTTCGGAGATCTCGTTCGACATTAACGGACTCCCTACCTGGAGCATAGGATTGCGATCAATCAATAATCCGTCGGTTACCCTGGATGAAATCTTCTCCTATCTCAATCAGGCCGACAAGCCCTGCCTGGTGGCAATCGATGAGTTTCAGCAGATTACCCGTTATGGCGATGATACCGTAGAAGCCACGATCAGGACCTATGTCCAGCGGTGTACCAACGCCCACTTTATTTTCTCCGGGTCCCAGCGGCATATGATGAACGGGTTGTTTACTTCTCCGTCGCGTCCTTTCTATCAGGCCGTTTCGATAATGAACCTTCAGCCTTTGGATTTGGATGTTTATACGGATTTCTGCGCGGGTAAGTTTGAGGCGGCCGGGAAGCATCTGGACAAGGCTGTCGTCGCATCGTTGTATGATCGTTTTGAGGCGGTTACGAGTTATATGCACCGCATCCTGAATGTCCTTTATTCAAGGACCGAGGCCGGCGCTACCTGCGATGTCACGATGGTGGATGACGCCATAGAGTTCATTCTGCGGCTGTCGTCCGATACCTATGAGTCGCTCTATTATCAGATGCCGGAGAAGCAGCGTATGCTGTTCCTTGCAATCGCCCGCGAGGGCAAGGCCTCATCCGTCACCGGCGGCAAGTTCATCAACAAGCATCGGCTTATTTCGGCCAGCAGTGTCATTTCCGCACTCAAGGGCTTGCTCGAGAAGGATTTCATCACAATGGACAAGAATGTGTATAGCGTTTATGATCAGTTCTTTACGCTATGGCTTAAGTTTAAGGGATTGATTTGACCGATGAAACCCCGCGAACTCTTCTTCGAACTTCTCCTGATCGCCGTCGGGGCGAAGGACAGCCTCTCGGAGGCGTGTCCGGAGAAGGTGTGGGAGAGGGCGTTCAAGATTGCCAAGAAGCAGACTCTTCAGGGAGTGCTTTATTCCGCTATCGAGCGTCTTCCGAAGGATCAGTGCCCGACTCTGGAGCCGATTGTGCGCTGGTGGCGGGCGTCTGAGTCTGCGGAGAAGAAGTATGCCCAGCTAGATGAAGCTGGCAAGACTGCGGTGGCCTTTTTCCGGGAGCACGGCTTTCCCTGCCAGAT
>JAEEGL013548457.1_pt1 | contig 17290 bp, 11 predicted proteins | sample 9134231 | NCBI WGS metagenome assembly JAEEGL01 (sample SAMN16246548, study PRJNA631951) | gut metagenome | biome: gut microbiome; feature: rumen; material: fiber-attached | host: Bos | place: Iran: Karaj | collected 2018-10
ATAGCTCATCAGTCCCGCGATCGTCTTACCGTCCACTATCTTACCTTCGGCGATCATCTGAGTAAGTTCTTCCATAGTATATGCATAAACGTCTATATACTCATCATCATCCAGATGCTGACTTGTTTTGACAAGATTATGAGCAACGTAAATATCTATCTTCTCATTACAAAAGGCAACGGTCGTATACATGGTAAGAAGAAAGGTCACATCCTCCTCCCCGGCATGGTATCCCGTCTCTTCTTCCAATTCCCTGTATGCACAGGTATGAGTCGGTTCATCCGGATCCGCCAGCCCCCCTGCCGGTATCTCAAGCGTATATGAATCAATCGCATTTCTGTACTGCTTTACCATCAGTATCCGTCCGTCATCCATAACAGGTATGACGGCGGCAGCTCCCTTGTGCCTGATATAATCAAAGGTCTCGGTACTTCCGTTCGGAAGTTCCATTGTATCCGCATAAAAATCCACGATAGACCCGTTATGTATGAGTGTCCGCCCTATCCTGTCGGGGCGCTGCAGCTTTTCCTTATTTTCACCGCTCATCCTTACAAAACTCCTTTATCAATATCCGGCAGATTTCTCTCAGTGTATCAGTTTTGCCATAACTGCCTTCATCTTATCATAATCCCTCAACTCAAAAGCATCCTTAAGGACATTGAAGCCCTCCTGATTTTTCCCGGTAAAAGTATAATTCGACAGCGCACCGAGCATACTCTTAAGTGCTTCCTCATTATGTGTCTGCACATATTCGTTAAGATGTCTGAACAGGCCGACCGCATCCGTTTCGCTCACTTCTCCGTGCTTATCTCCGCCATACCCGTCCTCACTGTCCGAATTGATATTCACCTTTTTGGCCGGCAGGAAGTGGATGATCATTTCTTCGAGTTTTTCCCCGTTCACGGGTTTTGCAAGATAATCCGTAAAGCCTTCGGCAAGGAACTTATCCCTTGATTCCTTGAGCGCATCTGCTGTTAATGCAATAATCGGGACTCCCCTTCTGATCCCTCCCTTGTTTATCCGTTCAAGCACTTCTTCGCCGCTCATTCCCGGCATTCTTATATCAAGGAAGATGATATCATATGTATTATCCCTGACCATTTCAAGGCAGGTCTCACCATTTATCGCAGTATCGATCACGATACCAGTATCCTTGAGCAGTCCCTTTATTATGGCAAGGTTGGTCGCCGTGTCGTCAACCACGAGTATCTTCACATCATTGGCCTGGAACAGATGGGAGAACTTACGTCTTCTGCGCTCAGGTTTTTCATAACGTCCGATCTTCTCCGTACCTGCGGGCTTCTGCGGTATCATCACAGAGAATGTTGATCCCTCCCCGTAAGTTGAGTCAAGATCTATGGACCCATCCATCTTGTTAAGGAGCATCTTTGTTATCACAAGTCCCAGTCCGGATCCTTCTATATTGCCGTTATCTTCAAGCCCCACCCTCTTAAACTTGTTGAACAGGAGCTTGACATCCTCCTCCTTGATCCCGCGTCCCGTATCAATGACCTGTACCTTCAGGAAACGTTTTGCTTCATCCCAGCTCATCTTAAACGTAACCGAACCGTTGTCCGTATATTTAACGGCATTGGTCAGCAGATTTACTATTATCTGCTGCACGCGGTTTCTGTCTCCGTACAGACTCTTCGGCAGTGCCGGATCGATCTGGACATTATACTCAATACCCTTTCCCCTGGCACGAATCCCGATCATATTGTTTATATTGTTGATAAGATCCGACACATTATACTTCTTCTCGGTTATCTCAACATTTCCGGATTCTATCTTGGAAAAATCAAGGATATCATTGATCAGGAACAGGAGGGTTTCTCCTGAGCCTTTGATATCCTCTGTATATCCTGCGATCACATCCTGATCGGTCTCACGCGCTATCATCTCATTAAATCCGAGTATGGAATTGATGGGCGTCCTTATTTCGTGCGACATATTCGCAAGGAAATCCGTCTTGGCCTGATTGGCTCGCTCCGCCACCTCTACCGAACGGTTTTCTTCTTCGAGTTTTGTTACCAGCCTTCCGTTCCTTGCAATAAAAACGGTAAGCGATGTCGTGATGATCAGGAAAAGCGCCGTCATGATAAAATAAACATATTTTATCTCGCCAAGCCATCTCTGAACTTCGCTCACGGAAACCATAGCGCTGTCATTTTCGGCAGCAAGCCTGTCATAATACGATCCGATCACAAAATGCCCGACCACTCCGAAAACGATCACCACAATGATCGTACATACACAGAAATAGATAACTCTTTTTATGCGTTTGTTTTTTTCTATCTGTTCGCGTGTCTGACTCATATAAGGCGCTCCTCCTTATGTCATGTCACAGGGTCTTCTCCTACATCCTGTCAGGTGCATAAAAACCAAGCATATCTATACATGTTTCAAGAATTTCCTTTGTTATCTTAAGCAGCGCTATCCAGCCTGCCTGCTTATCCTTATCTTCCTCTGTCAGTATCCTGTTCTCATGATAAAAACGGTTAAATGCATTTGCAACATCATAAACAAATGAACATATCTTATGAGGCGCAAGCTCCTCATATGCCCCCTCTATCACCTGACCAAACCTTGTAAGTTCGAGCATCAGTCCTTTATCCGTCTCATTTACGGCTTCCCTTATGCCTGCTGCCCCACTGTTTCCCTCCGACTCGGAATACTTGTTAAGTATCGACTTTATCCTCACTATGGTATAGAGTATGTAGGGACCTGTATTACCTTCAAATGAAGTAAATTTATCTATATCAAAGATATAATCCTTTGTCGCCTGATTGGACAGATCTCCGTATTTTACGGCAGCAAGCGCAACCGTTTTTGCCGTTTCCCGCCCTTCAGCCTCTTCAACCTCGTGATTGTCGCAGATCTTTTTATACATCTCCTCATCAATTTCATCCAGAAGAGCCTCAAGACGCATCACACCGCCTTCACGTGTCTTAAACGGCTTGCCGTCCTTTCCGTTCATCGTACCGAACCCCAGAAAGTCAAGTTCCGTATCCTTATCAACCACTCCCGTCTTCTTAGCGCACCTGAACACCTGCATAAAATGCATTTCCTGACGTTTGTCGGCTATATAGATAAGCTTATCCGGGTTTATGGAAGTACGCCGGTCTACCAGCGTTGCAAGATCCGTGGTTGTGTAAAGTGACGCTCCGTCCGACTTAAGGATCATGCAGGGCGGAACCTCTTTCGCATCGGTCTCCTTACTTATATCAACAACAAGAGCTCCCTCACTCTCATATGCATAGCCGCCCTTCTTCATATCTTCAACCATACCGTTTATATAAGGTCTTGCATCCGATTCACCCTTCCACAGGTCAAAGGACACGTTAAGTCTCTCGTAGTTCTTCTTAAGGTCGGGAAGCGAAACATTCATTATGTGCTGCCAGAGTGCAACATGGCCTTTCTCTCCCCGCTGGATAAGAAAGGTGTCGTTCATAGCCTCATTTTTATACTCTTCATCCTCCTTGGATCGTGCGGAAGCTGCCGGATAAATGTCTTCAAGTTCCGACATTGTGAAAGGAGGCTCCTTGGGATACTCTCCCTTGAATTCCGGCTCAAAATAAGGCAGGTCCGGCTTACGCCTGCGAAGCTCTGTCATAATGAGCCCCATCTGCAATCCCCAGTCGCCGAGATGTATATCTCCTATGACTTCATTTCCCATGTAACGGCAGATACGCTTGACTGCTTCGCCTATTATAGCCGAACGCAGATGTCCTACATGGAGCGGCTTGGCTACATTCGGCCCGCCGTAATCTATCACGATTTTTTTGTGATCACCCACGGTCTCAAGCCCGTACTTTTCTTCATCTGCCATTTTATTAAGGTATCCCGCAAGAAAATCTTTTGAAACCCTGAAATTAAGAAACCCGGGAGCTGCGGCACTGACATCGGTAAATACCTGATCATCCCCAAGCTTTGCAGCCACATCATTAGCGATCATTATGGGTGCTTTTTTATATTCCTTTGCCTCAGCCATTGCTCCGTTACACTGGAATTCGCACAGATCCGGTCTGTTTGATACGGTTACCTTTCAGTATTTTCCGTCGTATCCAGCCCTGTCGAAAGCCTCCGACATACGGATCGTCAGCTCTTCTATCATTGTTTTCATGTCCATTGCTCCTTCTTCTCTCTGTTCATTTTGATTGGATATGGCATTTTATAATGTCCGACTGCCAGCGCCTCACTGTCATCAGAAACAAGGATCAGCGTATTTTCCTCGCAGGATACATCCATACAGGCGGTCCCTATATACAAATGGCCGTCCTGCGCTCTGTATGAATCTATCTTGTCAACTCCCGATTCCTTCAGCAGATTATCAAGAGCCTCCTGTATATTAAGCTGTTCCTTAATATTATCTTTCATTCCGGTCGAACTGTACACGTTCTTTAAAAGGCCGGAAATATCGACATTACCGGGTATGTTTGCTTCAACACCCCTGCTCATGGTCTCAACCACCAGATCGAGCACCTTATCTATATAAGCGTTTAATGCATCATAATCCACGGAAACGTCTATCGAACCGTCATCCTTAAGATCAAAGATAAAGATTATCGGTATCTTCATGGCAGAAAGATCTATGTCAAAACCCTTTTCTTTAACATATTGCTGAACTTCCTTACGCGCATCATATTCATATTTCCATCTGCCGCGCACCAGGTCAAGCACCGCTTCATCGCATTTTTTTATGCCCTCTTCCGCTTTCCCGTAATACCTCTCATCTTCTTCGATAACTTTCTTATATTCTTCGACAGCCTCGGGAAATGAGCCGCGTTCATAGGCTTTCTCCGCTTTTTCATAGGCCTTACGCGAGGAATTTATCCTCTCCAGCTGCTCATTTATCTCATTATACTCATCGATATCATCAAAAACACTGTCCTTCAGCCCGTCAAACTCTGTCATCACCTCATCGTAGGATATCTCTTCATTAATGAAATCATCCCTGAGTTCCCGTACGCGGCCTATCATGGATACCCTGACCTCTTCTTCGGGTTCCTCTGCGGCCGTCTCCTCCTGTATTCCGGTTTCCTTATCCATATCCCTGACCTGTACCGTTTCCCCGGCTTTCTCCGTTTCCTCCGCGGAACGGGTCAGCAGCAGATACACTCCCGTTATCACAACTGCCGTTGCAGCAATGATCATCGCAGCTGTGACCGGTCCTTTTGCTGTCCTTTTTCTTTTGCCCGGATCATTCCTTTCACCGATCAGGGTGTGTATATATTCAAGGTCTTCGTTGTCTTCGGGTTCATATATGAAAGGAAGCCCGTCCGCTCCCTCCTGCCCGGCATAGCCGCGCAGACCCTCACCGGCGACGGTCCGGTGCTGTTCAAACATCTCGGCCACCGTCGCTTCTATCGGATCTTCGCTGAACGCAGTTCCTTTGGCCGGAACATATTCATCTGCCTGCTTCCAGGCATTCTCAAGTTCCCTTGCCCTTCCGCCGGCTTTCTCAGCCTCAAGTTCATCCTGTTCCCTTAATATTTCCAGCGCAGATCGGACGTTATTTCGAAGTCTTGAACCACACATATAACATGCATAATCATCGTCTTCCACTCTGGTCCCGCATTTAGAACAATACATCTTTCCCTCCGTTATACCTTTATCCCTATTCTTTCAAGGAACTGTTCCGTATATCTCCTGTAATCCTCCGGCGCCGTAAGTACCGAAGCGGCATGCGTTGCCTCGGGTATTATATGCAGTTCACTGTATCCCTTCGTCTCTTTCTGCATAAGTTCACTGTTGAACGGCCGGATAAAGGTATCTTTTTCTCCATGAAAGAACAGAATGGGGATATCATTATCCTTAAGACTGTCAATCGGCCGCATCCGGGTATATGTATATCCGTATATCAGTCTGGTGCACAGCTGTGCGGGATAGATCATCCACTCCGGAAGATGCATATCCTTAAGTCCACCCTTCATGACATTCGTTATCTCGGCAAATCCACAGTCAGCGACCACAAAATCAATATCCGGTTTATATTCAAGTACCGCTATACTGGTCGCGCTTCCGAGAGATTCACCGTGGATACCGAAAACGCTCATATCAGGGTAACGTTTACGACAGTCACTTATCAGAAGGTCAAGGTCCTTTCTCTCGCGAACAGTATATGTACAGAAGGTCTTCACGTTTTCTCCATGACCTCTCATATCATAAAGTATTACATTGAATCCAAGTTCAAGATACATGCCCGTATATTTGAGCATCCCGTAGTGATTATCGGTATATCCGTGGGATATCAGGATATATCTGTCCGTAGGCCTGGGGTTTACAAGAAGCTGTACCGGCAGAACATAACCGTCATAGCTCACGATCGTATAATCTTTTTTCTCAAGCTCATCATAAAATGAGATATCGTAATGATCCTCCTGCCATTTTCGGGCTTCTTCAAAAGTCTGTCTTCTGATACGCATCGAATAATACGACAGATATATGCTCAGCGCAGCAAATACAAGACATATGATAAGCATTAAAATAATTATTATCATTATCCCACTCCTTAACATTCCCTTATTATATCAGGATGCCGATTATCTCTGCCGACAGTTCCAGATACCGTTTCACCAGTTCTTCATGATTTTCCCTTATATATCCGTTATCACCATTTGAGGCTGCTTCTTCCAGTAATCTCGACTTTACCGAGATCTCGTCGATACCCAATGTCCTGCTCATGCTCTTAAGTGCATGAACAGCTATCCTGTATCCATCCGTGTCATCATTTTCAAAGCATCCGCTTATCTGCTTAATCCTCTCCTCCGATGACAATGCATACTCATAAAGCGTTTCCAAATAAAACTCCTCATCATTGGCACAGTACCCGATCCCTTTGTCTGTGCGGATACCGATATTCTTAAGTCCACTTAAACTGTTCTCCCTGAAAGCATGTTTCTTTTCATTGGGAACATCACCGGCTCCCGGAGTAAACTCGAGCACTATGGGCTCTTCATTCTTTTTAACCGGACTGTCTTTACCGGTCTTATGTCTGTACGAAACGATACCGGCCGGTAGATATTTTTCGAGCAGCTTCTCAAATACGGAGATATTGACAGGTTTGGCAAGATAGTCGTCAAACCCTGCCTTTATATATCTCTCTCTTGCGCCCACAACGGCATTGGCCGTAAGTGCTATGTATGCCGTCTCCGCTCTCCTGAGACCTTCGGCCTTAAGGGTATCAAGTGTCATTAAGCCATCCATCCCCGGCATCATATGATCAAGAAAAACTATATCATATTCATTATCCCTTATCATATCTATCGCAGCTTCACCCGACGATGCCAGATGAGGGATGATGCCGTTTTGTTTCATCAGATTTTTTATGACCTTAAGGTTCATATCATTGTCATCAACCACAAGAACCCTTGCATCTTCCGCATACAGATATTCCGAATCACGGTGGTCCCGTTCGTTTCTTGCCGGTCGGTCGGAATAAGCACCCACTGGTTCCGGATCTGCTATGGTCTGCTTTAATCTAAATGAAAAAACCGAACCCGAACCGTACACACTCTCAACCAAAAGGCTGCTTCCCATCATCTCCAAAAGTTTGGTAACGATGGACATTCCAAGTCCCGTTCCTTCTATATTACGGTTTCGCTTCTCTTCGATACGCTCAAATGACTCAAAGAGCTTGTCCATATCTTCTTCACGGATACCTATTCCCGTATCCTTTACACTCACCTCAAGCTCAATAGTATCCCGATCCCTTGATTTTTCCGAAAAAGACAGAAGCACGCTTCCTTCTTCGGTGTATTTTACGGCATTTGTCAAAAGGTTCATGATGACCTGACTTACACGTACATCGTCCCCTATAAGTTCGCAGGGGATATTCTCATCTACATCAACCGAAAAGTCAAGCCCCTTATCCTTCGCCCTCTCACTTATCGAATTGACCAGATTGTTGATCATGACCGCAGTTTCATATCGGACAGGGATTATCTCCATTTTCCCGTCCTCGATCTTCGAGAAGTCAAGTATACTGTTTATCAGTGATAAAAGTGTATTGCCGGCAGATCTTATATCTTCCGCATAATCCGTTATACTGTCATCTTCGGACTCCCTGAGTATCATCTCATTCATACCCAGAATGGCATTTATCGGCGTCCTTATCTCATGAGACATCTGTGCAAGAAAACGGCTCTTGGCCTTACCTGCCGCGATCGCGGTCTCGGCCGATTCCTGGATCTGCCTGTTGGTCTCTTCCTGCCATTTTAACAGATTTGACAGCATGCGGTATATCATTATTATGCAGCCCATGGATCCGATGAGCACAACGATCCCCGAAACCGCTACCGTACCATATATGTTCCATATATTCGAAACAGCATATATCGTGAACTTGGATTCATCATTACGCATCGCCGTGATCATGCGCATCGATCCTTCATAGTCGGTTATAATCTTGTCCGTATATCCGTCAGGTTCGATATTCCCGTAAGGAAGATCGGCTACGTTTGTCCTTCTCTCCTTTGACATCTGATAGCTCCCGAACGGATGATTGATTATATTACCTTCGGTATCGACCAAAAAGGCATATCCGGTATCCGTATAACTGTCGCCCAGAATAGCGATAAGATCATCCATAAAGAAATCAATACCAAAAATGCCCATGAATTCATCTGTATCCGCATTATATACCACTTTGGACATTGTAACGCAGTATCCGCCGGTCTGACTGTCATAATAGGGAGCCGTTATACTGTAACCGTCATCGGAATTCAATGATCCCTTATACCACGGGCGTTCTTCAACCTTCCAGCCCGGTTCGGGTGTCCAGCCGTTATTCATGTAAACCGTGTGCTCAAGTTCCGGATTGCCAAGATATGTCGCTGATATTTCGGGATACTGAACCGTGATCCTGTTTAAATATTCAACCATCCCGTCATAATCCTTAAGCATATCGGGATTGGTAGATACGATAGAGCAGAACATATCGAGGATACTCTTCTGGGTATTTATCCATTCCGACAGTTTATCCTCATATTTATCAGCTGCGGAACGCATCATTGCGTTTCCCCAACGGACTGTTGAATTTATCGTGTTATAAAGGTTGATGAGCATTACCGCCGACATAAGAAGAAGGACTACGGTCCTGAACCGCTTGCTCATTCCCATCCTGCCGAAAGCACCTTTCTTACGCTTTCCGCCCTCTGCCCGCACTATGCTCGAATATGACGTGATCTGCCCGATCATTTCCGATAACTTTTGAGCCGACAGGTTTATCCTTGCAAATGCTTCCTCATAGCTGCCCGTACTGTCCGTTATCTCCTTGCCGGAGCTGTCCATTATCGATTTGAGCGGTCCCTGAAGATCACTCGTTATGCCTCGCAGAAACTTCTCCTTGCTGTCCATTGCGTCTTCGGCATTCTTCTGACTCCTTACGGCAAGGATATATAATATGATGATCACGGTAAAAATTGACAGTGACAGAACAAGAGTGACTATGAACTGTATATAAGCATCGCGATAAAGCGCCCATTCGCTTTCACTTATAATAAGGTACCAGCCATTGCCGGTACGTGTTGCAAACATACTGTCATACAGATGATCCGCCTTGACCCTTCCGACAATAACTCCCTCTTTGTTCTTGACCAGGGAATACATGCCTCCGTATCTTGGCATCGCACTCATAAGATACTGCCCTATGAGTACTTCATCCGAGCATCCGGCTATTATCCCGTCCTCGGTAACAATGACCGCAGCATTATGAGAACCTCTCTCATACATCTGCTCAATATATGCCTGTATATTATCCAAAGTATAATCAACAGCAATAACTGTGGATCTGTCCGCAAGCATAACGGAAACCGTATAACAGATATTACCGGTCACCACATCCACATACGGTGCCGATATGTACGGCCGCCCTTCCGCCTTTATCGCTCCCGTATACCAGATCCGTTCAAATGCATTGAAACTGTCAAGATCAACGATACCCGGTAATACCGCCATATCGGGACCGGCCATGTAAACATTGAATACACCGCTTCCCGATCCGATAAGTTCAGAGCGTCTTCTGTAAATAAACTTCTTCATCAGGTCATAATCATGCGTATACTCCTGAGCCTCGATCGCAAGCTCAAGCGTAAGATTTCCGGCACTGCTCAGCATACTTTCGAGCTTGCCGCTCACCGCCGTCAGCTGATATATCCCGGAATCCTTCGTCTGCTGCCTGGTCTGTCGGAATACTATCCATGCTTCCATGAAAGTAACAGCCAGCAGTATCAGAGCGATCAAGATTATGACTCCTACCCTTCTGCTTCTTTTCATATACTATGCAAATCCCTGTTCATAACAGCCGCAACGGCCTCACCCATTCTTACGGGAATTTCACAACCTTCCTTCATGCTGAAAAGCACCTTATCGGTAAAGGCAAGCTCCTGTTCCGGCAAAAGTACTATTACAGTCGAACCTCCATACTCGAAGTATCCTTTCTCATCGCCTCTTTTGACCTTTTTTCTCCCCATGCAGTGGTTTACGATCCTGCCGACCAGCATCGCTCCGACTTCCATCTGAACACATCTTCCGAAATTATCCGTATCGATAACGGCATATTCTCTTGTATTCCTTACAAATACGGGAAAATCCTCAAGTGCAACAGGCTGCACCGTATGATAAACACCGTTTATATGTCTGTTTTCATATTTTTTCCCGGAGTCAAAATAGATATATCTGTGATAATTGTCAACACAGAGCCTGTATACGAGACAGTATCCTCCTTCAAACGTCTCAGCCAGGCGACTGTCCCTTAACATCCCCCGTATGCTGAACGCACTCTGCTTAACCTCTATCACTGTTCCCCTGTCAATGCGTAAGACCCTGAGCAGGCCGTCACACGGGGCCACCAGTTCATCAGCCGTTTCGCTCACCGGGCGAAGATCCTTCCTGATCCTTCGTCTGAAGAAATCATTAAAACAGCGGATATCATCAAGCAAATAATCCTCTGTCCTTATATTGTTCATACGGACAAATGGTTTTATGAGAAGCTTTGATATCCGGCTGTCCAGAATATATCCCGCTATATCGGATACAGGCTTGGATATCAACGGCCTCAGTAATATCCTTCCCGTCCTTGTTTTGTACAGTTTATTTAAATAAGACATATTTATCACTTGAGAAGATCAGTATCGTTGCCACAAATTCGATCGTACCTATGATTATCATAATGATAAGTCCCCTCCTGCCCGGCTTCCTCACCCTTATATTCCAGATAAACAGGATAGCCACAAACAGCATCATGAAAAAATAAAAGAATGTCAGATTTGCACTTGTATAGTAATGTATGATAAGCGTAAGCGGGAATACCAAAGCTGCCGTAGTGACCGGAAGCCCCGCAAAATATTCGACTCCGGTTTTCTCAGCCTCCGCCTTGCGCACTTCTTCCGTCGAATTGAAATAGGCGAGCCTTATAAGGGCCGCAAGGATATAGAAAACGGCTATAGCCAAAAGGATGATCACCATCCAGATGCTGCCCTCATAATCCTTCCGTCTTACTATCTCGGTGAATATCCCGCTCACGCGCAGCAGGGCAAGACCTATAGCGGCAGGCAGAACTCCGAAACAGATAAGATCCGACAGCGAATCGATCTGGACTCCGAATTTGCGCTCGAAATCGCTCCTGTTCTTTTTCGTTCTCGCAACCCGTCCGTCAAACGCGTCAAGGATCCCCGATATCATCAAAAACAATGTTCCGAAGTAAGGATGCCCTATTCCCGTCATGGTCACTATTATCCCGACAACTCCCGATATTATCGAAAGATATGTCAGTATCACGGTATAATCATAAACTCCTATCATTTTTCTTCCTCCCGGCAAGATATCCTATCAAGGTGATCAGTCCACAAACAGCCACACATATGTAAAAAGTGATACCACGGCTTATCATTTCCGTACTGAATGCCGTTTCCCATCCCATCAGCTCAGTAAAACCGTCTATCATCAGATAGTCCGATATACCCATTGCTCCGGGAATGGGAACAAAATTGCAGCCTATGGTTATCAGGCACTGTTTTGCAAAGATAACAAAGGAATTCCGTCTGTCTCCTCCGAGTGACAGATATATCAGCATAGGTACTATTATCTGTGACACTCTCTGTAACAGGTTCAAAAGAAGTGTATAAAGCATAATGCTTCCGTTCCCTCCGATAAGCGCCGAACACTTCTCATAATCGCCGCTTATCCTCTCTATCCTGGCAAGCTTAGGCTCCGGCTTCCTTATCAGACCCTTACGGTTCAGGAACAATATGAACCTCGACAACATGGAAAAGACAACATTTCCCTTTTTCAGCATGCTCAAAAACATTAATGACAGGATGATAAGAACAGCAAGACCGGCTATTATAAGCACCTTTGACAATGTTCCGAATCCCCAGAAAACATCTGGCCTGACACATATCGAGAATATTCCGAGGATTATAGCCGACAGGGTATACATCATTATGTTGAGCACAAGGACCGCACTGACAACTCCTGCCGGAATACCGCTTCTGTACATGAAAAAGGCACTTACAGGCTGACCGCCCGTCGCCGACGGGGTGATAGCGGAAAAGAATATATCGGATGTAGAAAAGATAAGTCCATCCCTGTACCTGCACTTATGACCGGCTCCCTTCAGTATGGAGCGGATAGCAAGACCTTCAAACCATACATACAGCGCCGCAGAGATCACAGCCGGGATCAGATAGCGCTTTTTGGAATAAGACAGTGCCTCGGCAAGATCCTGCATGGATACAGTCCTGCTCTGCTTAAGAACCGTGTTTATCGTGAAGATTGCAAGCAATAATGATATAAATGCCCATATCACGTGTTTATATTTTGAATTATTCTTATTATCTTTATTGGAAATCATGCTTCATAGCTCGCTTATTTGCATACATTTGCTCATCGGCCCGTTCGAGCGTATCCTCTATACCGCAGTCCTTATCGGGGTCATATACCGCACTCCCTATAGCTGCGCTCGTACGCTGCCATGGCTCTAAATCCTCCTCTGAGCGGTTGCGCTCTATACACGCCTTGAACTGTTCAACATTCTTATCCAGATTCCTGAAATCCTGATTCTCGACAACGACTACGAACTCATCCCCTCCGACACGGAAAACCGGTGACCGCTTGAATATCGAACACAAAATATCGCAGAGACTGCAAAGAACCTTATCGCCTTTTTCATGTCCGTATGTGTCATTGATCTGCTTAAGGTCGTTCATATCGACCATTACAACGGCAATATCGGTATGGCCGGCCATTATCTCCTTGTTGACCCTCTGTATCTCGGTATCATATCCGCGCTTGTTCCTTATTCCCGTAAGCGCATCCCTGTTTGCCATCTCGTTCATTATATCCGCGTGTTCCCTTGTGGATGTAAGCTCCTGTCTTGTAGCAAACAGTGTCTCTATCTGATCGTTGAGATCCATCTCCATCTTCTTCATGGATTCGGCCAGCTTCTCGATCTCATCACCGGTATGGATATCGAGCATGGCAAAATCATTTCGCTCAAGACCGCCAAGCTCGTTGTTTATTCCCTTATAGGTAGATGCGACCTCCGAAAGCTTGTTTATAGGGTTGATCACCCATATATTAACGGCAAGTATGCCAATGATACCCATGACAACCGTCAGGCCGATAAGTATCCACATACTGAACGTTCCGTAATGATGCTCTATCTCCGCGATGCTCTCCATCGATACGTCTGCGGCAACATAGGCGATCACTTCCCCGTTATAATATATCGGTGAAGCCGCAGTTACCAGCCATCCATACTCTGCTGTATTTGTTTCATAGGGCATAATACCCAGTTCGGGATTCTCGAGTGTGGGATAATTGACAGGATATATCTCATCAATGCATCCGGGAGGACATGCATCTTCAAGCGCCGCATCACAAAGATATACCGCATTTTTTTCAGCCGGGTCTAACCAGATAAGATACAGGCAGTCAATATCACTGTTCTCCTGAAATACACGCAGCCAATCCCTTAATCCGATAAATTCAGACAGATTCTCAATTTCCGCATACCCGGATATATAGGCTTCAAATTCCGGCGAACCCCATTTATCACTCCGGACTTTGGCATCAGATGCTTTATATATCTCAACAACCCGGTCACGAAGACTCTTTACCTGTCCGGTATCGATGACCGCCGCTGCGGTATCTGCCACTGCCCTTGAGTCTTCTGCATAATGATCGCCTATCATGGCACTGATGAACCTGCTGTTGGCGAAAATACCGGCAGTGCACAGGACAAGCATCAGTAAAGATATGAGCAGTACAGTCTTTTTCCGGAGCGAAAACTTCATATGATCCATTCCCTCTCAAAAGAATACATAGAAAGATTATACTCTAAAAATATGGATTTTTACAGTACTAAATATATATTTTTCGTATTATACTTAGATGGAATACAAACGCGGAGTTACGGTGATGGAGATACGTGAAATATCTTTTTATAAACAGTTCCGGTGCGCAGGCGGTGATTGCAGGCACACCTGCTGCCGCGGCTGGATGATCCCTCTCACAAAAGAAGACACGGATCGTTTCGGTCATGAAAAGGGAAGGCTTAAATTCTCTCTTCTTACAGCCATCTCGCAGAAGGACATAGTGTGCTTTAACAAAGGCTCCGGTAAATGTCCGTTTCACAATAAAGAAGGTTTATGCGCCCTTCAGCTTATGAAAGGACATGACTTCATACCCGAAGCATGCAGGATGTTCCCACGTTTCTACAGGAATTACGTAAGGTTTGAAGAGCATTATATCGATCCGGCGTGCACCGAAGCTGCCGGACTGCTTCTTAAAAACGCCGCCGATCTAAAGCTGCTATCATACGAAGGCGATCAGCTGAGCGATCCCTGTACCTGTAATGACGACAACATATTTTTCGACGAAATGATAAATACCCGTGAAGCCATTCTCGGCAGACTAAACGGCGTAACCGAAGCCGATAAACTGAACTGCGTTTTTAACGATATCTATACGTACTCGTCAAAACTCCAGCAGGCTTTTCTCACCGGAAACACCGGCTTTCTGTCCGATTGTCCCTTTGACGATTTTCATGCCGGAGAAGATCTCAGATTATTCCCGCTTGATACAGCCGTTTTGGGTTCAATTATGAACACTTCGTTTTACCATAAGCGTCTTAAGCACACCAATCCGTTCCTGTACAGACTCTGCCGGCTGTATTTTGACAGGTATCAGAGCATAATGAACAGCACTTCCTCATGGGACTGCGCTGTCTGCGATTTTGTAAACGGACATAAAGAAGCGGTGCATTACTGCACCGCCTACTATACATATTATCTGTATCTGTATTTTCTTAAAAGCTTCGAGGACTACAGTTTTCTGAAGAATGCCGCCCTCGGCATGATACACACAAACATGATCTTCATGTTCTCCCTGTTGCTCGCTCTTGATGAGCCGGGATCATATCCCAAAAACCTGCCCCCGGTAATATCCATGTATGACCGGCGGGCCTGCTTCAACGACGAGATCATGAATGAGATGTATGGATGCTTGGACCGGCTCTGATCCTCTCACGCAGTCTTTCTCCCCGCTTCAAACCTGCCGATCGCAAGTAGGGTGACTACCATCATCACTATCCCGATCGGCAGACATATAAACCAGTTCCTTACAAATCCGGAAATGATATATGCAACGAATGATACCCCCGCAGCCGTAAGGGCATAAGGTAACTGCGTGGAAACATGCCCTATATGATTACACTGCGCTCCGGCGCTTGCCATGATAGTTGTATCGGATATCGGCGAACAGTGATCTCCGCAGACAGCACCTGCCATACATGCCGAGATCGCGATTATCATAAGTTCATTGTTAAGATCGGCTCCGAATACATTTACAACGATCGGGATAAGTATTCCAAAGGTTCCCCATGACGTTCCCGTGGCAAATGCGAGAAATGTTCCGACAACAAAAACAATTGCGGGAAGCATGCTCATGAGTGCGTGGTTGCCTGCTACATTCTCAACAAGACCCGCCACATATTCCTTAGCTCCAAGAACATCCGTCATTGACTTAAGAGTCCAGGCAAAAGTCAGTATAAGGATGGCCGGAACCATGCTCATAAATCCCTCGGGAACTGCATTCATGCACTCCTTAAAGGTCAATACCTTTGTTGCGATCATAAATATCATGGTTATAACGAGCGCTGTCACCGAACCATACACAAGACCTACAGATGCATCGGAATTTGAAAATGCATCAACGAAACTCTCTCCCTCAAAGAATCCGCCTGTATAGATCATGCCAATAACGCAGGTAACAATGAGGGTAACTATCGGAAGGACCAGATGTATGACCTTCCCCTTATTTGAAACAGGCGGATTGGGCTGCTCTTCGGCTCCGGTTATGGATGCCTGTTCCTTCTTTTCATTTGTATTATCATCCTGAAGTTTTTTATTGAGTTCCGCAAGCTTCATGGGACCGAAGTCCATATCCCTGACCGTAAGAGTGATCATCATCACTATCGTCAGAAACGCATAGAAATTATACGGTATCGCTCTTACAAACAGCGTAAGTCCGTTTGCCCCGTCAACAAAACCGGTAACAGCGGCGGCCCATGATGATATGGGAGCTATAATGCATACCGGAGCAGCCGTGGCATCTATCAGATATGCCAGTTTTTCTCTGGATATCTTATGTTTATCGGTAAGCGGTCTCATTACCGAACCTACCGTGAGGCAGTTGAAATAGTCATCAATAAAGATAAGCACGCCCAAAAGTATCGTTGCCAGCTGCGCTCCCATCTTTGTCTTCACATGTTCAACCGACCATTTACCGAAAGCGGCCGAGCCGCCGGCACGGTTCATGATCATAACTATGCTGCCGAGCACTACAAGGAAGATAAGTATCCCGACATTCCACCCATCCGACAGCTGGGCTATCATCCCATCCGGGAATACCTGTTTAAGCATACCCGAAAAAGAAAATCCCGAACACAGGAGTCCGCCGGCTATTATACCGATGAACAGCGAAGAATAGACCTCCTTGGTGATGAGCGCCAGACCGATAGCTATTATCGCGGGCACAAGTGACCAAAACGTATTTGTGAACATAATACACCCTCCCAGAAAAAGATATTAATATCATATCGCAAAGAAACGCCCTGCGCAACCCATTGCACAAGGCGTTTACCTTCTCTTTTCATTTTTCATGCTCTTGCTTCGAAAAAGCAGCCCATCTGTCCGGGTGCTCCTTCCGCCTCCTTTTCCGCTAAGCTTTCATCGTCGACCGACCTTCTCTTTTTCTTCCCTTCATCCCTGTCTTTGCCGCGTTTAAG
>JAEEGL013182787.1_pt1 | contig 17289 bp, 16 predicted proteins | sample 9134231 | NCBI WGS metagenome assembly JAEEGL01 (sample SAMN16246548, study PRJNA631951) | gut metagenome | biome: gut microbiome; feature: rumen; material: fiber-attached | host: Bos | place: Iran: Karaj | collected 2018-10
CAGAGCATGTGGAGGCTGCCATCCATTTTAAAAATCTTTGGGTCGCGAAAATCCTGGACCTGGTATTCAAAGGGTATGTTCCTCCTGTCGATGACCGGGTTTGAATCAATCTTTTTGTACGCAAGTCCGTCACCAATCGCAAGGCACTGCTGCTGTAGATTTTTTGAGACACCAGTGTAGCAGAGTAGATGTTTTCCATTAAAATCGAGCGCGGTTCCAGAAAAACATCCGTCCATGTCGAAGTCTGCGTCCGGGGTGAGTGCGGTTGGCTCGGTTTTCCAGTGGACAAAATCTGTCGTGGTCGCGTGCCCCCAGTGCATGGGTCCCCATTTTGTCGAGTACGGATGCCACTGATAGAAAAGGTGGACGCGGTTTTTGAAATACGAAAATCCGTTCGGGTCGTTGCACCAGCCGACGGGGCATGAGAAATGAAAGAGCGGTCTTGAAAAATTCATGGACTAATTTTACTCCAGGATGTAACTTTTGTCATTCCAAAACAATTGACATTATATAGAAATAATTGGAAAATGGTATGGAATCTGGAGGAAGTATGAAGAAAAATAGAATGGGATTCAAGGTGGCGGTTCTTTTGGGAACTCTTTTGTTTTTGACGGGCTCTGCTTTTGCCAAGCCATCTTTCCGCACGTCAGGTCAGAACAAAAAGAGGGGAAAAACTAATGTCGAGAACACAAGGAAGACGGACAAAAAATCTGACACAAAGACGGATAAAAAATCCGACAAAAAGACCGACTCAAATAGCGGTAAAAAATCCTCGCCTACAGTCACTTCGATTTCTGATAAAATTTCCGCGTCCAACGAGGAGCTTGCGATTATTGTTGAAATCAACCTGATGCGCTCGAACCCAAGGGAGTATGCGGAAAAATATATCAAGCCGCGGATTACCTCAAGCAGTTCAAGCTACTGGACAAGCTGCGTTAGCGACATGTCAAAGATTACTTCGCTCGGTGAGTTCACCTATGCCGAGGGACTGTACCAGGTTTCCAAGGCACATTCGACAACACAGGGAAAGACAACCCAGACGGGCCACACAAGGACCAATGGCGAGAGCTGGTCAACTGTGATAGACAGGTACTGTAAAAAATATTCATCGGTCGGTGAGAACATTTCCTATGGACCAAACAATGCGCGCGATATTGTGATTCAGCTTCTTGTCGATGACGGGGTTTCAAGTTTGGGGCACAGAAAAAATCTGTTGAGCAAAGAGTATACCAGCGTCGGTGTTTCTCTCGACACACACAAGTATTACAGGTACATGTGCGTAATGAATTTTGCTTCCGGATGGGTGGACAAATAAGATGGTTTACAGGACAGAGATACTTGTGCGCTCATACGAGCTTGATTCCTACAACCACGTGAACAATGCCGTCTACCAGAACTATCTGGAACATGCGCGAATGGATTTCCTCAACCAGATTGGATTCAGGTACAAGGATTTTTATGACGCGGGATATTTTCTTTTTATCACCCATGTCGATATTTTCTACAAGTCTCCGGCTGTTCTGAATGACAGGCTGACCGTTGAGACCAGTGTTAAAAATATAAAACTTGTGCGCGGCTCTTTCCATCAGACAATCAAAAGGGAGGACGGAACCGTCTGCGTTGAGGCTGATGTTGACTGGGCCTGCATAACAAAAGAGGGTAGGCCGTCAAAGATTCCCGATGAGTTTATGCTGGACGCGCTGAAACCGGATTCTGTCGGTTGATTCCAGCGTGGTGATGTTGATTTCGGAGCCTAATTCGATTTTCAGTGTTTGATTTTAAACTCCCGTTCCCAATCAACGAGCGGGAGTTCATTTTTTTCCATGCGCTCGATTTCAATAAAGCGGTCGGAATCAAGACGCTCCACCATGGCAGCGATTTCCGTTTTTCCTCCCTGGACTTCCATCAAGACGGAGCCGTCCCAATCGTTCAGGACCCATCCTGTCAGACCATGGTATGAGGCAAGATTTTTTGCAGTCCACCGGAATCCCACGCCCTGCACGGCTCCAAAAAAGCGTATCTGAAGGCGAATCTTTTTTTCCATAAGGCAAGACCGGATTAAAATCTACGAGCGGACTTTCAGCTTCAGTTCCGGGACCGACGACGCGACTTTTGTATTTTCGGGAATGGAGTAGGTGACAAATGTGTTTCCTGCCACAACGGAATTTTTCCCTATGACAGTCTCCCCGCCAAGGACCGTGGTGTTTGCGTAAATCACAACGTTGTCCTCTATTGTCGGATGCCGTTTGATTCCTGAAAGACCCTGGCCCTTGCTTGTTGACAGAGCGCCCAAAGTCACTCCCTGGTAGAGCTTCACGTGGTTCCCGATTGTGGTTGTCTCGCCGATTACGATGCCGGTTCCATGGTCGATGAAAAAATACTCACCGATTGTCGCTCCCGGGTTGATGTCAATTCCCGTAAGATTGTGCGCATGTTCCGTCATTATCCTCGGGATGAATGGCACGTTCAGGCTGTAAAGCACATGGGCGTATCTGTAGACAAAGATTGCGTAAAGACCGGGGTATGAGAAAATTACTTCCTGTCTGCTTTTTGCCGCCGGGTCCCCATCAAACTCAGCGTCAACATCCTTCAGCAGCATGGACTGAACCTCCGGGACCTTCCTTATAAAATCAAGGGTGATGCCTTTTGCCTCCCTGCGAAGCTCCTCGTACTCCTTTGTCTTGTACGTGTATTTCAGCGCGGCCTTTATTTCATGGTAGAGCTTGTCGTAGAGCAACGAGAGTTCATGTCCCGCGAACGCCTGCTTGTTTGAGTAGGCCATGTTTTCGTTTCCAAAAAAACCGGGGAAGGTAATCTTCTGCAGCTCCTCAAGAACAAACAGAATCGCATCCTTGTTCGGAAGCCTCTCGTCCAGACCCACGTCAAAAAGTTTCTGGCCGCTATAGTTCTGGCTCAGCTCCTGCGACATCTGGTTGATGACTATGTTTACTTCGTTGTCCATGCTTGGCTCCCCGTTAATTTTAGTGGCTACCATTCTATTGGTTTTCGCACAAAATTTCAATCTGGTCGGAATCAAAATCTGGAATCAAAATCCAAAGAAGGAATTGATTCCGGCTGTCAATCCACGGACCCTTGTTTTCACTGCGTCGTAGCCTGTGTCCGAATATTGGTTCCCGAGTTCAATCAGCGCGCAGGGGATTGTGCTGTAGCTTGCCTGGAAATTGTCGCTTTCGTAGGAGCCGCCCGCAAAAACTGGCACGTCATTTGATTTCAGTCCTTCGACCAGAGCCTTCCCGAGCCTCTCGCTTTCGTCATAGTTTTCCGCAACGTTTTTTAGATATTTTAAACTCTCCGGGGTGCTGCAGTAGAATACCCCCTTGTCCGAGCTGCGTCCGTCCGTGTCGTAATGGATTGTAATCTGTATGTCGGCGTTGTGGTTTCCAATCAGCGTCCTCGCAATGTTGTCCAGCTGCACGTCATGGTAGTCCCTTATCATAAGAACGTCGTAGCCGTTTGAAATAAGCTCTGTCTTCAGGAGGTGCGCCACGCGAAGAACTATGTCTTCCTCCGTGCTTCCGTTTTTGAATGTCATTCCCTCCGCCATGGCGAAGCCTTCTGTGCTGCCGTTGATTTTTTCGGACATGTCTGGATGGTAGTAGATTTTGCAATCCTCGCCGCCGACCGTTCCATGGCTTGCGTTCAGGGCGACCGTTATGTTTTTCCGCTTGGTTCTTGCCCTGTAGAGCATTGCGACCCCGGAATTGATTTTTGTGAAATCGGCATACTCCCATTCGGGATTAAGTTTTTTGACTGGATTGTCCTCGTTGCATCCCAGGACTTTCGCGTAGGTCAAAACCGAGAGCCATGTTTTTCCGGCGGAGCGGAGCAGGTCCGAATTGTTGACGATTACGGAATTCGCGTTGACCACCTTTGCCTTTTCGTCTTCCTCCAGAAGATAGCCTCCGGTGGAGCTTATGAAGTGCGGCTTTTCGTTGGCGAATCCAATCAGCATGAACACATGTCCCTTGAAATACATGACCGTTCCTGCGGGCAGGGACTTGCAAAGTTCCAGAGTCTCCTCGTCGGTCGTTCCATGGAAGTCAACAAGTTTTCCTGGCAGGGAGGCCTGTTCCAGACTGTTCCTTCCGAATATGAATCCAAAACAGCGGAAGGTTTCGAGCATGAGCGCGGAGCAGTCCCTGTTTCCCTGTTGCCCGCCCCATCCATAGGGATTTCCGATTGTCTGGAACACAAGTTTCAGAATGTTTGCCTGTGAAAAAGGGACCAGACCTTTTGTGCATACGGTGTAGGGGATTGCCGCATATCTAAATCCAAGCGTCCCGTCAGATTTTTTGTAGGGGATTTCAGCCGCATAGTTTCCGTGTGGAGTACGCTCCAGTTTGTCCGCCCCCAAAAGCGAGCTGTCCGACCACTTCACGATATGGATGAAAGTTCCCATGGTGACTTCGGGGATGGCATCCTTCTTTCCGTCAAGAAAATTTGTTTTGGGGATTGTATATCTGTCCGCGGTGATTGTCACAAATGGTTCGTGCGTAGGAAGTGTGTAGTCAAAATACCTGTTGAACTCTGCATCCGAAACGTAGGCAACATTTTCCGCTAGTGTCCACCCCGTGACGTATGTTGATTTTACCAGAAGCCATTTTCCGTCCGAACTTTGCCACAGGACAAGCACAGGTTCGTTCATCAGCAGGCTTGATTTCTGGTTCTCGTCGTCGTACCAATAGTTTTTGCTCCGCGAAAGGATTTCCGTTGTGGGAAAAAGTTTTAGCTCCGCACGTTTGACTGTCACCGCTTTTTTCAGGGGATATTCTTTTTTGTTTGCGCTCTGGGCGACAAGTTTTCCCTTGCTGTATTTGTATTTGAAGTCGCCGTCATAAGATCCAAGGGGAGCGTAATTTGTAAGACTGTAGAATCCCTTGTAGTCATCTTCGCCAAGTTTCACGACCTTTCCGCTAGAGTCCTTTTTATAGAAGACATCGTTTGGATTGTAACGCACAATCTCATTTCGTATGCTCTCGCCAATCAAAACCCTGTCGTAAGTCCTTATGTCGGTTAAAAATCTGTAGGGGTCAGAGCCGAGGGTGACGAGCTTGTTTGCCTGGTTGTTCCAGATGTAGATTTCCTCCGGGGTCATCTGGATTTTGTACGGGTCATTGCATTTTGAAATCCAGAAGTCCGCAGAAAGCATTTCCTCCGAAACATCAGGAGCCAGATTCAGATATGGGTCCGCAAAACTAAAGGTCTGGACCGCGAAAAATATATTTATTGAAAGCAAAATTTTTTTTGCCGCGTGTTTCAGTTTAGCCATGTATTGATTATAAATGAATTTCGGAAAAAAAGAAACGAAAATTTTTTATGAGGGGATGGGCATTGCCTGGCCAATTAAATAAGGTCCGCAAGTGAAACTGAGTTCAGGTAGTCATTCACAAGGCTGTTCAGCTTTGTCCACATCGGGAGGGTCTTGCAGTTTGGGGCCTTTGGACATGGCTCGGCTCCCGCTATAAGGCATGCGACCGGCGAAAGGGAACCCTCCGTAAGATTCAGTACCTCCCCGACCTTGTATTCCTTGATGTCGCGGTTGAGTTTGTATCCGCCGCCTTTTCCATGGACAGCATCGACCAGACCATGTTTTGAAAGCAGAGTCATAATCGCTTCAATATACTTTTGAGAAATGTCCTGTCTGGATGCAATCTCCTTAAGGGGAGTCCATGTGCCGTTGGGCTGCTGGGCCAAATCAATCAGCACACGGAGTGCATATCTTCCACGGGTTGAAACTAGCATGAGAACATTATAGCACATAAAAAATTTTTTTAAATAGCTAAGTCCAGATTTGTCATCCAGAGTAACATCAGGTCTTCGGCATGAAACTCTAGATAAATGCAACACATGAGCGGGTCCCAGTTGACGGCAAAAAACAGGAATTCTTCCCCAGTGGGGCCCCTTCCTATTTTTTGCCTACGTCCCACTCCTGTGTTGCACAAGTCCATTGTTTTTGTCATGCCGAAGACCTGACAAATTTGTCATCCTGAGTAGCGACTGGACATTTGATAAAACCGTGAAAAAAGTATTATAATAGAAGAGATATGACAAGACAGATGATTATGGGAAACCAGGCGATTGCGCTTGGTGCGTTGAAGGCTGGAGTCAATTTGGTTGCGGGCTACCCTGGAACACCGTCCAGCGAGATTATTGAGTTTATTTCAAAATACAGAAAGCAGACTGGAACCTATGTTGAGTGGTCCGTCAACGAAAAGGCTGCCGTGGAGATTGCCGCTGGGGCAAGCTATTCTGGAAGCAGGACACTTGTCACCATGAAGCAGGTTGGACTGAATGTGGCGAGCGACCCGGTGATGTGCCTGGGCTATGTCGGAGTTGAGGGTGGAATGGTGATTGTTTCGGCGGACGATCCGGGACCAATTTCAAGCCAGACCGAACAGGACACACGAAATTTTGCACAGTTCTCAAAGCTGCCATGTTTTGACCCTTCCACACCGCTTGAGGCCTACGAGATGATTCAGGATGCGTTCGAGCTTTCCGAAAAATACCATACCCCGGTTCTGTTTAGGCCGACGACAAGGGTTGACCACGCCTACGAGAGCATGGAGATTCCAGAGCTTGGTCCATGCCGCGCCCCAGGAGTTTTTGAAAAGGACCCGCAGCGTTGGGTGATTTTTCCGCGCCTGTCGTTTATGAACCACAAAAAAATTTTTGAAAGGAACGAACACATTCTGCCTGAAGAGTTTTCCAAATCAAGATGGAATAAGACTGTCGTGCAGGGAAGTGGGACCGGGACTGTTTTTGTTGCCGGAGGAATTTCATATTGCTATCTGATGGAGGCCCTGGAGAGTCTTCGGAGCGAATTTCCCGAAAACAAAATCCTTTCTTAATCAATGGTCCTGAAAATCGGAACACCATATCCGTTCCCCTATCCGCTTGCAGAGGATGTAATAAAAAAGCATGGCGAGGCAATTGTGTTTGAGGAACTGGATCCTGTTATTGAGCGCAATCTTGTCTATCTTTGCGGAAGAAAAAATCTGTCGTGCGCCGTCCATGGAAAAATTGATGGAACCGTTCCCGAGGCAGGGGAGCTTTCCGTTGAGACTGTAAAAAACATTTTGGCGAAACATGCGGGCATTGATTTGCCTCCGTCGGCTGCTGATGAAAAACCGGAGCTTCCTGTAAGGCCTCCAGTTTTGTGCGCGGGCTGTCCACACAGGGGTGCGTTCTATGCGGTCAAGCAGGCGATGAAAGGAAAAAAGACAGTCTACTGTGGCGACATTGGCTGTTACACTTTGGGAAATGCGAAGCCTCTGGACATGACGGATACATGTCTCTGCATGGGTGCGGACATCACCATGGCGCAGGGATTTTATCACAACGAAAATGACAGGCGGTGCTTCAGTTTTATCGGTGACTCAACTTTTTTTGCGAGCGGAATTACCGGTGTCGTCAACGCTGTCTACAACCAGAGCAGGCAGACGGTCTGCATTTTGGACAACTCGACAACAGCAATGACAGGCCACCAGCCGCATCCCGGAACCGGAATGACAATGATGGGAGAGATTGTTGAAAAAATCAGCATACCAAAAATTCTTTCGGCGATTGGAGTCTCCCCGATTATCGAGGTGGATCCGTTTGATTTTGAAAAAGCTGTGGCCGCGGTGAAGGAAGCTTCGGATTCCGATGGAGTGAGCGCGGTCATTTTCAAGTCGCCATGTATTGCTGTCGCATCAAAACTTGGCTACAGATTCCCCGGAGCAAAATCTGTTGACGGAGAAAAATGTATTGGCTGCCGCAAGTGCATTAACGAGCTTGGCTGTCCAGCTTTGAGCCTGGGATTAAAAACAAACGCCAACGGAAAACGGATTGTTGAAATCGACAGCGCGCTTTGCACTGGATGTGGACTATGTAAAACCGTCTGCCCTGTAGGCGCAATTTGTTAAGGAAAGTTTTATGGCAAAAAATATTTTGATTTGTGGAGTCGGCGGTCAGGGAACCGTTCTTGCGGCGAAAGTTATTTCACAGGCGGCGGTGTCCACCGGACAGAAGGTTGTTTCTGCGGAGACAATCGGAATGGCGCAGCGTGGTGGTTCCGTCACAAGCCATGTCAGAATTGGTGACGAGGTTTTTTCGCCGCTAATTCCAAATGGACAGGCCGATTTGATTATTGCATTTGAAGCATCCGAGGCTGTCCGCAATATTGATTTCCTGAAAAAAAATGGAACGGTCGTTGTGAACGCAAAAATTGTCCAGCCGACCACCGCAAGTCTCACGGGAAAAATTTTTGAGGCTGATGAAATGATTTCGCATCTAAAAAAAGCTGGAGCAAAAGTTGTTGCCCTTGATGCGGACCAAATTGCCCGGCGGATAGGAAGTCCAAAGGTTGTGAACATGGTTCTTCTTGGTGCGGCCACAAAGATGGGAGTCATTTCCAAAGATGAAATACTTTGTGCAATAAAAACTTTGGTCAAGCCTGATTTTTATGAGCTGAATGTAAATGCCGTGAACGAGGGCGAGAGCGTTTCGCTTTAGGGAGTGGAATATGGGAAAAATTAAAAATCTTTTTGCGAGCCTGAAAAATTCTTTCGGACGTTTTGCCGGAATGTACGTGCTCTGTTTTCTCGCCGCATTTTTTTTGACGCTAAATATTTTTAATCCCGGCCTTGATAAAATATTTCTGCCCCTTGTTCTTGATTTCTCATTTATGATTGTCGCATCCGTTCTGCTCAGACTTGCGTTTGAAAAAATATTTCCCATTGAAAACTCACATTCAAAATCCGCAAGGATATGGGTCAATGTCATTCCAATTTTGCTTTCCGCCCCATTCTATTTTTTATGCCGCATGTACAATTACGACTATTTTTCGATGGTCTACAGTCTGTGCGTGGTGGCTATGTTTTTTGGGATTCTGTATTTTTTGGAAATCGAGGCGAAGGAAAAAAATATTCCGAACATAATTGCGAGCGGATTTGTTGCGCTTGTTCTCTGTCTCTGTGTTGGCGGTTCATTCAGCCTGATACTTTTTGCGGTCAACACTCTGATTATGAGCATGGATATTTTTAGTTACGAAAGTGTTCTGGAAATGTTCTGGATTTTTTCTCTGTTCATGGTTTTTGTTGGGGCGGCGGTTTCGTTTGCGACAAAAAAATACGGGGAGATTACAACATCAAAAGCATTCAAGGTGATTTTCAATTACGCAATTCTTCCATTGTTCTTTGTCTATCTTTTGGTTCTTTACGTTTATTTTTTGAAATCGATTTTCACCCGCACAATGCCAAGCGGAATGATAAATCCGTTTGTGAGCGTCGCGACCGCAGTTTATATGCTCCTCTATTTTTCTTTGGAGCCATATAAAAATTCTTTGACGAAAATATTTTACAGGCTCGGTGCATTCATCCTGCTTCCGCTTGTCGGCTTCCAGATTTGTGGATTTGTGATTCGTGTTTCCGCGTATGGATTTACTCCGCCAAGATATTTCAGTCTTGTCTACATTTTTGTTTCATCTGTTTTTCTTGTTCTTGCGATTGTCAAAAATATTTGCCACAAAAGTTTCCGTGTCGCAAAAATTATTTTTCCGCTTGTCTCGTTGATTTCAATTTTGATTTGCATTCCGAAAATAAATGTGATTGATTTTTGCAATCAAAGCATGAGACGGCAGATTGAAAAGATTTATGAAGGCAAGGGTCTTTTTGAAAATGGTAAACTTGTGACAAATGACGCTGCAAATGTTTTCAGTGCAAAAGAGAAAAATCAAATCCGCGACATTGACGGGCATATTGTGGATGGAAAAAGCATTCCGTGGTACAAAGAGAATTTTGAAAGCCGCTATGGATTTGAGGACCGCTGGTACAAGGAAGATGATTTGTATGACTTTGGATGTGATTTCATTTTTGAGACCGACAATCTGAGCCTTGATGTTTCGTCCTACCGTACTTTGAAAAAAATTTCATCTTCCGAATTTACCATGGGTAAAAATCCAATGCTCATAGTGCATACAGAGTCCGTGGATGGAAAACGGGATACATACACTGTTGGGGATATGAGCGAATATCTGGAGCGGCCATTCAATGGTAGTACAACGCAGCTGGACGAGCCGATTTTTATTGACGTCGATGAAAATACGAGGCTGGTTTTGACAAGGCTTGTGATTCTGCATGACGGCGACGCTTATGTGGATAGATATGTCTACGGATATGTTTTGATAAAATGATTGCAGTAGAGTAGCTGAGGTGAAAGTTTATGGGTAAGATTTCGGAATACATTGGTTCACAGTTTGCAAATCCGCATGGTCTGGTCGGATTTTTTTGTCGCAGGGCAATCAACAGGCAGAACAAAAAGATGTACGGAAAAATAATTTCGCTTGCAGGTGAAAGAAGTTTTCAAAAAATTTTGGACATAGGCTATGAAAATGATTTTATGATAAAAACTCTCGACAAAAAATTTTCACCGGAGATTTTTGGAATTGCCGGCAGAATAAATTTTTCAGAGGACAAATCATCGACGCTTCCATTCGAGAGCAATTTTTTTGATGCAATTTTTTCCGTCAACTCAATTTATTTTTGGGACGACACTTTGAAGGCTCTGAAAGAAATCTGCCGCTGCATGAAGGATGGTGCGGTATTTTACAATGCCGTGTACACAAGGGAATGGATGGACTCGCGCAGCTATACCGAAAGGGGATTTAAAAAATTTGAGCCGGTTGAATTGATTGTGCTTGGGCGTGAGGCCGGTTTTGGAAAAATTCTGGTCCACGAAATTGTCCACCGAAAAAGTTTTGTCGTTGAATACAGAAAATAATGGGCATGTCCAAAAACCCATTTTCCTAGAATCTTTTCAATGGACATTCCGACATTTTTATTTTCCCGCAAAGCTCGCTGATTCCGGTAGCGGTGAAATAATCGGAAAGAACTTCGCGCGTCACACGTGCCTGTGGTCCAATGCAGATTTCCTCAAAAAGGTCTGAGTAGCGTATGTCCAGTGACTCGCAGACTTTCCGCAGATTGAGTATGTAATATTTTTTTATGTTGGTCTCCTCAACAAAAAAATGTGGCTCTCCAAGATATTCGCTTACGTTGTACGGAAGAGAGACCAGCCTCCATTCCTTTTCGCTTATGAACGACGGATGTTTGAAAAGGGGTGAACTTGTGACAAGCCTGTTGAATGTTTCCCGGATTTTTTCGCCTGTTCCGTTTTTTATCAGGGACGCAATCTCCTGGACAATTTCAAGGTTGTCACAGTTTTTGGAATAGCTCACTCTGCACAGTGGAGCATGTCCGGCCTCACCAATTTTTGCGAGCAGATTTTTGTTGAACGAAATGCAAACTCCCATTCCGCCTTTTGCATATCTGGACCACTGGGCCGCGTCGTCCGCATATTCGCTGAAACATGAGGCGTAGCTTGAAAGCCTGTCAAAGTCCTTGAGATTTTCCGCAAACATTTTTTCCATGCGTCCGTATTCGTCTGGGGCAATCTGTTTTTTTACGGCAATCTTCAGCTCGTTTATAAAATACTGCATCTCCTGACTGTCGTTCATGCGCCGAAGATTCCACAGCCAGATTTCCCCGTTTGTGATTATTCCACGCATCGCGTTGAAGTCAGTGTAGTGGTAAAGATTCGTTATGTTTTCTCCGCAGATGTCGTTCATGCCGCCTCCAGTTTCTCATAAAGGTTTTTCCCCACTTCTATTTTATTCTATTTTTTTGTGTTCTGCAATTTTTTTCTATTTAAATACAGTCCGAAAAATGCTAAAATGTTTTTATGGAAAAGAAAGTCCCTAAAAAATTTTTAATTCCGGCCATGCTTCTTGCAGACTGTATGGTCGTCGCGCTGGTTCTTCTTGATTGTTTTGTTATGAATGTTCCGTCCGCGCTTTTGGTTTTTGTTTCCGCACTTGCAATTGCTTTTTGTGTTGCATATTGTGCCGCTTACCGGGGTGGAGTTCTGCGGGTGATTTCAAAAATATTTTTCTGCGTGCTCACTCTGATTTTTTTTCTTTCCGCAATGTTTTTTGCATTCTGTTTTCCGTATCGGAACAGCAGCACGTTCAGGACAAATGGGAACAAGTTTGCGGAGTATGGAACCATGCTCACAAGAAATCAGGCGATTGGTGATTTTGATTTTGCGTACCATAGCCTGAAAAAAGTCCATCCGGCAATGCTGGACAAAAATGGAAGCGAATATGCAAAAGTAAAATCTGCGTATGAGAATGAGAGAAAAAATCTGCTTGCTATGGAAAAGGTGAGTGTAAATCAGCTTGCCCGCTCTGTTGAAAGTGTTTTTTCAGTTCTGGAGGACGCTCACACAACGGTTAATCCGAAGTATCAAAATCTTCATTACTTTAAGGATGTGGACCCGATAAAAAAATCCGGCATGACTTTTGTTGGAATCAACGGAACATATTACAGCGACCTGGTTGAGGAGAAGAGAAATCTTTTCAGCTACGAAAAAAAGGAGTGGGCACTTTCCTATGCAAAAAATTTTTCCATCCAGCTTGAGATGCTTGATTATCTTGGATTTGACGCTGACGAGGGAGTGACATACATGCTCCAGTCTGAGGATGGAAAGATTGTAAATCGACATGCGACAAAAAATGATTTCCTGACTTACGACGAGTATTTTAAGTACAACCAGATTGAAACTGCCTCCGATGATTCGTCCGGGTCGTTCTGTTCTTACACTCTGGATTTGGAACACAGCCTTGCGGTTTTGACTTTGAAATCCTGCACCAACAATTCGTATTACAGGGAGCTCCTGCGCAAGATGTTCAGCGAAATCAAGGACCATGGCATAAAAAATGTTGCGGTTGATGTGCGTGAAAATGGCGGCGGTTCTTCGCTTGTGATAAACAGTTTCTTTGAGTACCTTGACATTGACTCTTTCCGTGAGTCAACATCGAAAGTCAGGCTTGGACCTTTCATGCTTGATTTTGATGACGGCCTTGTGGAAAATGTGCGGCAGGAGGATTTGCTTTTCCGTGGAAATGTCTATGTGCTTACCTCGTCCGAAAGTTTCAGTTCCGCCATGATGTTTCCGCAGTTTGTGAAGGACAACGGAATTGGCAAGGTCATTGGGGAGACTCCTGCGAACAATCCGAACGGCTATGGCGATACTGTGGTGTACTATCTTCCAAAGTCCAGAATCTTCATGCAGATTTCATTTAAAAAATTTGGCCGCGTAAATCAGAATACTTCTGAAAAATTTGTGGAGCCAGATTTTCCATGCAAAGCCGATGAAGCTCTGGAACTTTTGTATGATATTGTTGAATAAAATATTCGTAAACCTGTTTGATAATTTAGTTGTCGAACAGGTCGATTATCTACCCCAGGTGAGAATCAAATCATAGTTGTCCTCACGGACTTCAAAATACTGGTTGTATTCTCCGCATGTCGGGCAATACTCCGGAGCCTTGTCGCCAACAACAATGTGTCCGCACTTCAGGCACTCCCAGATTTTCACCTTGCTCTTTTTGAGTTCAGCCTTTGAGTCCTCATCCTTTAGGAGCGAGCGGTAGCGGTCTTCGTGGCGTTTTTCAATTTCGGCAATCGCGCGGAATTTTGCGGCAAGCTCCGGGAATCCTTCTTTCTCAGCAGTCTTTGCGAATCCAACGTACATGTCGGTCCACTCGTAGTTTTCTCCATCGGCTGCGGCCTTAAGATTTTCTTCGGTGGTGTTGATTCCGCCAAGCTCCTTGAGCCAGATTTTTGCGTGCTGCTCCTCGTTGTTCGCGGTCTTCTTGAAAATCTCGGAGACTTTTGTAAGACCCTCCTTTTCGGCTACGGCAGAAAAATATGTGTATTTGTTGCGCGCCTGAGACTCACCTGCAAATGCAGCCTGCAAATTTTTTTCCGTCTGTGTTCCAGCGTATTTGTTCATTGATTTCTCCTTTTGATTTGTTTGATTGGGTTCCTTATATTATGAGCCATAACATCATGGAATTCAAGATGTATGTGCGTCACCATCTTTCAGTATGCGTTTGCGTTCATACATTTTTTTGTCAGCCCGCTCGAATATGGAAATGAAATTGCTGTCGCCCGGATGGAATTCTGAGTACCCACTGGAGACAACAACTTTTCCTTCCGACTGATTTTTTTCGACCGCCGTTTCAAAATCCCTCAAAAGCGACTCGTGCTTTTCGTAATTTTCTCCCTGTATAAATGCGACGAACTCATCGCCACCTATGCGGAAAACCGGGCTGTGCTTGAATGTGTCGCAGATGAGACGGCATCCTTCCTTGATGTACTGGTCCCCGGCTTCATGGCCCATCGTGTCGTTCATATTTTTAAGTCCGTTCAGGTCGAAAACAATGAGTCCAAAATCCTTGAGCGTGCTGTCCGAAATTTTTTTCTCGATTTCACTTTCGGCTTCAAGATATGCGAACTTGTTTTTAACGCCGGTCAACGGATCCGTGTAGGCCATCTGTCTTGCGAAGCCAAGTTCCTTTTCCTGAAGCTCTTCCTTTTTAATCAGCGCCTCCAGCCTCTTGTGCCTTTCCTCTTTTTCATCCTCCAGAACGAATGTATGGAGAAGGCATGCTCCAATTATGTAGCCCATTGAGAAGAACGGAAGCTCTACGAAGATTGACTGCAGCACAAGGAAAATTGTCATCACGAGTCCAAACATTCCAACCACCAGATGCCGGAAGCGGACCTTTCCTTTTGTCCTTGTTGTCACCAGCAGCATGTAGATTGTGGTCATAAGAAAAAGACCGAGCTGCATGAAGTGGCTTATGTATCTTGCAAAATTTGTGTGGTAGCCTTTTTCGTCATACCAGAACACTATTGGAACAAAGATGTTGATAATCAGCGTGACTGCTTCAAACGCAATGAAAATCCATCCGACAACGAAAAGTATTCTGCTGAAAATGTTTTTGCGGTTCAGGTATTCGATAACGTATCTTGTCCACAAAAAAACTGATGTCACCATTGCGATAAAATAAAGCTCCGTCCCGATGAACGCAAGAATCTGTGGCTTGAAGTTTAAAGCAGAGCAGACTCCCCAGAGAATATCGACAAGGTAGTAACCAATTATGCCAATAAGAAAAAAACGGTATGAGCGGTGCGCGGGTATGGCATCGTCCGTGTGTTTTTTCAGTACGTCCTGGTTGTTGATTATGTGCAATATCAAAGCTAAGATTCCAATGCTGGCGTAGTACATAGTCTGGATTTCCTCCTGCAAAACAACCTACCATAACATTCTATCACGGTTTCCGAATTTCCGATAGTGGCAAATGTGGATTTGGGGAAATTCTATTTTTTGTGCTATAATATGGAAAATGGTCATGGAGGCGGTCATGGGAATCAATCTTAATCCGGGAAACGAAACTGTGGTCCATAGCATTGCGCCGGTGTGGAACGGGGAGAGCAGGGTTCTTATTCTTGGAACAATGCCTTCACCCAAGAGCCGCGAGCAGGGATTTTTTTACATGCACCCGCAAAACAGATTCTGGACAGTGCTTCCGAAAGTTTTTGGCGAGACACTTTTACATCCGAACAAATCCACAGACATAGAATCCGCGGTGAACGAGAGACGTGATTTTCTTTTGAGGCACAAGCTTGCATTGTGGGATGTCCTTGCGTCATGCTCAATAAAAGGGGCATCCGATTCTTCAATCAGCCGCGAAATCCCGAACGATTTTATGCCGATTTTCCGTGGTGCAAAAATCAGCAATGTGTTTTTTACCGGCAAAACTGCATACAATATATGGAAGAAACTTTGCGCGAATCTTTATGAAAAGGGCTTCAATCTTACATGCACCGCTCTCCCAAGCACAAGTCCCGCGAACGCACGCTGTTCTGTCGATATGCTGGTGGAAGAGTATTCCGCAATAAAAAAATGTCTCTAAAAATGCCCTAATTCCAAAAGTTTTTCAATTTCAGTGAGTTAACTCACTGGATTTTGTGGAGAACAGGGGTTAAACTATGGGAATCTACCACAAAATGAGCGGAATTTATAAAAAATGTTGGTGGATAGGGAGCGATTATGAAAAAGTATTTGGTTTCCATTCTTCTTTTGTGTTTTGCGGCAATGGCTTTTGCCCAGAAAAATACAGGCCGCGTGATTATTCCCGAGTCGAATCTTGAATTCAAGGCAAACAGCGACTATACCGAGGTCACGATTACGGGATTCAAGTATTCCAGCTACAGCGAAAACAAAAAATTCGACGGCAGGGTGATTGAGATTCCCTCCAAAATCCAGGGGGTTCCGGTTACTGCGATTGGTCGGGAGGCTTTTACATATAAAGGCGATGGCATAAGCGGTTTGTGGATTCCCGACAGCGTTAAGGATATAGGAAGTTATGCATTTCAATGTGCATATTTCGGCTCCATCAGGCTTCCCGAAGGGCTAAAAACTATTACAACAGGAATGCTCAATAGCTGTAGAACTAAGTCAGTCACTATTCCATCCTCCGTAACAAAAATAAGCAGCTGGGCATTTAGCGATAGTGAAATTGAATCCGTTTCAATTCCCAAGGGTTGCGCCATAGTGGGTGGCGGCGGAGACTCTATGGCAGCTTTCCAGAATTGTTCCAAGCTAAAGTCTGTTACATTTCCCAGTGGTCGTGTGTATTTTGAGGCTGAACCTATAGACCCAGATAACAATTGGGCATGGTCGGGTGAAGGAATTTTTAGAAACTGTGACAGCCTTGTAAATATTTCCATTCCAAAAGGTTTTGAGGCAGTGTATAGATCCGAATATGATTTTGCCGACCATACCCTCGCGGACTATATCTCCGGCAAAAAACTTTCAGAAAATTTTTCAGCGCAGAAGGCACTGAAGAGTGTGAAAGTTCGCAACGCAGCCGTGGTTGACCATGAGGCGTATCTTGCCGCATACAACCAGGCTTTAAAGTCCGGCGACTACACAAGGGCGATGCTTTTGGCAAAACAGTACAAGGAATACTATCCTTATTACAAGTCCAGCGAATGGACTGCAAAATATAACGAGGCCATAGAAAAACCGTATCTTGATGCGTACAACAAAGCCCTTGCGTCCAAGGATTACAACAAGGCAATACAATTGGCAAAAGAATTCAAGGAAAAGAATCCAAGCGTCAACACAAACGAATGGACAAAAAGATATACCGATATTGCCGAAAAAACTTATCTTGATGAATACAATAAGGCCATGGCATCCAAGGACTGGGAGAAGGCAAAAAAAATTATCAATGAGTTTATGGAAAAAATTTCTTCGGACAGTTCTTTGAGTTCCCTTGAAAGCAAATGGAATGGCATGCTTTTGGATATTGACTGCACGAGGTATCTTCCGGCATACGTTGAAATGCTTGAGAAAAAAGGAAGCGTCGCGAAG
>JAEEGL013729625.1_pt1 | contig 17289 bp, 19 predicted proteins | sample 9134231 | NCBI WGS metagenome assembly JAEEGL01 (sample SAMN16246548, study PRJNA631951) | gut metagenome | biome: gut microbiome; feature: rumen; material: fiber-attached | host: Bos | place: Iran: Karaj | collected 2018-10
GAGCTGTTTTTCGAACAGAGGGCGGATGTCCTCCTGCTTCTGGAAGAAGGAGTCGGTGAGCTTGTTGGTGAGCAGGAACTCGCTCCGGTCATGGCGCGAAGCCAGACAGTCGCCGATGGCGATCTCCGACTGGCCGTTCAGATAGCCGTGGGCTGTATCAAAATAGTTGAAGCCGGCCTCCAGGAACGCATCGAGCATGGCAGTGAAGATCTCGTAATCGACCTTCTCGTCCTTCATGGGCAGACGCATGCATCCGAAGCCGAAATTGCCGTGGATCTCGGGGAAGAAGGGGTTCTGGAACATGAGGGATCCTCCTTATCTGGTCGTTTGTTTTAATCAAGTCTGTTTTCTGCAGATCCTATTATAAGGCCTCTGGGGTAAAAAGGAAAGAGGAAGGATTGCAATCTTTTCTTCCGTGCGGTATAGTGCGCTGTAGAAAACGATCAGGAGAGGAATAACGGAATGGATAAAGGCGAAAAGGCGCTTCAGATCAAACGTACCGGATGCAACTGCTGCCAGGCGGTGCTGCTGGCCTTTGAGGAAGAACTGGGACTGGAGAAGAAGCTTCTGATGCGGCTTGGTTCGGGTTTCGGCTCTGGGATGGGAGCTATGGAAGGTCCCTGTGGAGCGCTCATCGGAGCGGCGATGGCCCTTTCTTTGCTTGAAGGCGGGAAATCGCCCGTACGTCAGGCTGAGACGAAACTGCTGCGTGATTTCGAGGCGGTATGCGGCGCGGTGATCTGCCGGGAAATTAAGGGGTTCGGCACGGGAAAGCCGACCTGCAGCTGCGAATGCTGTATTGCATCCGCAGCAAAACTCGCAGAAGAAAAGACGTAAAAAACATATCCCCCCCGGGGGCTTGCGGAGTTTTTTCCACGATATATAATGAAAGCACTTTCAGATAGTAAATGAAAAAAGTGAGGTGCTTTCCATGCATATGGCAGACGCATTGCTGGCACCGGCTGTTGCCGCAACGATGTATGTTGCATCCGGAACAGCCGCCGGCATATCCATCCACAAGTTGCGCAAGGATGATGATCCTGCAAAGCTTCCCGCGATGGCTGTGACCGCAGCCCTTGTATTCGCAGGGCAGATGATCAACTATACGATTCCAGGAACAGGCTCTTCCGGACATATGTGCGGAGGCATGCTCCTGTCGGCACTCCTCGGTCCGCAGGCGGGGTTCCTTTCCATGATTGTGATCCTGGCGATCCAGTGTCTCTTCTTTGCCGACGGAGGGCTGATGGCCTTGGGGGCCAATGTATGGAACATGGCGTTCTACGGCTGCTTTGTAGGGTATTACCTGATATGGAGACCCATCATACGCAGCAGTTGGTTCGGCTCCGGCAAAGCAGCCCTGCGCGGACGTGTCATTGCGGCATCGGTCATCGGCTGCATCGTCACATTGCAGCTCGGCGCTTTCTCAGTAGTCATTGAGACAAGCCTCTCCGGCATCACAGAGCTGCCCTTTGGCGCATTCTGTGCGCTGATGCAGCCTATTCATCTGGCCATCGGACTCATCGAGGGCCTGATCACGGCGGCGGTTCTGTGCTTCGTGTTTGAATCGCGTCCGGAACTGCTCCGCGATGTGAGCGCCCAGGAGGGAGCTCCCGAGGCGAAGCGTTCGCTGAAGGCGGTCATCGCGATCCTCGCGGTGGTAGCGCTGCTCGTGGGCGGCGGACTGAGCCTGCTGGCCAGCTCCAACCCCGACGGTCTGGAGTGGGCGCTCTTCGGCAACGAGGAAGAGGGCTATGCCGCTAACATGGGCCTGGACGAGGAGAACTTCGGCGTGGAGAGCAAAGCCGCCGATACTGCCGGAAGCATCCAGGAGGCCACTTCGTTCCTGCCGGACTATGCCTTTGCCAACAGTGAGAGCCCTGTGGGCACCACCGTTTCGGGCATCGTCGGCGCGGCGATTGTGGCCGGAGTGGCGGTAGTGATCTGTCTGGCGGGCGGATTCTTCCGCAGGAAGAAAGACACCTGATCATCGGAAGAGATCTTTCACAAAACCGGGGGCGTAGCTTTACGCCCCCTTTCTTTGACACCCGGTACGGAAGGAACACCTTATGAACAGGATGGAAAAAGCGCTCAGCGAGCTCGGCGCGATGGATGAACTCTCCTCGCAGGATTCCCCGGTCCATCGCATCCATGCCGCGGCAAAACTGCTGAGCACCGTGGTGTATATCGTCACGGTGATGTCTTTTCATAAATATGCCCTGAGCGCCCTGCTGCCCATGGTGCTCGGGCAGGTTTTCCTCTATCAGCTCAGTGGCACGCCCGTGCGTACCTGCTTTTACAAGCTGCGCATCGTGCTCCCGCTGGTGATGGCGGTGGGCCTATTCAACCCGGTCTTCGACCGGGCGATCGTGCTGCGTCTCGGGAGCGTAGGCGTGTCCGGAGGTGTGATAAGCATGCTCACGCTGATGGCGAAGGGCGTGCTTTGCCTGATGGCTTCGTTCCTGCTGGTGGCCACCACTCCGTTTGACAGCATCTGCGCCGTGCTGCGGAGCTTCCGTGTGCCGAAGAGCCTGGTGACGCTCCTGCTGCTGACCTACCGCTATGTGGGAGTGATGACGGAGGAACTGGCCGTGATGACCGATGCCTACCACCTGCGTGCACCAGGGCAGAAAGGCATCCATGTGTCGGCCTGGGGATCGTTCCTGGGCCAGCTGCTCCTGCGCAGCATGGACCGCGCACAGGAGCTGTATTCCTCCATGCTGCTGCGGGGTTACCAGCACGAGTTCCATTACGCGCCGACGAGGCCCTTCCGCGCTGCGGACGGGGCTTTCCTGGCGGGCAGCATCGCGTACTGTGTCCTGCTCCGGCTGGTGGATGTGGCCGGCCTCGTGGGACGGATATTTGTGAGGGGATAGAGATGATCGAGTTTCAGCATGTGAACTTTGCATACAAAAAGGGGAAGCCTGTGATCCGGGACCTTTCCTTCCGCATCGAAGACGGGGAGTCGGTGGGACTGATCGGCGCGAACGGAGCCGGCAAGTCCACGGTGATGAAGCTGCTGCTTGGCCTGCTGGAAGGCGAGGGGACCATCCTGGTGGACGGCCTGACCGTAGGGAAGATGGATCTCGCGGAAATCCGGCGCAGACTCGGCTTCGTCCTGCAGAATTCCGACAACCAGATGTTCATGCCTACCGTGTACGAGGACATGATGTTCGCCCCTCTCAACTACGGAATGAGCCGTGAAGAGGCGGAGAAGAAGGTGGATGCCGCACTGGAGTGCTTGGGGCTCATGGAGCTTAGGCACCGCAACAACCACAGGCTCTCTGGAGGCGAAAAACGGATGGCAGCCATCGCGACCATCCTGGCCATGGAGCCTGAAGGCATCCTGATGGACGAGCCCACCTCCGCGCTCGATCCCTATAACCGCCGCCTTGTGATCGGGATCATCCGCTCGCTGAAGCAGACGCGGATCATCACCTCGCATGACCTGGACATGATCCTCGATACATGCAGCCGTGTGATCCTCCTCTCAAAGGGACAGGTCACGGCCGACGGGCCCGCGGAGGAGATCCTGCGGAACAAAGCCCTGCTGGAGGCAAACCGTCTGGAGCTGCCGCTGAGCGTGGCCGGTCGGTGACCGGATGAACCAAAGAACGGAAGAAGACGGGAAAAACCCGTCTTCTTCTTTGTTTGCCGTACTTTTTCTGCCGCAGGACTTGACAAGGAAAGCGGTTTCCAATAGAGTGTTAGTCGTTTGGCCAGGGTCTGCTTCCCAATGGCAGGCGCCCGTCTCCGATCCCAATGCCGGAGCGGTCCGGCCGGACGGTCCCCTGACGCGATCCGGAGGCACGTTGCTCCGCTTCACGCCGCATCTCCAAGCCCGGGAACCACCTCTCCCCCGGGTCCGCACTCCCTGAAAGGAGGGAGTCATCTTGCGTAAACTGTTATCCTATCTCAAGCCCTACAGGGGAAGGATCGCCCTGGCCACCTTGCTGATGGCCATTTCGGCGGTCTGTGACCTGCTGCTGCCTACGCTCATGTCCGGCGTGCTGGACAAGGGCGTCTACGGCGCGGCAGAAGCCGATACCTTCGGCTACATCGTAAAAACCGCAGCCCTGATGCTGGGGCTCTCCCTGACCAGCCTGGCCGCCGTGGCCGGAGGCTACTGGATGGTATACCACGTGGTGGCCGGATACACCCGGAAACTCCGCTCCGTCCTCTTTGAAAAGGTCCACACAATGACCCTTACGGAGGTTGGGCGTCTCGGGACCTCCAACCTCGTGACCCGCACCACCCACGACGTGAACACGCTGGACTGGGTGATCTCCGCACTCTGCGGCGGAATCCTCATCATCCCGCTGATGTTTCTGGGCGGAGTTTTCCTGTGCATGCGCAAGGACGTCGGCCTCTCCCTGGTGATCCTCTGCACCGTGCCCCTGCTGATCGGTGCGGGCCTGCTGCTGGGGAAAAAGATCGAGCATCTGTGGGAAGTGGCTGACGAATTCTGCGACAAACAGAACGATCTGGTCCGGGAGCGCCTGCGCGGCATCCGTGTGATCCGCGCATTCAACCGCGAGAGCTATGCGCACGAGCGCATCACCGATGCCACCCGCGTCATGGCGGACCACCTCATCCGCGCCAATGTCACCATGGAGATCATCGACCCGGCCGCAGCCTTCGTGCTGAACGCGGCAGCCCTTCTCATCGTGTTCCTGGGCGGGATACGCATGGAGCGGGGCAGCGGTCTCACAGCCGGTGATATCTTTGCGATCATCCAGTATATCAACATCATCCTTCAAGCTATTGTGGCCGTTTCCTATGACCTCATCATGCTCCCGCGCGTACGCGTGGCAGTGAAAAGACTCAGCCAGATCACCGAGTCGGAGGGACTGGAGGATGACCGCCCGGCTGAGGGTCTGACTTTCTCCGGGGCCATCGATCTGGACCGCGCCGGCTTCACCTATCCCGGCAGCTCCCTGCCTGCCCTGAGCGATGTGGATCTCCACATCCGGGCGGGAGAATGGGTGTCTATCATCGGAGGCACCGGCTCGGGCAAGACTACCCTCGCCGAACTGCTGCTGGCCTTCCGCGCCCCGGGCGAAGGGACCCTTCGTTTCGACGGACGGGATGCCGCCTCGATCTCACCGAAGGACATCCGCGCCAACGTGAGCTGCGCGCTGCAGAAATCCATGCTCTATGCCGGCACAGTGGCGGAGAACCTCCGCATGGGCAGGCCGGACGCGACCGACGAAGAGCTCTGGGCCGCGCTGGAGTTGGCCCAGGTGGCAGACTTCGTGCGCGAACAGAAGGACGGGCTGGGTTTCAAACTGGAGTCGGCCGGCACCAATGTATCCGGTGGCCAGAAACAGCGGCTCGCCATCGCACGGGCCATCCTAAAGGACGCCCCCATTTATCTGTTTGATGACTCGTTCTCTGCACTGGACTTCATCACCGAGGCGAAAGTCCGCAAGGCGCTGAACGAGAAGCTCGCGGGAAAGACCCGCATCGTCATCACCCAGCGCGTGGTCTCGGCCATGCATTCCGACCGGATCTTCGTTCTGGCCGACGGTGCTCTCGTTGGCGCCGGGACTCATGCGGAACTGCTGGAAAGCTGTTCCATCTACCGGGAGATCTACCTCTCCCAGACGGGAGGTGGGGCAGATTGAGTTCTTCCGAAAAAAAGACGAAGAAGGAAAAGCGCCGTGTCTTTGACGAGACCGGCAAGCGCCTTCTGAAGGAAATGAAGCCGCTGCGGTACTGGATCCTGCTTTCGGCGCTGCTCTGCCTGGTGCTGATCGGCTGCGCGGTCGCGGGACCGGAGCTGATGGGCGGCCTGATCGACCGGCTCTATGAATGGACCGGGTCGCGGATACCGGGCCTGGCCCGCAGCCTGCTGCCGGGGCTGTGCCTGCTGCTCGGCGTGTATGCTGTACAGGGCGGAGTGACTTACGGGAAATATTACCTGCTGCAGAACGTGATCAGCCGCTATTTCTGCGCGGGCATGCGCATCCGCCTTTCAGACAAGCTGCGCCGCCTGCCCGTATCCTTTATGGACAAAACGCCCGCCGGAGATGTGATCGACCGGATGATGGATGACGTGAGCAACATGGCCGATACGGTATACGGCATTGTGGATATCCTGATCTCCGGTTTCCTGCAGATGACTGTGATCGCAGTTATCCTCTTCGTCACCGACTGGCGCATGGCCATCCCGGTGGTCATGCTCTCCCCGCTCTCTGTTTTCCTCTCCGCCCGCATGGCAACACTCGGAGAAGCGCACTGGGACAAATTCTGGGATCTCGGAGGCAAGCTGACCTCTCTCGCGGAGGAGGCTTTCACCAACTATCCCACCACAAAGGCCTTCAACCGGGAAAAGGAGATGGAGAAGAAGTATGACGAGCTCTCCGAACGCCACCAGCACAGCAGTGTGCGCGGGAACTTCCTCTCCTCCATCGTCCAGCCGGTCATTGCTTTCGTAAACGCCGCAGCCTATATCTCTGTAACAGTCGTGGGCGGCTGGCTGATCCTGAACCGCGGGGTGGCCATCGGCACTGTGGTCACGGTCATTCTCTTCGCCCGCCAGCTCTCGGCTCCGCTGGAGCGCGTAGCATTCGGCCTGGGGTATATCCAGCAGGTCAAGTCCGCCGCCAAGCGTGTGTTCACGCTGCTGGACCTGCCCGAGGAGACGGATCCGGAAGGCACTGTCGATACGGCGGTGAAGGGGCGGGTGGAGATGCGTCATGTAGACTTCTCCTACGACCCGAAGAAGCCACTGATTCGGGACCTGAACATGGATGTGAAACCCGGGCAGAAGGTGGCTATCGTTGGCCCCACCGGCGCCGGAAAGACCACCATCGTCAACCTGCTGATGCGCTTTTATGACATCAGCGCGGGGCAGATCCTGGTGGACGGGCGGGACACCGAGGAACTCTCGCGGGCTGAGGACCGCGGGCTCTTCGCCATGGTCCTGCAGGACACCTGGCTCTTCAAGGGCACCGTGGCCGAGAACGTAGCCTACGGCAGCTCCGGAGCCACACGGGAAGATGTGATCCGGGCCTGCGACAGCGCCTACTGCGACCACTTCATCCGCCGCCTGCCCCAAGGCTACGACACGGTGATCTCGGAGGACAGCACGGCCGTTTCCTCGGGACAGAAACAGCTGCTCACCATCGCACGGGCGCTGCTGGCCGACCGCCCCCTGCTGATTCTGGACGAAGCCACCTCGAACGTAGACACCCGCACGGAGCTGCTGATCCAGAAGGCCATGGACCGCCTCATGGGCGGCCGCACCTGCTTCGTCATTGCCCATCGGCTGTCCACCATCGTGGATGCGGACCTGATCCTGGTGATCCGCGACGGGCAGATCGTGGAGCAGGGAACGCACAAGTCCCTGCTGGCCAAAAAGGGCTTTTACTACGAACTGTTCCGCAGTCAGTATGCGATTTGATGCAGAATTAGGAACGGCAGGACCGGAAGGCCCTGCCGTTTTTCACAAACAGAGGAGACGGAAGCAACCGGCCCCTCTGTTTTGTTCTCTATCAGTAGATCGTCCGGATTTTGTCCGGGTCGGTGCCTGTCCTCCTGCAGAAGGACTCCAGGTCTTCGCGGCTGCGGATCAGCACTACTTCGGTGAACCTGCCGGTGCGCTCATCAAGGAAGCCCGCCGTCTTCTCGCCCGTGCAGATGCTGCTGCGGATCGCAGGCGTCTGATGCTCGCGGTCATAGGCAAGGGGAGGTTCCTTTTTTTCAAACAGACGGAACATGGCTCTTCCTCCTCAGGATTTCCAGAGCAGCGTGTTCTCCTCGAACAGCGCCTGCAGCCGGCCCTGCTCCTTCAGCCAGGTCAGGTAGGAGCGTACCGTGCTGCCAACCAGCACGTATTGCTCAAAGTTCATCGTCAGGCTGTAGAGATCGAACAGCTTCTTCAGCAGCGCTTCAAAACACAGCGGCTCCCTGCAGAACTCCGTGATGCGGTCCGCGATCTCGAACACTTTGTCGATATTCACCTGTGCGAGGGAGGCGATCTCCTCTGTGACAGCTGCATGGGCCGGGACGAAGATCTTGGCCTGCAGACCCTTTACCGTTTCCAGCGTCTGCAGGTAAGCGGCCACATCGTAGATAAAGCCGATCTGGTATTTCTCCAGCGTCTCGCGGCTGGAGAGGCAGTCCGCCAGAAATACTACGTCGTCCGGGGTACGGAAACCAACCATGTCGAAAAAATGGCCCGGCAGGGGAAGAATCTCGAAGCCTTCCGGCAGGACCTCCTGCGTGAGTTCCTGCGCATCGCTCTCCTGCGCCATGAGGAATTTGTGCCGCAGCTCCTTCACCGGGAAGCCGCCGTAGAGGAAGGCGGGCTCCAGCACGGGATGGCGCGTGAAGGCACAGTCGATCCCAGGGGCGTAGACTTTGCAGCCGGTCTGCCGCTGCAGATACTGGTTGCCTCCGATATGGTCGGCATTGGCATGGGTGTTGTAGACAGCAGTGAGATGCCATTTGTTCGCATCGAGGATCTGCCGGAGCTTGCGGCCGGCGTCCTTGTCGTTCCCGGTGTCGATCAGGCAAATATCCTGCTCATTCAGCCGGAACAGCCCGATCTTTGCCGGACTCTGGATGACCGAGCAGCGCTCGGTGAGCTGCGTGAGTTCATACATGGCGCGGTCCTCCTTTGTTTTGGTGAGGGCGGTGCTTTTTTCCGGTATCATACCATCCGAAGCCCCTGTTTTCAACGGCTAAAAGTTTTCTTAATCGATTTCGAAAAAAGTGTTGACAAAGGAAATACTTCGTGTTACGATGTATTCCACGAAGGGAGGTATGGTATGGATATCCAGATGAAACGCGGATTGCTGGACGTATGTGTCCTGGCGGCGATCCGGTATGAAGATTCCTACGGGTACAAGATCATCAAAGACATGAAGCCGTACATCGAGATGTCGGAATCAACACTGTATACCATCCTGAAAAGACTGGAAACAGCCGAGATGCTCACGGTCCGGAGTGCCGAGCATGACGGACGCCTCCGAAAGTACTATCACATTACCGCTTTGGGAGCACAGCGCATCGAAGATTTTCGGGAGGACTGGAAAGAGATCACGGCGATCTATCAGTTTGTGACGAGAGAGGAGAACAGCCATGGGCAAGCAGGAGTTTCTTGACGCGCTGCGGGCAGGGCTCGCAGGCCTGCCGCAGGAAGATATAGAGGAACGGATCTCGTTCTATGCGGAGATGATCGATGACCGCATAGAAGAAGGGCTGACTGAAGAGGAAGCCGTAGCGCAGATCGGCTCCGTGGAGGAGATCACGCAGCAGATCGTGGCGGAGACGCCGCTTACCAGACTGGTGAAAGAGCGCGTGAAGCCGAAGCGGCGTCTGCAGGTGTGGGAGATCATCCTGCTGGTGCTGGGCTCGCCGGTCTGGTTCTCGCTCCTGATCGCGCTGTTATCGGTGCTGTTTTCCGTCTATGTTGTGCTGTGGTCGCTGATCCTTTCGCTGTGGGCCGTGGAGCTCTCGTTCGCGCTCAGTGCCGTCGCCTGCATACCGGCAGGCATATATCTGATCTTCACCGGCCAGGTACCGACGGGACTGGCGCTGATCGGGGCCGGCGTGGCCCTGGCGGGACTCTCGATTGCCCTGTTCTTCGTGTGCAGGGCGGCCACGCGTGGGGGCGTGAAACTCACGGCGAAGATTGCACTCTGGATCAAATCACTGTTTATCAAAAAGGAGAATGAAATATGAGCAGAGCAGGAAAAATCTGGCTGATTGTAGCAGCGGTCCTGATCCTGGCGGGAATCGGCATTTTCGCAGCGGCTACATCGATGAACCATGGACAGATGGTATGGAGGACTGCTTCCAACATGGTGACAAACACGTATACCATCCGCGAGGACTTCAGCAGCATCTCTATCCGAAGCGATACAGAAGACATCGTTTTCGTCCCGGCGAAGGACGGAAAGTGTACCGTGGAATTCTATGAGAACGAGAATGAAAAACACACGGCGGAAGTGGAAAACGGCACGCTGCAGATCGCCGTGGAGGAGAAGAAGGGAAAGTGGACCGATCACGTCAGTCTGTTCAACGGCGGGGATCCGAAGATGACCATCGCTCTGCCGAAGAGCACCTATGAGGTGCTGCAGATCAATGAAGACACAGGGGATATCCGACTGCCCGCCGATTTCTCCTTTGAAGCTGTCGATATCCAGGTAAGCACCGGCGATGTAAGGTGCGAGGCCTCGGCTGCGGAGCGCCTGAAGATTGGAACAAGTACAGGCTCCATCGAAGTGAAAGGCGTCTCAGCCGGAGAACTGGAACTATCTGTGAGCACAGGTACAGTAATTGTGGATTCCGTGCAGTGCAAAGACAATCTGAACCTGCGTGTCAGCACAGGAAGAGCCGAGGTGAAGGATGTATCCTGCCGGAACTTTACCTCCACAGGCAGTACAGGCCGAATCACGATGAAGAATCTGACTGCGAAGGAGAAACTCTCCATCGAAAGGAGTACTGGCGATGTGATCTTCGAGGGCTGCGATGCAGGGGAGATCTATGTGAAGACCGATACCGGCGATGTGAAAGGCACGCTCCTCTCAGAAAAGGTGTTCCTCACTGATACCGACACGGGCAAAATCAGCGTGCCCAAAACGATTACCGGCGGCCGCTGTGAAGTCAGTACCGATACAGGGGATATCGAACTCAGCATTGCCTGAAGATGCAGCAGAAACAAAAAACCCCGCCCGCGGTATAAACTGCGGGGCGGGGTTTTGTTTCTGCTGCCGCGATCTGGATATTTACGATGACCCATTCAGAGGGAGCCCCTCCCGGGAGTTCCTTTATCATAATGGAGTGACTGCTTACGTATGTCCGAAAAAAAGCATACCCCGCAGTTTTGCTGCGGGGTATGCTGTACTGTTACTCAAAAGCCAGCAGAATGGCCCGGCAGGGGGCTCCATCTGCGCTGCCTAAGTTCAGAGGTGCTGCGTTGAGAAGATAGCAGCCCACAGGCACATCCTTCAGCCGGATGCCTTCCAGCAGGACCAGGTCTGCTCCGAGGAGGATTCGATGTACCTTCCCGGGGGATCCGACAGGGCCGACCGTTTGTGATTCATTGCCCAGCAGTTTGATTCCTGCAGCGGCAAAAACCGCGGCCGCTTCCTCGGTGACGGTCGTGTCTCCCTTGATCAGTATGCGTTCGGCACAATCTGCACGGCAGGATTTTGCCTTATGCAGGATCTTTTCAGCGTCTGCAGCCGAAAGCTCCCCTGTGTGCTCCGACACATAAGCCGGACCAATGAAAAGGTCCGGATCAAGCTGGTCGATCGTTTTTCCCTCGTCAAAAAAATGATAAGGGGCGTCCAGATGGGTGCCGTTGTGGGCACACATACGGATCTCAGTCAGGTTGCAGCTTCCGCCATCAACAAGGGTCTTCGCAACAATCCTTTCAGGCTGAGAATCACCGGGATAGACCGCGCAGGTGAATACTTCCTGGGAAATATCATAAATCTTCCCGATATGTGGAATGTTGTTCACAGTATATGAGCTCCTTCCGGTCAGATGGCGTTTGTTCTCTCCCGACTTTTCACGATCAGCTTGCTTCGAATACGGCGCAGAGTGAGACTCTCAAAGGGGGAGAGAGGAAGATGCCTGGATTCACCGGCAATCACATCATGTAGGATCGAGTCAAGAAGCTGCTGCTCCGCAGCTGTCAGTTCAACAGAACGCGTTTCTTCGGAACGAGGAAGCAAGGCCAGCCTCTCTGGCTGATGCCAGTCCTTTTCCTCTTCCATGATCAGCATTTCTTCAAGAAAGTTCCTGTCAATATCCATCGCTTTTCATCCTTTTTTTCCATTTTCACCATTATTCTACACACGGCAAAAAGGAGGAGCAACAACGAGGCATTAACAGAAAAATAAACAAAAAATTTGAATTTATGACAATTAGACTTTTCGAACAGGGAAGAAAAGAAAAAGGAACACCGGGCCAAAACCCGGTGTTCCTTTCCAACAGACTTGCTTTTACTTGAGAAGATAGCCGTTAACGATGTCCTGAACAAGAACGGCATCATAACCGGCCGCCTTAAGTGCGTTCACACGGGCGGCACCGTTGCCGTACTTGCCGTTGATAACATCCTGGGCTACTTTATCGTAACCGGCTGTTATACCGTTGACCAGACGCTGGATCTTGTTGTAGTCATATCCCGCTTTCGTGAGGGCATTGATCCTTGCCTGACCGTTGCCGTAGTCCCCGCGAATTACTGCATATGCGACCTGCATGTCTCTTGTCATCCCGCCGGCAACACTGCCGAGCACTTCTTCATTGATTTTTTCGATAGCCATTTTTCTGTTCTCCTTAATGTTTTTGTTTTTTTGTTTTGGGTCTCTCTTGTTTACGTGCACAGCATAGCAGATAATCTGTCACAGTACTGTCACACAAAAAAGGATAATTGAAAAAACTGCTGGAAAACTTGCAACCCTCGGGGAGACAGGCCCGTGAGGCTTTTGCATAAAGCAAGGTCCGGCAGCTGTGTTACGATCTGCATATTCCGGAAGAGGGCAGTCTGTGCGGAGCCGTCCGGGCATTTGTCTCTCAGGATTGTCCGTATCTTTCGTATACAACGGCGGTAGAGGGAAGCCTTCTGCGGATATAGTCCCGGACGAACTCCCGGTCTTCCTCGGGAACATAGAAACGCCGGACTTTTTTCCCATAACAGAGTTCCATATACCCGGGGGCAATCCGGAACTCCTCCACCTTGCGGTAAGAGGTAGGAACGGCGCTTCTCCCGTAGCCGATCTGCAGGGATGTCTCGCTCATCACGTAACACTCCTGAGGATCTTCGGCCTTCGCGGATAAGCGAAAGAGAAAACCGGACATCCCCAGAAAAATCGCGTCGACCAGCAGCGCTACCCACAATGTGGTGAGTGAGCGGTTCAGGAGTGCGGTGATCAGGCCGAATCCAAGTACGAAAGCACCTGTGATCAGGCAGGCACGCCAGCCTGCACGTGTGTTCTGCTGATGAAAAGCCGGATCGATCGCACAGGTCCACACATAGGATCCGTTCGGCTGTTTTGTCACTCTGTCCATGGAGAAACCTCCCTGCTGTTGCTGTAGCTATCCTATCACAGATCTTGCAGACTGTACAGCACCGGATAAGCATACTCGACAGGAAGGTGATTCCTGTGGTAAGATTTAATTGAAAAAAAGAGTATGAACGGAGAGTCGGAGAAACAGCCGGCAGACAAGGAGGCAATGCCATGAAGAACATTCTGATCACAATCCCCGTCACCGAAATCCACAAAGAACGTTTGAATTCGATTGCGCAGGACTGCTGCATCCGGTATGTACCGGCAGTACAGGTCACAGAAGAACAGATCCGGGAAGCGTCGGTTATTATCGGCAATGTTCCTGCACGCTTCATCAAGGCATCCGAGAATCTGAATCTGCTTCAGCTGGAGTCTGCAGGTGCGGATCCTTATCTCGCGGAGGGAGTCCTCTCCAAAAACACCGTGCTCTGCAATGCCACAGGTGCATATAACCGCACCGTATCGGAACATGCGGTCGCGCTCACGCTGTCATTGATGAAGAAGTTGTATCTCTATCGTGATGCTCAGCGGAACAGTCAGTGGATCGACTACGGAGCAGCCATGAGTCCTGCCGGAGCGGTTGTGCTGGTGGTGGGTCTTGGAGAAATCGGCCGGCAGTATGCAAAGATCATGAAATCCATGGGTTCATATGTAATCGGAGTGAAACGCCGTAAAGGGACCTGCCCCGAGGAGGTCGACGAACTGGTGCGTACGGATGATGTGGATACTGTGCTTCCGCGTGCGGATGTGGTTTTTTCCATCCTGCCGAATACGAAGGAGACTGTACATTTTTACACGGAAGATCGATTCTTCAGAATGAAAAACAGTGCGGTGTTTATCAACTGCGGCCGCGGGAACGCTGTGGATAGCGGCGTGCTGCTGGAAGCCCTGAGGAAGGGGCAGATCGCTGCAGCGGCTATCGATGTTGCGGAGGATGAACCCCTTCCCGCTGACCATCCGCTTTGGAAGCAGGAGAATCTTGTCATCACGCCGCATGTTGCGGGGACCTACCATATCCCGTACACACTGGAGCGCATCGTGGATATCGCCTGTGAGAACCTGGAACACTGGAGGAAGGGTGAATCGTTCCGCAATGTGGTCGACATGGAAACAGGGTATCGTAGATGAGGCATCAAGAAAAACAGGGCATCGGACTGATCCGATGCCCTGTTTTTCTTGAGCTGTTTTCTCTTACTTGATGAGATAGGCGTTCACGATATCCTGAACGAGGGCGGCATCATAGCCGGCTGCTTTCAGAGCAGTGACGCGGGCGGCACCGTTGCCGTACTTTCCGTTGATGACATCCTTGGCAACCTTGTCATAACCGCCAACCAGACCGTTGACAAGACGCTGGATCTTGTTGTAGTCGTATCCTGCCTTCGTAAGAGCATTGATTCTTGCCTGGCCGTTGCCATAGTCGCCGCGAACCACTGCATATGCGACCTGCAGGTCCTTGGACATTCCGCCGCTTACCTGATTGAGAACATTTTCATTGATTTTTTCGATAGCCATTTTTTCATTTCTCCTTTAATATTTTGTTTTTTAGTTTGGGGCTCTCTTGTTTACGTGCACAGCATAGCAGATGATCTGTCACAGTACTGTCACACGAAATGGCTTTTTGTAAAGAGGAAAAACGCTTGCTGTGTGCTATTCGGAAGAAGGGGCAGGAAGAAGATCGCTCAGACGCTTTCCGTAAAAGAAATCCCGCGTCAACCGGTCATATTCAGCCCAGAGGGGAAGGGTCTCGCATTCGGAAAAACGCGGACATGGAGCGGCACCTTCCTCAAGGCAGGAGACAGTGCTGATCGGTCCGTCCATCAGTTCGAGGATCTCTCCGATGGTATACTCCTCTGGAGAACGGCAGAGCCGGTATCCGCCGCCTTTCCCGCTTGTACCGATAAGAAGGCCTCCGGCAACCATATCCTTCACGATGATCTCCAGATATTTTTTTGAAATGTCCTGCCGCGCAGCGATATCTTTCAGCGGAACGCACGCGCCGGGACCGTTCTCAGCCAGATCGATCATGACGCGGATCGCATAGCGGCTGCGTGTGGTGAACATGACGGACCTCCTCTCAGTTCTTCTATTGGCCCATTATACAGTAGGCAGATAGGTAAATCAAGAATTTTCTGTAAAGATTGCCGCTTATTTACCTATTGACATAGTAGGCGATATGGTTTATAATCTTGCTGTAATCATCCGAAGGGAGAAAATTGCAATGATCTATGCAGATAATGCCGCCACGACAAAAATGAGTCAGACGGCAATCGATACCATGCTATCTGTTATGCAGGAAAACTGGGGGAACCCTTCCAGCCTATATACAAGGGGACAGAGTGCGAAAGAAGTACTGGAAGACGCCCGTACGAAAGTGGCCGGTGTCATCGGGGCCGAACCGCGAGAGATCCTTTTCACCTCGGGCGGAAGCGAAGCAGACAATCAGGCAATCCTGTCTGCAGCTGCACTCGGCAGAAAAGCCGGGAAAATGCACATCATCTCTTCCGCGTTCGAGCACCATGCCGTGCTGCATACACTGGAGAAGCTGCGTAAAGAAGGCTTTGACATTACGCTGATGGATGTGCATGAGAACGGGCTGGTGGTTCCCTCCGAAGTGGAAGCCGCTATTCGGGATGATACCTGCCTGGTTACCATCATGTATGCCAACAACGAAATCGGAACGATCCAGCCCATTCGTGAGATCGGTGCCATCTGCCGGAGAAGAAACGTGCTCTTCCACACTGATGCGGTGCAGGCCATCACACATGTTCCGGTGAACGTGGTGGATGATAATATTGATATGCTGTCCTCCTCGGCGCATAAGTTCCATGGGCCGAAGGGAGTTGGTTTCCTGTATGCCAGGAAGGGGATCCGACTGTCAAATCTGATTGAGGGAGGCGCTCAGGAGAGCGGAAAACGCGCCGGGACCGAGAACGTACCCGGAATCGCCGCAATGGCGGCTGCTCTGGTGGAGGCACATGCTGCCATGCCTGCCAATGCTGCCCATATGACGAAAATGCGAGACCGCCTGATCGAAGGCCTGAAACAGATCCCGCACTCGGCACTCAACGGAGATGCGGTACATCGCCTGCCGGGAAACGTGAATTTCTGCTTTGAGGGGATCGAGGGCGAATCGCTTCTGCTGCTGCTTGATGATAAGGGCATCCAGGCTTCGTCCGGCAGCGCGTGTACCTCGGGCTCTCTGGATCCCAGCCATGTGCTGCTGGCAATAGGCCGGGTGCATGATGTGGCGCACGGTTCTCTCCGGTTGAGCCTCGGTGAGGATATCACGGAGGAGCAGGTGGATGAGATGATCCGTTCCGTGAAAGAAGTTGTAGAATACCTGCGCGGATTCTCTCCGATCTGGAGAGACCTGATGAGCGGGAAGAAAGAATTCATTCTGTGAGGAGGCACACCAATGGCTTTATACAGTGATAAAGTGATGGATCATTTCCGCAACCCACGCAATGTCGGCGTAATCGAAGATGCAAACGGCATCGGAGAAGTCGGCAATGCCAAATGCGGTGATATCATGAAAATGTACCTGAAGATCGAAGACGATGTTGTTCAGGATGTGAAGTTTGAAACATTCGGCTGCGGCAGTGCGATTGCATCCAGCTCCATGGCAACGGAGTTGATTAAGGGAAAACCGGTGAGCGAAGTGAAGCAGCTGACCAACCAGGCAGTTGCCGAGGCGCTGGATGGACTTCCTGCCTATAAGATGCACTGCTCTGTGCTGGCGGAAGAGGCGATCCAGGCTGCTTTGGAGGATTACCAGAAGCGGACCGGCAAGACAATCTGAAGCAGAAAATAAAAGAAGGCCCTTTTTCCGAACGGGATAAAGAGCCTTCTTTTTGTTTTGCATGGATGCGTGCGGAGAAAGCAGAAATTGTTGTTCTCTTGGCTCCGGTGCTGAAATATGCTAAAATAAGAAAAAAGTAGCCTCACCGGACAAGGGAGACTGCACCTCGGTTCGTATGCAGAAAGAGCACAGTATCAGCAGAAGAATGAAAGTATATGGGATGGAGCAGAATTCGTTTCCGTTGCAGAGAAAAAAAGAAAGGAACGGCCGTAGAGTGAAACAGAACATTGAACTGATCTGCATCGGAACGGCACTGGTTGACTCAATTATCCGAGGTTTCGATCCCGAGCCTGTTTCAGCCTCGGGGTATCGGGCAGAATCAGGATCACTCCACGTAGGCGGAGAAGCTGTGAACGAAGCAATAGCTGCGGCAAAGCTGGGTGTTCGTACAGGAATTCTCTGTGC
>JAEEGL014147505.1_pt1 | contig 17289 bp, 14 predicted proteins | sample 9134231 | NCBI WGS metagenome assembly JAEEGL01 (sample SAMN16246548, study PRJNA631951) | gut metagenome | biome: gut microbiome; feature: rumen; material: fiber-attached | host: Bos | place: Iran: Karaj | collected 2018-10
AAGTGGAGGGAAGAGCCGTTGCCGTCGGCGTCGAGGGTACCGATCTTGTCGCCGGTTTTGATCTTTTGTCCGCTCTTCACGCTGACCTTGCCCAGTTTGCAGTAGAAAGTGAAGTAGGAGCCGTGCTGCACGAGGACGCACTGGTTGTAGCCCGGCATCACGACGATCTTGCGCACCTCGCCGTCGAAGACGCTGAAGACCTCGGCGTTCTTGGTGGTGGAAATGGTCACGCCCGGGTTGTCAGGCAGCTTGAGATTCGTGTACACGGGGTGGTTGTGGACGCCGAAGCGTTCGGTGATGACGCCCTGCTTGACCGGCCAGGGCAGCTTGCCCTTGTTCTTGGCAAACTGGTCGGAGAGGGCCGTGTCGACCTTCGTCTTGTCCTTCTTCTGCTCCGCCACGGTGCTGCGCAGGATCTTCTGGATCTCCTTGTCAAGGCGTTCCACCTCCTTGCGCTTCGCGGCCAGGTCGGCCCGGTACTGCTTCTCGGTCTTGGCGAGTTTCTTGATGTCCTCCTTTGACTTTTTCTCCTCGTTCTGGAGCTTCTTGTACTCGGATTCACGCTCCAGGCGCGTGGCCTGCAGCTCGGCCTTGATGTCGGCCATCTTGTCGCGCTCGACCTTCAGCTCGTCCTGCTTGTCGCGGATCTTGCCGGCCTGCTGGCGGACGGCGCTCGCGAGGCTTCGCAGGAAGGCGAAGCGGCGATAGCCCTGCCCGATGTTCTCGCTGGAGAGCAGATACATGAACCAGACCCGCCGGTCCCGGTTCTTGTAGGTGTTGCGGATGAGGTTCACGTGGTAGGTGCGCAGCGTGTCGAGTTCCTTCTGCAGGCGGTTGATCTCGCGCTGCTTGGCGGTCATCTGGTCGTTGATCACCGCGATTTTCTTGTCGATCTCGTTGATGAGCGCCCTGCGGTTGGTCACGCGCCGCTGGATGAGCGTCAGCTGCTGGGTGGAAGCCTTCTGCTTGGTGGTGATGGCCTTGAGCTGGTTGTCGATGAAGCTGATCTCCTCCTCGATCTTGCGCTTGCGCTCCGACTGCTTCGAGACATCCTGTCCCGAGGCGGCCAGCGAAAGCAGCAGGCAGAGAGAGAGAAGGAGCAGGCGCCGCATCGTCAATCCTCCGTCATGGCCTTGGCCTGGTTGTAGTAGATGTTGGCCAGGTCGGTTTCACCCAGTTTCTCCAGCACGATGGCGTAGTGGGTCAGGATCGTGCGGCTTTCCTTGCCGCCGTAGAGCATCGCGTGCTTGAAGAGGGCCTTGGCCTCGATGTCGTCGCCGAGCAGATGCAGGATCCAGGCGTAGGTGTCAAGGTAAGTGGGGTTGTCCGGCTCGGTGGTGATGGTCTTGCGGCTCATCTCCTTGGCTTTCTTGAGGTTCTTTCCCTCAAGGGAGAGGTAGTACGCGTAGTTGTTGAGCACGGGGTTGTAGTCCGGGTCGATCTTGAGGGCCTTTTCATAATAGGAGAAAGCCTTCTTCGAGTCGCCGAGCTGGTAGTACGTGTCGCCGATCGAGGCGTAGGTCACCTTGGCGACCGTGGTGTCGCGCGGGTTGAGTTTGAGAATGGCCTGGTAGTCCTCGACGGCCGCCTCATAGTTCTTCTGCTGGTTGTTGGCGATGGCCCGCAGCTGCAGCAGGTCCTGGTTCGTGGGGAAGCGCTGGATGGCGACGGTGGCATCTTCGGCCAGTTCCGGCCACGACTGCAGGGTATAGAGCAGCAGCAGGTACTGCAGTGCGCAGTCCTCGATCTCCGGATTGCGCTCCATGCTCTCGCGCATCACTTCGACCGAAAGTTGGGGGCGGTTCGTGCGGTAGTAGTAGCTGCCGATCAGGTTGCTGATCAGCGGGTCGTCCGGATGGATCGAACGGAGGTCGAGCATCATCTGCTCGAAGTCTTCGGCGAAGGTGCGCACGAACTGCGGATTGGCCAGCAGCTGGTCCACGTACTCGGCCTTGGCGCGGGTCTGGACGTTGGGGTCGCGGATCACATGCGAGAAGCTCTTGAAGAAGCGGTCGTACTGGCGCAGCATCTGGTAGACGCCGGCCTTGCCGTACCATGCCGGCGTATAGTCCGGGGCGATGGACAGGGCTTCGTCGTAATAGCGGAGGGCAAGAGAATCGCGGTAGGTGCCGGCGTAATAGTCGCCCAGGATCGAGGCAATGCGGGGCGAGCGGCATTCTTCGTAATAGTCGGCCAGCTCTCCATAGATGCTGTCCGGCTCGGCACCGGGCTGCTTGAGCTTGAGTTCGGCGCGGGTCAGGCCCACGATCTCGTTCTTGCCGCGGATGGCGTCGATGCGGTCAAGGGTGGCGAGGGCTTTCTCCACGTCGTTTTCGGAGAGATAGAGGTTGATCAGGTCGAGCTGGAGGTCCGATTTCTTGGGATAGTCAGCCGACAGCTGCTCGAGGACCGGGACGGCCAGCTCGCGGCGGTCGGTGTTGACGTACATCATCGCGAGCGTGTACCGGTACCAGAAATTATCAGGGGAGAGGGCGACGGCTTTCTTCAGGAAGGTCTCCGCTTCCTGGAGCCGTGCCTCGTCGGTCGATGCGATGGCGGACAGGTAGTACCAGGCGGCATCGTTTTCGGGATTCTCTTTCACCTCTGATTCAAAGAGTTTCCGGGCTTCCGTGTATTCACCGGCCTGGTAGTTTTTCATTGCGTCGATGAAACGGACCGACTGCGCGTGAAGGCCCGCTGAACCCAGCAGCAGGGCGAAAACGACGACAATCGTGCGCAAAAATCTTGAACTCTGCATCTTTTTTCCTAATTTCGTTACAAAAATAGCGGTTAAAAGGATAACAAAAAACAAACCACAAAAAAAGTTCCCTGACCGACTCAACATTTCCACCCCTTTCTGCATCTTTATTGAGCAAGCGATGACGGACCCATCGACAAAGACTACCGAAGCCGAACTTATCGCCGATTGTGTACGAGGCGACAGAAACGCACAGCGGCAGCTGTACGAACGGTACGCATCGCTGATGTATCCGATCTGTGTCCGCTACCTGGGCCGGGAGGATGCAAAAGACATGCTTCAGGAAGGATTCCTGACAGTATTTGACAAGATTGGCTCGTACAAGGGTGAAGGCTCCTTTGAGGGGTGGATGCGGAAGATATTTGTGAACGCGTCGCTGATGCACCTCCGCAAGGCGGATGTGCTCCGGCGCACGGAAGAGATTGACGGACCGCAGGAGAGTGCGGAGGCAGTCACGGATTACGGCGTGCTCGAGCACATCAGCTCGCGTGAGATCCTCGACCTGATCGCGGACCTGCCCGCCGGACTGCGGAACGTCTTCAACCTTTTCGTCCTGGATGGTTACTCCCACGCGGAAGTGGCGGAAGTCCTCGGTATCACCGAGGCTTCGTCCCGTTCGCAGGTGAGCCGGGCCAGGACCTTGCTGCAGGAAAAGATAAGAAAGTTATATAATGACAAGTGAGTTTGATAAGAAGCTGAAGGATAAGCTTGACACGTATACCGAGGCGGCGCCCGATGTCTGGGAGGGCATTGCGGCAGGGTTGGCCGCGCGCCGCCGTCGGATCGTGTTCCGCAGGGTCGCGTTCGCCGTGGCAGCTGCCGCGGCGTGCCTGGTCGCCGGCATACTGATCTTCCGGGATCCGGTTTCCGCACCCGTGCCCACCGCTCCGCAGCAGACGGCGCAGGTGCAGCCGGCTCCGGCTGTGGAGCCCGCCGCCCCGGCCATCGACATTGCGCCGATCGCCGAGCAGGTGGCTGCCTTTACGCAGCATCAGACGGTCGCAGCCGCCCGCCCGAACATCCATGTGCGCGAGACGGTTCCCGCCGCACAGGAGACCGTCCCCGAAACGGTGACGGAAACCGTTCCGGAAACGGTTCCCGTGACCGTGGCTCCCGAAGAGCAGCCTGCCGCTCCGGCTGCCGAGGTGAAGCAGGAACCTGAACAGCCGCAGCTCGGCCAGGAAGACCTCCCCGCCGACTACTGGACGCGTCCCGATCCGGACGAAGTCCGCACCCGCAAAGCACACACATCGCAAATCTCCATATTGTCGAACCTGGCAGCCGTCGCCTCCGAAAGGGCGATGAACAGCGGCCTCGGTCCGAACCACACCTCTTCGCAGTCTGGGTCCAAACAGCCCACCGGCCAGTTTGAACCCATGGACGGCGCGCCGAAGTTCTACACACCGTTGAGCGTCGGCCTGCAGTTCAAGACGCGTCTGGCAGACCGTCTCTATCTGGGCGCCGGCCTGACTTACTCGTACATCGTGAGCCGGTACGACCTGCTGGTTGACAAACAGTTGTTCACGGGTGCCTACAACCAGCTCCATTATCTGGGCATTCCGCTGACGCTCTCCTACAACTTTGTCGACACCCGGTACATCGGCGTCTACGGCTCGATTGGCGGTGCAGCCGAAAAGTGCATCTCGCAGCGCTACGTCTACGGCAGCAATACGGGTCACGAGAAAGTGGGCGGCCTGCAGTGGTCCGTGGCCGCCGGCGTCGGCATCGAGTACTGGTTCGTACCCCGCGTGGGCCTCTACTTCGACCCGAGCCTGGTGTATTACTTCGACAATAGCCAGCCGCTCAGCATTCGCACCCAGCAGCCCCTGCAAGCGAGGTTTGAGATGGGCTTTCGCGTAAAGCTCGGAAATTAAGAGACTTACACATCCGAAAAACAGCACGCACACATTTAACATTTTTGCAAATATTTGGAAAACGGTTAATCTTTTAGCCGTTTTTTTTATTGCAGACGGGCCGTCCTATCTTTGTCCTGAAACCAAAGACGTCAGGATATGCTGTACAAATGCTTTTGTGCGACGTGCATCGGGGTCGATGCCGTCATCGTAACGGTCGAGGTGGACCTGTCCAAAGGGGTGGGCATCCATCTGGTCGGCCTTCCCGACAGTGCCGTGCGGGAAAGCCTGCTGCGGGTCATCACGGCGCTCAATTCCTATGGCTTCCATATCCCCGGGTGGCGCCTTGTGGTGAACCTGGCGCCGGCCGATATCCGGAAAGAAGGCTCGGCCTACGACCTGGCCATCGCCCTGGGCATCCTGGCCGTGTCGGAGCAGGTAAGGGTTGAAGATGGCGAAAAGTTCGTCGTCATGGGCGAACTGGCGCTCGACGGGCGCCTCCGGATGGTGCCGGGCGCGCTTCCGGTCGCGCTGCAGGCGCGGGAGCAGGGGTTCCACGCCTGCATATTCCCGGCCGATGCTGCGCAGGAGGCGGCGGAGGTCGAGGGTCTGACCGTCTATGGCGTCTCGACGCTGGCCGATGCCATCGAGGTCATAACCCGGCGGGATGCCTGCGAACACCTGATCGTATGGCCGAAGGGCGCCGATACGTCGTTTCACCCCGCCGGCAACGACTTCCGGCAGGTGCGCGGCCAGCACACGGCCAAGCGCGGCCTGGAAATCGCGGCCGCTGGCGGACACAACATCATTTTAGTGGGAGCCCCGGGCTCCGGAAAGAGCCTGATGGCTTCGTGCCTGCCTTCAATCCTGCCGCCGATGACCCGCGACGAAGCCATCGAGACGGGCAAGATTTATTCGGTAGCCGGGCTGGGTGCGGGCATCAGGGGCCTGATGCGTGAGCGGCCCTTCCGTGCGCCACACCACAGCGCAAGCCTCGTTTCGCTCATCGGCGGCGGCCAGAACGCCGCTCCCGGTGAAATCAGTTTGGCAACCAACGGAATCCTCTACTGTGACGAGATCGCGCAGTTTCCCCGCTCGCTGCTCGACGCCCTGCGACAGCCGATGGAGGACGGGAAAGTGACGATCTCCCGGGCGAAATACAAAGTCGTCTATCCGGCGCATTTCATGCTGGCGGCTTCGATGAACCCCTGTCCCTGTGGTTATTACGGAGACCCCGGCGGCCAGTGCACCTGCTCGCGCGGAACCGTGGACGGCTACCTTTCCCGCCTCAGCGGGCCTATGATGGACCGGATCGATCTCCAGATCTGGGTTCGAAGCTTGTCGGCTGCCGAGCTGCTCGGGTTGGCCGATCCGGCTTCGACGCTGCCGCCGGAAGAGCCGAGCAGCGTCATCGCGGCGCGGGTGCAGGCGGCACGTGCCGTCCAGGAGCGGCGCTTCGCCGGTGAAGGCATCTTCACCAACGCGGCGATGAACGCCCGCCAGATCGAGCGCTATTGCGCGCTGACGGCAGAATGCCGTAAGACACTCGAGAAGATTCTCGAGCGGATGGGCCTCTCGGCCCGCGCCTATACGCGCATCCTGAAGGTAGCCCGGACCATTGCCGACCTGGCTTCCAGCCCCCACATCGAACCACCCCATCTCCTCGAAGCCGCCGGCTTCCGCTTCCTCGACCGGAAGCGGATGATGGACTGATCCTTATACCCCGGCGACGCGGCGACGGTATTCCTGGATGCAGGCGTCGAGGCGTTCGTGGGCGGTGGTATCGCCGGGCACGTTGTGCGACGGGTGGATGAAGAGCTTGACGCCGCGCTGCTCGAGGATTTCAGCCACGGTGCCGAGGGTCATCCACACGGTGGTGACGAAGGCCACGGTCGAGAGCGGGCCGATCTTGTCGAATTCCTTGTCCATCTTGACGGACGCATCCTGCAGCGGGCAGCAGGAATCCACCACATAGTCGGCAATCTGGAAGAGGTTCTTACCGCAGGAGTGGCGCGGTACCTTGGCGCCGGTCTCGCCGGCGGAGCCGAAGGCGATGACCTTCATGCCCAGGCGCTTGGCTTCCAGCGCAACGTCGATGTTGACGGCGTTGATGCCGGTGTGCGAGAAGATCCAGATGCAGTCGCGCTGGTCGAAGTTCCAGCTGCTCATGATGGTCTTGCCGTAGCCCTCGGTGCGCTCGAGGAAGAGGAACTGGTTGATGCCCATCTCGCCCACGATGTGGGTGAAGAAGGTGAGGGGAATCTCGCAGAGCGGGTGGAAGCCGACGAAGCCGCCGATGCGGGGATACATTTCCTCGATCGGGAGATTGGCGTGGCCGCAGCCGAAGGTGTGTACCCAGCGGCCTGCCTGGATGGTGTCGGCCATCACTTCCGCGACGCGGCGGATATTCTCCATCTGCGTTGCCTCAATCTTGTCCATTACGGCGAAAGCGTTGCGCTTCCACTCTTTAGCGTAGTTCTGCGTAATCATAATAAGTCTATTGTTTTTTCGTTTGTTTCAATGCAAAGGGGATGATGACCATCATCGCGACCACGGCCGTGAACAACAGGGCCGGGAGCGTGGCGTATTTGCCCACGGCAAAAGCGTTGCCGGTGAGGCGGTTGAAGGTAAACTGGCCCAGGAGGGCGATGAAGATGGCGATGGACATGGCCGTTCCCGACTGCTGGCGGAATGCGCCGCCGATGTAGTTGAGCACCACCGGGAACGTGGCGCCCACGCCGAAACCGATGAGCGTCATCGCGATGTCGGCGCCGAGCGGACCGTTGCAGAGCGTGTAGAGCACCACGCCCGCCAGGGCGACGCTCAAGTAGGTGTAGAGTGTGCCGACGGGTTTGAGCTTGCGCTGGATGGCGCCGAGCGGGAACCGTCCGGCCATCATGCCGATGGTGAACCAGGTCATCGCCAGCGTGGCGGCCTTCGTGTCCATCGGCGTGGTGCGGTTGAAAAACTCCACGGTGAAGCTGCCGCTGCAGCCCTCGAAGCCGCTTTCAAAGAAGAGCACGACCGAGAAAAGCAGCAGGGCCGGATACTTCAGCAGCCCCAGCGACTTGCTCACCGACACGTTGGCCGAAGGCTTGGCCTTCGGGAAGGCGGTGACGCAGAAGAAGACGATGAAAAGCGCCATCACCACGGAGATTGCGTTCAGGGGCACGATGTAGTTCGGAAGGAAGTAGTTGAGCAGCGTCCAAAGCAGCGCGCCGATGCAGTAGAAGGCACCCAGCACGCCGAGGCGTCCGCCCCGCTTGTCATCGTCGTAGATGTCCGCCACCAGCGCATTGGTCAGGCCGTTGAGGATGCCGCCGCCGAGGCCGAGGCAGAACATCGCCCCGTGCAGCAGCCGCAGGTCGAGGAACCGGGCCAGGCCCTGGATGCCGGCCAGTGCCAGCACGGAGCTGGCGACAAGCAGCCATTTGTAGCCGAAGCGGTCCACCACCGGGCCGAACAGGATCGTGCCCAGGATGATGCCGATCGACATCGTGGAGGGGAGCGAAAGCGCACCGTCGCCGACGACGGCGCCGAGCTTCCCGAGGATCGGCGAAAGCGAGAGCATCGTCACGCCGAAGAAGGCCATGCCTGCGCAGGCGGCGATGAAGACGGTGGTGGTGTTGTAGGAGGGAGAGGCAGGTTTCATAGGCCTACGATTGCATGATTCCGAGATAAGCGGCACCCAGCAGGCCGGCGTCGCCGCCGACTTCCGAAGCGCAGAATACGACATCCCGCATCGAGATGGGCTGGCCCCACTTGCGGGCCTCCGCATAGATGCGGCCGATAAACTTGACGGCGGGGCCGAAGATGCCGCCGCCGAAGATCACCTTCTGCGGGTTGAACAGGCTGACGAGGTTCGCCGTGCCCATTCCCCACATCTGGATGGCCTTGTCAAGGATCTGTGTGGCGACGGGATCCGTTCCGTAGCCGGCGAAGACATCGTAGCTGGTCTTGGCGGGGTCGCCGTACAGCAGTTTTGCCTGGTTTCCGATGCCGCTGCCCGAAGCGTAATACTCGAAGCAGCCCACCGGCGCAAATTCGTTGCGGTAGGGTGTCTCCAGCGCCATCCAGCCCGTCGCACCCACGATGTCGCTGGCGCCGTGGATGATGTGTCCGTCGAGGAGGATGCCGGCTCCGATGCCGGTGCCGACAGCCAGGTAGATGGCGTCGGTGCAGCCGTGGGCCGCGCCCTTCCAGACTTCGCCCAGGATGTAGCAGGTGCGGTCGCTTTCAATGTGGATTCGGATGGACGGGTCGTTCAGGACAGCCTGCAGGTCGTTTTTGAGCGGATAGTTGTCCCATCCGGGGATGTTGGGCGCCCAGACCGTTCCTTTCTTGGAGTAGACGATGCCCGGCACGCAGATGCCGATGGCCTCTACGGGGAGGTCGGGCCGCCGGTCGCGCAGTGCGAGGACCGTTTCGGCGACAGCGATGCCCACCGCCGTCCCCGACGCGCCGCCGAGCAGCCTGTATTCCTTTTCAATGAGTTTCCCGTCCCGGGAGAACAGGGCGGCGGAAATCTTCGTTCCGCCCAGGTCAATGCCGATGACTGCCATGGTTCGTTAAACTTTTATTGCATGACCGCGTTCCAGACCGCTGTGCGCAGGGTTCCCAGCGAGTTGTCCTGGTCGTATTCCCAGTACATCAGCCCCAGCATGCCCTTTTCGCGCACCCAGGCGCCCTTGATGGCGATGCTGCGGGGGTTGTCATAGCCGCAGAAGAAATCGCCGCCCATCGTCTCCACATAAGGGCATTGGGCGATCTGGTCCCACTGGTTGCGGCGGTATTGGTAGCGGTCCATCTGCAGGATGTTCTTGTAAGAGATGGCTGTAGGCGACTGGCTCCAGGAGTGGCGGCCATAGAACGGCACGCCCAGCACGAGCTTCTTCGGGGAAACGCCCGCATCCAGATAAGCCTGGACCGCGCGGGTGCAGTCCTTGTAGGCACGCGGATCCCGGAGGGCGGAATGGTGGTTCGGCGCTTCATCCAGGTCGTAGGTCATGATGTTCACATAGTCGACGTACGGGTCCATGGCCGCGATGTCGATGTAGCGGTAGCCACCGGTGACAGCGACCTTGTTGGTGCAATAACCGGCATAGGAGATTTCGTACTTGCTGCCCAGCGTCTCGCGTAACTGCTTGACCAGTAGTACGTAGTTATCAGTGTCGCAGGAAGGGTCGCAGGCCGCGCCGCTCCACGACAGGCCGGGGAACTCCCAGTCCAGGTCGATGCCGTCAAGGCCGTATTTCTCCAGGAAGGCCAGGCAGTCGGCGGCGAAGCGGCGGCGGTTGTCGTCGCTCTTGCAGAGCGCCGAGAAGCTGCCGCCCTGCTTGTTGTCGGAATTGGCCACGCCGTGCGTGAAGCTCAGGCAGATCTTCAGTTCGGGCGTGTACTTCTTCAGCGAGGCGATGCTCTCGAAGCGCGCCAGCTTGCCCTGCACCTTGAAACCCTGGTAGACGCCGTCCACCATATAAAGTTCGGCGAATGCGTAATTGATGTGCGTCATAATGGTGCCGTCAGGCGTCTGGCTGCCATAGTAGGTGACGTACGCCGTGACATGGCGGCCGTCCGCAATCAGGTTGTTGCGCACGGCGACGGGTTCCACGATTTCCGGGTCGACCTCGCGCTCGATCGCCGGTTCGGGTGTGGGTTCTTCCCCCAAGTCGAAGTCCTCCTGGCAGCCGCCCATCAGGACGGCCAGAAGGCTCAAGATCAGTAGCCAGCGGTTACTCTTCATACAGCAGGTACGGTTTGCGCTGCTCCTTGAACGAAGCGACGTCGTCGGCCCACATCGCCTTGATCTCGTCGGCGGAAGCGCCCGACTTGATCATCTTGCGCACATAGTCGCGGCCGATGAGCAGTTCGAAGAACGAACGGAAGAAGTGGTCGTCCAGGTTGAGGTTGCGGTAGGCGTCGATCACATATTCGAGGTTGATGCCGGCGGCGTTTACTTCCTCGTCGGACGGCACGGTGCGCAGGTCCACGCCCCAGCACTCGCGGTCGAGTTGCGGCGGGTTCTTGGCCCCTTCGATGCTGCGGGGCGTGAAGGAGTACTTATAGCCCTTCATGTTGGGATGCCCGTACATCTGGAAAGCGGCATTCGTGCCGCGGCCCAGGCTGACCGGCGTGGCTTCGAAGTAGCAGAGGGACGGATACAGGTAGATGGACCGCATGTCGGGCAGGTTGGGCGACGGCTTGACCGGCAGCACGTAGCGCGACTGGTGGGTGTAGTTGCGGCACTTTACGACGGTCAGGTCGCATTTTGCTCCGTCGGGCAGCCAGCCTTCGCCGTTGATCATCAGCGCCAGTTCACCCAACGTCATGCCGTGGCATACAGGAATCGGGTACCAGCCCACGCCGGACTTGTATTTCATATCGAGGATCGGGCCGTCCACGTAGAAGCCGATGGGGTTCGGGCGATCGAGGACGATCATCTTCTTGCCATGCTTCGCGCAGACGCCCATCATCTTGCCCATCGTTACGTTGTAGGTGTAGAAGCGGCAGCCCACGTCCTGCAGGTCGAACACCAGCACGTCGAATTCGGACACCGCCTCGTCGGAGGGGACGCCGCCCTTGCCGTCATAAAGCGAACGGATGGGGACGCCGGTCGGCCCGTCCACCGAGCTGCTCACCAGCTCGCCGGCGTCGGCCGTCCCGCGGAACCCGTGCTCCGGCGAGAAGATCGAAACGACGTTGATGCCGAGCGACAGCAGCGTGTCGAGCACGTGCCGGTCTTCCGTGATCATGCCGGTCTGGTTGGAGAGGATGGATACGCGCTGACCCTGGAGGAGCGGGAGGTATGCTTCGAGATCGGTGGCGCCGGGCAGGATATCGGGCGTCGGGGCATAGCGTTCCGGCTTCGGCGCCGTAGCGCAGGAAAGCAGGGTCGTGGCGAGGAGGGCCAGCAGGAAGCAACGTTTCATGGGTTTCAGAATAAGAGGGTTCGTGTTTCGGCGTCTTCCACCAGGATGCGCACCTTCAACGTGTCGTCGGGCAGCAGTTCCTCGATCATCTCGGGCCATTCGACCAGGCAGAGGCAGCCCGAGTCGAAATACTCGTAGAGACCGATGTCGAGGGCCTCGGAGAGGCGGTTAATGCGGTAGAAGTCAAAGTGATAGACGGGGTTTTCGTCGCGGTCGCGGTATTCGTTGACGATGGTGAAGGTAGGGCTTGTCACGATGTCGTGTACGCCCAGCGCCTCGCAGACCGCTGTGATGAAGGTCGTCTTACCGGCGCCCATCGCGCCGTAGAAGGCCACGACCGTGGCATCTCCCTTGTGGGCGAGAAAAGCTTTCGCTGCACGCGGCAGGTCGGCCGTTCCATTGATGATGATCTCCGTCATATCAGGCAAAGTTAACAATAATCACAATTTGTTGGTATTGCCTTTTCTGTAAAAAACGGTGATCTTTGCCTTATGAATTGCAATTTCAACTGTAGCGAATGTGAACTGGTCGCGAAGAAGAAACGCATCCTGGTCGATGTCATCGGCCTTGAGCCGGAAGGTGGGATGTTGTCCTTTGCAGGCCGGCAGCATTTGACTGTCGAGTTCGGTGAATATATCATCTGCTTCGTGAACTTCTGCGGCGAGGATGTCCACATCGGCAGGAAGATTCTTTTCAGCAAGCCTTCCGTGGTGTTGGATATCGTCGATTCCAAGTCGCTGGAAAACAGCCTCCGGCTTACTTCCAGGCTGATCGATATGGACACCAAGGCCGTGCTTGCCTTTTCCGGTTACGACCGCCTGCTGGCTACCGGGCATTCCCTGGACTATGAAACCCTCGGCGAGATGATGGGCTTTCCGGCAACGGTCCTGGACCCGTCCGAGGAAAGTTTCAGCAGGTTGCTTTCCCTGATTGTCGAGACCCATTGCCAGCCGTTCAAGAAGCACGTGCACGTGCCCTATGGCCAGGATGTCGACAAGTCCATCGAAAAGATTACCGCCCTGATTGCCGATTCACCCGGGCTTTCGGACAAGTACCACGACCGCTACCTGGCTGTCCGCCTGCTGGAAGATCCTGAGTACATTTCCCCGCTCCTGGAAGGCTATCCGAAGGTATCCCGGATTGTGGAAACCGCCCGCACGGAGTCCCAGGCCCTTACCCGACAGCTCGAAGAGAGCCCGAAATCCCTGATCCGGAAGGCGCGCTACGGTTATATCCATGGCGCCCTGGTCGAGACCCTCCACCACAGTTCAGACAAATCGGACCATACCCTTCTTCAAAAGATAGACGCCGTCCTGACGAACCGCCTCATCGGCCTTCCGCTGCTTCTCGTGGTGCTGTTCCTGGTTTTCGAAGCTACCTTTGTCCTCGGGGCCTGGCCGCAGGCGTGGATCGAGGAGGGCGTGGAGCTACTGTGCGCCTGGCTGTCGGGCGTCCTGCCGTCCGGCTGGTTCTCCAACCTGCTGGTCGACGGCATCGTGCAGGGTTGCGGCGCTGTCATCTCCTTCCTGCCGAACATCTTCATCCTCTTCGTCCTGCTTTCCTTGCTCGAAGACACCGGCTATATGGCCCGAGCGGCCTTCCTCATGGACAAGATCATGCACAAGATCGGCCTTCACGGCAAGTCCTTCGTTCCGATGCTGATCGGCTTCGGATGCAACGTACCGGCCATCATGGCGGCCAAAACCATTGACAATCAGAAGGACAGGACGCTGACGATGCTGATGATCCCGTTCATGTCCTGTTCAGCCCGGATACCGGTGTACCTGCTGTTCGTCGGAGCCTTTTTCACCGATTACAAGGCCCTGGTGATGACAGGGCTTTACCTGGCTGGTGTGCTGCTGTCGATCCTTTTCGCCGTTGTGATGAAGCGGACGAAGTGGTTCCGGCAAGAAGCCGACGATTACGTGTCGGAGCTGCCTGAATTTCATAAACCGACGCTGCGGACTGTCTGGAGCCATGTTTGGGAGAGAACCTCGGACTATCTCCACAAGATTACGACCGTCATCCTGGCGGCATCGGTCATCATCTGGGCACTGGAGTTCTTCCCGCGGGAACGGACCCAGGACGGGAAATTCAAGGAAGAGTCCTATCTGTGCGACATCGGAAAGGGGTTGGAGCCTGTGATGAAGCCGCTGGGCTTTGACTGGAAAATGAACGTCTGCCTCCTGACGGGACTCCCGGCTAAGGAAGCGATTGTCAGCACGATGGGCATTCTTTACCATACGGAGGACAACGAGTCGCTGGCCCTGGCGATGACCGAAGGAGAGGGCATGAACAAGGCGGTGGCCATTGCGTTCATGTTGTTCGTGCTGCTGTACTTCCCCTGTGTCGCCACGATTTCAACCCTCCGTAAGGAAGTGGGCTGGCAATGGGCGACATTCTCGGTGGTCCATTCCCTTGTGCTGGCATGGGCCGTGGCCTGGGTGGCTTTCCGGCTGGCCGGATTCTTTGTCTGATAATCGTTGAGAGCGGTATCCGCCGGCCTCGGTCAGAGGTCGAAGCGGAGGCCGAAACGGAAGTCGAAGGAGACTGGGTGCTCGCGGTAGTAGCCCGGAAGGCTTTCCGGCGTGACGATGTGCCAGGCGGCGCCGGGTTCGGCGTAGAGGGAGAGGCGGTCAATCAGCATCAGCTCGATGCCCGCCGATGCCAGCAGGGACAACTGGAAGGGATGTCCGTCAATCGTAACTTTTTCTTCTGAAGGCACGAAGAGCGTGCGGGTGCCGCCGGCAAGCAGTTCGGCTTCGCCGCCTGCGCCGGCGTAGACGTGCAGGCGCCTGCCGCCGATGATGGGCACGATGGCCTTGATCGGCAGACCGACGTAGTGGAGGCGGTATTCGCTGAACGGAATCTCGGTTTCTCCGTTCGGAACGCCCTGTTCAATGAAATGATAGGTATAGGTCAGGCCGCTCTCCAGCTGGAAGCGCGGACCGAACGTGTACCGGACGGAAAGGCCGGTCTTCAACGGCAGGCGGCTGTGCGTGTTGACATTGGGGAAGGCGGTTTCCGGGATGGACATCTTGGCCATCCCGAAGGAATAATTCATCCGGCCATCGATGGTGTTGCTGACCCATTCATTCAGGGCCTGGTCGGACTCGGAGCGGACCTGCGAAGGCGTGACGGGAACGATGAAACTGCTCTTCTGCGGGTTGAACGGGCTGGCGTAGGCCTGGACGGACAGGCGGTGCGCCGTTTTCCGGCGCGGGAGGTCGTCGGTTTCGGGGAAATCCGGGAAGAGGGGTTGGTTCGTGTCCGGCGTGCCGGCAACCGGCTTGACCGGGGTATCCGGCGTCGCGGGGGCATCGGGCGTTGTGGGGGTTTCAGGCGTTTCGGGACGGTCGGTCGTTTCGGACGGCTGGGTGGTTTCCCGGATTTTGATGGTGACGGGAGCGGTGGGGGCAGAGGAGGCCGCGAAGCGGCGGGCCGGCGGGTTGGCGAGCAGTTGCCCGTCGGGCAGCTGCGCCAGGACGTCCGGCTGCGGCTGAGCCGCGGCGATGAGCGGCTGCAGGGTGCGGGCCGGGTCGGCCTTTTGGCCGACCGGCAGCCATAGCAGCAGCGCCAGCGCCGCTGCCGCCGCGACGGCGGCAATCACCGGAAACAGCAGTTTCCGGCCCCGCGCCGCCGGCACGGGAATATCCAGCTCATAATCTCCGAGCTTTTCTTGAAACGGGGAAATCCATTCGTCTTTCATCGTTCAGCGTCTTTTCTGTATTCTCTGATCCATTGGGAGAGCAGCGCCTTGGCCCTGTGCAGGTCGGAAGCCGATGTGCTGTTGCCGATGTGGAGCAGCTCGGCGATTTCCTGGTGGCTCTTTTCGTCAAACACGTAAAGGTTAAAGACCGTTCGGTAACGGTCCGGCAGGCGGCGGATCATCGCCAGCAACTCCTCTTGGGGGATGTCGGCGATGTCCGGCTTCTCATCGGGCTCCGGCAGGTCGCCGAAGCTGTCGATGGGCGTAGTAGGCATCCGTTTCTCTGCGCGGAGCCGCATCAGCGACTCGTTGACCGCGATGCGGCGGGCCCAGGCCTGCAGCGAGCCGGGCCCCCGATGCTCGAAAGAGTCGAACCGGCTGAATATCTTGATGAAGATATCCTGCAGCAGGTCCTTCACATCCTCGTCATTTCGTGCATAGCGGCTGCAGACTGCCGCCAGATAGCGGTAGTATTGCTCGTAAAACGAACGCTTCGCAGCGGGTTTCCCCCTGCGAAGCGCGTCTACCAAGGCTTTTTCTTTCTCTGCAGAGAGCGGAATCATCCGTCGTTTGTTCTACTGCACCAAATGCAGGCCAGCCTCAATCCTTGCGTGCTCCCGGAAATTATTTTCCGGTATATTCTCCGGCGAACAGGACCGCACCCGTCGTGGCCTCGGTGATGAGATAGAGGAACGGGTGGTCGCAGTGGAAGTCGATGATCTTCGGCGGCTCGGGAATGGCCGTGGCGCCCATCATTCCGGCCGTCGTGACGGCGGCGGCTTCGGAACCCTTCTCATCCACCTTGATGACGGCGTCCTGCATCACGAAGTCGAGGTAATCCGCATTGCGCGACATCGCCTTGAAATCGGCACCCTTTGCAAAGGAGCCTGGCATGCCCATCTCCTTGAGGATGTCATTCAGCATGACGTGGTACCTCGTCTCGAAACGCGGCAGCCATACGTTGATTTTTGTGTCGGAATACATCTTCCGCCGCATCTCCTTCCAGCCTTCCCCGTTGAGCGAGGCAAGCACCTCCGTGACGGTATGCCCTTTCTTCGGCAGCAGCACGTACATCGAGAAGACACCGCTGCCGTAAGGCAGGCGAAGCTGCTGGCAAAGGTCGTTCTCGTTGTACTCGAACTTGCGTTCCTTCTCCATCATCCAGACCTTCTTCTCCTGGCCCGATTCAAGGTAGAAAGGCCGTTCCCGGGTCCATTTTTCGCTGAAGGGCCAGGACCACGTGCCCTTGAAATACAGGGCGTTGAGCAGGTAGGCGAACATGGCGGGATCGACACTCTCCAACACACTCGGAATCAGGCCTGAGGTCTTCTTGTTGCACCAGCCGTTGATGGTGCCCAGCGTTGCCTTCTCCTTTTGGAAGTCGAGGTTCTGGACCTCGGCGTCGTAGCATTGCTCGACAAGACTCTTGAATTTCTTCTCGATGGGATAAATCTTGTTGACGAAGACGGCGTTGCCGATTGTCAGCTTTGTAGCGGGGTCGAGATTCGGGAGCCGGTCGAGCATGGCGCGGCTGAACGCGTTGAGGTCAGCCAGCTGCGAAGCCTCGAAACCGAGCGTATGGGCAATTTCTTCGGCCGTTCCGTCCTGGGCGCCGTTGAGGACGACGCTCAGCAGGAACTGCAGGCTCACGGGCGAGACGAACCAGTCTTTCTGCTCGTTTTTGTCAATCTGCTGAAGGAAACGGAAGGCAAAATCGTTGCCGGTCGAGGCCATCTCCTTCTGTTCCGGGGTGAGTTCCACGTTCTGGGCGGATACGCAGCCCGCCGCCAACAAAGCTAACAAGGCAAACTTCTTCATCGTACTAATCGTTGTTTAATTCTTTGATGTCCACTTCGTTCCGGTGGGACGTGCCGAGGAGCCATTCGCTGTACCAGTCGGCCATCCGCCAAAAGAAGTACTCGTTCATATCGCCAAAACCGTGCCGCTGGCCCGGGAGGATGAGCATCTCGAAGCGTTTGTTGGCCCGGATCAGGGCGTTGACCACGCGGATGGTGTTGCTCGGGCTCACGTTGTCGTCGA
>JAEEGL016166617.1_pt1 | contig 17289 bp, 13 predicted proteins | sample 9134231 | NCBI WGS metagenome assembly JAEEGL01 (sample SAMN16246548, study PRJNA631951) | gut metagenome | biome: gut microbiome; feature: rumen; material: fiber-attached | host: Bos | place: Iran: Karaj | collected 2018-10
GTTAGTATTCTTTTCATTTGTATGCAGATTTTGATTGCTTATTTCTCACCGATACGGGAGTAGGTGAAGCCCATGCTCTCCAGTTCCTCACGATCGTAGATGTTGCGCCCGTCAATCACTACATGACCAGTCATCACTTTCTTGATGACATTCCATGAAGGCAGGCGGAACTGGCGCCATTCCGTCATCAGCGCAAAGACGTCGGCACCGTCGGAGGCATCATACATGTTCTTGCAATATGTGACGCTGTCGCCAATCCTGCGCTTGCACTCATCCATGGCGATGGGGTCGAAGACGCGAACAGTGGCACCATCCTTCAGTAGCTTGTCAATGACTACCAAGGCAGGAGCCTCACGCATATCGTCAGTCTCCGGCTTGAAAGAGAGGCCGATAATAGCCACCGTCTTTCCTTTTACACTGCCCACGGCACGGATAATCTTATCATAGACAATGCTCTTCTGCTGTTCGTTGACGCGCTCCACGGCTTCAATGACCTGCATGTGATAGTCGTTCTCCAAACCAGTATGCAGCAGCGCCTTCACGTCCTTCGGGAAACAGCTGCCGCCATAGCCGCAGCCTGCATAGAGAAACTTGGTGCCGATACGCGAGTCAGTACCGATGCCCTTGCGCACACAGTCAACGTTGGCACCGACACGTTCGCAGAGATTGGCAATGTCGTTCATAAACGAGATGCGCGTGGCCAGCATGGCATTAGCGGCATATTTGGTCATCTCGGCAGAGGGGATATCCATGAAGATAACACGGAAGTTGTTAATCAGGAATGGCTTGTAGAGACGTGTCATCACTTCCTTTGCCTTCTCACTTTCCGTTCCTACCACTACACGGTCGGGTGACATGAAGTCTTTGATGGCAGCACCTTCCTTCAGGAACTCCGGATTCGAGGCTACGTCGAAGGGAATGCTGACGCCACGCTTGTCCAGTTCCTCCTGAATGGCGGCCTTCACTTTCTTGGCTGTGCCTACGGGGACGGTGGACTTCGTGACAAGAATGGTATATTTGTTGATGTGCTGTCCGAACTGGCGTGCAACAGCCAGTACATATTTCAGGTCGGCACTGCCATCCTCGTCAGGAGGTGTTCCTACGGCAGAGAATACTACTTCTACATCGTCCAGCACTTCGGTCAGGTCGGTGGTAAACTGCAGACGCTCAAATTCCACGTTGCGCTTGACCAGTTCCTCCAGGCCAGGCTCGTAGATGGGCATGATGCCATCCTTCAGTTTCTGTATTTTCTGTGCATCCACATCGACACAAGTCACATGAGCACCCATCTCGGCAAAACACGTTCCGCTGACGAGACCTACATATCCAGTTCCTACAATAGCTATATTCATATTATATAATAATGTATAAGTTTGTTGATAGTATGTTGATAATAAGTAAAACTTTCCTTGTTTCGGAATGCAAAAGTAGTACTTTTTTTGCTGATAGCCAAATTTCCAAATAAAAATTTGGTTATTTGCTCACTTATTCTTTGACCTAAAGGTGCAAAGTGTGGCGTTGCATTCGTACCTTTGAGACTCTGTCTCGAAAGTACTTTCGTTCGAAAATCAAAATAAATGCAAATTTATTTTGATTATTGCTCACTTATTCGTACCTTTGCACGCGATTTACGAGAATAGGGGCGTAGCTCAGCTGGTTTAGAGCGCTTCAGTCACATTGAAGAGGTCCCCGGTTCGAACCCGGGCGTCCCTACAGAAAAATACGAGGTGAGTACATGCTTACCTCGTATTTTTTATATGAGAAAAACGATCCTCTCACCTCTATAAGAACAAAGAATACTCTTTGACGGTCCATGCCAATGCGCTGGCACCAAGAACATCTCGCTCATGGTTGTCGAAAGTAGAGACGACTAACTTAACCTTGTTGCGGATGTTGCCAAATACATGTTCCTCGAAGGATTGTTCCATAGGTGTTCCTAACCACTTGTAGACCTGTGTCTGTTCCCCCGTTAGGATAATGGCTTCGGGATTGATGACAGAGGCATAGTTAGCCAGTCCTATGCCTAAATAATAACCTGTGCGACGGTATACCTCCAAAGCCAGTTCGTCGTTCTGGTCACAACAAACACCGATAGTCAACGGTGTAAGCTCCTCAAGGTCACGCATAAGACTGGGCTTGTCACTCTCAGCCAAAACCTCCTGTGCTGTCTTGATGATGCCGCGGTCGGAGGCATATTCCTCAAGACACCCTTTACGACCGCAGTTACATAATCGTCCATCCTTTACCACACAGGTATGACCCACCTCGCCGGCAAAACCGCGATTACCCAGGTGGGGGTGCCCATGGCTGAAGAAACAACTGCCTACGCCACCATGACCGAGAGAGATGACAATGAAGTTTTCCATACCGTGAGCCACGCCATAGACATATTCTCCCATCGCGGTAGCATGGACATCGTTACCTACCGCCACAGCCAGTCCCAGACGGTCGCGTAGCATGGCGGAAAGGGGTACGCTGCCTTTCCACGGCAGGTTGACGGCATTCTCGATGCTGCCCGTCAGGTAATTGGCACTGGGTGCCGACAAACCAACGGAACGAACGCCGGCCAGACCGCAAGTCTGCTCGGCCAGTTCGACAGCATGTTGCGTAATGGCTTCCACGAAAGAGCTGACATTCTGGTAGGCACCAGTGGATAATGTCGTAGTTCCCAATATATCACCCCGAACATTGACAACGGAAATAGTGGTAGTGGTCAGATTGACGTCAATTCCAATGACATGGCTCTTGATATTGCTACTCATATTCTTATCCTCCCAATAATCTTCTTAACAGCTTCCCGTTTACTTAAATAGCGAATACTCTTTTACTTCCCAGGCTAGTACGCTGGCTCCCAAGATATAGCGGGTATGGTAGTCCATCGTGGAAATGATGAACTTCACCTGATCCCTTGTGTTGTGGAATACGTGCTCATTGAAAGCGTTATGAGCGGGTTCCAGCATCCAGTGGCCGGCTTTTGATGCCAGTCCTGTGAAGATGATGGCCTCGGGGTCAATGATGGAAGCGTAGTTGGCCAGTCCCAATCCCAGGATTTCGCCAGTACGACGGTAGGTCTCTATCGCCAGTTCGTCACCTTGATTACAATAGCCGGCAATGATGTCAGGCGTCAGATTCTCATCTTGCCGCATCAGTGAAGGTTTGGAACTTTCTTCCATCACCTCCTGAGCCGTGCGGAGAATGCCTTTCCAAGCGCAATAAGCTTCTAAGCAACCCTTGTTGCCACAGCCGCAGAGACGCCCGTCTGGTACTATGCAGGAGTGTCCGAACTCACCAGCAAAGCCGTCAGCACCTAAATGCAACTTGCCATTGCTGAAGAAGCTACTTCCAACACCGCCACCCATGGATACTACCAAGAAGTCTCTCATACCATGTGCTGCACCAAAGGCATGCTCTGCCAATGCCATGATGTGGGCATTGTTGGCCAGTGCTACCGCCAATCCTAAGCGGTCGCGCAGCATGGCAGCCAAAGGGATAATGCCTTTCCACGGCATGTTGGGTGAATTGACAATGCTACCCGTTAAGAAGTTACCGCTGGGTACACTGATACCTACCGAACGGATGGACTCGTATCCGCCGTTATTCTCGACCAGCGTCAGTATGTGCTCACTCAGTGCCGAAACGTAGTCACCGATAAAAGGGTAGTCACTGGTAGGGAAGGAGTCGTTGGCAATGATGTTTCCTCGTAAGTCAACAACAGCACACGATGTCTTTGTCAGACTGATGCCGACACCGACCACTCGAGTTTTCATGTCATTTAGTATCATACTTGGTAGTTGTTAGGTGTGGCAAATTTACTAATTATTCTCCAAACTACAAAACTTTCGTCCGATATTTTTACAATTATTTAAATATTTCTCATTTTCCGTTGCTATTTCATAAATATTTTGTAACTTTGCAACCGTATTATGAACATATAACAACAAGATATGAATGTTTTAGAACTCAGTGAACAAGAGATTGGCAGACGCGAGAGTCTGCAAGAATTGCGCCAAATGGGTATCGACCCGTATCCTGCCGCAGAATATCCTACCAACGCTTTCTCAACCGAGATACGCGACGGTTTCAGTGATGATGCAGAACCTCGTGAGGTGTGCATTGCCGGTCGTATGATGAGCCGTCGTGTGATGGGAAAGGCCAGTTTTGCGGAAATTCAAGATTCAAAAGGACGTATTCAGGTGTATGTTTCCCGTGACGACCTCTGTCCGGGTGAAAATAAGGACCTTTATAATACCGTTTTTAAGAAGTTGCTGGATATTGGCGACTTCATCGGTGTAAAAGGAGTCGTGTTCCGTACACAGACTGGCGAAATCAGTGTTCATGCCAAGGAGCTGACACTGTTGTCAAAGGCATTGAAGCCCCTGCCCATCGTGAAGTATAAGGATGGTGTGGCATACGATAAGTTTGATGATCCCGAGTTGCGCTACCGCCAGCGCTATGTTGACCTGGTGGTAAACGAGGGCGTAAAAGATACTTTCCTGCAGCGGGCAACGGTGATTCGTACCCTGCGTAAGGTGCTGGATGAGGCCGGATATACGGAGGTGGAGACGCCTACATTGCAGATGATTGCCGGTGGTGCTTCGGCTCGTCCGTTCATCACTCATTTCAATGCGTTGAACCAGGATATGTATATGCGTATTGCCACAGAGCTTTACTTGAAACGCTTGATTGTTGGTGGTTTCGAAGGCGTTTACGAAATTGGCAAGAATTTCCGCAACGAGGGCATGGACCGCAACCATAACCCAGAGTTCACTTGCATGGAGCTGTATGTGCAGTATAAGGACTACAACTGGATGATGTCGTTTACAGAGAAACTGCTTGAGACCATCTGTATTGCCGTTAATGGTAAGCCCGAGCGCGAGGTTGATGGCAATATCATATCATTCAAGGCTCCTTATCGTCGTCTGCCTATCCTGGAGGCTATTCAGGAAAAGACTGGCTTCGACTGCAATGGCAAGACGGAGGAGGAGATTCGTGCCTTCTGTCTGTCAAAGGGCATGGATGTAGATGAGACCATGGGCAAAGGTAAACTGATTGATGAACTCTTTGGCGAGTTCTGCGAGGGTACCTTCATTCAGCCAACCTTCATTACTGACTATCCTGTAGAGATGTCGCCTCTCACCAAGATGCACAGAAGCAAGCCCGGACTTACCGAGCGCTTTGAACTGATGGTAAATGGCAAGGAGGTCGCTAACGCCTATTCAGAGTTGAACGACCCGATTGACCAGGAGGAGCGTTTCGTAGAACAGATGAAGCTTGCCGACAAGGGAGATGACGAGGCGATGATTATCGACCAGGACTTCCTGCGTGCACTTCAATATGGTATGCCTCCTACCAGTGGTATCGGTATTGGTATCGACCGTCTGGTGATGCTGATGACGGGTAAGACTTTCATTCAGGAAGTACTCTTCTTCCCCCAGATGAAGCCCGAGAAGAAGATTCCTCAGAATACTCCCGCAGAGTGGGCTGAGATTGGTGTCGCAGAAGAGTGGGTGCCCGTACTCCGTAAGGCTGGCTTTAACCTGATTTCAAACATCAAGGACGAAAAGCCTCAGGGCCTGCAACAGAAGATTGGCGACATTGTCAAGAAGTATAAGCTGGAGATGACCAAACCCAGCGTTGACGAAGTTGCTGCTTGGATAGAAAAGGCACAAGCCTAATAGTATAATTGTAAATCGTCAAATTGTAAATTGTATGTTCGACTGTGGTAGAGTAGCGATTATTGGCGGCGGAAGCTGGGCGACGGCCATTGCCAAGATTGTGGTAGGAAAAACACACCACATCGGCTGGTATATGCGTCGTGACGATCGCATAGAGGATTTCCGCAGGTTGGGTCATAATCCAGCCTATTTGACGAGTGTTCATTTTAATTTGGACGAGATTTTCTTCTCCAGTGACCTCAACAAGATTGTCGAACAGTACGACACGCTGGTGTTCGTAACTCCCTCGCCGTATCTGAAGGGGCACCTGAAGAAACTCAAGACCCGCATTCGTGACAAATACATCATCACGGCCATCAAGGGTATCGTACCTGATGAAAACCTGACGTGCTCAGAGTATTTCCATCAGGTTTATGACGTTCCCTACGAGAACCTGGCGTGTATTGGCGGTCCTTCCCATGCCGAGGAGGTGGCTTTGGAGCGTCTGAGCTATCTGACAGTTGGCTGCAGTGACCGTGAGAAAGCACAGGCTTTTGCCGAGATTCTGGCCAGCGACTACATCAAGACAAAGACTTCTACCGATGTCATTGGTATAGAGTATTCTTCCGTGCTGAAGAATGTCTATGCCATTGCCGCAGGTATATGTAACGGACTGAAGTTCGGTGATAACTTCCAGTCCGTCCTCATGTCCAATGCCGTACAGGAGATGAACCGTTTCCTCAAAGTGGTACATCCGATAGAACGTAACATTGCTGATTCGGTGTATATGGGCGACCTGTTGGTGACGGGCTATTCAAACTTCTCGCGCAACCGTACCTTTGGTACCATGATAGGCAAGGGTTATAGCGTGAAGTCGGCACAGATAGAGATGGAGATGATTGCCGAAGGCTATTTCGGTACGAAGTGTATGAAGGAAATCAATCGGCACTGTCACGTCAATATGCCTATCCTTGATGCTGTTTTCAACATCCTGTATGAGCGTATCAGTCCGCAGATTGAAATCAAGCTGCTTACCGATTCTTTCCGTTAAATAATATAAAAATAGGTAGGAAAAACATACGACAACGAGGAAAAAGGATTACTTTTGCAGCGTTTTACAACTTTAAAATAGAAGAAAAAGGTATGAAAAAGATAATTCTGACGATGATGACGTTGGCATGTTCCATCGTCATGATGGCTCAAGAGCCAGCACCTGCACAAATCAAGTTTGATAAGACGACACATAACTTCGGTACGTTCTCGGAGAAGAATCCAGTCCAGACCTGCACATTCTCTTTCACCAATGTTGGTGGTCAGCCGCTGGTTGTCAATCAGGCAATGGCTGGTTGCGGCTGTACTGTTCCGGAGTTCACCAGTACTCCTGTACAGCCAGGCGAGAAGGGTGAAATTAAGGTTACCTATAATGGTGAAGGGCGTTTCCCCGGTCATTTTAAGAAGTCCGTTACCGTTCGCACCAATGGTTCCGTCGAAATCACGCGCATCTATATTGAGGGCGACATGACGGAAGCAAAGTAACGTGCGAAGCACATTGGGGACGGTTCTCCTGTGTAAAGCCTTTACACAGGAGAACCGTCCCCTTTATGTATGCGTTAGAACGAATAGCTCAGTCCTATTGAACTCCATTCCTGCAACTGGAAGTAGCCCATGTTGTCGTCGGGGTCGTTGGAGTCGTCGAATCGGGGATAGATAAACAGGTTGGCTGAGATATACTGCGTCACTTTCAGCTCTAACTGATTTTCCCATTCTATCTTGCTCTGATGGTATGTCGTGATAGCATACAAACGCGTTTTCCACGATAACTGGTCCAAGATCTTCCATTTTAGTTCACCCGTAAACTGCGATGCGAAGTCTTCCATGGTGTGATGGTCACCGGTGATACCGTATGACTTTGCCAGATTTTGGCGTCCTACATAGCGGAAACTGAAAGAGAGGGGCAGGAAGTTCAGTGTTCCCGTCAGTCTTTTGTTCATAGCCTCTACCTTATATTCCATACCAATACCGAGGTTCAGGTCAAAGGGAGAAGTGAAGTCTGAGTAAACCTTCTTGTCATTGGCCTTCAAACCACGTGCAAACTGCGTGTATGCCAGCATCTGCAGCGTATAGTACCAGTGCTTGTGTGCCTGAATGCCCAGTTTGCTGGTTAGACGCAGCAGGTCGTTGTTGGTCTTGAAGGTATGAACGGTATCAGACGGCGACGTCTGCAAACCTAGTTTCATCTCCAGCTTGTTCTCGAAAGTGATGCGGTCCTTGTCGTTATAGTTCAACTCCAGTGTGGCAGCACCCTGTGCCGAATAGTTACTCTCACCACCCTTGCTCCAGTTGTCACTGACATAGTTCTGCAGGAACTGCAGGTAGCCTTCACCCTTGAATTTCCAGAAGTTAGGCTTTTTAACCATCAGTTGTACGGGAGCGACATCTTCTTCGTCAGGTAGGGGGACTGCCATGTCGGTCAGATCCACATGCTGAACCAGTTCCTTGTTGACATCCTCGCGCAGCGAACCCACCTTTTTCAGGTTGGTCTCGTTGTTTTTGATGAGGTCAGGACGATTCCTATACAGGTGCATCATGGCTTCGTCAATGGCATCCGTCACCTCGTCGCCCATTTTTGGCTTCAACGACAGCGACTGGTTGGCACTCGAGTGGTAGAATGTGGTAGGCGCAAACAGCCTGTAGTAGCGACCATCCGTCGATTCTTGACGCAGACGGGTGTTGATAGCCTGCAAAGAGTCCAACTGCAAGCGCAATACTTGCAGCGAGTCCATATAGTCTTTAACTACCTGTGACGTACTAGGTTCTACAGGCTCCTTCTTTTTCCGCTGTGCTTGCACTTGAACTGTTGTCAGCAGCGCAATGGCAAGGGCTAAAAAATATATCTTCTTCATAACTGGGTGCAAAGATAATCATTTTAAGTGAAAAGTGAAAAGTGAAAAGAGAAAAACTTACTTTCGCAGTGCTTTTTTTTATTCTTTTGTTTTTTTATTCCTTTATTTTTTGTAACTTTGCAGCTTGTTATATAAAATAAGGTAAAAACTAGCTGAAAAAGATGAATAAAGACACTATTATCGGTTTCGTGCTCATAGCAGTGGTGCTGATAGCCTTCTCATGGTATAATCAGCCTTCTGCCGAGCAAATAGAAGCCCAACGCTTACAGGACAGCATTGCTGCCGTAGCCCAAGAGAAAGCCGCTGAGGCTGCCAAGGCAGAAGCTTCTAAAAAAGCTGCAGCAGACAGCGTGGCCAGCCATTCCGTTGCTGACACCACATCGCTCTTCTATGCTGCCCAGCAGGGTACTTCGCAGCTGTTGACGCTGAAGAATGACAAGTTGGAACTGACGCTGGACACCAAAGGTGGTTCGCTGAAGAAGGCTGTTATCAAGGACTTTAAGGGCATTGACGGCTCAGACCATGTAACACTTTTCGATGGCGACGATCACCAGATGACCTTCCTTTTGGCAGGCAAACAGGACAATATCGTTACCAGTGAACTCTATTTCACACCTTCCGAGCAGAGTGATACCACTGTAACCCTTACTGCTCAGGCACAGAATGGCGGTTCCGTGGTGATGAAGTATCGTCTGGGTAAGGACTATCTGCTGAGTCTCTCGCTGCAAGCCAACGGTCTGGCTGGCATTTTCCCTCCATCGTATAAGGAGGTAGAGGTTGCCTGGAGTGACCATTGCCGCCAGCAAGAGAAGGGCTTTTCTTTTGAGAGCCGTTATACGGGCCTTTTCTATAAGGATACAGAGGGCAGTACAGACAATCTGCCTGAGACCAGCGATAAGACGGAACAGATAGAAGAACGCCTTGACTGGGTGGCCTATCGCAACCAGTTCTTCTCTATCGCCCTTATCTCCAAGGACGATTTTGCTGCCAACTCTACGCTGAGTAGCATACAGGACGAGAAAGGCTCGGGCTATCTCAAGCATTTTGATGCTCAGTTGAAGACCGCCTTTGACCCCACAGGTGCCAAGGCCTCAGAGTTTGAACTGTATATCGGCCCCAACAACTTCCGTCTTATTCAGGACGTGGAGCAGCAGAGCCAGTTTGGCAAAGACCTCGATCTGGAGCAGCTTGTTAACCTCGGTTGGTGGCTGTTGCGCTGGATTAACCGTTGGTTTACGCTGTATGTCTTCGACTGGCTCACCGGTTTTGGATTCAATATGGGTATCGTGCTCATTCTCATCACTTTATTGTTGAAGGCGATTACCTTCCCAATGGTGAAGAAGAGCTATATGTCGAGTGCCAAGATGCGTGTTTTGAAGCCGAAGTTCGAGGAGGCTACCAAGCAGTATGACAAGCCCGAGGACCAGATGAAGAAGCAACAGGAGATGATGTCGCTCTACTCAAAGTATGGCGTGTCGCCCCTCAGCGGCTGTCTGCCCATGCTCATCCAGATGCCTATCTGGTTGGCCATGTTCTTCTTTGTGCCTAACGCCATTCAGTTGCGTGGCGAGTCGTTCCTGTGGATGAATGACCTCAGCACTTACGATCCCATTATAGAGTGGGGTACAAACATTTGGGGTATAGGCGACCACCTGTCGCTGACGTGTATCCTCTTCTGTGTCGCCCAGCTCGTTTACACGTGGTTCTCCATGCAGCAGCAGAAGGATCAGATGGTTGGTCAGCAGGCAGAGCAGATGAAAGTGATGCAGTGGATGATGTATATCATGCCGTTGATGTTCTTCTTCATCTTCAACGACTACTCCAGTGGTCTGAACTTCTACTACTTTGTATCACTGTTCATGTCGGCAGCCATTATGTACACGTTACGTAAGACCACCGACGATGCCAAACTGCTGGCAATCCTGGAGGCCAACTATCAGGCCAACAAGAATAATCCCAAGAAGGCTTCTGGCCTTGCAGCTCGTCTGGAAGCTATGCAGAAGCAGGCTGAAGAGATGCAGAAACAACGCAGAAAGTAATATAGACTTTATCCATTATGAAAATTGGTTTTGACAACGAGAAATATCTGAAAATACAGAGCGAGCACATCCGTGAACGCATCGCGCAGTTCGACGGCAAGTTGTATTTGGAGTTAGGCGGCAAGCTGTTTGACGACCATCACGCCTCCCGCGTACTGCCAGGTTTCAAGCCAGACTCCAAGCTGAGGATGTTTGCACAGTTGAGAGACCAATTGGAGATCGTCATTGTGGTGAGTGCCGAGGATATTGAGAAGAACAAAATCCGAGCAGATTTGGGCATCACATACGACGAAGACGTCTTGCGACTGAGAGAGGAGTTCATGGATCGTGACTTCATGGTTGGTTCTGTGGTCATCACGCACTACAACGGCCAGCATGCTGCCGACCAGTTCCGCCATCGTTTGGAGAAACTCGGTATCCGCTCGTATGTACATTATCTGATAGACGGCTATCCGCACAATGTAGAGTTGATTGCTTCGGACGAGGGCTTTGGTAAAAACGACTTTGTGGAAACCAGCCGCGAGCTTGTAATAGTAACGGCACCAGGTCCTGGCAGCGGAAAGATGGCTGTATGCCTGAGTCAGTTGTATAATGAGAACCGCCGAGGTACACGTGCCGGTTATGCCAAGTTCGAGACCTTCCCCGTGTGGAGCCTGCCTCTGAAGCACCCTGTGAATATCGCCTACGAGGCAGCTACTGCTGACCTGAACGATGTAAACATGATTGATCCGTTCCATTTGGAGGCTTACGACAAGATTGCCGTCAACTACAATCGTGACATCGAGATATTCCCCGTATTGACTGCTTTGTTTGAGGGAATCTACGGCGAGAATCCATATAAGAGTCCGACGGATATGGGTGTAAACATGGTGGGCTTCTGTATTTCTGACGATGAGGTTTGCTGTAATGCCAGTCGTGACGAGATTATCCGTCGCTACTATGACGCCACCAACAAGATGGCCGATGGTATGGACAACGAGAAGGAGGTGAACAAAATCCTGATGCTGTTCAATCAGGCGAAGATTTCCACTGCCTATCGCCGTGTGACCGTTGCCGCTGCCGCCAAGCAGGAGCTGAGTGGCCATACCGCAGCAGCCATGGAATTGGAGGACGGTACCATTATTACCGCCAAGTCGAGTCCGCTACTGGGCTGTTCTGCTGCACTCATCCTGAATGCAACAAAGCATCTGGCAGGCATCGCCCACGAGGCGAAACTGATTCCACAGAGTCTGATAGAGCCTATCCAGAAAACGAAGATAGAATATCTGGGCGGCAAGAATCCGCGCCTGCATACCGATGAGGTACTGGTAGCCCTGAGCGTGCTGTCGAAGGATGACGAACAATGTCGCCGTGCCTTGGAGCAGTTGCCGAAGTTATACGGTTGTCAGGTTCACTCGACCGTCATGTTGAGCGAGGTGGACCGGAAAATATTCAAGAAGTTAGGTTGCGGACTGACGTGCGACCCTGTTAGAAAGAAATAAGTATGTCAATGCTCCAATAACAATACGCCCCGAAATCAGTAACATCTGGTTTCGGGGCGTATTGTTATAAGGTAAATGTTTATGCGAGGAATCCCAATAGTACACCGGCAGCAACGGCAGAACCGATAACACCAGCGACATTTGGGCCCATAGCGTGCATCAACAGGAAGTTATGACGGTCGTACTCCAGTCCGAGATTATTGGAAATGCGCGCAGCCATAGGAACGGCCGAAACACCAGCATTTCCAATCAGCGGATTCAACTTCTTGTCTTTTGGCAAGAAGAGATTCATCAACTTGACAAAGCAGACACCCGAAGCAGTAGCGATGATGAAGGCTCCGGCACCGATTGCGAAGATGAAGATGGTGTTCAGTGTGAGAAACTCGCTGGCTTGTGTGGAGCAACCGACAGTGAGTCCCAACAGCATCACCACAATGTCGTTCAGGGCACTGCCTGCCGTCTTTGCCAGACGGGTGGTCTTACCACTTTCTTTCAGCAGGTTGCCGAAGAACAGCATACCCAACAAGGGCAGACCACTGGGAACGATGAATGTTGTCAGCAATAGTCCTACGATAGGGAAGAGGATGCGCTCTGTCTGCGAAACCTGACGGGCAGGCTTCATCTTGATGACACGTTCCTTCTTGGTAGTGAGCAGACGCATCAAGGGCGGTTGGATGAGGGGTACCAGTGCCATGTAGGAATAGGCACAGACGGCAATCGCTCCCATGAGGTTTGGACTCAGTTTCGAGGAGAGGAAGATAGCCGTAGGACCGTCGGCACCACCAATGATGGCGATAGATGCTGCCTGATTAGGCTCGAAGCCCAATGCCAGAGCAAACATATAGGCACCGAAGATACCGAATTGAGCCGCAGCACCGATGAGCATCAGTTTTGGGTTGGCCAATAGTGCCGAGAAGTCTGTCATCGCACCGATGCCCAAGAAGATGAGCGGTGGATACCAGCCTTGACGGACACCTTGGTAGAAGATATTGAGTACAGAACCTTCCTCGTAAAGACCAATTTCCAGTCCTGCATCGGCACGGAAGGGAATATTGCCGAGAATGATACCCAGTCCGATGGGTACCAGCAGCAGTGGTTCGAAGTCCTTCTTGATGGCGAGCCAGATAAAGAAGGCCCCCACGATTATCATGATGAGATTACCTGCCGTAATGTTGGCAAAGCCCGTGTACGTCAGGAACTCCTGGAGGTTTTCAATAATAAATTGCCACATAATTTCTTGTGATGATGATGTTTCGTAATGTCAGTATGACGGCAATGCGTTATTTCTTCTCGATGGTCAGCAGAGCAGCACCCTCCATAACGGTGTCGCCTGGGTTGACATTGATGGCAGTGATAACTCCCGACTCCTCGGCCTCGATGTTGTTCTGCATCTTCATAGCCTCCAAGATGACAACTACCTGACCGGCAAAGACACTCTCGCCGACTTTCACGAGAACGTTGGTAATTGTGCCGGGTAGGGGAGCCTGCATAACGAGTCCTTTGGCGGGGGCAGCGGGTTTTGCAGCAGGACTGCTGGATGCTGTTGCCTGCGGCTGTGCTGCGGGCTGTACAGGTGTAGCCACCTTGGGTTTAACGATGGTTGGATGCTTAGCGGCATTGATAGGCTGCTGCATTTCCACTTCAAACGGAATACCGTTGACGTTGACTTTTGCGATGTTGCCTTCTACTTCTTCTATTTCTACTTCGTAGTCGACACCTTGTACTTTATATTGATACTTGTTCATAGCTTATAACAGATTTTTTGGAGTTGTGGGAATTTTTGGAGCTGTGTGGTCTGTGGGCAACACGGGTTCATGGAAGTGAGTCATCTGGGCATACTCATCATCCCAACCCGTTTCGTGGTGTTTGATGGTGATGATACCCGATTCTACATCGTGGACATCGTCCTGATACTGTTTCAGGGCCAGTCCGATAACTGCCAGATAAACCTCGCGGTCAATACCCTTGGTCTTGAGACCCTCTTGCAGGATGACGCCAGTCTTGTGGCCCACCTCAATGGTCTTCTCAACAGTCTTGGTAAGGGGCTTGATGGGCTGTTGGTGAGCCACTTTCTTGGCCGTCTCCATGTGGCGCATAACAATGCCGAATAGCGTAAAGGTCAGCCATAGCAGTGCCAAACATGAAAAGACGATACCCATTGCCATGATGGTCATAGCAAAACCATGAGGGTCCATCTGCTTGAATTTTTCCACTTTCTCCATGTTGAGGGCTACTTCGGCCAGCATGGGCGATGTGGCAGCAGCGAGCAGCATACTGGAGAGAATACGTTTTTTCACTTTTTACCTAATTTAATTGTTGTTATCTTTTTATCTTTTATACCGTTATATCGTTATACCGTTATGCCGATGGCTGCTATTCCGATGTTATCCGCAGAAGAACAGCACGATAATCTGAGCGGTAAAGATGCGCAGGAACATACAGAACGGATAGACCGTAGAGTATCCCAGTGCAGGAGCCTCCTTCGAGCAGATGCTGTTGGCATAGGCCAGTGCGGGTGGATCGGTGTAAGTACCGGCAATCATACCTGCTATTGTGAAGTAGTTGAACTTGAACCGCCAACGGGCAATGGGACCGATAATGAGGATAGGAACTACCGTGATGAGGAAACCCGTCAGCACGTATAGCAGTCCGTCGCCGTCGATGACCGTCTCGAAGAATCCTGCTCCCGCCTTGATACCTACTGAGGCAAGGAAGAGCACCAGTCCTATCTCACGCAGCATCATGTTGGCACTGGTCGTCGTGTAGGTGACCAGATGAATCTTATAGCCGTAGCGGCCAATCAGGATGGCGATAATCAGTGGTCCACCGGCAATACCTAACTTCAGCGGTACTGGCATACCGGGCATGCTGAAAGGCAATGAGCCGAAGATAATACCTAAGATGATGCCTACGAAGATGGTTGCGATGTTGGGGGCATTCAGTCTGCGTTGTGAGTTGCCCATTTTGTTGGCTACACGATCTACAGCATCCTCAGGACCAACAACCATAATCTTGTCACCCACCTGCAAAGGCAGTCCTGCGGAGGCAAAGAGGTCTATGCCGTGACGGGTAACGCGCGTTACGTTGACACCATGAACACTCGAGAAGTGCATGCTGGCCAGCGTTTTGCCGTTGATGGAATCGTTGGTGATGATAATACGTCTCGATACCAGTGGCTGATCTTGTTGTTCGAAATCGACGTCAATCTTCGGTCCGATGAAGGCGGTGATGGCCTCCTGGTCGGCTTCCGCACAAACTATCAGCATCTGGTCGCCCACATGCAGCTCTGTCGAGCGGTTGGGAATCGACAACTCTCCATTCTGGACAATGCGTGAGCAAACGTAGTCACGGTTCAGAAAGTCGTGAACCTGCAACAGCGTCTTGCCTTCCAGATATTGGTTCGTCACCTCCAAGTGCATTTTGTAAGGCTTCTTGTTCGCTGCAGTCTCCTCCATCGCCTTTAGGCGGGCCTCCTCTTTCTCCAGTCTTATCTTACATGCGTACCTTATTAGTATAGTAGCTCCGATGATGCCTAACACACCCAAGGGGTAGGCACAGGCATAGGCAGAGGCAATCTGTGGTGAGTCATTGCCGAAGACACTGCCCAGCGCCTCGTTGGCAGCACCAAGACCAGGCGTATTGGTGACGGCACCGTAAAGTGTACCAACCATCATAGGCAGATTGACGGGATTCGAGGTGTCAAAGAATACAAAGTAGCAGACAAACATCACGATGATGTTCAGCAGAATGGCTGCTGCAGCCAATCCGTTGAGTTTGATACCCTGTGTGCCAAAGCTCTCGAAGAAACCTGGTCCCACCTGCATACCTATCATAAAGACAAAGAGGATGAGTCCGAAGTCCTGTACGAAGGTGAGGATAGGGGTGGGGGCCGTAAAACCGATGTGTCCTGCCACGATGCCGGCAAACAGTACGAAAGTGACACCCAGCGAGATGCCGCCGATTTTGATTTTACCCAGATAGACACCCACGGCAATTACTACTGCATAGAGCAGTGCAATGTGTGCCACAGAGTCGGTGGTAAACAGTAAATCCTTTAGCCAATGAAACGATTCCATACCAATCTTTTTTAAATTGGCTGCAAAATTACTAAAAAAAGCGCACATTACAAGCGAAATTGTGCAACTATTTTTGATAAATATGAAATATTTATTAAATCTTTCGTCAGTTCAAAATGAATTTTGTATCTTTGCACGTTAGAAATTTAATACTTATTCAATTTATAATCATTTATGGCTAACAAAGAGAAACTCTTTACCGAGTTTACAGCGCCGACCACACAAGAGTGGTTGGACAAGATTGAAGTCGACCTGAAGGGTGCCGACTTCCAAAAGCGACTCGTGTGGAGAACAAATGAAGGTTTTAACGTACAGCCCTTCTATCGCCGCGAGGATTTGAAGGACTTGAAGGCTGTGGATTCACTGCCTGGCGAATTCCCGTTCGTCCGTGGTAACAAGAAGGACAACAACCTGTGGTTCGTGCGTCAGGACATCGTCGTCGATGACGCCAAGGCTGCCAATGCCAAGGCACTGGACCTTCTGAACAAGGGCGTTGACTCCCTAGGATTCAAGATTTCAGGCAACGATGTCAACAAGGAGTTCGTGGCAACACTGCTCGATGGCATCATGCCGCAGTATGTGGAGCTGAACTTCAAAACCTGTCAGCGTCACTGCGTGGAGTTGGCAGAAGTGCTGGTTGCTTACTTCAAGGAGAAGAACTATCCTTTGGCCGAGCTGAAGGGTAGCATCAATTTCGACCCCATTGAGAAGATTCTCAGCAAGGGTAAGGATGTCACTCCCGTGCTGGCAGAGGCCAAAGCGCTTATCAATGCCCTGAAGGAACTGCCCGAGTACAAGTGCATTAACGTCAACAGCGTATCGCTGAACAATGCCGGTGCTTACATCTACCAGGAGCTGGGCTATGCGCTGGCTTGGGGTGCTGAGTATCTGAATGTGCTGACTGAGGCTGGCGTTGACGCTACCGAGGCTGCCAAGCGCATCAAGTTCAATATGGGTGTCAGCGAGAACTACTTCATGGAAATAGCCAAGTTCCGTGCCGCCCGTCTGCTGTGGGCACAGATTGTCAAGCAGTATGAGCCCAAGTGCGACTGCGCTTGCCAGATGCATGTCTGCGCTATCACTTCTGAGTACAACCAGACCTTGTTCGACAGCTATGTCAACCTGCTGCGTTCTCA
>JAEEGL016680426.1_pt1 | contig 17289 bp, 32 predicted proteins | sample 9134231 | NCBI WGS metagenome assembly JAEEGL01 (sample SAMN16246548, study PRJNA631951) | gut metagenome | biome: gut microbiome; feature: rumen; material: fiber-attached | host: Bos | place: Iran: Karaj | collected 2018-10
AAAAATATTATATAATATTTATAGAAAATATAAAAGGAATTGATATAATATGAAGAAAATAAAAATAGTAATAGGATCAAATTATGGAGACTGTAGCAAAGGATTAGTAACTCGACATTTTGTAAAAACAACAGAAAATCCTCTTGTTATTTTTCATAATGGTTCAGCTCAACGAGGTCATACAGTAGACTATAATCCAGATTTTCGACATGTATATCACCATTTTGGATGCGGCACAGCAGATGGAGCACCTACTTATTTTGCTGAAACATTCTGGATTCATCCTATGGAATTTCGACGTGAATGGAATGAAATTGTAACAACTATGAGAGTTACGCCTAGTTGTTATTGCGACCCTAATGCGCGTATTGTTACTCCATTTGATATGTTGGTTGATCATGCCACAGAAGCATATATTACTTGGGAGCATCAAGAACCAGAACATGGCTCATGCGGATATGGAACTTGGTGTGCTACTGATAGAGACCCTAGAAGTATATTTAAAGTAGCTCAATTTCTTACTTTTAATTATATTGAATATTATGAAATTATGAAAAATGTTTGGTATGATTGTCTTGCCCAATTAATTAAACGAGGAGTAGATTTAGATAAGATTCCAGAATATAAAAAATATTTTACTGATCCAACAATATATGAAAATACAGTAGAACATTTTAAAGATGATTTAAGATTTTTCTATGCGCATATTATTCCAATTGATTTTAATACTCTCTATAAAATGAATTATAATTTTATTTTTGAGGGAGCACAGGGTCTTGGGCTCGATAAAGACTGCGGCAAAGAATGGCATACTACTTCTTCTACTGGTTTAACTAACCCTTATAATATGTTAAAAAATAAAGAAGATTTTTCCGCAGAAGTATGTTATGTTTCTCGTGCATATAATACTCGCCACGGTATTGGAGATTTAGAAGAAGAAGTAAATAAATCTTCTATTAATAAAGATATGGAAGATAAAACTAATATTCCTAATGAATTCCAAGGTAGCCTTCGATATGGATATATAGACAATATTGAGCGAGAAAAAAGAATTTTAAAAGACTTTACTATAGTTCATAAAGATAATAGATTTTTTAGAACCAATGCCCTTACTCATTGTAATGAATTCCCAGAAATCAATTTTAATGTATATGAATATGCTAGTTTTAATCCTTATAGTGTATTAAAAAAATAAAAGGAATGGATAAAAATATCCATTCCTTTTTTATTTCTATTCATCAATTACATAGATGTAGCCTTCATCGCCTAATACTCCAGATTTTTTATCTAATTCATTTACCCAATTTGGTAATGACTATCTAATTTCATCAAATTCCTATTTCCCATTATATGATTCATTTTTTATTTTATCCATAAATTCAAAAAATGTTAATTGAGGAATAATGCCTATCATATCCTAAGAAGCCCTGACATTATAAGCTGTATAAAAATTTTTTAAAATTTCAATGTCAATTTGATTTTCAATTGCTCGATAACATTCATGATAAAATCTTTTAGCATTAAACCAATTCTACTTAGCAAACATTGGCTTTCTTTCTAAACATTGTACATAAGTAAAATATTGCCCAATCATCATTTCAACAGTAAATTTAGTTATATTACCATTAAATGGATTTGCTTTTTTACAAAATTTAATAGCATTAATGGAAGCAGCAGTTGCCCCAACCTAACATAAATCCCAATTATATAAAGGTTCTCCATCATTTTCTTCTATCCCAATTCTAGTAATAGAATGTTCAGACCCAGTTCTCCAAAAATAAATAGGATCCTCAATTTTATTTATCTATAATTGAGTTCCTTCAATTAACATCCTAATCTTCCAATTAAATTCTCCATCTTCCATAGCCCTTAAAGAAGAAAATTTAATTTTATTTTCTTTAAGAAATTTTACATTATATAATCGGCCAAAAACCCAAGGATGTTCAATCTCATTTCTTGGTAATAAACGAGGCGGCAACTAACCTCCAGAAGAAATAATAGATTGTTTTTCTATAATTGAAAGTCTGCCCTCTTCTACTTCCTAGAAAAAAGCTCCCTAAACTTCAATGCAATTTGGAGTAGTATTATCTACTAAACTTTCTAAAGACAATGGACTCATAAAAACATCATCAGCATCAATAAAAGTAATCCAATTAGTTTTACAATTATCTAAACATCTTTGTCGTGCCAAACCTGGTCCTGTATTCTATTCACAAGATAAAATAGTTATATTTAAGTCAGGATATAACTATTTTAAAAAATCATATTTACCATTGTCTTCTGGAGCATCATTAGCAATAATAATTTCACAATCATTTACTATTGTTTGCGTTAATATTGAACTCAATAAACGCTATATAGTAGGCAGAGCATGATAAGCTGGAATTCCAATTGTTAATATTTTTTTCAATGTTAAATCTTCCTTTTATTATTTATTTATTATATTTTAACAAAATAAAATATTTTTGTCAAGCAGTACAATATAAATAAACATTTCTTGCAGTATTATATGCCCAGTTTTTAACAGCATATGAAATTCCATTTACTACTATAGTTTCTGAATGAGCTGCTGAGGTAGTAAAAGAAGCATTAGCCCATTTAATATTACCTCTTAATCTTGTATAAGTAGTTTGATTAGTAATTATTACATTTAATCGTGTAGTAAAAATATTTCTATTACACATATTCATCATATTATCTACTGTTAAAGCAGCAGTACGTGAAATTACAATTGTAGAAATATTTACACATTCTCGAAAAGCAGAATCTAAATATATCACAGAATTAGGAACAATAATATTTCCAGTTAAATTACGACAATTATAGAAAGCATATGGTATATTAGTTACTTTATTACCGCAAACTGGAGACCCAGATAAATTATAACAATTATAAAAAGCATATGACATATCAGTTACATTATTCCCACAAGTTGGAGAATTGGTTAAATTATGGCAGTTATAAAAAGCATTCCTCATATTAGTTACACTATCTTCACAAATTGGAGAACTTTTTAAACCATAACAATTAAAAAATATATAAGACATATCTTTTACATTATTACCAATAATAATATTTACATTATTTGTTAAAGATTGAGCATTATAAAAAGCATGAGCCAAATTAGTACAATTATTTCCAAAAATTATATTAGTAATATTACTTAAATTAGTTTTATTCCAATTTAAATTAGCCGTAGTAGTATAACTTTCTTCAAAAAAAGCATTCTAAGCAAAACTATAAGCTGATGGACAATAAATTTCTATTCTCTATAAATTATTACAACAATCAAATATTCTTTTATAAAATGTTACATTTGATCCTACTATTCCATTAGTAATATTATAACAACGAAGATAAGCACCTTCAGCATTTATAACTTTATTGCCACAAATTCCAGTTCCAGTTAAATTATAACAACACCAATATGTTTCTACCATATCAGTCACATTATCTCCACAGACAGGAGAACCAATAATATTATAACAATTAGTATATGCCTAATGCATATTTGTTGTGGCAATTGAACATTTTGGAGAAATTTTTATATTATAGCAATCTTTAAATATATAAGCAATATCAGTAACACTATTATCAATAAAAAGAGAAGTAAATTTATCTCTTAAACCATATTCATCTCCATTAATAAAAGCATACTCGGCATTTTTACAATTACCTCCAAAAGATATTGTTTTTACATTACTTAAATCAGCTTTATATGTATTATTATAGCAAAAAGCTTTTCTCATTAAATTATAAGCAAAATTACAATTAATTATTATAGTTTCTATATTATTACAATATATATAAGCATTATTATAATTTATTACTGAATTACCAAACATTGCTGATGTAATATTAAAACAATTTATATAAGCCTTTTCAAATTCTGTAACATTATCTCCGCAAGCTGCGGGCCCAGTTAAATGATGACCAACCCCACTATATGCCCAATACATATTTATTACATTAGGGCCACTTTTTGGTGTTCCAGACATATTCCAACACATAGAAAATGCTTGGCTCATATTAACACAATTATTAAAGAAAAAATTATCTATATTCATTTTTAATTTTCTACAATTATAAAACATTGATGACATATTAGTAATAAGATCTCCTCGGAAACCTTTATTATTAATATTTAACTATAATGTTGTGTCAAGATTAGCCATTTCATAAAAAGTATAATCACAATTTGAATTAAAATAAATTGGAATATTATTAAAATTTCCACTAGTCTACCAATGAATAATATTACTTTGAGTATTCTTTTCAATAGCACATGATTCTGTAGAAGAAGCAGTTTCTAAATGTATTATATTATTAGTATTATATATATAAGAAGTTTCTAATCCTAAATATTGATCAAATATAAATGAATTAACATTATTAGTTATAGTAATACTTCCTAAAATATTATTACACTAAAAACTATTTAAATAAATAACAGAATTAGTTTCATCTTTATATCTAACCATAAATCTATTAATGTCATTATAATATCCCCCATCAATATTAGTCCAAATATAATTAGTACTATCATTAGTAGAAAGATGAGCATTATTATAAAACCAATTATTCCATTTACTATTGGGTTTTACAAATACTATTATTCCCAATCCATTACGATTATTAAAACATCTATAAGCATTAACATCAGCAGAACTATTATAATTAAAATAAAAAATTCTCCTATTTAAATTCTGTATTGTCGTATCATAAGTATATTTAGTAGATACAACATTATTTCCTATAAAAGCATTAGTAAGATTAAAACAATAACTATAAGTATAATCCATTGACTAAACTAATGGCCCACAGACTGCTGTTCCAGTTAGGTTCCTACAATTCTAATAAGTACCCTACATTGAAATAACATTTTCCCCACAGATTGGAGATCCAGTTATCTTCTAACAATTATTAAACATTTCAGCCATATTAGTTATTAAATTTAAACGTCCTTGTAAGTTCATTAAATTTAAAGATAAAACAGTACACTAATTAAACATTTTACTACTATTAGCATTATAATAAAAATTTTTAGTTGGATAACTAATTTTACCTACTTTATTATCAAAAATATTCGCATATACATTATATTCAGAATTTAATATTACATTAATAGCCAATTATAAATTCACCTTCTTTCAAAATCTAAAGAAGTAATATCTGTTGGAAAAGTATATGAATCTATTATTGGAATAGCATCTAAAATAAAAGTAGTATGTTTAGTTAAATTTGAAGTAGTTTTTGCTACATAAGGAGTATATACAACCCATTTAGAACCATCATAAATATAAGGAGTATATGTAGTAAATTCAAGCATATTTTTTCCTCCTACTTTATTTTACATAAATCCAAATTCTTCCATCTACTTTTATATGTTTTTCACCCCAATATTCATAATCAGGAATTGAACTAATAATTCCAATAATACGTGATGGATATTTTACTTCTTCTTCTTCTGTCATAATACTAACAGTTCCATTTGGACCTGAGCATACTGGCCAACCGATATAATCTTTAGCTATTTCTTTACCTTCATAACAATAAGCCAATACTCTTCCGGCTACAGCTATTGGAGTTTTTGCTTTTTCAGTTTCTCCAATATTAAAGCCAAAAGTATCAGATATGATTTTACAACCTCTTTGTAATCTTTGAGTAGTAATTTTCATTGAATCATTTCCTACTTCATAAACACATTGCCCTGGTTTAATAGTATCATAACATTCGCGCATTTCAGCATAGTCATTCCAAGCTGCGCCATATAAAACAGTACCTTCAGTATAAACAGATGTATTAAAAACAGGAGCTATAGAATCATCAGTTGATGATAAAGTTCCTAAAACATATGCCCTACTAGCGCTAGCTGAGACAACTATTGAATCAGCAGTATTACCTTCTTTAAAAAAGATCTATCCCACTTCCGGAGAAGCTGGTAAGGTAGCACCATAAGTCGTTCCACTAGTGCCCTTTAATTTTTTTGCTAATAAATTACTAGTAATAAATCCATTTGATGGATTTAATGTTGGCCTATTAGCAACAACACTAGGAAAAGCACCATATAAATCTTTATAACTAGATGTATGCGTAGGAACAGCCATGCTTGTATTAGTAGATACTCCTACTAAGGGTAATTCATTAGTTGAAGTACTGGCATATGTTCTTAATAAAGTATTAGTATTAGCGTCATAAAGCATATTATCTATAATCCAATATGTTCCATCATAATGAAATAAATATGTCTAATTTTGATGTAAATAACCTGCTGCAGGAATCTTACTAATAGTATTATTACGTATATATCTAATAGGTTTTTCATTAGTAGTATTAACCTGTAATTGTAAATCATCTATTGCAGCGCTATTTGTAATATTAAATAATACTGCAATAGCGGCCCCAGCCACTAAATCAGTACTGGTAAAATCTGGACAAGTGACTACTTTTTTAGCAATTGCCGCTTCAGTAGCGCAAGTTCCTTTAAAAATAAAATGCTATTCTTTAGCAGTGATATCTCCTGTAGAATTTGTAACAACTGATTTATTAGGAACAATAGTATTATTAATTTTTAATTTACCATCATTACTGATATTACCATGGATATGATTCTATAAGGCAAAACTACTAGCCAAACCTAATAAATGCCATTGCCCGCCTGACCATACAAATTCTTGTGAATTAGTTTTATATAATACAACATCGCCCTCTGTTGGTGTCAAATTAGGACCACCAATTATACTAACTGAAGAAGTAGTACTTCCATCTGATAAAGCCGTCTCTGTTACTCCTTTAAATTTTATAGCTTGTGTTAGCCCTAAATCAGTAGCTTCAATTACTACACGTTCATTTCCAAAATAACTCTTATCGCCAATTTTTAATTCCTTCATTAAAAGTTCACAAGTTTTTTCATTATTATTAACTTTTATTTTTAAAGTATTTTTAGAGTTATTTGTTGTATAATCATAAGATAAACTTTCAAATATTCCATTTGCTTGTTCAAAAGAATCTCCATCCCAATAAATTGGTATTTTTGTTGACCCAATAGCTGTTGAACTTAATCCAGGGATATCTTCTGGAACTAAAGCACGAAAACTTGGCGTGTTAGCTGAACCAGAACTTGGCCCTGCTAATATTGTATTAGCATTTTGATTTGTAAATGAAATTGTTGTATTTAAAGTAGATGTCTACTCTGAACTTGTACTTGACTATAATGGGCTAGAAGCCTATACTTGTACTGAAGTTACAGTACCTCCATTTGCCCAATATACATTAGTACCATCACTTTTTAATATCTATCCGCTATTTCCTAATCCATATGTTGTTTTTCCGCTATCTGAATAAGCAGATATTGTATTTATCTATATTTTATTAGTATAAGCATCACCAATTAATCGAGATGCGCCATTTACTATAAGATCTTTTAGCTGTGCGATAAGTCATTCCTCCTTTTCAGCATATTCCCAAAAATAGCCATATGCACTTAACCGTTTACCTAAACATACATGACTAATATGAGCATAAGCATGTTTTTTATTTAAATATTTTTCTGCTTCTGTCATAGAAGCAAAATATTTAAGTCGTTTGTGAGTGACTTTATCACACATCCAGACGGCTTTTATATTATAACCAATATGTCCCTATTTAGCTTGAGACATATGCATTTTAGTAATTTCATTCTTTTTCTTACCAAGATGAACTTGGCGCATTTTTTCTTTAGTTTCAGGAGCTAATAAATTAGGATAATTTCCGCCTAATGTTAAATTATAACCATTTGGAGATAAAGTATTTAATATCTTTATATAATAACTCTCTAATTGTTTAGCTTGTTCTAATGATAAATTATCTTTTAAAATTATATGATCAAAATTATTCCATCCATATTTCTAAATAGCATGATAAAAATAAGTACAATTTATATAATTTATACCATTAGAGCCCCACCGTTTAGAAGGTGGATTTTCTCCAGTTAGACCTATATACTATTTACCATTTATTTTATTGGTATGGCAATATATACAATAATTCTAACTCATATGTCAATTAAACTCCTTTCTAATATTTATATTAAACTATTTTTAGTATAGCATATTTTTCTATTTATGTCAATATTCATATAAGTTATTACCCTATATACTATTTATATTTTTTAAAATAGAAGCAATTTGATAATCTCCATCTTTAATCTCACTAGCCTAAAATAAACCTGTTTTTGTAATATTAAGATTTGAATTTTCATCAAATTCTCTAGCATGAATATTGCCCAAATTATCAATAGTAGCAGAAATATTATAAAGTTCTTTAATCTATTCTTCTGTTAAAATGGTTGTATAAATACGAAAATCAGATAAAAAAGCTTCTGCTGCATAATTATTATTTGCGTTTCTATTTAATATATATAATTTATCTCCATTATGAGTCCAAAAAGTAGCGCTGCCAGTAGCAGGAATAGAAGTTCCATTTATATAAAAAGAATACAAATTATTATTTTTTGTAATAGTTAAAAAATTCCAATTATCATCTAAAATAGTTGAAGCAGAGTAACCTTTATCAGAAGTACTATTAATATAAAAATAAGTTCCAGCATTATTCATACAACACTATGTTGTTGGCATAGCAAATAAAACCTAACCTCGTTTTGCTATTAATTTAACCCAAAAACTTATAGTTAATTGTTCTGTTAAAAAATCAATAGTATGTTCAATCCTATTAGCGGTATTTATATTATTCATATATATTCCTGTATTATACTTAGGACTAAACATTTCCGATGAAGTATTTCCAACAATAATACCATTATTATTATAGCCAGAAGAATCATAAATTATACTATTATCAGTCATCTCTCCAATGGCTAATGAATATGAAGTAGCATAATTCCCTTTTTCCATTTTCATACCACAAATAGAAATTGAAGATGCCCCAGTAACACCTAAATGAAAAGTACACTTATCTGTTTCCATTTCAGCTGAAGCAGTAAAAGTATAAGTATAATAAGTCCAATTATTTGTTAATGTCCAAGTTTTACTAAACATTTGCTTACTATCTGTTGAATTCCAAGAACGATATAAGCAAGTTCCAGATCCTTTTGCCCAAAAAGAAGTTGTATATACCTAACCACTTACATATGGCTAATCGCCTTGCTAAAAATCTCTATTTCCACTTGTATTATTTAAAATATTCCAAGAATATTTTCCTATTGGACAAGTTATATCTTCAGTAACAGAAAAACTTCCATTTCCACCAGAGCCACCTGTCCATTTGCCATCAATATTTCTCGCTGTAGTACTAGCGGAAAGTCCAGGCTTATAACTATTATAATAAGTTCCTGTTAAAATATTAGGATTGCACATTCCATTATTATCCAATTTATAATGTAATACTAGTCCTTTACTTATTTCCTCTACTTCTTTATCAGAAAGAGCATGATCATAAATGCGTACATCATTTAAATATCCATTAAGCCAATTATCAGTAGCATTATTAGCACTTCCGCTTGCTCCAATTGTACATTTTGTGGCAGTGTTATTCCCTAAATTAGCAGAAGATTTATTAATACTTTGCTATAATATCCCATTAATATATAATTTTTTCTAAGTATTAGTTTGAATTACGGCAATGTGATACCAAATATCTTTAGAAAAAATATAATTAAAAGTAGTTTGATTAGAAGCATTATTACTATTATTACCATTATCAAATCTCAGTTTATTAGACGACAAAATAAAAAAAGATAATCCTGCTCCTACTGCTGCTCGACTACTAAATAAAGTATGAGTTTTATTAATAGCATTTAATTTCATCCAGCAACAAAAACTCATTTCATTAGGGACTATTGTTCCAGGTGTAAAATTAGCAATTAAATAACTATTTGTTCCATCAAAACTATAACATTTTCCAATTTTACCATTATTATTAATAGTAGCATTGCCGCCGCTTGTAAAAAGACTTTCTCCATGTAAACCCTAATTATATAAATTATTATTTAATGGAAGCCATATCTATAAACTCAATTATATCTCTCCTTTCTCCTTTTTGTATTCGCATAATATTTTTATTATGCGAATACAAAATCAAGTGCGTTAGTAGTAGAATTAAATACTAAACTAACTTTATCCATTATATTATATTCACCTGCACGGACTGTTCCAGTACTAGGTTGTACTGATACACCAACTGCCGCATATACTTTATCTGTAGCATCAGTAACAGCTGTAGTACTAGTATTATCTTGAGTATTATGTAATAATATTTTTCGCCATTTCTCTGTGCTTGAAACACTTTGTTGTACTTTTGTATCAGTATTTGTATTAGTCTCACAATATAAGTCAGTATCTGTTCCATTAATTGTAATAGTACCAATTTTAGTACCACTAGTTAAATCTCTAGATATAGAAACGATAGATTTATTATTCCAAATATATTTTTCACCAGTAGTAACTAGCGATACGGCTGTTCCTTCAGACGCTGCTGCTTTGCTTGAATAAGTAGTATTAGCATCATCGCGCCAAGCAGGATTTCCATTAGCATCAGTTTTCCAAACTTTATTCGCCACATCTCCAGGCGCAGCTACGTAACCAGCTACATCTTTACTATTAGCATCCCAAGTATTTGTGTTAGTCCAAGGGACTTTTACTGCTAATTCTCCACTAGCATCGACACCAACAGCATATAATTTATCAGTTGTACCAATTGTTCCTAATGAAGTTTCTGAATTAAGATTTACTTTAATTGTTCCAGAATCAGTAATATCTCCACCAGTTAATCCTATTCCTGTTGAAACTTTCGTTACAGTACCACCATTACTAGTATATCCATCTGGATTTGTTGCGTTATATGGAGTATAACCAAGAGCATCAGTAATATCAGAACTATTTAAAGCAGCAAAAACATTACTTAATTTTCTTCTATGATATGTTGTAGTGGTGGTTCCACCGCCAGCATATTGTACTACAGCATAATCATTTCTATTGGCAGGAGAAGTCCCTTCTCCTAATCCATTAATAGCAGTACTTAAATTTAATCCAATTGTAATTGTTCCAGAAGAAGTAATAGGACTTCCACTAATTGTAATACCATTAGAGCCAGAAGCGGCAACGGAAGTAACCGTACCAGTTTCCCCATATCCGGGAGCTCCGGTAATGGCGCTCCATACCGCTTTTGATGTCGGAATAGTAGTATCATTTGAGCCGCTGGCTGGAGTAGATGTTGTAATAGTTTTACCACTATCACTTAATCCTCTTCCTGTGGCGCCTGAATAAGTAGCAATACCATTAGTTGTTGAGGTAGCAGGACCAATTACATAACCATCTATATTAGTTTGTACTATTGTCCAATGATCATTATTAGCGGTAGTTCCATCGGTGATACAATAAATAGTATCTCCAATTTCACATTCCTGTCCAGCATAAGTCCCTGCTGTCACTACTTTATATGTCCATCCTTGTTTATGAGTATTTGGTAAAGAAGTAACAGTAGCTCCATCATTAGATGCCCCTAACGTTCCTTTAAAAACAAGAGCATCATTAGTTGTAAAAGCATTATCTACATACTATTTGGTAGCAGCATGTAAATTGCTTGTAGGATTTCCGCTTAAAGTAAGTGTTCCTCCTACTGTAAGATTTCCAGTTATTGTACCGCCAAGTGTATCAAGTTTTCCAGACACATCTGTTATTACTGTCCCTAAATCAACAATACCAGATGTACCTTTTGATACTCCATTCATTTTTATACCAGTAATAGTACCAATATTATTAGTATATCCATTTGGATTTGAGCTATCATAAGGAGTATAATCTAATGCTGCAATAACACTAGCACTATCAATAGAAATTTTTCCATTAGTGTCAACATTAATGTTATCACCAATAACAACTCCACCTTTAATTGAAGTTGTCGCAGTTGGTAATGTATAATTATTATAAGTAGGTAATGGACGAGTTTTTACGCTGATTACGCCATTTTCATTTTGAGTAACCGAATAAACGAAGGTAGTCGCCGTTGTAGTTTCAGCAGTAGCACTAGAAACAGTAGTCTATTTTGTTTTATAATTAGATAAACTCTAATGCGTAGTTAATGGAGTAATAGTATTATTACCTAATATAATAGTACCATTTTCAATTTTAGCGTCTGTAATTCCATATCCTGACAATGTAGTTGGCTTATTAGTAATCCCAGACCAAGCAACATTAGTGGCACTGTCTGCATTTCCATGCAATGGACCTTCAAAACTAGTAGAAATTACTTTAGCTGGAAAGATAGCATTCTATAAATAATCCCAAGAATATAAATGATCTTTAGCAGCTAAGTTAGAGCCTAATCCCCACCAAGTATCTCCATAAGCTCGAATTTCGCTGATACTCTATGTGGATGTTTTATTTGTTCCACTTAAAGTAGATGAGCCATTTGGCCCAGCTGTAAATAAAGTAATTCTATAATTCCAATAATTATTTACTTGATTAGTACCTCCACCAAAAACTCCTTGTGGAAAACTAATATAATCATTCCCAGACCAACCAGTCATTCCATAATTATTGTTTTCAAAAATTGTAATCCAATTATTAGAATTTCCTCCAGTAGCACGTTCAACTTTTACTTTAATAGAATCAGAATTACTACTTACATAAAAATACATTTCTTTAATCTAGTTATATCTTTCTTGTCTATTAACATAAGTAGAATTCCAATATTCATATTTAGATGTTTCTGGAGTTCCTTCTGGAACATTATATTTCATTCCTGTAATTGTGATTCTTAACCCACATAAAATATTTTTTTCCCCATTTAATAATGGGATATAAATACCTGGTCTAGTCTAACTAAATAAACCAGTTTTTACATCATCAGATATCTAAGCATCTACCCATGTATTTCCACCATCAGTAGTTTTTTCTATAATAATCTAATCAGCAGGGAGAAAAGCTAATCTATTTGCCCTATTATCATTAATTAAAGTCTAAATCGTTGGGTCATTTGTCCCATTTAACTATTTTGGTCTTACTAATAAATTTGTTTCATTACTTGGGGTTGTAAATATAAGACTATTTTCTCCAGCAGTTAATTTATATTTATTATTATAAGCCAATGTAATGTTAGAAGTTTCAGAACTTGTAGCTAACGATAAAGGATGTTGATGATTATCAGTAGCTGCTCCAATCTTCGCTGGAGTTAAATTTACCTATCCTGTTCTATAAGTAGCTTCAGCATTACCTTTAACACCAGTAACTGCTCCTAAAGTTCCTTCTACAGAATGACTTACTCCATCTCCAGTAGTATAAGATAACTAATTATTTTTTATTTCTAAATTTTTTATATAAGTTTTATGAATTTTCTATGGACTGCTAGCTCCATCATATCCGGCGCTATAAGCGTAATGAGCATTTATTGGTCTTCTATCTAATAATAAACCATAATTTGAGTCATTCTCATTAGTAATAATTCTTGAGTCATTATTTTCAATTTGGCTATTGGTAGGTCTATAATAAGTATCAATATAAAATTCCTAATTATCTGTATTATAATAAGCATAACCATCAATTGGAATTCTATAGTTAGGATCATTAGGATTATTTAATCTATTAATATCATTGCCTTTAAATATTTTAAATAATGCCATGTGGTAAACTCCTTTCAAATAAAAAAATGGAGAAATCGCAAGATGCAATTCCTCCTATATAACAAAAAATGGGATAGACATAGTAAGTCTATCCCATAATAAATTCTATATAATATATTGAAACGTATCTTACTATTTCAATATATTATAAATATTATTTTAAAATAATTAATATATATTGCCCAGTTGGACAGAATATATTAAAATAATAAATTAATTTTTTAATATTATAAAAGAAGAAATAAAGGAGCGATTTTTAATATGGATACAATGAAAATGTTACAAGAAATTTTTCAAGTATGTATAATTCCTCTTTTAGGAATACTTACTACTTATTTAGTTAAATTTATTAGCTCAAAAATTCAAACAATGTAGAAAGAAAATGATAATGAATTATATCGTAAATATATGTAGCTATTAGATGAAACAATTGAAAAATGTGTTATTGCCACAAATCAAACTTATGTAGATAGTTTAAAAGATAAGAATGCTTTCACTAAAGAAGCATAGGAAGAAGCCTTTAAAAAGACCTATGAAGCAGTTATGGCTATATTAAGTGTAGATGCTCAAAAGTATTTAAGTGAAGCAGTTGGTGATTTAAATACTTATATCACAAAGAGCATTGAAGCAAAAGTTAATGTAAATAAAGTTCCTAAAGAGATAGTTCAATAAACTATCTCTTTATTTTTTTTAAAAACTGCGCTTACCAATTTTTTACCAAAATAATAAGCGATTTGGCAGAAAATTGGTAAGCGCAGTTTTTCTTTTTTATAAATTAAAAATTTTTCATTTGAAAAAATATAAAAAATATATTATAATATTTATAGAAAATGAAAATTATATATAAAGGAGTTTATTTTTATGTGGTATGCTTATAAACTTAATGACCAGCAGGAATGGGTTAAAATGAAAACTTTTGATAAACTTGAAGATTATAAGGCTTATGTTGAAACACATCGAGTAGCCAATTCAATGTGTTCAAATAGCGAAATCGATTTGCGTGGAAAGGCTTATAGTGAACGATGGGACAAACCAATAACGAATTAATTCAAATTGCCATTGGTCATGTTCTTGATGGGCCAAGTGCTAATGAACAATTAAGAATATTTTAGAAAGATTTTCCAAAACGTGAAATAATTGGAGTATCTATGATTCCAGCCGAACCGGCTGGATGGTTTATGACTATAACATATAGAATAAGGAGTTGATATATATGAGTGTATACGCATGGGCTGATGCTCATGGGTGTTATTGGGCTTGGGAAAAAATTAAAGAAATTCTCCAGCCAGAAGATAGATTATATTTTTTGGGGGACGCAAATGACCGTGGAGAAGATGGTTGGCAGATTATAAAAGAGTTACTTGATGATAATCGAGTAATCTATTTAATAGGAAATCATGAATGTATGTTCCTTAATAATTGGGGAAATTATAATGGACATCCTCTAGATATTCTTGACGATTTTCATTATGATGAAAAGGCCTGGCATTGGTATTCAAATGGCGGAGAACCGACTGATGCTCATTTCATTCAAGATACAATTTCTGGTGAAGAGAAAATAAATTATATTAAAAAACTAAAAAATCTTCCTTTTATTACAATTTATCATAATAAAAATAATGAAGATATAATTCTTTGCCATGCGGGATGTGATTATCACGATATTGATAATTTAACAGAGGAGGCCGCAGTTTGGGATAGGACTCATTATATGTTTAATAAGTGGGATGGTCCTAATAATACTTATATTATTCATGGGCATACTCCTATTCCTTTACTCATCCAAGAGCAAGAAAAAATTAATAAATGGTATGACCTTGGGCATACTTTTCCAAAAGCTGAAATACTCGAAGGTGCCTATTGGTATGCTGATGGGCATAAATGCTGTATTGATTGCGGCGCTGTTTTTACCGACCAAACTGTTTTACTTAATTTAGATACTTTTGAAGAAATCGTAATTAATAAGGAGTAATATAATGAGTTATCGCAAAATGGAACGACATAGTTTTTATTGTATGAATTGTGGTAATAAAGCATATGAATTAATGCGCCCAAGAAGTCATCAATATGGGAAACATCATCGTAAAGCATTATATTGCCCTTGGTGTAAAATAACTGTTAATACTATTGAATGCCGTAATGATAGTGAAGTTTATGATTTTAAAGAAGCATTTAACGCAGGTGAATATAAAGAAGAATTAAAAGAGTCACTTGCTTTTATAAAAGAAAATTATATGGAGTTGTGATACTATGACATTATATATTCTTTGTGGAGCCCCAGGCAGTGGCAAGAGTTATTTCGCTGAACATTATTTTCTTAAAGATGAAACAATTTATTATGTTTCGAGAGATAAAATTCGTTATTCCATAATTAAAGAAGAAGATGAATATTTTAGCAAAGAGACTGAAGTATTTAATACTTTTATTTGGGAAATTAAAAATCTATTTGATTCAAAAACCATTCCTTGCTCTGGAGTAGTAGCAGATGCTACTCATTTGAATTGGGCTAGTCGTCGCAAACTTCTAAAGGCTCTTGGAATATTAGATGGTAAATATTCTAATATTGATATTATTGTAGTTTATATACGCCCTAATTTAAATACTGTTCTTACTAGAAATAATTCTCGAATTGGACGTGCGAAAGTCCCAGAAGATGCTGTAAAAAGAATGTATAATTCTCAAACCTCTCCATGGGATGACCCCTTTAAATATACGGCAATTATGGAGGTACGCGCATGAGTGAGATTTGGCTTTCTAGCGATTACCATTTTCAGCATAACCGAGAGTTCATTTATAAACCAAGAGGATTTGAAACTGTTGATGAAATGAATGAAACTATTATTGCCAACCATAATGAAGTTGTATGCGAAGATGATGATGTTTATCTTTTAGGAGATTTAATGCTTGGCGGCCCTGATAAAATGGATACAGGACTTGAAATGATTAGAGCATTAAAAGGGCGACTTCATCTAGTTCGAGGAAATCATGATACAGATAAAAGATGGGAGGCATATAGTAAACTCCCTAATGTAGTAGAACAGCAAAACGCTATTTATTTAAATTATCGTAAATATCATTTTTATATGACTCATTATCCATCTATTACAAGTAACCTTGAAAAAGAAAGTCTTTATCAATGTACTATCAATTTATATGGGCATACCCATCAACAGACTTCTAATTTTTATATAGGGATTCCTTATATTTATCATGTAGGCCTTGATTCACATAAAAATTGTTTAGTTAGTTTAGATAAGGCTATTCTTGATATGAAAGATGAAGTACAGAGGTGTATAAATGAACTTTGAAGAATTTTTTAATTTAATGCGGGAATCACGTTGCGGCCTTTGTGTTGAAAAAGATAAAGGTTGTAAAGGATTTGATATTGCCGGTAAATGTGAAGATTTTAAATTAAAGCCTTTTTCAGATAGAATGAATATATACTATAAGGCTTGTTTTTGTTGTGAAAATTACTTTAATTGTAATGAAAAAGATAATGATAGTTTTAAATGTCATAATTATAAAAAATATATACCACAATGTAATAAATGTGTCTTTACAAAAGGTACTTGTGGATATCAAGATACTCATGGAGAGTGTATTGCTTATAAACGCGACCCTCCTGATGGCGGGTTTTATGGTTAAGAAATTTCGTGGCTAGTCCTAAGGCTCCG
>JAEEGL016772317.1_pt1 | contig 17289 bp, 15 predicted proteins | sample 9134231 | NCBI WGS metagenome assembly JAEEGL01 (sample SAMN16246548, study PRJNA631951) | gut metagenome | biome: gut microbiome; feature: rumen; material: fiber-attached | host: Bos | place: Iran: Karaj | collected 2018-10
AATACAAACGGCTTCTCAGCTGTTGGTTTTGCAGCATTGATTTTTGAAGCCACATAGTTGGCAGCCCATTTGGATACCAACTGATAGTTCGGTTCAATAATTACTCTCATCGTCTTAATAAAATTAATGTGTTTATTTAGTTGTTATTTATCGCATTTGCCATTGCCTCTGCCAACGCCTCGCACTGTTCTTCTACAGACGCCAGCATGCCCTGCTTCATCTCCACAGGCTCGCCCACTAGAGTAAAGTGGCTCTTCTCGGCAAACTCACCCAGCAGCCCCACAGCCTTGCCTGCCCAGCTGAAAGAGCCGAACCAGCCCAGGCAACGGCCTTTTATGTCGCGCATCAGGATTTTGCTCAATATGGCCTCCACCTCAGGATAAAGCTGTGTATTATAGGTCGGACTACCGATAATCAGTCCGTTATACTTGAAGATATCTGCCAAAATGTATGAAGGATGACTCTTGCTGACATTGTGCATCACCACATTCTTCACACCCTTAGCTGTAAGCTGATGAGCCAGTTGCTCAGCCATCTGTTCGGTATGTCCGTACATACTGCCATATACAATCACCACACCCTTGTCGGCATCATAGCGACTCAGACGGTCATAAATGCCAATAACCTTACTGATATTATCTGTCCACACAGGACCATGAGTAGAGCAAATCATCTGGATAGGCAATGCGCCCAGCTTTTGCAAAGCTTTCTGCACAGGGGTGCCATACTTGCCCACGATGTTGGCATAGTAGCGCACCATCTCGTCCCAATACTTGTCGAGGTTGATCTGCGTGTCTATCGGACCGCCATCCACTGTTCCGTAGGTACCGAAGGCATCAGCAGAGAAGAGCACCTGCTCCGTAGCATCGTAGGTCACCATCACCTCAGGCCAGTGCACCATAGGTGCCATGTAGAACGCCAGTTTGTGGTGTCCCAGGTCCAAGGTGTCACCCTCTTTCACCACCAGTCGATTGCTCTCAACGCCATAGTATCCGTCAATCATGCCAAAAGTCTTGACATTGCCCACTATGGTTACCTCAGGATAATATTGTTTTATCAAGGCAATCGAACTGGAGTGATCAGGTTCCATGTGATTCACTATCAGGTAGTCGATAGGGCGTTCGCCCAAGATGGACTTGATTTGCTGCAAGAAGATGTCGAAAAAGCCAATCTCTACGGTATCTACCAATGCCACTTTCTCATCCACAATGAGATAAGAGTTGTACGATACACCGTTTGGAATGGGCCACATGCCCTCAAACAGATGGGTTGTGCGATCGTTCACACCTACATAATGAATCTTGCCTTTTAGCAGAGAGAGATCTTTCATATTAAGTTTTTATTAGTTTCAAACCGCAAAAATAGGAAAAATATTCGTTTTACTCATCATTTTTGCCTTGTTTTTTTGTGGTATCAATGCCGTCTTGGCTGAATATAAAAGAAAGCGGCTATACCCACGAAGAGTATAGCCGCCATCAGCTTTATACTTGTTCAATTATTTCTTTATAAATTGGCTTCGCCGATTTATCTGTGCCAAACTAATTTTCTCCTTTCCTTATTATACTTTTAGCAGTTTATAGTGTCCGATTAGCGGCAGTTCTTTGGCTTTCCCCTGAGCTGCATTGATGATGCCAATGACAAACCAGATAAGGAAGGCGAAACCCAGCAGACCGATGATGCTCACCAGCCAGTAGAGATGCCACGAGATGGAAAGAATGACACTACTCAGGATGCTATAGGCCACCGAGTAGAGGATGGCTGCTATACAGAGGATAAGCCCCTGATTGGAATGAAATCGGGCAAACTTTGATTCCTTTGCTGCCAGAATGGGGATGATGACCAGAATGCCGAAGTAGGCAAGAATGGCCATGAACTTGTTTTTCTCGATGTCCTGCGGGTCAAACTCGTTAGTTGTGTCCGCAGTGTTGTTGAGGGCTTTTATCTTCTCCTCAAAACTTTCTTGGTTGTTACTCATATCATAAAAATTATTGGGTTGTTACTTCTTAATAAATTGGCTTCGCCGATTTATTTCTTGATAAACTCTACTCGTCTGTTCTGAGCACGACCAGCTTCAGTGCTATTGTCAGCTACTGGTTCATGAGAGCCCTTGCCTACAGGACGCAGGTTGAATGGGTCAACGCCCTGACCTTCGAGCGCTTTCACCACAGCTTCAGCACGTTCCTGGCTCAATGGGTCGTTAATCTTGTCAGAGCCTTGGTTATCCGTATGACCTTGCACCTCGAAGCGAGCAGTTGGGTTCTTCTTCATATACTCTGCCACCTTCTGAATCTCATCCATTGACTCTGGTTTTAGCGTTGCCTTACCCGTCTCAAAGAGGATGTTGTTGGTAACAAACTTACCCGTCTCGGCAATAGCTTTCTCAACGGCTGTCATGCTCTGTTCATTGCGATCATATAATTCTACAGCACCTTTAGCAATGACGACATTGCGAATGAAGGTCAGATTTTCATATTCGAAAGGTACTTGGAACGACATCCATGTTGGTTGCAAAACTCTTGGCAGATTGACAACACGTTGACCATTTAAATAGACTTTCAACGCACGCTTATTGAACGAAAGTGCCACTTTGTTCCAACCTTTCTTGAATTTATATTCAAAGCCAGTCTCTTTGGTATCCGTACCAGTTCCATTATTATAGTTATAATGATGATACTCTGTATCATATACTCCATGCACCAAACAAAATGCGACGCCATCACCATAATAGCCTGACCAACTTGAACGATCTGTATTGCTAGCCAGACAGAGTTTCATATCATTCAATCCCATATCATCTTTCCCTCCAGTCCAGTAGTAGAACTCATACTCAATGGTGAATTCCTCAGGCAGATAGGCACCCTGTTCTTTAATCAACGGCGTAATGACACCATTGTTAGTTACTTCAACAGCTTTTACGCCACCAAGCGTCTTCACCTCTGCATTACCATCCAGCAAGTCCCATTTTGAAGGAAACTCGCCTACTGTCTCAGCGGTAAAATCATCCTCAAACAGGATAACCTCGCCACGCTTAAAGTCTGAAGAGGTTGCAGCCGTAGGGTCAGCTTCAACAACCTCATCATCTACCCCTGCATTTGCATTGTTTCTTTTGCTCTTGCTATCAGAGTCATCAGCATCACCATTAAGAACAGCATCAGCAGCTTTGTCTTCTTCATTCAAAATCTTATCCTCAACCTTTTGCTTAGCTTTTTCTACCACTTTCTTACCAAGATTCTTCAAGAATCCCTGTGCATCAACATTGGGTGAATAACTCAGCGCCATTGCCAGCACTGCCATGAACATTAATAATCTTTTCATAACAATAATAGTTTAATTATGTGTTTACAAAATTATCTGATATCCACCTAATACACAACCCCCCAATTGGGGGTTTTTTACTGTAAACAGAACCAAATAATTAAAAACAATAGGATAATAATGACAAGATTCATTATCTTAGCGGTATGAAACGGGAATTTATAACTTCAATTATTATACATTGCTGTATGGTAGGACTACTTGTCGTCCTGACACCCCTCACAGCAATGGCACAATACTCTGACCATCGAGGTCGCTATGTTGACTCTATAGAAACGGTCTTGACGAGTACTACTCCCCCTAAAGGAGACGACTTGCTCCGTGCCTATCGTGACTTGGCATGGGGCTATCTGCAAACAGACGGCAAAAAGTCGGAAGAAAATGCCCGCAAGCTATTAGCGTTGACATATCCTTCCAAAGCGTTGAAATTGAGGGTAGATGCTCTACGCATATTGGGATTGCAATATTATGGGAGAAACGACTACGACAACGCACTTAAATACTTTAACCAAGCATTGGCAGTGACCGATTCGATGCGCTCGGAACATCGCTATATGGAGAAAGACATTGACGATAACCTGTCGTCGCTGTATGGTTCCATAGCCAATGTATATAACATGCAAGACCAGGCTCTCGAAGCCATTGAATATTACCAAAAAGCACTACCTATATTCGAAAAGTACAATTGGCGTGAGAGCCAGACCATACTCTATCACAACATTGGCGAACTGTATCTGAGTATGGGCAACCATGAGGAAGCAGAACGTAATTACCTGTTGGCGATAGAGAAAGGTACGGAAAGTGGCGACTCACTTATGATGGTTTTGTCTCAATACGGATTGGCCAAGATTTATATAGGCCAGAAGAATTACGACAAAGCTGCTGAAGCCATCAATAAGAGCTACACCTACTATTCAAACCATAGGCAAGAAGAGCCTGAAGCCTATCTGCAAGCATTGTCAGGCAAGACTAAATTGCACCTGATGGAAGGACATACCGACTTATCACAGGCAGAGGCATTTATCTCAGAGGCATTGGCTATGCTGAAAGAGAACACGGGTGCTGAAACATTATCTGATGTTTATAGCGCCGCAGCAGAACTTGCAATGATTAAGCAGGAATGGGAACAAGCAGCAGATTATGAGCTGAAAGCTATTGATGCTGACCCTCATGAGACATACAATGACATAGATAACTATGCTGAGCTGGCTAAGATATATACCTATTTGGGACAGAATGATCTGGCGACGGAATACATTCATAAGCTACACAACGGCATGGAGCGCTTTGCTACAGAACACTATCAAAACGGACTGTCACAAATGGAGGTGAGGTATCAAACGCTGAAAAAAGAAGCTGAGATAGATCAACTGAAGAAAGAAAAAAAATGGTTGATATGGGGCACCCTACTGACTGGCGTGGTGATGGTGCTGTTTCTCGCATTGCTGTTCTTCTTTAATCGGTGGAACAAATTACGTCGTCAGCACAGGGAAGTGTTGGTGCGCATGGAAGCAGAAACAGAAGAAAGAGAACGTATTGGTCGTGACCTACATGACCGCATGGGGGCCTTGCTCACTGGCATCAAACTGAACTTAGAGGTATTTGCCAAGAACAACCAAGATACCATTGCCAAGGACAATGCCTTGAAGCTAACAGATGAGGCGGTAATGGAGATGCGCAATGTGGCGCATCATCTTATGCCTGATTCGCTGAAGCGCTATGGCTTGCAGACGGCCCTCAGGAACTTCTGCCAATCGGTACCTACAGTGAGCTTCACCTTTGTGGGGAAGGAACATCGCTTGCCTAAGTCCAAAGAGGAAGCAATCTATTATATCGTGCATGAGTTGGTGAACAATGCCGCCAAGAATGCCGACGCCAGCAATATCTATGTGCAGCTTATCATGAATGAGGGCTACACAGCCGTCAACGTGAGTGACAATGGGAAGGGCTTGCCAGAGCAAACACAGTCGTTGAGATTTGGTATGCAAAGCATAGAACAACGTGTGAAAGCTATCGACGGACAATTGGATATCTACTCAAAGCCTGACGAAGGAACTGAAGTGAACATCGAAATAAAAGAATGAGCTATGTATAAGATTATCATTGCAGACGACCATCAGATTGTGACAGAAGGCATTGCCCGAATCATTGAAGAAATGACCATAGACGGACAGCCTTTCGGAGAGGTAATAGCAAGCGTGCATACCTTGGCCGACTGCCTGGTGTCTTGTAGAGATCTGCAACCCGACCTGCTATTGCTCGATGTGGCACTGAGCGATGGTGACGGCATAGATACATTGCCTCAATTACTAGAAGCCGCATCAAACATGATGGTCATCATCCTGACCTCTTATACCGAAGCTACTGTCATCAATCGCGCACTCTCCAACGGTGCGCATGGCTATATGCTCAAGACCACCGACATACAAGAATTTACTGAGGGTATTAAAATGGTCATGAAAGGAGAAACCTACATCTGTCAGGAGGCAAAGCAACAATGTGGCAAACCTGAGAACATTGCCATCAAGCTCACCTTGCGTGAGAAAGAGATTCTGAAACTGATAGTAGAAGGATATACCATGAAAGAAATTTCGTCCAAACTCTGCTTGGGATTTGAGACCATTCACAGCTACACAAAATACTTGCGCGAGAAGCTACATGCCAACAATACCGCTTCTTTGGTACGAAAAGCAATGGAGTACCATCTGGTGTAAGACCCACACTATCTTTCGATAAAACTGGGTTCGCCTCAACAAAACCAAATTAAATTTTTTTATTTGGCTTCGCTGAATTTTGTGACGACTCATTATCAAATGCAAGCTTTTGTAAATTCGCTGCTCTAAAATTTGTATCTGTGTTCGGCTTGCACTATCTTTGCATCAAACAATAAGAAAATATTGAGATTATGAAACATATTGGCATTACTATCATGCTGTGTCTGTGTACGGTGTTGGCATGGGCACAGGGCAGAAACCTTGAATTGAACGATGTACTGCGTGGTGAGTTCACCCCTCGTAATATCTATGGTGTAACCCCTATCCCAGGAGATGGCGAACACTATTCACAGATGAACCAAGAACGCACACAGGTCATCAAGTATTCTTTTAAGACAGGACAGCAGGTAGAGGTACTGTTCGACGTAGCTACAGCTCGCGATTGCCCTTTCAAACGCTTCGACAGCTACGAGTATTCTCCTGATGGTCAGACACTACTCATTGCTACAGAAAGTGAATCTATCTACCGCCGTTCTTTCAAGGCGGTATATTACCTCTATAGTCTTCGTCGTAACACCAACGGCCAGATACGAAATGCAGTAGAACGTCTTTCCGATGGTGGACCACAACAGGCTCCAGTTTTCTCACCCGATGGCTCAATGGTGGCTTTTATGCGCGACAACAATATCTTCTTGGTAAAGTTGCTCTTTGGCAATAGCGAAAGTCAGATAACAGAAGACGGTCAGCACAATGCCATCATCAATGGTGTGCCCGACTGGGTATATGAGGAGGAGTTCTCGATGAGTCGTGCGATGGAGTTCAGTGCCGACAGCAAGATGCTGGCATTCATCCGCTACGACGAGAGCAAGGTGCCTACCTACTCGTTCCCATTGTTTGCAGGTGCATCGCCCAAGTATGACGAATATGCCAAATATCCTGGTGCCTATACCTATAAATATCCCAAGACAGGTGAAGCCAACAGCAAGGTAGAAGTGCGTACCTTCGACATACAGAGTAAGGTGACACGCACCATGCAGGTGCCTTTGGAAGAAGGGGCTTACATCCCTCGCATCTACTTCACCAAGCAACCCGACCAACTGGCGATAATCACCATGAATCGCCACCAAAACCGCTTGGATATGTATATGGGTAATGCGCGTAGTACTGTCTGCAAACTGGTGTTGCGTGACGAGAGCGATACCTATATCAAGGAAGAAGTATTGGACGATATTCATTTCTACGACAACAACTTCACATTCACCAGCGAGAAGAGTGGTTTCAATCATCTGTATTGGTACACCCTGCAAGGCAACTTGGTGAAACAGGTAACAGCTGGCAACTTCGAGGTGAAAGAATTCTTGGGCTACTCACCAGCCGACGAGACGTTCTACTTTACTAGCAACGAGGAGAGTCCTCTTCGCAAAGCTGTGTATAAGGTGGATAAGAAGGGCAAGAAGACCAAGCTCTCACAACAAGTGGGGGTGAACAATGCGTTGTTTAGCAGTAACATGAAATATTACCTGAATCGCTATACCAACCTCACCACCCCTACGGTGATTACCCTGAACGACAATAACGGCAAGGTATTGACTACCTTGATTGACAATGCCGAACTGAAACAAAAGTTGGCACAATACAACATGCCGAAGAAGGAGTTCTTTAGCTTCACCACTTCTCGTGGCACCCAGTTGAATGGTTGGATGATGAAGCCTGCCAACTTTGACGCTTCACAGAAATATCCTGTGTTGCAGTATCAGTATAGCGGTCCTGGTTCACAGCAAGTGCAAGACCAGTTCAGTGTATCGTGGGAAACCTACATGGCTTCACAGGGATACATAGTAGTGTGTGTGGATGGCCGAGGCACTGGTGGTAGAGGTGCCGACTTCGAGAAGCAGACCTATCAGAACCTGGGTGTGAAAGAGGCACAAGATCAAGTGGCAGTGGCTGAGTATATGGGTCAGCAACCCTATGTTGACAAAGGTCGCATCGGCATCTGGGGATGGAGCTATGGTGGCTATATGACACTGATGAGCATGAGCGAGGGAACTCCTGTGTTTAAGGCAGGTGTGGCTGTGGCTCCTGTAACCGACTGGAACTACTACGACACCGTATATGGCGAGCGTTATATGCGTACGCCACTGGAGAACCCCGACGGCTACAAGGCTGCTTCAGCAATGGAGCGTGCCGACAAGCTGAGTGGCAACCTGCTCTTGATTCACGGTATGGCCGACGACAATGTGCATTTCCAGAACTCAGCCGAATATGCCGAGACACTGGTTCAGAAAGGCAAGCAGTTTGATATGCAGGTATATACCAACCGTAACCATAGCATTGCTGGTGGCAATACTCGTCAGCATCTCTATACTAAAATTACTAACTTCTTCAATAGCCAATTGAAGAAATGAGTGAGCATGTAAGAAAGCCTGACTGGCTAAAGGTGAACTTCGGCGCCAACGAGCGATATTCGAATACAAAGAAGATTGTCGACACCCACCGTCTGCACACGATTTGCAGCAGTGGGCGATGCCCTAACATCGGTGAGTGTTGGGGGCGTGGCACTGCTACCTTTATGATTGGGGGCAACATCTGTACGCGTTGCTGCAAGTTCTGCAACACCAATAGCGGTAAGCCCCTACCCTTAGACGAGGCAGAACCTCAGCATGTGGCGGAATCTATCCAACTAATGCAACTTAACCATGCTGTGATTACTTCTGTTGACAGAGACGATCTGCCAGATTATGGAGCTGCTCACTGGGTAGCCACCATCAAAGCCATCAAAGAGCTCAATCCATCTGTAACGATGGAGGTACTAATTCCCGACTTTATGGGAGATAGCGATTTGATTTCCAGTATTATTGACGCACAACCAGACGTCATCTCCCACAACATGGAGACGGTACGCCGATTAACGCCTGTGGTGCGTAGTATAGCCACTTACGACCGTAGTTTGCAAGTGCTGAAACAGGTAGCCGAGAGTCCTACCCCAGCCAAGACGGGCATCATGGTGGGCTTGGGAGAAAGCATCGCTGAGGTGGAGGAAACGATGGACGACCTTCTGGCTGTAGGATGCTCTATCCTTACCATCGGACAATACCTGCAACCTACTCACAAGCACTACCCCGTGCAAGAGTATATTACCCCGCAACAATTTGATTCCTATAAGGAAACGGCACATGCCAAAGGGTTTAAGATGGTAGAGAGCGGACCGTTGGTACGCTCATCCTATTATGCTGAAAGAGCGATGATGAAAAAAGATATTAGATAATGAAGACTGCTCTATACTTGATACCCGTATTGTTGGGTGATACCACCGTTGAGAGAGTACTTCCCTCGTACAACAAAGAAGTGATACTGGGCATCCGCCATTTCATTGTGGAGGATGTGCGTTCGGCACGTCGTTTCCTCAAGAAAGTGGATAAAGACATCAACATCGACGAGTTGCAGTTCTATCCTTTGAACAAGCACACTTCACCTCAAGACATCAGCGGTTATCTCAAGCCATTAGAGGAAGGCAACCCCATGGGAGTCATCTCTGAAGCTGGTTGTCCGGCAGTGGCAGACCCTGGAGCTGATGTAGTTGCAATAGCCCAACGCAAGAACTTGCCTGTGGTGCCTTTAATAGGGCCTTCAAGTATCATCCTGAGTGTGATGGGTAGTGGCTTCAACGGACAGAGTTTTGCCTTCAACGGCTACCTGCCCATTGAACCGGCAGAGCGTGCCAAAAAGCTGAAAGCTTTGGAGCAGCGAGCTGCTACAGAGCGTCAAACACAACTTTTTATCGAAACGCCCTATCGCAACAACAAAATTGTAGAAGACATCCTGAAGAACTGCCGTCCGCAGACGCGCCTTTGCATTGCTGCCAATATTACTTGCGAGAATGAATACATCAAGACCAAGACCTTGAAGGAATGGAAAGGACATGTGCCTGATTTGAGTAAGATACCTTGCATCTTCTTACTATACATTTGACAGACAACATTCTATAAATAAGCAGGAAACATGAAGAAACTTGTCATATTTGACTTAGACGGAACGCTCATCAATACCATCGCCGATCTGGGCGCCAGTACCAACTATGCCCTGCAACGATTGGGCTACCCCACACATGATTTGGAAAGTTATAAGATGAAGGTGGGCAATGGCATCAACAACCTGTTACGTCGTGCCTTGCCTGAAGGTGAGAAGACAGATGAGAATGTGTTGCGTGTAAGGCGTGAGTTCATACCCTATTATAATGTTCACAACACCGACCTCAGTCGCCCCTACCCTGGCATGATTGAATTGTTGGAATCGTTGCAAGGCGAAGGAGTCTTATTGGCAGTAGCCAGCAACAAATACCAGGAAGCTACCTCTAAGATTATTACTGAATTACTACCAACCATAAGATTTTCAGCTACATTAGGACAGCGTGAGGGAATCAATATCAAACCCGATCCACAGATAGTCTATGATATCCTAGCCACTACCAATATAACCAAAGATGATGTATTCTATATAGGCGACTCAGGGGTGGATATGCAGACAGGCCTCAATGCTGGAGTAGAGACTTGTGGCGTTACTTGGGGCTTCCGCTCTCGTGAAGAACTGGAGTCATTCCATCCACATCATATTGTGGATAGTGTAGAAGAATTAAAAAGAAAGATACTATGAAGCATCGGTGCCTACTGACTGTCATTTCACTGTTGGCGTTACTGACGACCTATGCCCAGGAATCGGGCAGCAGGTTCAGCTTCTACGGACAGGTGAGGAATGACTTCTATTACCAGAACCGACAGGCACAGGAGTCGTCAGAAGGCTTTGTAATGCTGTTCCCTTTAGACAGGGTTTACGACGAAACAGGCAAAGACATCAACCGAGCCAGTTCTGCCAATTTGTTTAATTACCATACAAGCTTAGGTGTAAACATTACTGGTCCTACCTTTGGCAAGGTAAGTTCCAGTGGAACTGTCGAAATAGATTTTAGGGGCAGCTTGAATGGGTCAGGAGGTATCTTACGACTGCGTAATGCCGTAATGCGCTTTCGTTGGGGCAACTGGTGGCTTTCAATGGGACAGCTTGGGCACGACTTGGGACACTCGCTATATAATGAGACCGTCAGCCTGAATGTGGGAGCACCTTATCAGCCTACTGGTCGTGTGCCACAAATCAAAATCCAGTACAATGATCCAGCAAAATATCTGTTGGCATTCTCATTGCTTTGGCAAGCACAAGGAGGCTCAATAGGCCCTAATGGAAGAAGCCGTGAGTACCTGCGTAACAGTGGTATCCCCGAGATGTCTTTGAAAGCAGAGATCCACAATACTGAAGGTTCGGTTTTGGGTACTGTTATCCATTTTGCCTCTATACGTCCTCGTTTGGAATCGGATGAAGGTTATAAGGTGGATGAACGTGTTAGTGGCTTCAACTTGCAGCTTTATGGTCGCTATCGCAAGGGCTTGTTCACTTTTGCCGGCAAGACAATGTTGAACAAAAACTTCACTCAGTCAAACACGTTAGGTGGCTATGGCATGACTGCAAAAGATGCCCGAACAGGAGAACAGCAATATGCTCCTTTGCGTTTCTGGCAAAGCTGGATGAATGTGCTGTATGGCCGCAAGTGGCGAGGCGGATTCTTTGGTGGCTACATCAAGAATTTCGGAGCCTCCAACCCAGTGTCAGAACTCATCGGAACAGGAACAAATATTGACCAGATGTTTACGATATCTGCTATGCTCAACTACAACATCCCCAACTGGCGCTTCGGCTTTGAGTATAGCCTCACAAATGCATTCTATGGCACCAACGATGCCTACGGCAAGGTACGAAACACACATGGCATTGTGAATCATCGTCCCTATGCCACCGTCATCTTCATGTTCTAACGGGCCTATAGGTCCCCTCTATCCTCATTGATCAATCTTTCGTCTGTAGTCCTCTGGTTGGGCAGTAAAATGAAACAGAAAGAATAAAAGTTTACGCCCGAACACCAGAACACCAGAACACCATTTCCTTTTTTCATTTTGACTTTTCAAATACAACAAATCAACAGAACTACATTTTTATATTATATTAATATTATATATATAATATTAATATAATATAAAGCATATATACAGGTAGGGGTAGGTAAAATTGAATTTTCGAAATGGTGTTCTGGTGTTCTGGTGTTCGGGCAACATAACAAGAACAACCAAACCCTCCTACCCCTACCTGCCATGAACAGTTTCTTCGGGAAAAAGGATGCTTTACTTCGGGTAAGAGGTGCCTTTACTTCGGGAAGAAAATGCTTTTGCAGTTGATTGAGTCTGCTATAATTGCCGATAATGCAGCATTAAGCAACAAGATTTTTGTTGTATAAATCTAATATACAACGTTTTGCAAAATATCAACCAAAAATAATTGGGGACTAATGGAAGCGTTTTTCGACGGATGAGTTTTTTATTAGTAATTTTGTATTGCGATTGAGAAACCAAACGACCGGGCTATGAGTCCCTGAGCTTATTTTAAGTTATAGATGATTTGCAAATTAAAGCAGACTTTCTTATTTTTGCATCAAATAATATGTTAATACAAAAGGATTATGAAAGCAATTAAATACCTATTGGCAGGGGTGGCACTGCTGACTGCCACCAGTATGGCGGCACAAGATGCTAACTTCCCTCGTTTGCAAAACAATGGGCAAGGTACACAACTGATAATTGACGGCAAGCCTTTCCTAATGTTAGGAGGCGAGTTGCACAACTCCACAGCTGGCAGTGCCCACTACATCGCCCCCATCTGGAAGCAGATGGCTGACAAGAACCTGAATACGGTTATCGCTACCGTATCGTGGGAACTGTTTGAGCCTGTAGAGGGACAATATGAGTATAAGTTGGTGGATAGCATCATCGAGGGGGCTCGCAAAGAAAACCTCAAGCTGGTACTTATCTGGTTTGCTTCTTGGAAAAACACAGAATCCACCTACGCACCCGAATGGGTGAAGAAAGACAGCAAACGTTTCCCTCGTGCCAAAACCAGCGAGGGGGAAACCATGAATATGCTCTCTCCGATGGGAGAGAACACCATGCGTGCCGACGCTAAGGCATATGCTGCTCTGATGCGGCACATCAAGGAGGTGGATAGCCAGCATCATACAGTAGTGATGATGCAGGTGGAGAACGAACTGGGAATGTTCAATATGCGGAAGTTCGGCAGTACCCGAGGCAATGACAGTCAGCGTGACTACAGCGATGCTGCCAACAGGGCATTCAACAGTCAGGTACCTGCAGAGTTGATAGCTTACTTAAAGGCACACAAGAACGAACTGCATCCTGAGTTGCAGAAGGTATGGAAGGAGAATGGCTACAAGGAGAAAGGCACTTGGGAAGAGGTGTTTGGCAAAGGACAACCCAAGCCCGACTTTGAGCGTGGTTCTACAGAGTGGCAGACCACCTTCCCCTACTATACCGAAGAACTTTTCAGCGCTTGGATCTACGCCAAGTACGTGGGTGAAGTCACTCGCCAGGGCAAGGCGGAATATCCTATCCCTATGTATGTCAACGCCTGGATGAAACAGGAAACAGGCGCAGAGCCTGGCAAGTATCCTTCTGGCGCTCCCTTTGCGCATACGTTCGATGTATGGCGTGCTGCAGCTCCTGCAGTAGATTTCTTTGCGCCTGATATCTACATCGTCGATCACTTCGACTGGGTAGCTCAGCAATATAAATTCTCAGGCAATCCACTGTTCATCCCTGAAACAACGGTGGACCCCAGTGCAGCTGCTCGTGCCTTCTATGCCTACGGTAAATACGATGCCTTATGCTACTCACCATTCGGCATCGATGGCAACTGGTACTTCAACAATGCAGCTGCAGATGATAATTCCATCGAACTGGCATACGGTGCCTTGAAGCACATCATGCCAGAAATCTTGAAATACCAATATACGGATAAGATGGACGGCTTGTTCATCAACAAGAACAAAGCCATCGACAAGGTAGATATGGGCAAATATACCATCTCTATCATGCGCTCATCTACCCAAGGAGCTGAAAATCTTTTTGGCATGACAATGGAGGAAGTGAAGCAGTCGGATGTAGCTGCCGGATTGCTGATAATACAGACAGGCGAAGACGAATTCTTGATGGCAGGAGGCATAGGGGGGCTCTCGGTAGTCATCAATAAGAGCACTAAAAGCAAAGCCCAGCATATCTCCTACGCCTCTGTCGATAAGATTACCTACGATGCTAACGGCAATGAACTGCTTCATCGCCTCAACGGAGACGAAACCAGCTTCAGCGTAGCTACTATCCCTGTAGGTCAGGTGGGCATCTTCCGCATCAAGATGTTTGAGTACTAAAGGATTTGACAATTGGAATTCTTTGCAGCTATTATTTACAATAAAGGCAGACCAATAGGTCTGCCTTTATTACTTCATAATGAATCAAATGACTCTACAGTTCCTCCTCTATAAACTTCTTACCTTTGCTGCTCTGGCGATGAGCCACAATATATTCACGATGCTTGTCGGCCCAGGCAGTAAGTGATACGATGAAAGGCACAAGCTCCTTGCCTAATTCCGTGAGCTGATATTCTACATGCAAAGGAACCTCTGGGAAAACTTCACGTTGGATAAGAGCATCATCTTCCAATGCCCGTAGGGTATTGGACAACACTTTCGTTGACACATCAGGAATAGCACGGCTCAACTCTCCAAAACGGATAGAACCTTTCTCACTAACTACCAATATTACCAAGAACGCCCATTTATTCCCAAAACGGGCTACTACGTTACGAACGGGACATACCTCAAAGATGCTGTTTTTCTCTTCTTTCTTAAGCATGACAGTTGTGTGTTAAGTTCATAATTATCAGTCCAAAGATAAGGGAAAAATATTACACAGCCAAATAATCTTATAATAAAAGTTAAAGCCATTTTTTTAACGGGCTGATATCACCAATATAGACTTTTTTGTAACTACCCTACCTTTTTATCACCTCTTGACAGGCTTTTCCTTTTTACATAACTTTGCATCAAGAAACAAATTAAAAGTAAATATAAATAAAGAAAAGTATGAAAAGATTAATGTATGTTTTGGCAATGATGAGCCTTATTGGTATGGCATCATGCTCACAGAAAGCTGCACAACAGCAGGAAGAAGCAGCTCCAGCAGCCGCAAGTAATAACGAGATTCGCATCAACTGTCTGTTTAAGGTAGCACCAGAGGATGTTGACAAAATTGTAAAATTAGGTCAAGAACTAGTAGCTGCATCACGCAAGGATGCCGGTGTCATTGACTATGATATCTATCAAAGTCAGATGGATCCTACACAACTGATGATATTTGAGACCTGGAAAGACCAAGCATCTCTTGATGTTCACTCTAACGCAGCTCACTTTACCCGCATCGTACCCCAGTTGGCTAAAGCTGCTATAGGAGAGATGGCTATTCAGAGTTTCACTGCTGACAGCGAGGGTGATGGCATTCGCATCAACTGCTTATTTAAGGTTGCTCCTGACAATTTGGTAAAGATTTTGGGACTTTCTAAGGAATTGGTGGAAATTTCTCGCATGGATGCTGGTGTAATTGACTATGATATCTATCAGAGCCAGACAGACAAGACACAGCTGATGATATTTGAGACTTGGAAGGATCAGCCTTCATTGGACGTTCATTCAAATGCAGCTCATTTTACCCGCATCGTTCCACAGTTGGCAGAAGCTGCCGTAGGTGAGATGGCCATCCAGACTTTCAAGAAATAAATTGCTTTGAAGAGATGAAGAAACTTTTTACAATTGCATTAGTACTACTGGCACTGACGTCTTGTGATCAAGAGCAGAAAAAGATTATGTTCGACCTGTCTCATAGTCAGTGTACAGATGTTTACAAAGGTCACGAAGCCTATCCATTGGTGGTGCCTGCCTATACAGAAATGGCACAGCAGTTGGGTGCCGAATTAGTGGTAAATGAAGAGGCAGAGATTACTCCTCAACTACTGAAAGGCATTGATGTATTGGTAATGTTATCACCCTTGAGCAACAAATTGCAGAAAGACTTGACGGAGGTAGAGAAGAAAACTTTGGTTGACTTTGTGAAGAAAGGTGGCTCACTCATATTCTTCGTTGATGACAACCATCGTGTTGATTTAAGCCGTTATGGGGCCAACGATGTTACGAGAGCGTTTGGCATTGAGTTCGGCGAGGATGTAGCCCTACCAGGTAATGTGGGAGCCGTTTCTTTCAAGAATGAAATTTTCAAGGATCGTTACGAGATTCCATACAGCGGTGCTTGCGTAATGACAGGCGGAATACCTGCCAGTGTCTGCATGGAAGATGGCTGGCTGCACAGTAGCTATGTAAAGCTCGACAATGGAGGCAAGTTCTTTGCCGGTGGCGACACAATGGTAGGCCTACTCTTAGGTTATGATGATGGTGTTCGCAAAGTAAGGAACGGTATGGAAACCCGCTGGTGGGGCAAAGATAGTCGTGCTTTTATGACCGATTTGTTGGAATGGGCTTTGGAAAAATAACAACCCTATTTATTAACTTTCAAATAATAGAAATTATGAAGAGAATTGATTTCAATTTCGCTCATAGCGCCCAGGGCGTTATGCTGAACGAAGAGAAGCCAGCTGCATGTGGTGCAGCTTGTGGTGCAGGTGACAAACCAGCTGAAGAGAAGCCAGCTGCTTGCGGTAGCGCTTGTGGCGCAGGCGACAAACCAGCTGAAGAGAAACCCGCAGCCTGCGGTAGCGCATGCGGTGCAGGTGAGAAGTAATCAGTCATTATGGAGTATTTTGCTTTCCAATGGCATATTACGGATGAGTGCGACCAACGTTGCAAGCATTGTTACATCTTTTCCGAAGGGCATCCCAAACTGATTGAGATGCCTTGGGAAAGGTTGGTTTCGGTGCTTGCCAACGTGGAGCGCATGTGTCGGAAGATGAGCCGCCTACCATATTTATATATTACAGGTGGCGACCCTATTTTGCATAGTCGCTTTTGGGATTTTCTGGAGTTAGTGCATAGCCGCAACATTCCTTTCACCATTATGGGTAATCCGTTCCACTTAACAGATGAGGTATGTCAACGCCTCAAAAGCTTGGGATGTCGAAAGTATCAGCTAAGCATTGACGGAATGCGAGAGACACATGACTATTTCCGCAAGCCAGGCTCGTTTGACCGCACGTTGGAAGCTATTGCTACCATCCGAAAAGTAGGAATGCATTGTGCCATCATGACTACGGTATCGGGTACGAACATTAACGAGATACCTGATATTATTGATTTGGTAGTGGAACA
>JAEEGL010744166.1_pt1 | contig 17288 bp, 10 predicted proteins | sample 9134231 | NCBI WGS metagenome assembly JAEEGL01 (sample SAMN16246548, study PRJNA631951) | gut metagenome | biome: gut microbiome; feature: rumen; material: fiber-attached | host: Bos | place: Iran: Karaj | collected 2018-10
CTTTGAATTTAAGACCAACATTCTTATTATCAGCTATCATTACTTCAGCTACTGGATCAATATCTAAATCTGTTATTAAATCACTTAATCCTGTAGTTGGATTTAGAATATTAGATACATTAATGGTACCTGCATTCTTAGCTACTATTGTTTCATAACTTTCAGTTTCATATTTTATGTAATAATTACCTCTTGATAATTTTTCAAATTCATAGTAACCATTAGTATCAGTAGTTGCTGTACCAAGTAAATTATCTGATTCATCATATAGTTTAATTACTTTATTAGGTAAAATACTATCTACTGAAGAATCATAAATATCATTCTTATTTCTATCTAAGAATACATAACCTGTTATTTTACGGTTAGATACAACTGCCGTTTTATTATCAGATGAAATAACATTCTCTAAGTTATCACTGAAAGCAGCTATTTTGAAATAATATTTATCACCATTATCATTACCATTTGGAATAAGTTTAAATTGATAATTAATATCAGTTGTTCCTAAAATAGATGGAATGTATGTAGATACTGCTGTTGCATTAGCAGGAATAGTATCACCAACATTTATTTCAATCCAATTAGTATTTGTATCTAAATCATAATTGTTTGGAATATACATTGTATTAGATTCTTGATCAGTTGCAAGTCCCAATTCATTTATTGGGGTAGTCGTATAATACATTTTTTGAGTAGCAGCTAAACTAACTACTTCAAGAGTATAATCACCACTAAAGTGAGAACCATTGCTATCACCATTCTTTGGTAATATCTCAAGTGTTTTAACATTACTTAAAGTTCTTTGAGCTATGTTATATAAATAATCAGTAATAACAGTATCTTGATCCGTATCTAAATATTCACTAGTTATTCTTTGTCGAAGTGAAGAACCAGATAAGTTAACAATATTTATCGTAGAAGATGTAGATACAGATCCAGTTAAAGCAAGTGAACTTGATAGACTTGCCTTAATACTCTTCGTAGCATTATTTGCTGTATATGGATTAATTTCCACTTTATAAGTAATAGTTGGTAATGGGTTTTCCATGTTCCAATCATTTATTTCCCATGTTACAGTTTGTGTTCCATCAGGGTTAGATATAACATTAGTTGGTACACGGTTAGCACTACCAGATACATATGTTAAATCAATAGGTATATCAGCTTGAACTTTAAAATCACCAGTACCACTTGCATCATTAAGCGCTAATGTGAAGTTTGGGGTAACAGTAACATCAACTAATTCTTCTTCAACGTTATATGTGTACTTAGGAAGTCTTGATTGTATTCCTAGTGTAATTCCTGTTACATAATAAGTTTCACCCATACCTGTTGGTGTCGCAGCTGTATCAAGTCCAGTACCATCTGCATTAATTACCGCTCCAACATAATCTCTGTCATATCCATATTCATGACGAATAGTTTTTTCAGAATCTTCATAAGCCACAACCTTATGTCTAATAATACCTGACTTTCCAATTGATTCTACCTTATCAATAGGAGTTAGATAAGTGGTAAGTATAGATTCTACTCCATAACCTCTCCATGTTGGTTCATAAGCAAAAATAGCGGCAATTTTACCATGAGAAATTGCTTCTTGTACTGAATCATACCAATCAAAATCGGTTGATAAAGCACTATTAACTAGCGCATCAGTCAAGACACCTTCACTTGGATTGGTTTTATATACACCATATTTAACAATCGCATCATTTGCACTAGGTGTAGCAAAAATACCATCATTATAGTAAGTAAATGATGGAAGCTTATATGTTGAAAAATCAACTGCTTCAGAATTCCATACAATTAATCTTTCTAAGCCACCTTCATATGGTCCTTCAATTGCTTGGATATCAGACATGAACCCCCTTCTCTTATCTATTGGAAGAGGATCAATATCCGTAAAACTATCACTTGGAAACGATGAACTATTTGAATTTTCATTGTATACTCTTCCATCTCCATAAAATCCTTTGTAACTAAAGGTACCAGTTAAATAATTAGAAAAGTTATATATAACAGATGAATTTGGATCTGCTTCACTAGATGAATCATCATCAAAAATAACACTAGTTGAAGAAATAACAACTCTATAATCATATTTTTCACCAGGTTCTGGTTCATAGAAAGGAACGAATAGTTCATATCCTTGAGTTGCAAGTCTAGTATATCCATCTAATGAATATGAATAAAAATTTGTGTTTGTAGAACTAATTATATTATCGTGTTCAGACATATTTGATGTCATAATTCCAGAATCATACTTATATAATCCACTCACACTTGAAGAATTTTCACTAGCAGCATACCAATTATCATCTGATTTATTCTTGTTTTCATCAGGCCAGAATCCAGGAGTAGGTTCAAAAGGTCTTCCATAACTATATAAAGTCGTACCATAAATTGGATCGTTAGTATCTATAGTTGCATAATTAATAAAATTAGTAGTACCTGCTTTTCTATAATCATATCTTATTTTATATTGAGTTTTAAGGGAATGTAATGGATTTTGTGATCCAATTTGTCCAGATCCAGTGATTGCAGTAACAAATCCTAAATATTGACCTCTAACACCATTTTTTTCACCAGCATTATTAATTAAACCTTTATCCATATCAACATCTGGCATAAAACGACCTGTAATCTTAATTAATGAAGTATCTTGAATAGTTTTACTATCTACTAAACTATTAGTATTATCTGGTTTATTACCTTCCATCCATACTTCAAATTTAGGCATATCAGCTTGCGTTAATTCTCTTTCATAACCCATTGCTTTAATTGTAAATGATAATTGTTGGGTACCACTAGTTGGTGAACTACCACTAGGTATTTCCCAATAAGCAGTTATTTCTGTATTATCTTCATTATAATGATAATCATTCATCCAAGAATCTTTTAAGAATCCCATTGATAAACCATTATCTTTTGGAATAGTAGCTTTTACATATATTCTACCTCCAGTAATTACTTCATCTGGAGTAGTAGTATTTTCGTTTCTAGCAATAGTAAGTTCTAAGGTATAGGTTAAAGTATCATAAGTTCTTAAATACTCATTAGTAGCATTTTCATCATGACCATTCATATCTGATGTTGAATCAAAAGGAGCTTTACCTGTCTTTCTATCTGTTATGGCTACAGAAGTAACTTTTAATTTATCATAGTTTTCAGTCTCAGCTTGTACACTCTTATAACTAAAAACAATAGTCATTAATAATAGTGTATATACTATAATAAATACTTTCTTAAAATTCTTCATAGAATCACCTATCCTATCTTTATATCTTACTCTAATATAAGTTTATCAAACCTACTTTGTATACGCAACAAAATATATAAAAAAAATACATAATTTTTTATGTATTTTTATATAATTTTTTATCCACAATTAATGTTAATAATTATTTATTTAACCATCACACTTTTATTAGTTAATGGTAGTAATATATAACCTCTTTCTTTAAGGTTGTTAATAATCTTTTCAAGGTTATTCATAGTTGAATAATTATAGTCATGCATAAGGATAACAATAATATCATCCTTACATGTTTCTTGATAATAATAGTATGCATCATGTTTACTCATTAAATCATTAGACCCATCCCCAGTATAACAATTCCAATCAACATACTTATACCCTTTATCATGTAACTTATTAACTATTTCACCCTTTAATCTTCCAGCAGTAGAAGATCCACCAGGAAATCTTACAATATTAGTTTTATAACCAGTATAACCATAGATTAAATCTTCTAGTTTCTTAACCTGATACATAAAATTATCAGATGATTTATATAGTCCATTATGAATACTATGATAATATGTATGGTTAGCTAGTGTATGATCTTCATTTACTATTCTAATATAAGTATTCTTATAATCTTGTTTACCTAAGGTAAAGAAAGTAGCTCTTACATTATTTTTCTTTAAAATATCTAAATATTTACTTGTTTGATCATAAGGTCCATCATCAAATGTTAGATAAGCTATCTTAGCATCTGTTTTTTTATCAAGTATCATATTCTCTAGTTTATTAATATTATCAGTATATTCTTCATATAGTTTATTAGTTTCTTCACTAATATTTTTATATAATTCTATTTCTTCATTAATAGTTTCTATTTCCATAGTATATTTGGTAGTATCATCATAAATAATTTCTTTTTTATAATTACTTAGTATAAGAATAAGAGCATAGATAATAGCAAGTTCAAAAGAGGCAATTAATCGAAGTATGAAGTAATTTCTTCGTTCCATGATTTCACCTTTTCATATCTTTCTATTTTATCTTTATTCTCTTCTTTTATTAACTCTAATTCTTTCTCTTTTTCTTTCTCTTTTTCTTTCTTTTCTTCTTGTAATCTTAATTCCATAGTATTATCTATTATTGGTTTATCATCTCTATATTTTTTAAATAAAACCACTGATAATACCATAATAGGAATAATTAAGATTACTATTAATACTACCAAAAACTTTTTCATATACACCTATTCTGATTTATTATTTATTATTTTATCTAACATAATACTTAATGTTTTATTTGCCTCATTAGTAAGATGTATTCTATCAGCCATTAAGTATTCTGGATGATTAGTTAGTTCACTGTTAAAGTCAATTACTTTAACATTATTATTAAACTCTAATTTATTATCAAAAGATACTATATATACTTCATAATCTGTTAGTATACTTAGTAATTCTAAATAATTATCTTTACTGATATTAGCTTGTTTATCAAAAGCAAATACAATACGATGATTAATATTATTATTCTCAATACCATCTTTTATTTCACTTAATAACTTTTCATAATTATAATCTTTATCAAGTTTAAAATCTGTTTTTAAGAAGTTCTCTTTAATATCATCAAAGGCATTAATAATTAAATCATTGCCATAGAATGTTATTTTTTCTTTCATTTCTTTTTCATGTTCATTAATAATACCATTCTTTTTATCATTAAATTCATCTATGTATACTTTATAGATGGCATCATAAATTGTTTTTGAATAAACACTTTGTCCTGTCCCTGTTAAATGTATTCCATCTGATGCAAAGTAATCTCTATGACCTTTGGAAATATTTTCCCAGTCTACTAAGTATACATTACTATTATTATCTGCTAAAGCTCTTATATGACTATTAATATGTACTTGTCGATCATTAGTAACTGTTAACCAGAATACTTTTTTATCTTTTAAAATACTTAGTATTTCATTTCTAGTTCCATTTCCACAAGAACCATTAGTACCAAGACCTATTACTACTACTTCCCCTATTTTGTTTTGTCGTTTTAAACTCCTTAGTATACTAGGTACTTCACAATCTGCTCTTGATACTTTAGCATCTACATAACCTTTAGGGAATACTCTATATAAACTATTAGCAGCTCCTAACATAACAGAGTCTCCAATAGAGATAACAGGCATCTTATCAATAGCATCTTTTATTTTTTCTTCACCAGACTCTAAATCTGCCATTATACTATTCCAATTATCTTGTTCTTCTTTAAGTGATTCCTCATACTCTTTTTGTTTCTGTTCCATTAATTCTTCATTCTTATTTAGTTGTTCTTCTAATTGCTTCATTTCTTCAGTATGGTCCTTAGATATAATAAAATTATAAATACCTAGTATACTACTTAAAGTTAGTATACTAAGAGTAATAATTTTAAATACTTTATATTTAACTTTTCCTTCGCTATTCTTTTTATAAGATAAAGCAAAATGAAGGATATATGATAAAATCATAGTTATTAAAATTACTAATATAACACGTAATACATTATTCATTTCTAAGTCTTGAAAGAAAAAGATAACAGGATACTGTATTAAATATATTTCATAACTAACACTAGCAATTGACTTAATAACCTTATCAAACTTATTACTATAATCTTTAGAGTATAGAGTTCCATAATCTATTAGTCTACAACCTATTAAAGATACTAATATCATTGTAATATTAAAGTATTTAGAAGTAGATGGTATCAGTATACATAGTATAACGGTAACTACTAAGTACATATAGAATATCAATCTACTAATATTCTTTTTCTTAATATAGCAAGCTTTTATCTCTTTATAATATACATGGAATAATCCAAGAGTAAGTCCAAAGAAGATGGAGAATAGCCTAATAAAAGTATCATAATAAGTAACCATGATATTATTATTAATACTTGAATAAAAGAAGTAACCTGCACCAGCTATAGATAATAGTGTCATTAATACAACAGGTAACCATTTTTTAATCTTATCTCCTAGTAATTTAAGTATATAGAAGATAATAGGAAACACCAGTTCAAACTGTAATAGTATTCCAATATACCAAAAATGCATAAATGGTGAACTAACATGTCTTGCAAAATAATCCATGTTAGCGCTTAATTGCCAAAAGTTGTTATAACCTAGTAATACAGATGTTGTCTCGGGCTTTAAAGTTAACCAATTAATAGATGGTATTAAATATATAATTCCTAGTGAAATAAATACTACTATTAGTAACGGAATATAAATGTGAATAAATCTTTCTTTATAATAACTTAGTATAGAAAACTTTTCTTTACGAAACGCAGATATTATTGATAAATATCCAGATAGCACAAAAAAGATGCATACTGCTAAATATCCACCTTTTAGAATATTAAGATGATATAGTAAAACTAATATACATGATAATACTCTTATAATATCTAAATCTTTATAATAAATCTTTTTATTCTTCATAGCCTATCATCAAAATAATTATACATTATTTTTTTATTAAGATAAAGAAAAAAAGAGATAAAAAAATCTCTTTTTATTCGCAAACAAATCTTGCGTCTTCTTTCATTACTTGAGCAGCTGTTTTAGAAGATACTACTTGTGGTACTCCAAACTTATTATTGCCTTCATATACTACTTTTTCTTCAAAGTATACTTTGTCATTATCACCATATTGGCAAATTGAAGAACCATCTTGTGTAGAATATTTCCAGTCAGTGAAGTAAATAGTATTATCTTTTACTTCTTCAACTGAACCTACGGTACCACTCATTGGTCTAACTAATTCATTATTAGTAGCAGATGTACCATCATCATCAACTACACCGCCTAGTGAACCAACAATAGTACCAGTTGCATCTACAAAATACCAATTACAATTTGAACGGCATTCACCAGCTAATAATAAATCACCTACATTGAAAACATTTTCTTTTTCAAAATTATAATAGTCTTTACCAACTACTTTACCATTAACAAGTAATTGATTTGTATGGCTAGCATTTTCCTTAATTTCATATTTAACTGCTTCCATCTTAGGTTCATCTTGTTTTTCTTGTTGTTCAGGTTCAGTTGGTTTAGCTTCATCTTTGTCTTTAATAACTAGGAAGTATATTAATGCTCCACAAAGTAAAACAATAACTGCAACTAAACCAGCTATTAGTGCTGAATTATTATTTCTTTCTTCCATTATATTCTCCTCTCTAATATACTTATATCACTAAATTATATTTTTTTTCAATAAAAAAGAACTATAAAAAATAGTTCTTTACATATTCTTTCCTCTTGCTGCAATTCTCTTTCTTTCATCAGCATTTAGAATCTTTTTTCTTAATCTAAAACTATGTGGTGTTACTTCTACTAGTTCATCATTATTTATATATTCTAAACATACTTCAAGACTCATATAACGAGGTCTTTTTAAAACCACGGTATGATCACTTCCAGCAGCACGTGTATTAGTTAATTGTTTACCTTTTACAACGTTAACCGCTAAGTCATTCTCATGATTATGTTCACCAACAATCATACCTTCATATACATCTGCTCCTGGCTCTATAAACATTGTTCCACGTTCTTCAAGTTGGCCTAAGGCGTATGCAGTTGATTTACCATTCTCCATTGATACTAGTACACCAACTTTTCTTTCACCTACTGTTTCTCCAGCCATTTTACGATATTCAAGGAATGCATGATTCATAATACCATAACCTTTGGTTAAGGTCATGAATTCTGTCATGAAACCAATTAGTCCACGTGATGGTATAACATAACTTAATCTTGTTTGATCTATATGGTTAGTCATACTAACCATTTCTGCTTCACGACTTCCTAAGGCTTCAATTACCCCACCAACAGAATCTTGAGGTACATCCATTTGTAGTTCTTCATATGGTTCACATTTAACACCATCTATTTCTTTTATGATAACAGTTGGTTTTGATACTTGTAGTTCAAATCCTTCTCTTCGCATATTCTCTATTAAAATAGATAAATGTAATTCACCACGACCAGATACAACAAAACTTTCTTGATCAAATGGTTCTACTTTAAGAGATACATCTCTTTCTGTTTCTTTATATAATCTTTCTTCTATCTTTCTTACAGTTAATAACTTACCTTCACGACCTGCGAATGGTGAAGTATTAACACCAAAGGTCATTTGTAGTGTTGGCTCATCAATTCTAAGATGTGGTAATGCTTCTTCTTTACCTACTTCACAAACTGTTTCTCCAACGTTAATGTCAGATAAACCTGCGATAGCTACAATATCACCTTGATGAGCTTCTTCTAGTTCAATATGCTTTAGTCCAAGGTAACCAAACATCTTTTGTAATCTAAATTGTTTAATAGAACCATCCAAACGTACACAAGATACCATTTGTCCTACTTTAACACTACCTCTTTTAATAACACCAATACCAATTCTTCCTACATAGTCATTATAATCTAGAAGTGCTGGTTGAAATTGGAATGCTCCTTCACTAACTTTAGGTGCAGGGATATTCTCAATTATTGAATCTAAGATATAGTCCATTGTAGGTTCTTGCGTACTGATATCAGGTGATAAACTACTTGTTCCATTAATTGCACTTGAATAAATTACTGGGAAATCAAGTTGTTCTATATCTGCTCCTAACTCAATAAATAAATCCATTACTTCATCTACTACTTGAGTTGGCCTTGCTGATGGTTTATCAATCTTATTAACTACAACTATTGGTGTTACACCTGCTGCTAAGGCTTTCTTTAATACGAATCTTGTTTGAGGCATAGTACCTTCGTAAGCATCTACTACTAATAGTACTCCATCAACCATATTCATAATACGTTCTACTTCACCACCAAAGTCTGCATGACCTGGAGTATCAAGTATATTAATACGATAACCTTTATAATTAATAGCTGTTGGTTTAGCTAAGATAGTAATTCCTCTTTCATGTTCAATAGCATTAGAATCCATACTACCTACTTCTTCATTATCACGGAATGTACCACTCATTTGTAACATTTTATCAACTAATGTTGTTTTACCATGATCGACATGCGCAATAATAGCTATATTTCTTATGTTTTCCATAATTACACTTCCCTTTTTTAGTACCAATGTATTTTAGCACAAATATTTTTTTAAAGTCAATAATTAACTAGATATATAAAAAAATAGTCATTAGACTATTTTCTTATTACATTTTCATTACAAGCTGAACAAAAACGTTCTAGTTTAAATTCTTCCATATTTTCATTTACTATGTTATCAAATAAACTTTCTTTAAATGGTAATAATTCATTAACAATATTTCTTACGATATTAAATACTTCCATACCTCTTTGTTGTTCAATTGCTAAGTCTTCTACTGTTTTATCATATTCAACTTTATAATCAGTATTATCTTTTTCAAATTTCCAAATATTGAATTTTCTAAAGCCGCGAAGAAATGGTATTCTTCTCATTATTTTGTCTGAAAGTTTTTTTCTTCTTTCTTCATCTTCTTTAGCTTCATCATGAATTCTACTTAAATTATGATCTTCAAATCTTCTTTCCCAGATATTTAGTTTATCTGGTTCATTAACTGAAGTAAATCCAAAGAAGTCATAACCAACTATTTCATTATCATTTTGTTTATAAGTTAATTCATAATCATATGACTTATAGAAATTAGAATCAGAATAATCTTTATTACGTAAGTATGTACTCTCACGAACATCATATCCATTTATCTTATAACGATAATCAACCCAAACTGCATCTTTACGAGCGTTAATAATACCTGTTTCAAAAGAACCTTTAGAAAAACCAAAATCAATTTCGCCATACTTTTTACTTAGTATTGTTATTGTACCAGTATATGGAAAACCATCATAGTATTTATCTAAATCTAACCATACTTCACTACCATCTTTAAGTTTAAAGAAATAATTTAGATTATCATTTGCTCTAGTACTATTATAATTCAAAGTATCACTATTAATAATCATAGTATACTTTCTATCATTATCTTCTACAAATGATTTAATAGATCCTACTTCTTTTCCTTTATCATCAAAGATAGTCCATAAACTATATTCTTTTTCTCCGTACGTATAACCTAATAAATCTAAAAATCTTTTTTCATGAGTTAAATCAAATTCTCCCATAACCCCACCTCGAGTGCATATTATAACATAAAACCTATTATTTTGCAATAAAAAAAGAAAGCTAAGCTTTCTTTTATTTTGTATTACAATTTACATCGAATGATGCAAACATATCATCATTTACATCTGTATAAACAACTTTAAATAAATCTTTGAAATCATGTATTTCTCTTTCTAATTCATCCTTAGAATCTTCTTTTGGTTCTACATCATCTCTTACAATCCATTGACCTGCTTTTAGTTGTTGTTTATCAAGCCACTTATCACGTTGTTGTGGTTTAAAGTCTACTGACATGTCATCTCTTAACATTTGCATAACATCACCGTAAACAATATTATCTATTACAAACATAGGTCCAACTGATAAAATCTTTTTACCAGCTAGTTTTTTTAATTCACGGAAGTATTCATTATCATAACGACCTGCTTGGTAAGCATTAAAGTAACCTACATGTAAGTTATGAACTACTTCTCTATCTTTTTTATTCATACATAAGAAACTTGGATCAATTAAATGATTAATATCTATTGTTCCTTCTTCATAATCTCTTCTAATAACAGATTGGTTATAATCAAGAATATTATTAATTATTTGATAACCATGTGCAAAGTTTAACATACCTTCATCTGTAAATAATACTGTTTTGAAGATTTTTCCGTTATTAATTAAGTCACTTTCTTCTTCAGGAGTAAGGTATTCTCTATTAGCTAGATATACTGCACAATTAAGTTGTGTCTCTAAATGATCATAACTTAGTTTACCAGATAAATATTCAATTCCTTTTTGAACACATTCAGTAAATGTATAATCTTCACTAGTTGCTTCTGATTTAGCTTTTGCAGCTTCTTTATTATCTTTAGCATCATCTTCAATATCATCTGAATAGTTTTCTAACTTATTACCATCTTCACTATTCTCAGTAATATTAAATAATTTATACATATTATTGTTTACTAAGGCATAACAGAATGTTTCAAGTTGGCCTATATTAAAGATTCTATTTTCTAGATCATTTAAACATTCAAAGTCAAATGATGGCGTATCATCTCTTAATTCAAAGATACCATTTTCTAGTTTCTCTCTAACATAGTATTTAGATAATTCGTCAATTGTATAATGGATTAATAAATCATCATATAACATTTTAATAGTTTGTCTACCTACTGTCATTTGTTCAATCCACATAGCTCCTGATTCACTATTAAAGGCATTATTTCTTTTTTCTTCAGAATTTAATGTTGTTAATTCTTTAAATGCTTCTACATACTCAGCAGTATCAAATAATCCATTTTTGTATGCTTCATAATAATTATTAAACATACTTTCTATTATTTCTCTATCATGTGGATCAAAACATAAGAAACCTGGATTAATTAAATGTTTAATATCCATTGTTTTATTCTCATAGTCTTCTTTAATAACTCTTGCATTATATTCATTAATACGATCTATTAAACCAAATGATCTTTTAAAGTTTTCTTTTACATATTCTTCACCAAAGACAATACGTTCTTTAATTAACTTATCTTTAGTATCAGAAGACATATATGGGCTACATGCCACATAGTATACAAGTTCTAAATCAGTTAGTAATGTATCATAGCCTTCAAACTCAGGACCATTAAATCCTTTTAAATAGTTATAACCTTTTTCAAGATTTTCAGAATACTTATTAATATCTAAATCATTACCTTCTACTTTCATTTCTTGTCTTACTAGAGTAAAACCAGTATTACTTGTATTTGATTCAGCATTTGCTAAGGCTGGACCAGTTGTTAACATTGCAGCAGCTAATATTGATATTAATTTTTTAACGTTAATTTTAGTTTTTTTCATTATTAATTCCCCCTAAAATTCCCTTTATTTCTCACTTGGTAAACTAGAGTCATCAATTGCTCTTTTGTTACCAGTCATTTTATATCCATCACTTAATAGTGATTGATCATTCTTAGTACTCCACTTAATATCAGTTGAACCACCAGTACATGTTCTAGTAGCATAACGATAGTAAGTTATCTTAACATCTTTCATTACTTTCTTAGTACATTTAGTACCAGACATTGTATAACCTGTAGGGCAACTATATGTTATTGGTGGATGACTAGCTTCTTTTTCATCTCTAATAACAGTTGTCTTAGTACATTTCTTATCTTCTTGTTTATAGCCCTTAGGACAAACATATCCACCAGGTACCTTAGTAGGTTCCTTAGTATCTATTGTTTCTATTTCTTTTAAGCATTCTGTTCCATTTAGAATATATCCAGAATATTTATCACAGTTATATTTTCTAACTTCAGAAGCTGGCTTAGTATCAATTATAGATGTTGTTTTAACACACTTAGTTCCACTTAAAGTATAACCAGAATAATTGTTACAGTTATAAGTTTTACCTGCATCTTTTGTATCTGTTGTAGTAGTTGTCTTCTTACATTTACTTCCTTCTAGTGTATAACCAGAATAACTATTACAGTTATAAACAACTTTAGCATCTTTTGTATCAGTAGTTGTTGTTGTCTTATAACACATATTACCATCTTTAGTATAATCTTTAGGACAATCATAATCACTTATATATTGTTCTTGTTGATAACATGTTTTCTTAACTGTTTGACAACTTGTTTCAGGATAATTACCACAAGTACCATTCTTACAAGAGAATACAGTCTTAGTAGTACATTCTTGTTTATTACAAGTGAAACTCTTTTGTCTTGTACTATATACTGGTGTACCTTCTATCTCGTCAGTATTAGTTGTTCTCTTAACACACTTAGTACCTTCAAGACTATAACCAGTATAACCATTACAATTATAAGTTTTACCTGCATCCTTAGTATCTGTAGTAGATGTTGTCTTTTTACATTTACTACCATCTAATTTATAACCAGGATAATTATTACAATTATAAACTACTGTTGCATCTTTAGTATCAGTGTTAGTATTAGTAATAATACATTTATCACCACTTACTGTGTAACCTGGATATCTATGACAGTTATAAGTTATTACTTCAGTAGCATCTTTTTTATCAATACTCTTAGTTCTCTTAACACACTTAGTACCTTCTAATGTATAACCAGGATATTTATCACAGTTATATGAATATTTACTTGGTGTTGCATCAACAATATCAACTTTAGTAGTTTCTTTAACACACTTAGTTCCCTCTAATTTATAACCAGGATATTTATCACAGTTATAAGTTACAGGATTCATAGTAGCTTTCTTTTCATCAGTTACTTCTTTTTGAACTACTTCTGTCTTAATTTCTTCTTTCTTGTTACTATTTGTTTTTTCTCTTGTTGTTTTCCATTCTCCCCAATCACTCCATGGAGACATTGTACAAGCAGTTGTTTTCTTGTATTCATATTCAAACTCTGTTACCTCTGGTTCAACTTGTTTTTCACAAACTGTTCCTTTACAGTAATCATAGCAACCAATATGAATAACTACATAGTCTTCCATATCATTACAAGATAAGAATACTTTCATTACATACTCATCTTTTTGTTTTGTAACTTCTACATAAGACTTGTCAGCATTACATTTTGCTCCTGTACTATCACTTACACCAAGAACCATTTTTTCATCTTGCATTTCTTTTAATGTAAGCTTTCTCTTTTCTCCAACCTTAGTTGGCATTCTTTCAACAGTGAAATAACTTACAGCAGCATCTTTTATTGTACGAAGATTTTCTTTAAAACGATCTTCTTTAGATAAATTACTACAAGTTACTGCAGTATTACCATTACTACTACAAGTATTGCTTTCACACTTATTGTTATTCTTTTTACCTAATAACAATACAACTAAAATAATTACTAGGATTGCAATACCAATTGTAATTAATAAAGCTGTTGAGACAAACGCATTTTTCTTCTTTTTGCGTTTAATGATGTTAAACTCATCTAACATTCCTTTACCCCCAATCAAGTCCATATACTGTTATTTTTGTCTAAAAATGTAAAAGTGTTTAATAGACAAATGGTATACGGCCAAATACAATTTTTATATTATAAGCGTTTATAGTTAAAAAAGCAACTATTTTTTCCATAAAAAAAGATTGTCATATTATGACAACCTTTATCTTTTTATTCTATTATTTTTTCATCTCTTAAAACGTTAATCCCTAGTTTATAATAATTATATTTATCATCAAACTTTTTATGTTCATAAATATATGTAATATTATCTCTTTCTCTTATACGATATTTATTATTAAAACGGTCTACTAAGTATAGTTTTTCATTATTATATAGTTTATTAAGATTAGTTTTTAAAGTCATTACTTCTCGATAACCTGATACTATTACTTCTAGGTTAGGTTTCTTTTTATAACGATCCACATAATTATTATAAATACTTTCTATTTGCTTAGGAGTTAGCTCTAGTGATAAAGTTATTCTTTTGGCTCCTAAACTATGTAATAAGGCTACTGTATAAGAGTTAACAACATTAAAGGAATAATCACAGTATACATTCTTTAGTCTATTAAAAGCTCCTATTTCACCAACTAAGTATTCTTTGGTATCAGTGTATTTTGTATAGTCATAATTAACCTTTGGAATCTTATATATTGTATCATTCTCATTCTCACTATAAATAATATCGTACTTATCATTATTTTCTTTTTCAACTAAGACACTTCTTAATTCTTCATGTTCATAGTCATCTAAGTTTATACTATATTTCTCTTTTATAAATTCTTTTTTATCTTGTCTTACTTTATCTAACTCATTAAATAATTTATGTCTTAGTTCATTAAACTTTTTAAAAGGTACAAAAACATTATCATCAATTATTACTCTTAGTCCATCAAATTTATAGACCGTATCTGATAACTTATTCATTTTAGATAGAATATCAGATTCTGTTGTTGGATGACTCTTTGATTCTTCTACAATATCACCAACTACTTTAATAGAATGATTATAGTCAGTTACTACTATTTCCATTGGTTTACCTTTATATAAAGAGATTAAACCTGTTATGCCTACTTTTCTTGGGTTTGTTTTAATTGTTTCATCAATTTTACTAATTAGTCTACTATCTTTGGTTAATAGAACCTTAGAATTCTTTGGTATCAGTTTATTAACTTTAAAAGATATAGTATCTCCATTATTTGCTTCCTTAACTAGTTTTTTATCTATATAAAATTCATTTAATACGATTCCATAGTCATCATTATCTAGTACAATTCTAATTCCATCATTAATAGATACATTTTCTGTTAATCTAATAGTTACAAAGCCATTCTTGTAATCTATTACTTTTCCAATATAAATACCTTGATGGTTAGGTCTATTAGTATTTAAGATATGATCAATCTCTTCATTAAATAAGTATCCCTTAGTAAAACCTCTACTAAATAGTTTTTGAAGATTATTAATCTCTTCTTCATTAATAGTTACCTTTCCTGTTTCATAATAACTATCTATGGCCATACGATATAGTTTAGTTACAGTATAGACATACTCAGGACTTTTCATTCTTCCTTCTATTTTAAGACTAGTTACCCCTGCTTCTATTAGTTCATCTAAGTACTCCAAAGTATTTAAGTCTTTCATACTTAATGGATAATCTCCATTATTTAAAGTCTTATTATGATTATCTACTATTCTATAAGGTAGTCTACAACTTCCTACACAGCTACCACGATTACCACTTCGATTACCTATTAGGCTTGAGAATAAACATTGTCCTGAATAACTTACACATAAGGCACCATGTGCAAATATTTCTAAGTCAACATCTACTTTTTCTTTTATTTCTTTAACTAAACTAATAGGGGTTTCTCTTGCTAATACTACTCTTTTACATCCTAGTTTATTAGCTACTATAACACCATCTAAGTTATGTATATGCATCTGTGTTGAAGCATGGCACTCTAAGTTAGGAAATGTTTTATGAACTAAATCTAACATTCCAAGATCTTGTATTAGAATAGCATCTACATTATTTTTATGTAAGAATTCTACATACTTTAAGAAAGTCTCTACTTCTCTTTCATAGATTAAGATATTCGTAGTAACATAAACCTTAACACCATATAGATGACAATATTTAATAGCCTTTACTATTTCTTCATCATTAAAATTACCTGCAAAAGCACGTGCTCCAAATAAAGTTCCACCTAGATATACGGCATCACATCCAGCTTGAACTGCAGCAACTAAGCTATCCATATTACCTGCTGGACTAAGTAATTCTATTCTTTTCATATTATCACCATAAAAATTATATCATATTTGACGAAATATTTATTCTTTTATATAATTATTTAGCAAAGGAATGATTATGAATAATAAAAATTGGGTTATTAAAGCTTTTATCTTAACATTTTTCTTAGCTTTAATAATAAGTGGTATATCAAATGTTATTGTTGAAGAGTGTGGCTTTATTGTACTATTAATAATTACAGTTTTAATAGTTATACTAGGTATTATCTTTGATATTATTGGAACTGCTGTACTAACTGCTGATGAAGCAACTTTTCATGCTAAAGCAAGTAATAAAATAAAAGGTTCAAGAGAAAGTATAAAACTAATTAAAAACGCTAGTAACATTGCTAACTTCTGTAATGATATTGTTGGAGATATATGTGGTATTGTATCTGGAAGTATGGGAGCCATGATTGCTATCTATGCATCAGCTAATTTAAATATTAATAATACATTAACAGCTTTATTAATATCCTCTATAATATCAAGTATTATGGTTGGTGGAAAAGCCATTGGTAAAAATATTGCCGTTAAGAAAAGTGATGAAATAATCTTCATGGTTGGTAGTATTATTAGTAAATTTACAAAAGAAAATAAGGATTAAACAATCCTTATTTTTTTATTCATTGAAATAATCATAGATACATTTTTTTACTTGAC
>JAEEGL012191010.1_pt1 | contig 17288 bp, 14 predicted proteins | sample 9134231 | NCBI WGS metagenome assembly JAEEGL01 (sample SAMN16246548, study PRJNA631951) | gut metagenome | biome: gut microbiome; feature: rumen; material: fiber-attached | host: Bos | place: Iran: Karaj | collected 2018-10
AAGCAATTATTTTGGAGGTTGTTCAGGCAATGGACGAGAACGAGAAGGAAATTCTGGCGGATCAGGAACAGACTGATACAAATTTTGCGGAGTATGTTGAGAGTATTCCCCAGCTTAGAAGAAATGCTGTAGTGAAGGGAGTAATAACCTCGGCTGACGCTGATTATGTATACGTCGATATCCATGATAAGTCCGATGGAAAGATTGCCCTTCGCGAGTTCGCAGGCGACGCTGACTTCAATCTTGAAGAGGCAGTTGCAAATAAGCAGGAAGTTACTGTCGTAATTAAGAGCATCAAGAACACAGATCAGGGCAAGGAGATCATCCTCTCCAAGTCAGCTCTTGATTTTGAGAAGAACAAGCAGGCATTGCAGGAAGCATACGAGAGCAAGACTCCCGTTACTGCTGTTATCACAGGTGCTGTTAAGGACGGCGTTATCGCTAACTACTGTGGAATCGATATCTATATCCACAAGACACAGATTAAGATGGGTGAGGTTAAGGATCTTGATGCACTTAAGGGTCAGCAGATTGAGATCCAGATCACTAAGTTTGATACAGAGAAGCACAGACTCAGAGTCTCCGGTTCACACCGCCAGATCCTCATTCAGGAGAGAAAGGCTAAGGAAGACGAAGTTTGGAGCAACATCGAAGTTGGTAAGCACTACAAGGGTATCGTAAGATCACTACCTGCATTCGGTGCTTTCATCGATATCGGTGGTGTTGATGGTCTCGTACATATCACTGAGCTTTCTTGGAAGAGAATTTCCAAGCCTTCCGATGTACTTTCAATCGGTCAGGAAGTTGACGTATATGTTAAGAGCTTTGACCAGGAGACAAAGAAGATCTCCTTGGGTTACAAGAAGGAAGAGGACGATCCTTTTTACAACATTGAAGAGAGAATCCCTGTCGGTGCTATCGTTAAGGGTACAGTCGTAAGACTTACTGACTTCGGTGCATTCGTACAGCTCGAGCCTGATCTCGATGCTCTTTGCCATGTATCCCAGATTTCTAATGTCAGACTCAAGAGCCCTGCTGATGTTCTTACAATCGGCCAGGAAGTAACAGCTAAGGTTACTAACATCAAGGCTTCTGACAGAAAGATCTCTATCAGCATCAAGGAAGTAGAGCCTATCGATCCTGTTGAGGATGATATCTACTCCGTTAGCGAAGAGGCAGCTGAGGCTCCCGCAGAGGAAGCAACAGAGGCACCTGCTGAAGAGTAATTACTGAACAAACTGGTAATAAATTAAGCCGTCCGGAAGGGCGGCTTTTTTATTCAGAAAAATATCGGACATAAAGTAAGGACTGCCACGAATGACAGTCCTTACTTTTGCAAATGCCCGAATACTTAGGATTACTTTTTCTGTTCAGCGAGGAGATCCTTGATCTCTGTGAGGAGCTTAACTTCCTCTGAAGGTTCAGCAGGCTTAGCCTCTTCTTCTTCCTTCTCCTTCTTAAGCTTAGCAGCAGCAAGAGCACTAGCCTTAGTTGTAGCTGTGTTGATTGCCTTCAAAAGAATGAAAAGGATCAAAGCGATGATCAAGAAGTTAATAACTGAAGAAATGAAAGCACCGTAATTGAATACAACGCCCTTTACTTCAAATGCACCTGCAACAGTCTGAATAACACCGTTCTCATCCTTCTGTGCACCGCCTGTAGCAAGGCCGATGAGAGGGTTAATGAAATTGTCAGTTAAAGAAGTTACGATTGTGCTGAAAGCACCTCCGATGATGACACCGATAGCCATGTCCATAACATTACCCTTGAGGGCAAATTCTTTAAATTCAGACAACAAACTCATAAGCAACCTCCAATATTTCAATTGATAAAATGATTTTACAAAAATAGGTGTTACATAGTGTGTCGTTTGGTTTACAACTCCATGAAAAATAAATAAAATATATAAAGATAAACGGAGGTATATATGGCTGATACAAAGTATAAAAGAATCCTGCTTAAGTTGTCCGGTGAGGCACTCGCAGGTGATAAGAAGAGCGGTATCGATGATGACGTTGTTAAAGAGATCACAGCAAAGATAAAGGAAGTATCCGATTTGGGTGTTGAAGTTGCTATCGTAGTTGGCGGCGGTAACTTCTGGAGAGGCAGATCTTCTGAGAAGATGGACCGTGTTACAGCTGACCATATGGGTATGCTCGCTACACTTATGAACTCACTTGCACTTTCAGATGCACTCGAGCAGCATGGCGCTGTTACAAGAGTTCTTTCTGCTGTTGATGTCAGACAGATGGCTGAGCCTTACATCAGAAAGAGAGCTGTACGTCATCTTGAGAAGGGAAGAATCGTTATCTTCGCTTGTGGCACTGGTAACCCTTACTTCTCCACAGACACAGGTGCTGCATTAAGAGCTACTGAGATCGGCGCTGATATCTTCATGAAGGCTACTATGGTAGACGGCGTTTATGACAAGGATCCTAATGTATATCCTGATGCCGTCAGATATGAGAAGGTTACTCATGATGAAGTATTAAGCTCCAACCTCAAGGTTATGGATGCTACAGCAGCTGCACTTTGCAGAGACAATCACACGAAGATCTATGTTTTCTCCATGGAAGATCCGGACAACATCGTCAGGGTTGTTAAGGGCGAGAACATCGGAACACTTGTAGAATAATTCCGTCAGGAGGAAACAGAAAATGATGATCGAGATTACAAAGGCTGATTACGAGAAGGTTGAGCAGAAGATGCAGAAGTCTATCGACAATCTGCAGGAGAACTTCAATGCTATCCGCGCAGGTCGTGCTAATCCTCACGTACTTGATAAGATTATGGTTGATTACTACGGCTCACCGGCACCTATCAATACAGTTGCAAATATTCAGGTTCCTGAGGCTAGAATGATCACAATTCAGCCTTGGGATGGTTCCATGCTTAAGGAAATCGAGAAGGCTATTCAGTCTTCTGACCTCGGTATTAATCCTACTAACGACGGTAAGATGTTGAGACTCGTTTTCCCCATGCTTACAGAGGATAGACGTAAGGACCTTGTTAAGCAGGTTAAGACTTACGGCGAAGAGGCTAAGGTAGTTATCAGAAACGTAAGACGTGAGTACATCGATAAGATGAGAGCTGCTAACAAGAAGAAGGAGCTTACTGAGGATTCTCTCAAGGAGTACGAGGAGAAGGTTCAGAAGATTACTGATCAGTTCATCAAGAATGTTGATGAGGCTTGTGCCAAGAAAGAAAAGGAATTGATGGAAATCTGATGGCAGTTTTCTCTGACAAGAAAAAGACTTATGACACGACGGGGCTTAAAGTCCCCGTCTCTTTAGGCGTCATAATGGACGGTAACGGCAGGTGGGCTAAGAAGAGACTTCTTCCCAGAAGTGCCGGACACAGAGCTGGAGCAGAGAACCTTAAGGAGCTCTGCCGTAACTGCGGAAGATATGGTGTTAAGTATCTTACCGTATACGCTTTCTCCACGGAGAACTGGGCACGTCCCGAGGACGAAGTGCATCAGCTTATGGAGCTTTTCGTTGAGTTCTTCGAAAGATATGATCCAGAGCTTGCCGAAGAGGGTATCCGTGTAAGGTTCACGGGAGATATCGAAGCTTTACCCGATAAGGTAAGAAAGACTATTGCCGAGGGTGAAGAGCGTTCTAAGAACAGAGATAAGATGCAGCTTATTGTTGCAATGAACTACGGCGGAAGAAGAGAAATCGAGAATGCCGCACGTAAGTTGGCGAAGAAGGTTAAGGCAGGGGAGATCGAGCCTGAACAGATCACGGAGAAGATGCTTTCAGATAACATGTATCTTCCTGATGTCCCTGATCCCGAGCTTATTATCAGACCCAGTGGCGAGTTCAGAATCTCCAACTTCCTTCTTTGGGAGTGTGCATACTCAGAGTTCTGGATATCGGATACTCTCTGGCCTGACTTCGGTTATGACGAATTGACACAGGCTTTCAAGGACTTTGCCGGAAGAGACAGACGTTTTGGCGGATTGTCTTCCAAGGAGGCTAAGACTTGAGGCAGAGGGTAATTACAGGAATTATATTCACATTGGCGGTATTAGCTTTTGTAGTACCGTCATTTTGGTTTAGTCCGCTTATGCTTCTGTTCGGAATCATAGTTGGTTCCATCTCAATGTATGAGTTGATTAACGCCTTCAAGCAGGGCGGATACGAGCCCAACAGCTTTCTTGTTGCAATCGGCGGAGTTATCTCCGTTTTGATCGCTTTTGTTTCTTATCTTCAGGGAGCGGGCTTTATTGTTGCTTTGTCACTGTATCTTCTTATTGTGATTCCTTTCTGCCTTGCGTGCGTAATTTTGCCTTCAGTAATCGATAAAGTAAATCATCTTACCAACGGAGCGGTAACAGCGATGGTAGTTCTTTACGTAACTTTCCCGTTGTTCTGTCTTACGGCGCTTTCAATGCTTACGCCCAACGGCTGGTTCTATATGGTTCCCGCCTTGTTCGCAGCTTGGGTATCTGACGTGTGCGCATACTTTGTCGGAGTTACATTGGGAAAGCACAAGATTGTTCCTTACCTTTCTCCCAATAAGACATGGGAAGGTTGTATCGGCGGAGCTGTAGGCTGCGCCATGGTAATTATGGTCTACTTCGGAGTGCTGCTTATTTCTGGTGTAGCTGAATATACCGTTAATGTTGCAGTGTTCTGTTCTTTGGCATTCATCTTAGGGTTTGTAATGTCAGTAATGAGCCAGCTTGGTGACTGGCTTGCTTCTCTAATTAAGAGAATGTGCGGTATTAAGGATTACGGAAATCTCTTCCCGGGTCACGGAGGAATGCTCGACAGATTTGACAGCGCATTTTTCACTATTCCAATGGGAGTACTTCTTGCCCTTATTGCCGTGCTGTTAACGTGATAAATGGATAAAGGGATGATAGTTTGATGAGAGTATTATCTATTCTTGGTTCTACCGGTTCTATCGGTACACAGACTTTAGAAGTCGTAAGAGGCAATCCTGATGATTTTAAGGTTGTCGGTCTATCTTGTGCTTCCAGTGTAGATCTTCTTTATGAGCAGATAGTTGAGTTTAAGCCGCTCGCAGCATCAATTGTTGATGAGAATAAGGCAGCTTTACTTAAGAAGAGACTTTCTGATGAGCACCCGGAGCTTAAGACTGAGATCTATTCGGGAAGAGAAGGAGATATCGTTATTGCAACTTTGCCCGAGGCTGACACTGTCGTCGGTGCCATCGTGGGAGTAGCAGGACTTAAGCCTACTTATGAAGCTATCTTAAAGGGGAAGGATATCGCACTTGCCAACAAGGAGACTTTGGTTGCAGGCGGCGACATCGTAATGCCTCTTGTTAAGGAGAAAGGCGTTGAGCTGTTACCTGTTGACTCCGAGCACTGTGCTATCTGGCAGTGCCTTTGGGGTGAGAAGAAGGAGAATCTTGACCGTATTCTCATTACTGCTTCAGGCGGTCCCTTCCGTGGCTTTAGCAGGGAGCAGCTTAAGGATGTAACCTGCGAAAAGGCATTGAACCACCCTACATGGAAGATGGGCGGGAAAATCACTATCGATTCATCAACTATGATGAACAAAGGTCTTGAAGTTATCGAGGCTTCGCATCTGTTCGGTGTTGGAGTAGATAAAGTTGATGTAGTTGTTCATCCTCAGAGTGTAATCCATTCAATGATCAGACTTCGTGACGGGTCTGTTATGGCACAGATGGGAAAGCCTTCAATGATTCTTCCCATCATGATTGCTCTTTATTATCCCGAGAGAGGAAACAGACTTCTTGAAGAGTTTGATCCGTTCGATCCCAAGTGCTGCAATCTTACTTTCGAAAGATGTGATACAAGTGTATTCGGTCTTCTTGATTTGGCTTATGAGGCCGGAAGGACTAAGGGACTTCTTCCTGCAGTTATGAATGCGGCAAACGAAGCTGCTGTCGGAGCTTTCCTTGAAGGCAAGATAGGATTTCTGGATATCGAAGATACTGTTAAGGCAGTTTACAGAGAGTTTGAGCCTCGTAATCTTAAGAACTACTCGCTTGATGATGTTCTTGGCATCAGTCAGGAAGCATATTCTAGAGCAAAGGAAGTTCTCAAGTCATGAGTGTATGGAGTATTGTAATTGCAGTCTTGATGATAGGCCTTCTTGTTACGGTTCACGAATTGGGCCATTTCTGGGTAGCAAGGCTTCTTAAGATCAAGGCATATGAAGTTTCTATCTTCATCGGACCTAAGCTCGTCGATTGGAGAAAGAATGATGTTGAATATTCAATAAGGGCGTTCCCGTTTGGCGCCTATGTTCGTTTTAACGATTTTGATGAGAACGGTAATCTCATAAAGTCTGACGATCCTACACTTCTTGAGAATTCTCCCAGATGGAAGAGGCTCATCGTAGCGTTAGCCGGACCTTTTATGAACCTTTTTGTCGGAGTTTTATTCTTCGTAATTCTTTTTACAGGTTACGGATTCGATTCCCTTGAGATTGCCGGATCATATACTGATTCTCAGTTATCTGCGGTTATTGATGCTAATGAAACTCCTTTCGAGGAGGACGATGTTATCATCGCCGTCAATGGCAGCAGGGTTGCTACTTTCTATGACTATATGTATGAAGAGTCTCAGGGTGTTCCTATGAGTCAGAATATGGTCCTTACAATGAGATCTCATACTACAGGTGATATATACGATTTAACACTTGTTCCGGAAATCTTCAGAAGACCGATGATTGGTATAACACACAGTTCAGAAACCAATAACAAATATGATGGTTGGCCGATTATTTACGTTTCTGATGATCAGAATAACGGACACCCGGTTCTTAAGGTCGGAGATTATCTTACAGCTATTAATGGCGTCTCTGTAATTTCGGAAAATTTTGATGAGTTCTATGACTCTCTCGGAGATGGAGATGTCATGCAGCTTACGTATTACAGAAACGGTGTTGAGTATACCGAGGATTGCGTGTTTACTACTATGACTTATGCGAATGATCGCGGTGTATATCTTCACGGATATGCCGTGAATGATTTTCCTTCTTTCCTTATGGCTGTGAAATACGCATGCTGTATGCCTTATACGGTTATTAACTGCTCGGCTAAACTGATCGGTGATGTGTTCGAAGGCCAGGAAGAAGTTTATAACATGGTAGGCGGTCCTGTCGGTATGACTGTTGCCGTATCTGATGTTGTTGATAATGTTGACCATTCATTCGTTCAGAAAGTTTATCAGATGATACAGACAGCAGGTTTTATCTCCATCAGCCTTATGTTCACCAATCTGTTGCCGATTCCCGGACTCGACGGTAACCAGCTTTTGCTCCTGGTTATAGAGATGATTATGGGTAAAACGCTTTCCAAGAAGAGTGAAGGTGTTATTAATGTAGTCGGTTATGTTTTGATATTTGGTTTGGGTTTGTTCGCATTAGTATCGGATATCATCAGGATATTCCTTGAGTAGGGGGAATTATGGCTAAGAATCTCATCGCTGTAATTGATATCGGTTCACTGACGGCTCGTCTTAAGATCTATGAAGTAGGTTCTAAGGGCGCGCCTAAAGAAATCGAGACTGTAAGAATGTTCACTTCTCTTGGTACTAGAAGTTATATGGCCGGTATTATCGAAGCTGAACAGCTTGATGAGATATGCGATTGCCTAAGGTCATTTGATCTTAAGTGTAAAGAGTACAGAATCACCAGAGTATTGTGCGTGGCTACAAGCGCATTAAGAGATGCCAGAAACCGCGACGTTATCATTGAACAGATAAGAATCAGGACTGGGTTTAGGATAGAGGTCATCGATAATTCGATGGAGCGCTTCTATCAGAATATGGCTGTTCGTGAGAGAATGCCTGAGTTTAAGAACATCATCAAGGAAGGAACTATGATCCTTGATATCGGTGCAAGTTCTCTTCAGGCTACCGTTTATGATAAGTCTGATTTTATTTTTTCACAGAATATGGTATTAGGTTCACTTCGTATCTGTGAGATGCTTTCTGATCTTCAGGCTAAGACTACTCATTATGAAGATGTTTTGCAGGAGTTTATCGCACAGGATCTCGATGATTATCATGCAGTGGAGCCTAAGGGAATTGTCTATAAGAGCCTTGTTGCATTCGGTGGTGAGCTTGGATTTATGAAGAGACTTCTTAACCTTACGCCCAACGAGAATGCTGTTCTTACTAAGGCCGACTTTTTAAGGGTATACGACTATCTTCGTAAGAATTCCCCTCAGGATCTGTCTCTTAATGACCATATTCCTACTAATATCGCACCGCTGCTTCTTCCTTCGGCAATGATCATTAAGAACATGCTTGAGTATACAGGTGTTGATACGGTATATCTTCCTCAGGCTTCGTTGTCTGACGGTATCATCTATAACCACTGCTATAAGTATTCAGGCTATAAGCTTTCATCCAAGCCTGATGATGATCTTATCAGAGCTGCAAGAAACGTTGCCAAGAGATATAAGTCTGATAAGAAGCACATTGAGTTCGTAGAGAAGACTGCGATGGATATCTTTGATGCATCTTCAAAGATCACAGGTCTTACTGACAGAGACAAGCTTCTTCTTCGTATATCTGCCATCCTTCATGAGTGCGGCAAGTATGTTCATGCAAGAGCCCATAACGATGCAGCATATGCACTTATCAAGTATACGGATCTTATCGGTCTTAATTCCGATGAGCTTGATACTATTGCGTTAATCGTAAGATTCTATCCGAGACAGAATCCTTATGAGAGTTCTTCCTATCAGAATCTTGCGCCCTACAAGAAGGTCCTGGTATCCAAGCTTACGGCCATGCTTCGTATAGCAGATGCACTCGATTCTTCACATAAGCAGAAATCAGATAACATAACAGTCCAGCTTAATCCCGAGAGTCTTCATATATCATGTAAAAGTGAAGCGGACATGTCTTTCGAGATGTGGTCATTCGAGCACAGAAGCGGGCTTTTCGAAGAGGTTATCGGTATTAAGCCGGAACTTCGTGTAAGGAGGACATTGTAATATGGCTTCAAAATCAAAGGAACCCAAGAAAACTTCCAAGAAGACTGTTTCAGCGAAGAAGACAGCTCCCAAGAAAGCTGCCCCTAAGAAAGCTTCTGTTAAGAAGCCCGCGGCGAAGAAGACTGTCTCCAAGAAGACCGTTTCCAAGAAAGTGGAAGCCGTGTCCATGCGTCCCTGTGACAAGTTCTTTAACCGTGAGTTAAGCTGGCTCGAATTTAATAACAGAATCCTTAATGAGTCGAGAGATACCAAGAATCCTCTTCTTGAGAGATTGAACTTCCTGGCTATCACTGCATCTAATCTTGATGAGTTCTATATTGTACGTGTTGCTTCATTAAGAGACATGGCAAGCGTTAACTTCGAGGAGAAAGATCTCGCAGGATTAAGCGTACACGAGCAGCTTACGCGTATCGATGATAAGACTAGAAAACTCATGACGCTTATGTATTCGACATATAGCAGATCCTTGGTTCCTTCCTTAAAGCAGGAGAATATCATCATCTGTGATTACGATGAGCTCGACGGCAAGATGCAGGAGCACTGCGATGAATACTTTAAGACGGAACTTTATCCCATTCTGACACCGATGGCAGTAGACCAGTCCAGACCTTTCCCTCTTATCTATAACAGAAGACTTAATCTTTGCGTTATGTTAGACGGTAAGGGACTTGTAGCATCACACAATTCTCACGATGATAACGATATTGTTTATGCCACATTGCAGGTGCCTAACGTAGTACCGAGACTTTATAAAGTAATGGGCGATAACGGTGAGATCTGCCTTGTTCCTATCGAGAGTATCATCAGGGCTAATCTTGATATGCTCTTCACTAGCCAGAAGGTATTGGGAAGTGGCTGCTACAGAGTAATGCGTAACGCAGACCTTGATATCGATGAGGATGAGGCAGAGGACCTTCTCAAGGAGATTGAAGAGCAGGTTAGAAAGCGCCGTTACGGTGAGATCATAAGACTTGAAGTAGAAGATGATATCGACCCTGCTATACTCGACTACATCATCACTGAACTTGAGATTTCCAAGGATGACATATTCAGCGTAGGAGGACCTATCGATCTTACTTTTCTTTCTAAAGTAAACGGTCTTGTCGGTAAGGACAAGTTCAATGACTTAAGGTATCCTGCACATGATCCTGCTGCACCTTCTATGTTTGATGAGAGTCTTGATAATATTTTCGATCAGATAAAGAAGAAGGACAGACTCGTTCACCACCCTTATGAGAGTTTTGAGCCCGTATTGGAGCTTGTTAAGCAGGCTGCAAGAGATCCGCAGGTTCTCGCCATTAAACAGACCCTTTACAGAGTATCTGACCAGTCTCCTATTATTGCTTCTTTGCTTGAGGCTGCCAATAACGGTAAGCAAGTAATGGTACTGGTTGAGCTTAAGGCAAGATTCGACGAGCAGAACAACATCAACTGGGCTAAGAAGCTTGAGAATGCGGGCTGCCACGTTATCTACGGACTCGTTGGACTTAAGACACACAGCAAGATTACTTTGGTAGTTCGAAAAGAAGAGGACGGCATCAGACGTTATCTTCATCTTGCTACGGGTAACTACAACGACATCACAGCTAAGATCTATACGGATATCGGCTTGTTTACGGCATCTGAGAGCTTTGGTGAAGATGCATCTGAGTTCTTTAACATGCTCTCGGGTTACTCCATACCAAGTACTTGGAGAAAGCTTGTAGCAGCACCTATCTGGATGAAGGATTATTTCATTAGAAATATCAGAAGAGAGGCTGCTAACGCTTCTGAAGGTAAGCCCGCTAAGATAGTAGCCAAGATTAATTCCCTTGTTGACGGTACTGTTATAGATGAGCTTTATAAGGCTTCTGCTGCGGGAGTTAAGATCGAACTTATTATTAGAGGAATATGTTGTCTTAATGCTTGTGTTCCCGGTTTGTCAGAGAATATAACAGTAAGATCGATAACGGGAAGATTCCTTGAGCATTCGAGAATCTTTATGTTCTATAACGGCGGCAGGGAAGATATCTACTTGGCTTCCGCTGACTGGATGCCGAGAAATCTCGACAGAAGAGTAGAGCTTATGTTCCCGATTGAGGATGAAGACTGCCGTAACAGAATCAAGGAGATTCTTGATGTGGAACTCAATGATACAATGCGCGCAAACTACTTGTATCCTGATGGTAACTATCATAAACTCGATCTTCGTGGTAAAGTAAAACTTGATAGTCAGCAGGAGTTGATCAGACTTGCTGATGAGGCTGTTGCAGACAGATTCGTTGAAGAAGAGAAACTCGCATTCGAACCTGCTGTTGCACCAGATTGATAATGATCCGGTAAGTGAGGTTAAACTAATTAATGAGCGTTGTATGTGAGAGCTTTCCTTCAGTTAAGAATCCCGGAAAGTACGATGAAATTTCCAAGAAGTTTACTATAACAGGAAAGGATGCTCTTAAGGCCGAGGTAATATCCTACGGTGCAAGAATCTTCAGACTCTGTGTTCCGAAGAAGGATGGTGAATTGGCAGACGTAGTTCTTGGTCCTGCTGATCTCGACGGTTACCTTGCAGACTGTGCTAATCACGGAGCTGTTGTAGGTCGCTCAGCTAACAGAATTGCAGGAGCTTCATTTACTATTGACGGAACTTCTTACAGCATTCCTGCTAATGACGGAACCAATAATCTTCACACAGGAGACCAGGCTTATCAGTTTAAGTTCTGGGACGCTAAGATCTTAAGCCTTGAAGAGTCGGTTTCTTACGTTAAGGATTCCGGAATTAAGGGTCTTTGTGATGATGATATGAAGATGCCTTCAGGCGAGTCAGTTCTTCTTTCATGCTTAAGTAAGGATAATGAGAACGGATTCCCGGGAAACCTTACTACAGAGGTTCTTTATACATTCACTAACGATAATACATTCCTCATGATCTATAAGGGAGTATCTGATAAGAAGACAGTTTTCGCACCCACTAACCACGCTTACTTTAATATCGCAGGTCACGACAAGGGTTATGTTGGAAATCAGATGCTTACTCTCGACTGCGACAAGGTAACTTTAAAGGATGAGAATAATTGTCCTAACGGAGATTATCTTGAAGTAGAAGGAACACCTTTTGATTTCAGAGTTGCTGCACCTGTTTCCAAGTGCCTTGATCTTACGCATCCTCAGATCGGACCTTCACTCGGTATTGATCAGAACTTCTGTCTTAATAACAATGGTGCATATGCCCGTGTTGCAAGTCTTGAAGACGAAGGTTCCGGTATCTTAATGGAAACATGGACAGATCTTCCCGGTATTCAGCTTTATGCAGGAAATCATCTTAGCGGAAGCGGATACAAGGATAATGCTTCATATAAACAGTTTGACGCATTGTGCATAGAGGCACAGATGTATCCTAACGCAGTTAATATCGAGCAGTTTGATTCTCCGGTTATCAATGCAGGTGAAGCGAAGTATCACTCTTGCGGCTACAGGTTTGTCTGATATGAAAAGATTCTTATCCGTTATTCTGTCAGTTTGTCTTGTTATGAGCGTAGTGTCCTGTTCTTCCGGTACATCCGGAAGATCCGGTAACGGTTCTTCCGATGAATCGTCATCAGGTTTTGGAAAGAATGGTTCAGAAGAAACAACCGCTCAGTCAGCAGTCGATCCTTCATTCAATCCTGATTTTACATTCACTACCACTGACCGTAACGGCGTAACATATGATGAATCTATATTCGCTGAATATGAGCTTACAATGATCAATATGTTCGAACCATGGTGCGGTCCGTGCGTGGGTGAGATGAGTGATCTTGAGCAGCTTTATCAGGACTATGCTGATCAGGGCCTTCTTATAATCGGTCTTTATTCAGATACTTCTATGGAAGCTGATTTGGACGATACACTTGCTACGACTGGTGTTACATATCCTATCCTTCATAGAACAAGTGATTTTTCTCAGTTTGAGACAGGCTATGTTCCCACAACAATATTCGTTGACAGGGAAGGACATGTTGTTTCAACTAATTCGGGTAATGATCCTACTTATGTCGGTTCAGCATCTTATTCTGAATGGGCAACTATTATCGATTCATTAATCAGATAAGCGACAGTTCTTTATAATCCGTTGCTTAAGCAACAAATCCGGTTCATATTAATCATTGTTACTGCTTCTTCTATGAGGTCTAATTAACTTGTAATTAATTCAAGAAAGGAAGACCAGACAATGAAGAAGAAAAACTATTTAAGAGCATTGATAATAGTCGGCATATTTATGGCGATCATCGCTTATTGGGCTGTTAATAAGAACTATGATGCTTCAGTGCTTCCTGCGTTCTTGGCTTAATTACAGAGCTTTAAGGCACAACAAAAGGGCGGTCTTAGACCGCCCTTTCTTTATTGACTTAAATGAAATCATTAAGCTTCGCCGAAGTCAGCGGGTGTTGCAAGACCAGTAGCAAGTGCCTTCTGCTTAACGTAAGCATAGAACTCAGTTCTGGCTGCTTCATAGTAAGGCTGTACAAAATAAACACCGATGCAGCAAGCAAGAACACCTAATAAGTACCAGCCGATGAATGAAAGACCGAGAACGAACAAGTTGCCCTTCTCACCGTTCATTGTTGTCTTGGAAATCTCGAATGCTCTCTTAGTGTCGATATTAGGGTTCTCTGTCAGGATGTAAGGAACCATGAAGTAAGATAATCCCTTGATGATACCGGGGATGATAAAGAGCAAAGTCCAAAGGTAGATGTACAAGTCATAGAAGAACATTGTCTTAACTGTAGGTCCATATAACTTGAACTGTGCGAAGAGATCGCCGATATCAACCTTACCGGTCTTTCTTGCGTTAACAAATACTCTGTGATAACCAATCAACAGAAGGTTTGTTACGAAGATAGTAGCAAGAATAGAGAATGCATAACCTATGAATGTGAAAGGAGTAACCTGATTCTGCATCTCGCTGTACTCTTCAAGATATGCTTCCCAATCCTGGTTCTCGAGGGCTCTCATCATACCGGATGAATCCTGACCAAGACTTGAAATTCTGCTTGTGATGGATGAGACTACACCTGTAATTATCACGTAGATAAAGCAGGCAAGAAATGACATCCAATAAGTTGCCTTAAGAACCGACTTTGCTCTTTCCTTAAAATCTGAACTAGACATATTTACCTTCCTTACATATTAATTTGATCCGGGCTTATAACTGTCCTTCAAAGAGACTGCTCTGTTGAAGACAAGATGTGTAGGTGAAGAATCCTTGTTATCCGCACAGAAGTATCCGACTCTCAGGAACTGATAGCGGTCGTCGCTTCCTGCGTTGACTAAAGAAGCTTCTACTTTAGCATTCTTTATTGTTATAAGAGAATCTTTATTAATATAGTCTAAATAGTTAACGTCCGCAAGGTCAGGAGAATCAATAGTGAACAACTGATCATAGAGTCTGATCTCTGCATCGACAGCTGTATTCTGATCTACCCAATGAATCGTAGCCTTGATTCTTCTTCCGTCTGCAGTATTGCCTCCGCGGCTTTCCGTATCGTACTCGGCGTGAACGACAGTGACGTTGCCGTTCTCATCCTTTTCGCAGCCTGTGCACTTGATTACATAAGCAGACTTAAGTCTTACTTCATTACCGGGGAAGAGACGGAAGTACTTCTTCTCTGGAACTTCCATGAAGTCCTCAGCATCAATCCAGAGGTTCTTGGAGAAAGTAACTTCTCTTGTGCCTGCATTCTCATCCTCAGGATTGTTCTCGACAGTGAATACCTCAGACTTATCGTCAGGGTAGTTGTCGATGACAAGCTTAATAGGGTGGAGCACAGCCATTGCACGGTTAGCGCGCTTATTAAGATCTTCTCTCAAGCAGTACTCGAGGAAAGCGTACTCAACTACGGAGTTAACCTTGGATACACCGTTCTGACGGTGGAATTCCCTGATAGCTTCAGGAGTATAACCTCTTCTTCTGAGACCGCAGAGCGTAGGCATTCTGGGGTCATCCCATCCTGTTACATAACCGCTCTCGATGAGGTTACGAAGCTTTCTTTTTGAAAGTACAGTTCTTGTGATACCAAGACGTGCGAACTCGATCTGACGGGGCTTTGTCTCAACGGAGATGTTGTTTACAACCCAGTCGTAGAGAGGACGATGATTCTCGAACTCAAGAGAGCAGAGTGAATGTGTAATGCCCTCAAGTGCATCCTCGATAGGATGAGCGAAGTCGTACATAGGGTAGATGCACCATTTGTTGCCCGTTCTGTGATGAGGGAGACGGTTCATTCTGTAGATAACCGGATCTCTCATGTTGAAGTTGCCTGAAGCAAGGTCGATCTTTGCACGAAGTGTCATCTTACCTTCTTCTACTTCACCGTTCTTCATCTTCTCGAATAACTCTAATGACTCCTCGATGGGTCTGTCTCTGTAAGGGCTCTGGGCAGGTGTGGAGATGTCGCCTCTCATTTCCTTCATTTGCTCGGGAGTAAGCTCACATACGTAAGCGAGACCCTTCTTGATGAGCTCAACTGCAAACTCATACATCTTGTCGAAATAATCAGATGCATAGAAGAATCTGTCTTCCCAGTCGTGACCGAGCCAGTGGATGTCTTCCTTGATAGCATCAACAAATTCTTCGTCTTCCTTCGTGGGGTTAGTATCATCCATACGAAGATTGCAGATTCCTCCGTAAAGCTCTGCTGTACCGAAGTCGATCTCGAGCGCTTTAGCGTGACCTATGTGGAGGTATCCGTTAGGCTCGGGAGGGAAACGTGTGTGTACGGTCTTACCGTAACATCTGCCGCCTTCCTTGAGCTCTTCGTCAATGATCTCGTGGATAAAATGTTTGCTTTCTGCCATATTTGTCTCCTGTTCTTATCCTAGACGGTTATATGCTTCGTTAAGTCTTCTCATGGATTCGTCCTTGCCGAGAAGGAGGAGGACTTCAGCACATCCTCCGGGGGTTACTGCAACACCTGCAGCTGCGATTCTTACAGGCCACATTACAAGTGCGTTCTTGTACTCCTTCTGTGCAGCGTAACCTGTAATGGCGTTGGTGATCGAGTCTCTGTCCCAGCTGCACTCAGCAAGGAGGGGGATTACATCACTTAATATTGCCTTTGACGTTTCAAGTGTAGACTTACTCTTCTTATGCTCGAAAAGCGTAAGCTCGAAGTTCTCGTACTCCTTAAGGAATGTAAGCTTCTCCGTGATCTGTGTGAATCGTGTGATTCTGGGCTTTAAGATTTCCTCCAGAAGTGCGTAGTTGTCTTCACTGATACCAAGCTCATCGTAGAATGGCTTAGCGTTCTTAAGGAATTCATCGGAATCCATGAGCTTAATGTACTCACCGTTCATCCACTCGAGCTTATCGTAGTCAAATACTGAAGGTGATTTGGATATACCATTGATATCGAATGCCTTGATAAGTTCATCCATAGAGAATATCTCACGGTTCTCGTATTCGCCTGCGGGACACCAACCGAGAAGTGCAATGTAGTTGATAATTGCCTGGGGAAGGAATCCTTCGTTAATGAGATCCATGAAGCCTGTGCTTCCGTGTCTCTTGGAAAGCTTGGATACTGTTACATTTCCTTCTTCGTCAACACTCTTACCGTTGATAAGAGGAAGGTGGATGTATGTAGGTATATCCCAGCCAAACGCTTCATAAAGAGCATTGTACTTGGGAGTTGATGACAGATACTCTGATCCTCTTACTACATGAGTGATGCCCATTGTGTGGTCATCGATAACATTAGCGAAGTTATATGTAGGGAATCCGTCAGCCTTAATGAGAATCTGATCATCGAGTTCATCATTCTTGATAGTGATATCACCGTATACAAGATCGTGGTATGTGGATTCACCGTCAACGGGCATCTTTTGTCTGATTACGTAGGGGATGCCTGCCTTGAGGTTAGCCTCAATCTCTTCGGAAGAAAGGTTTCTGCAATGTCTGTCATATCCGACAACTGTGCCTTCGGGAGCGTTCTTTCTAAGATCATCAAGTCTTTCCTTAGTGCAGAAGCAGTAGTAAGCCTTGCCGTCCTTAACAAGCTGCTCGGCATAGGGCTTGTACATATCTTTACGCTCGCTCTGGACGTACGGTCCGTAATCACCGCCGACATCAGGTCCTTCATCGTGTGTGATGCCTGCTGTCTCCAAAGTCTTATAAATGACATCTGTAGCACCTTCGACATAACGTTCCTGGTCTGTATCTTCGATTCTCAATACAAACGTGCCGTTATCGTGTCTGGCTGTAAGGTACTCATAAAGCGCTGTTCTTAGGTTTCCGACGTGCATAAAACCGGTCGGAGAAGGTGCAAATCTTGTTCTGATAAGCATATAAAAAACCTTTCTTTTAAAAATAAGCTCACCTA
>JAEEGL011506503.1_pt1 | contig 17287 bp, 10 predicted proteins | sample 9134231 | NCBI WGS metagenome assembly JAEEGL01 (sample SAMN16246548, study PRJNA631951) | gut metagenome | biome: gut microbiome; feature: rumen; material: fiber-attached | host: Bos | place: Iran: Karaj | collected 2018-10
ACATATCTCTTGGCAATACTTACAACGAGACGAAGGTTAGCCTCTGCAAGGCGCTTCTTAGCCTCATTTCCTTCATATATGATAGCGTTGAGCTCTTTGATCTGAGCCTCTGTTAGCTTGTGCTCTTCCTTATCATCCTCGAGCTGCTTCTCAGCATCAAGTCCGGCTTCCATAGCCTTGGCAAGGTCGATCTCCTGATCGGCTGTAAGAAGCGGAACCTTACCGATCTCCTTGAGGTACATTCTGACAGGATCTTCAATACTGATACCGTCAGGCACTGAGAGGTCAATGTTCTCCATATCAACCTCATCCTCATCAGTAAGGAGCATATCGTCATCATCAGGTATCACATCGTCGTCAACCTCTGATACTCTGAGGACATCAATTCCGGAATTCTCAAGGACTTCAAGTACATTGTCAAACTGGTCTTCATTGAGATTAAGGTCAGCAAAAAAGTCACTGATCTCAGCATACTCAAGAACGTTTTTCTTCTTCTTGGCAAGAGCAAGGATATCTTTTACCTTCTGAGCATAGAGTTCTCTTGTAGCATCATCCACTTCACCGTCAGCAGACTGCTGTGAAGCTTCTTCCTTAGCTGCTTTCTTGGAAGACTTTCTTGCAGGCTTCTCCTTAGGCATATCCTCTTCAAAAGGAATCTCTGCAAAATCATCCTCTTCCTTCTTAGCCTTTCTTGTCTTCTTGGGAGCCTCTTCTACAGCCTCTTCCTTAGCGGCCTTCTTTGTAGCCTTCTTAGGCTTTTCTACAACTTCCTCAACTGCCTCTTCTGCATTTTTGGACTTCTTGGCAGTCTTCTTAACTGTATCCTTCTCAGCTGCAGCCTTTGCAGCCTTCTTAACCTCTGTCTCTTTTACTGTTTCCTTTGCTGTTTCTTTTTTAGCCATTATATATACCTTTTCTTTCCTTGTTTTTTAGTCATCCGGAGAAATGTCTGAATGGGCGAGCTTCTCCAACTCTTTTTTGCCCTGAATGGTAAGTGTTAAATAATTGGGATCATCCGGCTTAAGCTCCTTCTTCCTCCGTTCAAAGCCCGCCTGCCTTACGCCCACGATTATGTCGCGGAAGGCTTTCTTCCTCTGATCCTTTGTTTCTATTTCGATGAGGTTGGTGTTGAACATCTCTGCAACTTTGCCGTATTCCTCATCCTCTGTAAAATGATCCAGAATGGCTGCCGGTGAAAAATTGCCACTGTCCATGCCGGCAAATACTTTCGTTGCCACACTCCTGTACAGGTCGTCGGAGAAATCCTCCGGGCTAACCCACTTTTTGACCTTGGGATAGATTGCAGGCTCATCTGTGAGCCAGGTAAGAAGGAGTCGCTGATTCTTCTTCGCTCCGTCTTCCGGCGTCTTCTTATTTTGTATTCCTGACTTAGGTTTATCCACAGGTCTTGCGGTAATGCCCTGCGCTGCATAGGAGGCTACAAGCCTTCTGAGATCATCGATTGCTATATTGTATTTGGCTGCAACAGCCTGTATGTAGTTTTCTCTCTCAAGAGCTTCCTCAAATTCACAGAGCTTCTTGGCTATCTCTCTGTGGAACTCCGTCTTGGATTCAGGATCAGACATGTCATGCGACCTCTCCAGTATCCTAATCTCGAAAAAGAACGGGTTCTCAGCATTTCTGATTCGCTCTTCAAAAGCCTCTTTGCCCTCATTCTTGATAAACTCATCGGGATCCTTATGAGGTCTGAGGTCAAGAACCTTGCCCTTAAGCCCTGCTTCTTTGAGAATACCGATGCCTCGAAGGGCTGCCTTGGTTCCGGCTTCATCACTATCGTAGGACAAAATAACTTCGTCCGTATAGCGCTTAAGTATCATCGCCTGCCCCGAAGTAAAGGATGTTCCAAGAGACGCCACAGCCATGGTAAATCCAGCCTGGTGCATGGAAATAACATCCATGTAGCCCTCACAGATTATCATGTAGCCCGCCCGCGAGTTCTTGGCATAATTGAGTCCAAAAAGATTGTGGCTCTTGTCAAATATAGGTGTTTCCGGTGAGTTAAGATACTTGGGTTTGCCATCTCCCAGCACTCGTCCGCCAAATCCAATGACCTTCTGTGAAACGTCCTGGATAGGGAACATTACTCTGTTCCAGAACTTGTCATGAGTGCCGTATTTGTCATCGTGAGATGCAAGTCCTGCCTCTATTATCTGGCTGTCCTGATATCCCAGTCCCTTTAAATGCTTAACAAGGTCTGAACTTGTGACGTTTGCGTAACCAAGTCCGAAATGCTGCATGGTCTCGTCAGTAAGCTGCCTGCCTTTAAAGTATTCCATGCCCTTTTCGCCATTCTTGCTACGGAGCTGGAAGTAGTAGTATTTCGCGGCATCTTTGTTGATATCCAAAAGAATCTGCCGCTTGTCTCTCATGGCCTTTGCGGCCGGAGTGTTATCCTCATCCGGGAGTGTTATGCCGGCCTTTTCAGCCAGCTGTTTTACCGCCTCCTGGAAGGTCAGGTTGTCGTATTTCATAAGGAAGGTAATCACGTTTCCACCGGCTCCGCAGCCAAAGCAGTAATACATCTGCTTGTGCGGCGATACGCAAAAAGAGCCTGATTTCTCATTGTGGAAAGGACAAAGGCCAAAGTAATTGGCTCCCTTCTTCTGCAGATGGACGTATTGTCCAACCACATCCACAATGTCGTTGCGGGAACGTACCTCCTCTATGATGTCATCAGAATATCGCAATGGAGTTACTCCTTAGATTGTATTTTTATAAAACTGCCCAGGACTTTGGAATATATTCTTTTGCAAAAACAGATACGGCGTAGCGGTCAGTCATGGAACTAACATAATCGCAGACTGCGCGCTCCTTCTCAGTACCCTCATCCATCATCCTCTTAAGATACTCAGGAAGCTTGTCAATGTGATTCACATAGTGCTGGTAAAGAGTCTTGATCATATCCTCCACCTTGCCTTCCTGGCTCTTGGCTATAGGGTTGGTGTATACCCTCTCAAACATGAACTTGCGAAGCTTGTGGAAAGCATCATAAACCTCGTCTGACATCCTGATGTCATCTGCGTCCATGCTGTTGGAAATAATATCGTGAATAAAAGTGTCGATCCATTCTCTGTTAGTGTTGCCAATAACCTTTGCAAGCTCTCTTGGCACATCACTCTCAACCAGAATTCCGCCTCTTAGCGCGTCATCCATATCGTGATGCATATACGCTATCTTGTCGGAAAGTCTTACAACTCGTCCCTCCAAAGTCGATGGTCGAAGGTCCATCTCATGGTTCAAAATGCCATCTCTGACTTCCCAGGTAAGATTGAGCCCCAAGCCGTAGTTCTCAAGTTTCTCAACGATCCTGACGCTCTGCTCATTGTGTCTGAAGCCATAGGGACACACTTCATTTAAAGCCCTCTCACCGGCATGGCCAAAAGGCGTATGTCCAAGGTCATGTCCAAGTGCTATAGCCTCTGCAAGGTCTTCATTGAGCCTCAGCGCCTTGGCGATAGTTCTGGCATTCTGGGATACCTCCAGCGTATGAGTCATACGGGTTCTGTAATGATCACCGTCCGGAGAAAGAAAAACCTGCGTCTTATCCTTAAGTCTTCTGAAAGACTTGGAATAGAGGATTCTGTCCCTGTCTCTCTGGAAACAAGGCCTGATGTCACATGGTTTCTCGTCCCTCTCCCTTCCTCTGGAATTCTTACTAAGGGTGGCATAACTGCTAAGAATCTGAACTTCACGTTCCTCTAGTTGTTCTCTGATCTTCATAGTTGGATCACACCTCTTTTAAATAGGATTTTGTTTCCCTCAAAAAGAAAAGTCCCACATCTACTAATATTCGACGTGGGACTCAAAAATCCTTTTTTAAATTGTGAATTTTTTTTGAACAATTAACACTAATTACTGTAATTCTTGTCGTACTGTTCGTTTATCCATGCTACGGCTGCCTCAAATCCCTCCTGAGAGACTTCAAAATTCTCAGAAGTCATAAGACTTTTATCAGTATTTCCGTAGGAATAGGGTTCCGGCCATACAGTAGCCTTCAAGGTTGCCGGTTCTCTTTTGTCAACCGGAACAAAAACAACGTTTTCAAGAGGTTCTCTTGCAAGTCTGTAGCGCATCCCCTTGTAGCTGCCAAAAAAGGCCTCGCCATATTCATAATGTTTTAGATTAAAAAAAGTTTTTAACTCTATTGCCATTCTTCAACTTCAATCTTTCCTGTTTCACTGTGATTAACTACATAATAAGCAGCATTGTCAGCCGGCTTAATGTAAATCTGAATTTCCTTGATATCAGATAATTTCTTGCCCTTACTGATGTAATCCTCTTTGGCCTTTTCTAAGATATCAGAAGTTCTGAGCTCGTGTTGACCGTACTGGACAAAAATCTCCTCCTTGGCTGTAAATCTTGCGGCGTGCTGCGAAATATTCTCCCCTACAGCCTTTGCAGCCTCAGTTGCCTTCTTGGTTGCGGGAGCCGCTTTCTCTTTTACTATATTGATGACAGGTTCTGCCTTGGTCTTAATGTCCTCCACAACTGGCTCTGCCTTGGATCTGATATCCTCGATGTAAGGAGTTGCGACATCTCTGACATCGTTAATAATAGGTTCTGCAGCATCTGCCACTTCTTTGGCAATTTTCCTGATTCTCTCTTCCGGTGAATCTTTTCCCATTTCTTCTCCTCCTGTTTGATGATTATCTGAATCTGTTCATGAAGTTAGCGAGCGGTCCAACAGCATCCTGGAAGTCTTTTATGCCCTTGTTAAGTCCCTCGAAATCAACCTCTGATATCTTCTTGACTGCATCAGTCAGCTCTTCTGCGTTATCAGCAACCAGCTTATCCAGGTTTGTGCTGGCCTGAACCAGACTATCCGCAACCTTGTCAATCTCTTCGAGTGTCTCCTGCTCCTTTATTGCTACCTCGTTAAAGCTTTGGAGTGTCTGAGTTGCCTCAGGAACCAGAATACGTGCAACCACGATCACAGTAGCAAGAAGTCCTGCAAGTCCGATAGCAATTATTCTTTGCCAAAAGAGCTGTTTCTTGTTCGTTTTCAATAACTCAGCAATTAAACTCTCATCCATAAGGTGCCCCCTTATCAACAGATATATTTGTCTATCAGTGCTAATTATAACACAAATCCCACATCTACTCTATTCGATGTGGGATTGTGATTGTTTATTTAAGCATTATCTTTGTTTTTCTGATCCTTGCGTTTCCTGGTCAGGAGAACAAGTCCTGCCATTGCACCAAGAAGTCCCATATAAGCAAATCTCATGTCGCTGTCACCGGTGCGTGATCTTCTTGCACCAAGAACAGCTGGTTGAGGAGCCGGAGTAGGTTCCGGTCTACGCGCTCCAAGTACCTCTTCTGCAGGTGTAAGTGTAGGTGGTTCTTGAGGTGTTGTTGGTGGATTATCAGGTGGTGATGGCGGCTCATCAGGCGGTGATGGCGGATTCTCCGGCGGTTCACCCGGCTTACTCTTATTGAGCAGCATCACTCCGAACCTTCCCTGATACAACTCCTTAGGGTTAAGAACAACGTAGTGATCTGAATTAACTCCCTGATCTGCAATGTACTTCTCAACTGAGTTCTTTACGCTGTCGTACTTCTTACCCTTGAATATGAAGTAGTACTTGCTGGAATCAAGCTCATATCCTTCAGGTGCCTTTGTCTCGCTGTAATAGTACAGTGTGTCGAGAAGAAGTGAATCGCTTGCGACATCTGCGCTAAATGTTACGCTGTAATCATTAGCTGCTGTAGTTCCTGAAGCAACCCTGGTCTCTACTCCTGTACTTACATTTGTACGGAAAAGAGTGATCTCGGCTCCTGCAAGTCCCTTGGAACGGTCTGCAGAATCAACCTTAGTAACTGTAATGAGCACTTTATCGGTCTTCTCAATGTTAAGAAGTGTTGCTCCGTACTTACCTTCTGACAATGTCTTTGGATCAAGTACAACAAAGTGATCTGACTTTACGCCCTGATCTGCAATGTACTTCTCAACTGAGTTCTTTACGCTGTCGTACTGCTTACCCTTGAATATGAAGTAGTACTTGCTGGAATCAAGCTCATATCCTTCAGGTGCCTTTGTCTCGCTGTAATAATACAGTGTGTCGAGAAGAAGTGAATCGCTTGCGACATCTGAGCTAAAGGTTACGCTGTAATCGATCGCTGATGTAGTCTTAGCGGCTACCTTGGTCTCTGCTCCTGTACTTACATTTGTGCGGAAAAGAGTGATCTCTGCTCCTGCAAGTCCCTTTGAAGTGTCTGCAGAATCAACCTTTTTAACTGTTATAAGAGCTATATCAATCTTCTCATTGAGAAGCTTAGCTCCGTATCTGCCTTCAGGTAACTGCTTAGGATCAAGAACAACGAAGTGGTCTGACTTTATGCCCTGATCTGCAATGTACTGTTCAACAGATTTCTTTATCTTATCATATTTCTGGCCTTTAAATATGAAGTAATACTTACCTGTATCAGCCTCATATCCATCCGGTGCCTTTGTTTCAGAGTAATAATACAAGGTATTAAGGTAAAGAGAATCATACGCGCCATCTGAGTTGAATGTAACGCTGTAATCATCTGCTGCAGTTACCTTGCTTGCTACCTTAGTCTCTTTTCCTGTACTGATATCTGTGCGGTAAAGAGAAATCTCAGCTCCTGCAAGTCCCTTTGAAGTGTCTGCAGAATCAACCTTGGTGACCTTTATAGATGCACTATCAGTTTTTTCATTCTGCAGTTTTACATCGTAGTTACCGCCAAGTAAGTCCTTAGGATCAAGAACAACGTAGTGGTCTGACTTAACGCCCTGATCTGCAATGTACTTCTCTACAGAGCTCTTTACAATGTTATACTTTGTTCCCTTGAATATGAAATAGTATTTACTGTCATCTATGTCATATCCCTCAGGAGCCTTAGTTTCAACGTAGTAGTAAAGAGTGTCAAAAATAAGTGAATCATACTTACCATCTGTACTGAAGGTAACGCTGAAATCATTGGCAACTGTAGTCTTTGATGATACGAAAGTCTCTTTTCCGGTCTTAATATCTGTACGGTAAAGAGCTATAACTGCTCCGTCAAGTCCCTTAAGAAGGTTCTTGGAATCAACCTTTGTTATTGTCACAGAGCCCTTATCACTTGTGATATCAGCTGAAACAGTATCTACTGTGTACTTCTTGTTCCACTCTGAAGACTTGCTGCCGTTTCCGTAAAGAGTTGCCTTATTGGATACATTTACCTGTGTCTGAGTATCAGAAATCTTCTCTCCCTGCTTTGGATCAGGCTTTACTGAATACTTAACAACAAATCCTTTCTCATCAGGAAGGGTAATTGTGAACTTGCGACCATTTGCTGCAGTCTCAATATCACTTGCAGGCAAAGTATATTCAGTATTTGTACCGTAGTTGTAAACCTTGAGTGAACCGGCTACGAATGCTCCGTTAGTAAGGTCATCGGTAAGTCTTACTACATCACTGTTCTCGAGAAGATCAAAGCCCTCTTTGTTGACAGTTATCGTATACTCAACATACTGTGTCTTTGAATTGATCTCTGCCTTCTTTGCAAGGAATGTGATCTCATCTTCACTGCTTGTATTTGCAGATCCCTTATTATCACCGATGTCTCCTACAACATTGTTCTGGAATGAAAGGTGAACTGTTCCGTCTCCGTCCTGTTCCTGAAGCTTATCAAAGAATTCCTTGTCGACATAGGTTACAAAATCGATCACATAGTAGTTACTACTTGCTGTAACAGAAGCTGCTTTCTTCCAGTTAAAGTTCCATGTCAGCTTTGATGTTCCATCAGCAGCCTTTGTTTCAACAGGATCAAGATTAAAGGTTGTTCCATCATTTCCTGTTACAACAGCTGATCCCTGCTTATAGCTGAGTTCCTTTGGAAGATAATCAGTAATTACAGTCTTGTCACCATCAGCTATGCTCTCATTTGTCTGGCCAAGTGTATTTCTGTTGATATAAACCTTCCATGGAATCGCAAAAGTCTTGGCACTTGAATCATAATAGCCGGGAAGTGCTTCTTTTAACATTGGAAGACCGTTTGACTTAACTTCGTAGCTTGCTGTGTCTTCAACTGTCTGACTGTCGATCGTCATGGAAATTTTGTTGATAAAGTTAATGGTGAAGCCTTCAGGGAACGAATGATTGCTCTTATCTCCGTAATAGTCCTGAGTGCTGTAAATAATCACATATCGTCCGGACTTAACACCTGTTATTCTTGCAGTAAAAGAGTTGCCGTTATATGTTACTGTTGCATTTAAAGGAGTTCCTGTAGGATCGCCGTTTTCATCAGCATGATAAAGCTTAACTGAATCAGCAAGAATATCAGCTGCTACAGCCTTTCCATTTACTATCTTTGCTCCGTCAACAGGTGCGATAACGTCTTTAAAATCAATAGTGAAATTGTTGTTGTCGCCTTGAACATAGAATGCTGACTTCCACTCAACAATACCTGTATCTGTCTTTCTTGGTTTCTTTGCGTCATTTACTTCTTTATCAACTGTAGCAACAAAGGCGCCGACGTGGTAGTAAGTGTTCTGTGCTGTGTCTGTTCCGTATACCTCATTTCCAAGAGAAATAGTCGCTGTATTGCTGTATGTTGTCTTATTAACAGGAAGCGTTCCATCAATCTTGGATTTATATGATATTGAATAAAACGCTGCTTCAGCATCATTAGGGAACGTAAATGTCAGAGTATCAAGTCCCGCGGAATTCTTTCCAAAGTTCGCACTTGTTAATGGATAAGCAACTTTCCAAGTCTTTCCATCGTAAGATTTATTGATGGACATTCCTTCCTGACAAAATACCATTCCGGCTGAAAGAGTATCTGTAAGAGTCATCCCCTTTACATCGCAAGGAGCACCGCCACTGTTGATAAATACGATCCAGTTACAGTATCCGTCAGCTGTGATCATTCCGTTCTTCTGACCATTTGTACCATTTTTCTTGATCCAGTTATGAGAAGGAATAAGTGCATAGCTCTTTACAATATGGTCATTCTTGGAACCATCCCAGGTCCACTGTGCTGTATTTCTGGTAGAACCCTCAATCAATTCCTCTGCAGTCTTACCGTTAGTAGATGCTGCACCTTCAACTGCAGTTACCTGATATCCAAGCTGATAGTTGCCGCGAGTAATGGAAGGAATTGTTACCTTCAGAGTTCTTGAATCTACAAGCTCATAGGTAATTCCCTTTGGAGTTGAATAGTCCGAGGTATTCATGAACCATCTTGCACCAGGGACAAATTCAAGGTCTTCACCGAGCGTATCAGTTATTACAAAGTTAGTAGTGTCAGTATTAACATCAAAGTTAACGTAGAAAGTACCCTGTCCGTTTGAAAGAGTGATAGGATCCTTCTTGGCAGTAATAACACTGTCTTTTATCTTGATCTCGATAGAATTCTCATCTGAGAAGATGATCTTTATAGTGTCATCCTCTCCGCCTTTAGAAGTATCAATCTTACAGTTGAGTTCTACGCTACCTCTTATTCCATTAGGCTTAAGTTCAAGATAGTTCTGATCTATTGCAAATGTGATAACGTTGTCAGAACCAACTTCTGCTGTACCGATCTGTGCTCCGCCTTCGCCTTTAACCATGATGGATGTTCCGGCTATAGCACTGAAATCAAGTTTGTCAGGAAGTCTGTATGTAAACTTTCCATCCGGAATAGTCTCAGCGTTATATACTTTAAATGAAAACTTTAATGTGAACTCCTCATTCCAGTCATCAATGGAGTCCGGTAAAACAAGATCAGTTACCTCTCCAAACTCAGGATTCTCAAGTTCATTTTTAATTCCTGTATCAGAAGGTCCTTCAAGCAAAGTCTTATTCTGAGCAATACTTGCTCCAAGCGCAGATGCAAGAGCCTCATCATCTAAAGATGCTCCGCTTGATGCCGCTGCTGAAGCATCGGTTGCTGAAGCTTCGCCTTCTGTAGAAGCATCTGAAGAAGCAGCATCTGCTGCATCAGTTGATGCTGAAACCGCAGAACTGTCATCACCTGAACTTCCGATTGCCGCAGCCTCTGCAGGATTTGTTGAAGCATCAGTACCGGCAGCCTCTGACAGACCTGTAGCTGCATCAGTAACAGCCTCAGGTACATCTCCTGTTGATGCATCGATCACTGCCTGATCATTTGAAACTGAATCTGCAGAATCTGCGGAATCAGTGGAATCTGCAGCCTGTGCCACATCAGATGCGCCATTATTGCTATCATTATTTTGTTCAACCTGCGCGTCAACAACGCCAGGCTCATTATCACTGCCTGTGGAAAAAGTCTCATCGACATAGATGATTGCCTGTGATATGCCGTCATCTTCTCCGGCACTTACAACAGAGCTTCCAAGAGTAGAAAAGACCGTAGTTACAGTCAACACCCCTACCAACAGCTTCTTGAGTGCTTTAAGATTCATATATTTTTCTCCTCCCTAAAAGAAATGTGAGTGTGAAAATATTCAAAAAGAGTATAGTTACCCACAATTGTAATTTATCATTAATCCGAAAACGATTCAATTGAAATAAAATTACAATATTTGCGTTTTTTTGTTAAAGGCCGCTCTACTTCTGGCCTCATGGCAATTATAAAATTTTCATAAATTTAGCCACATATAAACAATTTTACGAAAATCCGAAAAAAAATCCGGACATCACAAATTGTGATGTCCGGATTACATATTTTTATTATTATTTTTTGAGTAGCGCTATGAAATCATCCTTAATTTCCGCAAACTCTTCATTAACAAAACCGAAGTCTTTTTCCTTGTAGTTCCAAAGTGCTCTTCCGATGCCATACTTGTCAAATACTTCATGAATATCACGAAGCCATCTGATCTTACCATGGTTATCCGCAAGATCGATAACGCCGTATTCGCCGCAGTAAAGCGGTATGTCATCCTCTTTTGCCTTCTCAAGAGCTGGCTTGAAGATTATCTCAAAGAACTCAGGTCCGAGTTTTTCAACAGGAACCTTAAAGATTGCTCCACCAAGATCAGGGTCAATGATGCGGCTCTTGGTCTTGTAGGTCTCCATATCAGCAGGATAATCAATCCTGAAGTCAGAAGGCATATGCTCTACCCAGTACGCACCCTGATGTGTGAATGGGAATGGCTCATAGCAGTGGAAGTTATAGACCACTTTGTCATCCTTAGGAAGCTTTAAGAGCGGAACGCTAAGTACATTGTTGTAGCATACACCTCCGCAGACAATCCATGTATCCTTGGTATATTCACGAATAAGCGCGATGAAACGTGCAAGAATATCATTCCAGGCATCAGCAACGCTCTCAAGTACAACCTCATTAAGAGGCTCAAATGCAACTATGTCAGAATACTGACCATAGCGCTGTGCGATCTGTCTCCAGAGGTTCATGAAACGGTTCTGAAGTGCCTCATCGTAAAAGAACTTTGCTCTGTCCATATCCTTTTTAAGCGGGTCAAAAGAATATCCGTAGCACTCATGAAGATCAATGAGCATATGAAGACCGTTAGCGCGGCACCACTCAAGGCAGTTATCAAGATACTTAAATCCGGTATCCTTGGGGTTGCCCTCTTCGTCCTCAAGTACATTATAATCAACAGGAACTCTCACATGATCAAATCCAAGACTTGCGATGTAATCAATATCTTTTTTGGTAATAAAAGTATCAAAATGCTCAATGTCATATCGGTCAAACTGGGAAATCCATCCTCCCAAATTTACACCCTTCTGAAAGCCTTCAAATTTCTTCATCAAATAAACCTCCAATACAGGTAAATGCTCATACTGTTAATATTTTCACAGCTTTATTACAGATTATACATGAAAAAAACATCCGTAACAGCACTTAATCAAAATTTAAGTAATTTAAGTAACTATGTCTAAATAATCGATTCTATAAACAATTATTTAAAGACAATCTGTGCAAAATTGTAGAAGCCAAGGTACCATATATGGAAGTCATGGGCTCCGGAAAGCTCCTGCCACATGAAGTTCTCACCATCCACAAAATCATCTGAGATTGCAGGAAGAGTCTTAGCAGCTGCTGAAGCACTTGGATAAGCTACTCTGTCCTCTGTTCCGCAGATATTGTAAAAGAAATTAACAGGATATTCACTGTCTTTAATAATGCTTGCTGTCTTGGATGCGATGTTGCTGGTAGGTGCAGCAGAAAAAGCTCCGTAGTAGCTGAAAAGATCGTTGCACTCGCCAAGGCCGATATTGATAGTCTGCATTCCACCCATGGAAAGACCTGCAATCGCACGATGGTCTCTTGTTGCAGCCATGTCATAGCCATTCTCATCATAATCAGCATAAGTGCTGTAATGTGACTCCATGTATGGAATGAGATCATTTCTGAGTTCCTGGCCAAAGCAATAGAAAGCATCCATCATAGAGCCTTCCTTCTCTTCACTGCCACCGGCTCTTCCGTTAGGTGTAACGACAATAAAAGATTCGATATCTCCATAATAAGAAAGATTATCCATGATAGTCTTAACTCTGGATGTGCTCTTGTTCATGCCCCACTCATCTTCATTTCCACCGATTCCATGAAGAAGATAAAGTACGTTGTACTTCTTGTCTGTGCTGTAATTTGCCGGAAGATATACGTTAGCTTCCTTTGTTATCTCATGTCCGTCAACTGCATAGTCGTGTGCAGGATATGTGATTCGCTCGATTGTTCCTGCCTCGTCAGTACGAAGATTAGTGTACTTAGGTGGAACATGCTCGCTGATCTCTGCTGTTGGCTCGCGGTCATTTTTATTGTCAGCTTCTGAACTATCAGCCTCGGTTGCTTCTTCGCTGTATGATGTCTCCTCGGCGATTGCCTGTGCTATACCGTCCTGTGCAGCTTCTTCGCCTTTTGTCTCATCTGCTACAGCCTCTGCCTGAGTATCTGCCTCTTTTGCCTCTTCTGCTACAGCCTCAACTGCAGTGTTTACTTCAGCCTCCCCATTTGCAGTGCTGTTGCCGCAAGCTGTCAGTGTTAGTGTTGCCATAATGATTCCCCACAATAATTTTTTTCTCATTACAAAATAACTCCCATGTTACAAATCTTTTTTCACAGATTCAACGCATGTAAACGTGATTCTACGACGATTAGTATTATCATACGATTCCCTTGAAAAATCTATAGAACAAGGCAAACTCGGCAATATATAGGCACAACTTCGCAAAATGTGCTAAAATCTGTAATCAGTGCTATAAAAATCATTTAAGTAATACGATAGGAAGGCATTTTAATATGAAATATAAAGCAATTCTTTTTGATATGGACGGAACTCTTCTTAATACAATAGAAGATATCGCAGACTCCCTGAATTTTGTTTTGGAAAAATACGGCTGTCCACAGCGCACTATTAATGAAGTGATGCACATGGTGGGAAGCGGGGCTTCAAAGCTCGTTGAGCGCGCTCTGCCTGACGGAAAAGATAACAAGCAGTTTGATGAAATCCTTAAGGCGTACAACAATTACTATTTTGAACATTGTAATATCAAGACCGGGCCTTACACTCATATCCTGGAGCTTTTAAAAGAGCTGAAAAAAGCAGGTCATAAGATGGCTATTGTGTCAAATAAGCCAATGGATGCGATTCAGGAACTTAAAGATCAGTACTTCAGTGAGTATGTAGATGTTGCGATAGGTGTAACTGATAAGCTAAAAAGAAAGCCTGCTCCAGATGAGTGTCTTGAAGCTATGAGACTTCTTGAAGTGGAAAAAGAGGATTGCATCTACGTGGGTGATTCTGACATAGATCATCTCACCGCTGTAAACACAGGGCTTCCCTGCATCTCCTGCCTCTGGGGCTTTAGAACAAAAGAGGAACTTCTTGAAGCCGGAGCAGAAGGCAACTTCTTCGTAAGTGATCCGATGGAGATTTTGGAGATTGTTTAATACCGAAATGGTGTACGCAAAAAAGTTCAAAAAAATATGTTGACGTTTGGCGAATAAATTGGTATCTTATATAAGTCGCAAGGAAATAGATGCGACGGTTCGCGGAAGTGTCGGAATTGGCAGACGAGCAAGACTAAGGATCTTGTGATGCTTACATCGTGTGGGTTCAAGTCCCATCTTCCGCACTGGATGATACGAAAAAGCCTCAGGCATAATGCCTGGGGTTTTTTTCGTATAACCCACTGGGGAGAGCCCCTCTCACCCAGTGGGTTCCCTGACAGTTGCATAGCAACTGCCAGGACTAGGAACATGCTCCGCATGTTCCGTCGCAAGTCCCTATCTTCCGCGGGTAACGAAAATACCTCGCCAAGTGCTCTGCTCAAAGTCCCATTTTCCATTGGAAATTGATTTCACTCACCCAGTGGGTTCCCTGACAGTTGCACAGCAACTGCCAGGACTAGGAACATGCTCTGCATGTTCCGTCGCAAGTCCCTATCTTCCGCGGGTAATGAAAAGACCTCGCTAAGTGCTCTGCTCAAAGTCCCATTTTCCATCGGAAATAGATTCCTCTCACCCAGTGGGTTATTTCTTTTGCTAGAATTTACGTCTCAAAAGATAGATAATAGTTAATATAAATTCTTATGGTTTAGAAAGTGAAGCGATATGAAAAATAACAAAGACTTCGTTAAAATCATACCTCTTGGAGGATTTGATAAGATTGGAATGAATATGACTCTGATTGAGACGAAGGATAGTATTATTGCCATTGACTGTGGAACTTCTTTTCCTCCAAACAATATGCCTGGAATAGCAACATCCATTCCTGATGTCACTTATCTTAAAGACAATTTAGACAGATTAAAGGGAATTGTTTTGACGCATGGACATGAGGATCATATTGGAGCTTTACCCTATATTATAGGTGATTTTAAGGTGCCTATATACGGAACACCTCTTACAATAGAACTTGTAGAAGATAAGTTTAGGGAATTTGGTATATCAGGAGTTAAAACAAAAGCTATAAAGTTGGGAAATACAATCGTAGTAGGAGCTTTTAAGGTTGAGTTTATCCGTACAAACCACAGTATTCCTGATTCAGCTATGCTGGCGATATACACTCCTGAAGGAATAATCGTTCATACCGGAGATTTTAAGATAGATATGTCGCCAATCATCGGGGATACAGCTGATCTTACAAGATTGGCAGCTCTCGGTACAAAAGGTGTACTTGCAGTGCTGTCAGACAGCACTAATGCCATGCGCAAGGGAATCTCCAAATCTGAGCAGGAAGTTAACGAGCAGTTGGACAATTTTTTTCATATATATAGGAAAAACAGGCTCATAATCGTGACTTTTGCATCTAATATGGATCGTGTTGAGCAAATAATCAGACTCGGTGAAAAATACAATAGGAAGGTTGTGCTGGAAGGCAGCGTATTACTTAAAGTTTTTTCAGCTGCAAGAAAGCTTGGATACCTGGACATTTGTGAAAATACATTGATAGAAGTTAATGATATTGATAAGTATGACGATGATCAGATAATTTTCCTTACCACTGGTAATCATGGAGAACCTGTCCAGTGCATTGCAGGAATAGCTGCAGGTAATAATGACAGAATGAGGATAAAAAAGAGTGATGTAGTTTTATTTAGCTCAATTGCCATTAACGGAAACGAAGTGGATTTTAATAAGACGCTGAACAGCCTTGAAGAACAGGGCGCTGTTGTTGAATTCCAGGACATTCATGCAACTGGTCATGCCTGCGCTGGAGAGCTTAAACTATTGTATTCTCTACTTAATCCCAAATTTGTGATACCGGCACATGGAGAATATCGTTATAGAAGAGAGGCCAAGAGAATAGCTTGTTCTATAGGGATTTCTTCCCAAAATATCTTGTTGATCAAAAATGGTGACATAGTTGAACTTACATCCGAAGAGTGCAAGATAAATGGTCATATTAACTTAAATGATATCTTGATCGATGGATTTGAGAAAAAAGAGATAGATTTCAATGTTATTGAGGAGAGAAAGAGACTTTCTCAATCCGGCGTGGTCATCTTGGAAATATGTATAGACAAAAAGACGGGAAGGTATGCATCTGACCTTAAGATTACCAGTCGAGGTTTCTTGGTAGAAGAGGGGAATCTTGATAATATCGAAAAACTGAAAATTGTTGTATTAAATGAATTATCAAGATTTGTGAGTCAGGGAGTAAGAGATGAGCGCGCCAGTAAAGGGATATGTCAGGTGGCTGAGGACTTCATAAAGCGTGAATATAATAAATCGCCTATCGTTGTTGCTCTTATAACTGATGTTGTGATATAATCCTCGCGTAAATTGAATTTGTTACATTATGCAGTCGAAAGGCTAAAGCTTTTATGGTTTGGGCTACGTCATGCTTTTGGTGAGTATGAGTGGTCTGGATTGTGAAAAGAAATGTGTATATGTGGCAGAATATGGAAAATTGGCATCGTTAGATGTCTTCTTTTCATATTCTGCCTTTTTTTGCATCATACTTTGAACAGGAGATAATATGTCTTTTTCGCTTGGTTTTTTTGCTTTTATCGGTATAGTTTTTGCACTGTTTTATCTTATAAGGAGAAGAGCCAGAGCATATTTCCTTCTGCTGGCAAGTCTCCTCTTTATAGCGTATCTTGACTACAGAGCCTGTATTTGGGTCATGATTGTAACTGTGGTTATTTATTTTATCGGCCTGACAGAGAGCTATTTTCTTTGCAAAGGATTAATTAAAAGTGCTAAGATTACAGCTACCTTTGGAATCGTTGGCAGTGCGCTTTCTCTTATTATTCTTAAGAATATTGCAAACTTGCCTTTTGGGGATGGAATTCTTTCTGGGCTTATTCTTCCGATAGGTTTTTCCTACTATATTTTTCAGGCGATAGCTTATCTGGCTGATATCTTGTCGGGCAAAATAAAGGCTGAAAAGAATATCCTGTTTTTTGCACTTTACATGTGTTATTTCCCCAAATTTATCAGTGGTCCTATTGAGGAGCCGGGAGCTCTTTTGCGACAGATAAAAAATCTTAATAAGGTTTATCTTAGAGATGATAACAGGCTTTCTATTGTATTTCCTACCATACTCTATGGCTTTTTTATGAAGGTGGTAATTGCTGACAGGCTTTCAATGTTTACCTCAAAACTTTTTGCTGCTCCGAAAAGCTATGGATCAACATGGCTGTTTGCCGGAATGATTATGTATACATTGCAGATATATTGCGACTTTGCGGGCTACAGTGCCCTTGCGGTGGGCATTTCCAAGGCACTTGGAATTGAACTTACAGAGAATTTTTTTGCACCATATCTTTCCGGGAATATCAACGAGTTTTGGAGAAGATGGCATATTTCTTTATCAAACTGGCTAAAGAATTACATTTACATTCCCCTTGGGGGCAACAGGAAGGGAACTGTACGCAGA
>JAEEGL012092842.1_pt1 | contig 17287 bp, 15 predicted proteins | sample 9134231 | NCBI WGS metagenome assembly JAEEGL01 (sample SAMN16246548, study PRJNA631951) | gut metagenome | biome: gut microbiome; feature: rumen; material: fiber-attached | host: Bos | place: Iran: Karaj | collected 2018-10
TACCCGGGTACAAACATGAAAACGTACCCCATGAACAGGGTACACTTGTACCCGGGTACAAATCCCGGGAAAGCCCTTATATCAACGGCTTTTGAACCTGTTCAGGAATTCATCTCATTCTCGCACGAAGCTACCGGGAGCTGAGAGCACATCGTTCACATCGATGGGGTCACAGGTTGTTGTCGTTACCTCCTGATTTGCGTTTCTGGGTTTAGCATGTTTTTCATGCCAAACCTCTTTTCGCTTTTACAGCATCATGATACAGAAAGAAAACATGAGGCACCCTTGCTGTTTCCTGAAACCTTCCACATCATACAGTATATCACATCAAGAGGACGACGTTAAGACGACATCGAGGCGACATTGGTCGACATTTGCACGACATTGGACGACACGTTTTTTCATATGAAAAACGCAAGGCAAATTGCCTATGCGCCAGCCTGAGTTATCCGGCAATCGCGGAGTCGAAATAGGAAAGTGAGCCTGGGCATCGGCCCAAACTCACCAACTACACTATATCACTGTCAAGTCGGGAACTCAAGTCCTTTTTACTCCCTTTTAGTCCTTTTTAGTCCCTTCGACTCCCTTTCGCTCCCTTTTAGTCCCTTTCGATCTGCATTCCATAAATACTCCCCGTAGAATGGACGCATGAATTATGCCCCCGTCCCGTAAAGTGGACAATATGAGAGCTTTTTCTGTAACAACGCCAATAGCGCACATTAAAATAGTCATGCAAAGCGATATCATCCTCAAGCAGGCGCTGTTGATGTTGGTTTCCAATCGGTTCACGGCTCAAGTTTCTGAAATAATGAGGAAAAACGGCTGGAGAAAAAGGCCATCACGCGGCCCACGCCCAGCATGGCCAGCACCGTGCCCACGCCGACACCCAACAATTCGCCTTTGGCGATCAGCCCGATCAGGCAGGCAATGAAGACGTTTACGATGTCGAAGAAATTCTTCACGCTTCCTATTTTCTTCTGCGTATAATCAACAATGGCCAGCACGCAGCCGTCTCCCGGGTTGGGGATCAAGCGCATATTCACCATCAAGCAGGCGCCCAGCCCGATGAGCAGGATGGCGACGAGAAGCAAGACCAGCCGCACCCAAACCGTTTCCCAGACGGAGCCGAGGCAGTCGATGGCCAAATCAGGGATACGCGCGTCAAAGAGCCCCATGAACCGGGTGAATACCAGGGAAAAGGGGAGCTGAAGGATATCCAAGGCCGCCAATGTCCTCCGGCGGCGCAGCAAGTGCAGCAGGATTTCGATCACCACGAATAGACAGTACATCAAAAACGTGGCATTGGAAAAAGAAAGCGCGGACAATTGCGCGATGCAATAGGCAATGGAAACCAGCGGCGACGTGCCCAAGCCAGTTTTGGTGTTCAGCACCAATCCCAAGGCAAGAAGGACCATGCCAACCACATAGAGCGCTGCCCGCAGCGGCATTTTTTGTTTCATACGCTTTTCTCCCCTTCCTGCCAGCCAAATCTGCTATCCTATTATATATGAAATCAAAACCTGAGGGAAAGAACGAGTTTTGGAAAAAAGCCGCAAAACCTTGCGATAATTATGGTGCCCGCTTGCCGCCGCGCGAATAAACGCAAATGAACGCACAAGAAAAAGCAAAATGGGCGCGTTCGCCCGGTTCGCTTGGGGCTAAAGAGAATTGTTTTCTGACGCGTCAGCAAATACATCACATAAACAGCGCAAAACACCTGATGAAGTTTGGCGTGAAAAAAGGTAAAATACATTCATCAGAAGGCTGCTGACCGCGGGGGCAGCCATATACAAAAAAGGGAAACGGCCTGCGACGGCCCATCCCGATGAAACGGCAAAGGAGGACGCATTATGAAATCTAAACTGTCGCTTGTATTGGCTTGTATGCTTTTCCTGTCTGTGCTGGCGGTTCCCGGCTTGGCGGAGGACGTGGAGCAGGACTGGCGGCCCCGCGTCATCATCACCACTGATGGCGAATATGACGACCAATGCTCCATGATTCGACTGATCATGTATTCCGACGTGCTGGATATCGAAGCGCTGATCCTGGGCTCCGCTGAATGCCACTGGAAAGGCGACGGCGAGCATACTCAGCGGGAGATCGAGCCCCATTTCAAGGGCAGCGATGCTGGGGATACGGCGGGCGATCTGTACGAATATCGCTATCAGAACGGAGACAAGAACAATAACTGGTTGCGCACCATGATCCTGGAGGACTATGGCGAAGTATGGCCCAACCTGCGGGTGCATTCTCCCGCCTATCCCACACCCGGCGATTTGTTTGCCACCCTATACTTTGGCAATATTGAATTTGAAGGCGATGTTCGGTTTGAAACAGAAGGATCCAATAAAATTGTAGAATGCATGCTGGACGATGATCCCCGGCCGCTGATTATCTGCTCCTGGGGCGGCTTCAACACCGTGGCGCGGGCCTTTATCTCCGTAGAGGAGCGCTATAAGGACACCGATGAATGGGACGAAGTATACAATAAAATTATTGGCAAGGTCATTATTGCCGGCCATGGTCAGGATTACACTTGGGACGATCACATGGACCTGTGGCGGGACGATCTGGTACAGGCCTCCGGCGGCGGCACCTGGAACTACTTTATGACCCGTGACTATGCTGAATATTTGGACGGCGAATTCTGGCTGAACAACATCAAATACGGCCATGGCCCGCTGATGGCTGACTTCTACACCTTCGGTGACGGTCTGCATCAGGATGGCGAATATGAGGATTTGGATTACACGCCCGCGGCAAAGGTTGGCATCAGCGACGAGCTGCCCTACGGCTATCAGCACGGGGAGGCGCGGGATCTGACCACCTATCACATGTATGGGCACAATCGCGTTGCTCAAAATAATGTGGATCGTTATCACTTCATCACGGAAGGCGATTCCGGCAGCTACGTTTGGGCCATCCCGTTGGGCCCCAACGCGATGAATAACCAGGCCGGTTCCATTGCAGAAGCCATGGCGGATCTGCAATATGGCACCTGGGGTGGCCGTCTGGCCTTGCAGGAAGGCACCAACTCCTATACCAACGTTACTGGCGACTATGACCCACTGCTGGGCATTGTTTCCCGCGCGTACAACGGCAGCCGCTACAACGACGATATGCTCAACGATCTGGCCACCCGTGCGGACTGGTGCGTGACGCCCAAATATGAGGACGCCAATCACAGGCCCTCCGTTACCGTGGAGGAGCGCCGTGTGACCGCCGCCCCCGGCCAAGTGCTGAATCTCAAGTGCGAAGTCAGCGATCCTGATGGAGACGAACTGGTGATCAACTGGTTCCAGTATCAGGAAGCCGGCACCTATGGGCGCCAGTTTGTGCTGCCGGATCCCTCCGATGCTGCGATTCGCTTTGCCGTGCCCACCGATGCCGCAGATGGAGATATCATCGTGATGCAGGTGGAAGTCAAGGATAACGGCGAGCATCCGCTGGTGGATTACGCGCAGGTGATTATTACGGTGTCTGCGCCTGCGGCGGAATAAAAAACGGTTCCTTATTCCCTGAGGCCTTCCGAAACGGAAGGCCTCTTTCTTCTTGCGCCGGAATTTGTTGTTTTTTCGTATCCTTTTTGCGATTACTTCACAGCTGCGGCTAATACCACAAATTTAAGCATATAAAACTGCAAAAAATTACGCATTGTCCTTTCGCGGCGGAAAAAAACGGAAAAATGAACGAGAAAATGGGAGGTAAGTTTCAAAGATTCAAAAAAAACGAAGCGAGAATTTAGCAAACTCAATAGTGAAGTTCTGAAAAAAAACCGATACAATGAAAACAGCTTCAGGGCAGACCGCTGACAATCAGACGAACATCGGCGGGCCAAATGCCTATCTTTTCAACACATGAAGGAGGAATATCATGAAAAAGCTGCTTTCTCTGTGCATGGCGCTGGCAATGCTGCTGACGGTGCTGGTTCCCGCCGCCGTGGCGGAAGAGGTGACCTTCGGCTACAACAACTATCGCGTAGGCGCTTACTCTCTGGACATTCTGCAAAAGAACTTTGAATACGCTGCCAAGGCCATGGGCTTCAAGGTGATGGTCGTGAATGATGAGGCGAAGATCGACAACTGCCCCATCAACGTGGACAATATGATCGCCGCTGAAGTGAAGGCCGTCGCTTTCTTCGGCCTGAATGACAACGTGATGGTTTCCATCGCCCAGCGGTGCGAGCAGGCGGGTGTGTACTTTGCCTTCTACGATCACATGCCCTCTGATCAGGTGGTCGAAATGCTCAAAAACTTCCAGTATTACGCAGGTGCCGCCGCCACCAGCGATATTTCCACTGGCCGCGTGGCCGGCGAATATGCCGCTTCCACGGGCGCGAAGAAGGCCGTTATCGTTACCGGCGAGCAGACCGACCCCTCCCACAGCGCCCGGGTGCAGGGCTTCACGGAAGCCTTTGAGGAAGCCGGCGGTGAAGTGCTCGGTGTCGGCTGGGGCAGCCCTGCCCTCTCCGATTCTCTGACTCGCGCCAACGACCTGTTGACCGCCCATCCCGAAGCCGATTTCGTGTACGGCTCCAACGGCGACTGCGGCTTGGCCGCCAAGGAAGCCATCGCTTCCCACAACGGTGTCAATGCCAAGGTGTATGCCACCGACCTGGACCCCGATATCCTCACCGGCCTGTCTGACGGCACCATCAGCGCAGCGAATGGCGCCCACTGGATCAACGTGTACTTCGCCGCCGCCCTGCTGGCTAACGCCGTCAACGGCAATGTGCTCAAGGACGCGGACGGCAACGCCCCCCGTCTGGTGGTGCCTGTGATGACGCTGCCCAGCAGCTACATCGAGCTGTACAATCGTCTCTGGATCGAGAATGCCCCCTTCACCGAGGAAGAGTTAGCTGCGCTTGTTGGCCCCGATGTGACGCTGGAAACCCTCCAGGCACAATTGGACAACTACACCATCGACCAGCGGCTGGACGCTCTGGTGGCTGCCGGCCGGGTGACCCAGGAGGAAGTGGACGCTGCCCGCAGTGCCGCTGAATAACACAATCATTGAGGATATGGCGTCCGCCTTCCGCGGAAGGCGGCGCCATATCCTTTCTTGCAAAGATGAACGAAGAACGCGAAGGAGGAATTCTTCTTGGAAAACAGTGCCGGGAAGGAGAAGCAAACCATGCTCATGCGCGCCGGGATCGTCGCCGTGGTGATCGTAGCGCTGCTGCTGGCGCTCAATTTGATCACGGGCGGACGGTTTGCTACGGCGGATAATCTGGTGGCCATCGTTTCCAATTCTGTATTTACGGCATTCCTGGTGCTGGGGATGTGCTTTATCTTCAGCATGGGGATCACCGACCTGTCCATGGGCGCGGTGGTAGTGCTGGCCAGCAACGTGGGCGGCATTCTGGCGCTGCATGCGGGCTTGGGTTATTTCGGCATGGTGATCGGCGCTGTGGCGGTGGCCGTTGCCTGTTCCCTCATCAATGTTTTTCTGATTCGTAAGGCGGAAATCCCCGCGTGGATTCTGGGCCTGGGTATGGTGATGGTATACGAGGCCATCGGCGCTATTTATAACAATGCCCAGATTGCCCAGGGCAAGCAATCGGTTTCCCTGGGCAACAGCTTCCGGGAACTTGGCGCGCCGCCCTGGAATATCATCATCCTAGTGGTATGCGTGGCGATTGCTTACTTTGTCTATAATCGCACCTCCATCGGCTTCAACCTGCGGGCCGTAGGCAGCAACGAGGCGGTGGCGAAGCTGATGGGCGTGAATATCAACAAGGCCGTGTTCCTGGCTGTGCTGGTGGGCGGCTGCTTTATTGGCATGGGCTCTGCCATTGATATCAGTTATGCCGGACGCATCACACCTTCCACGGGTCTGAACTCCATCGCCATGGTGTTCAATCCTTTGGCGGCTTATCTTCTGGCCCAGGCGCTGAGCGGGGTATTCAATATCACGATCGCTGCCCCGATCGGCGCGCTCATTATTACCGCCGTCTTTAACGTGCTCACCATCATCGGCGTTCCCTCCGGTACCTGGCAGCAGGTAATGCTGGGCGCGGTGGTGCTGGTGTGCGGTATGCTCTCCAGAAGGAATTACAAGGGGGTTGTCAAATGAGCGAGATCATTTTCCGCGCGGAGCACATGATGAAGTATTACGGCGCAACCCACGCCAACGACGACGTATCAATCACCCTGCCTCGGGGCGAGGTGCGCGGGCTGATCGGTGAAAACGGCTCGGGCAAATCCACCCTGATTTCCATGATCGCCGGCATGAACAAGCGGGACAGCGGCGATATGCAGGTGCTGGGGAAACCTTACGATCCCCACAGCCCACTGGATGCAAGTGCTAATAAGATCGGCACCGTGGTGCAGGAATTGGGTATGGTGGACGGGCTGACAGTGGGCCAGAATATTTTTATGGGTCGTACGGACCGCTTTACCAGCGCCGGGATTATCAACTTGGGCAAAATGTATGCCGAGGCGGCGGCGCTCTTCCAGAAATGGGGCTTTGGCGGGTTCCCGGTGAAACGGCTGGTGGGCACGCTGTCCGTGGAGGAAAAGAAGGTTGTGGAATTGGTGCGCGCCCTGTCCATCGACCCGGAGCTGCTGATTCTGGACGAGATTACCCAGGCCCTGAGCTTCAATAACCGGCAGCAGCTGCTGAAAATCATCAAGCAGGAAAGGGACGCGGGCAAGGCGATCCTGATCGTTACCCACGATATCGAAGAAATGATTGCCATCACCGACCGCATCACAGTCATGCGGGATGGCAAGGTGGTTTCCGAGGTGGAAAGCCAGGCCATCACCCCCGACCAGCTCAAGCGCATGATGGTGGGTAGGGAGCTGAATGGCGCGTATTACCGCGAGGATGATTCCGAAGATTATGACGGCGACGTCGTTATGCAGGTGAACGGCCTGACTGCGGAAGGCTTTGAGGACGTATCCTTTGAATTGCACAAGCGAGAAATTTTGGGCTTGTGCGGGCTTTCCGACGCGGGCATTCATGAGGTGGCCGAGGCGCTGTTTGCCGTCCGGGAAAAGAAAAAGGGCGAGGTGAGGCTGACGCGCTCCGCCCAGGAGATCAAAACCCCTTGGCAGGCCATGGAGCTGAGAGTGGGCTATGTGCCTAAGGATCGGGACAAGCAGGCGCTGATGGTGAATGATACCATCGAGGACAATGTGTGCCTGGCGGGCGTGAGCCTGACCAAGAAGAAACTCGGTTTCCTGAGTCCCAAGCTGCGCAAGGAAATCAGCGAAAAGGTCATCAAGAAATTCGAGGTAAAGACCAACGGGCCCTCCCAGGTGCTCAGCGGCTTGTCCGGCGGCAACCGGCAGAAGGTGAACCTAGGCCGCTGGATGATCCAGGACAAGGATATCTTGATTTTGGACTGCCCCACCCGCGGCGTGGACGTGGGCGTGAAGGGCTATATTTACCAGATGATGATGGAGGCCAAGAAGGAAGGCGTATCCATTCTGATGATCTCCGATGAACTGCCGGAGCTGATCGGCATGTGCGATCGGCTGATCGTGATGAAGGATGGAAAAGCAATTTCTCAGGTACTGCGCAGCGAAGGGATGACCGAAGAAAAGCTGATTGAGGTGATGATGTGATGAAAAACCGTATATGGTCATTGATCCAGAACTTTTTTCCCGTCATCGCGCTGGCGGTGATCCTGGTCGTATTCACCTTCCTGTCCGGCGGCAAAATCTGGACGGCGAAAAATCTGCAAAGCGTGCTGAACACGATGATTCCCTACTGCATCGGCGGCGCGGGGCTGCTGTTCGCCTCCGCCCAGGGAAGCTCCAACATGTCCGTCGGGTCCACGCTGGCCTTCAGCGCGGCTGTGGGCGCCTGGGTGAGCAACCAGGTGGGCTTTTGGGCCTTCGTGCCCACCTGCCTGATCGTGGGCTTGCTGTGCGGCTGCTTCATCGGATGGTTCATTACCACCTTCAAGGTGTCCTCCCTGATGGTCACGCTGGCTATGCTGATTGCGCTGCGGGCTCTGGTGACGCTGATCACCAACGGCAGCTCCATTTTTGTGGATTTCGCCGTGATGCAATTCAACAATTTGGAAATCAAGCTACCTATCTTCCTGGTGCTGATGGTGGGTTTCTGGTACCTCTTTGAGCATACCAAGCTGGGCTATTTCTCTCGGTGCATGGGTGAAAACGAAGTGGTGGGCAAGTTCTCCGGCATCCCGGTGAACAAATACAAGGTCATCGCTTACGCCCTGGCGGGCCTGATGGCCGGCGTGGTGGCGGTGTTTAACGTGGCCAATATCTGCGGCGCTTCCGCCACCATGGGCAACTTCTTTGAAATGACGTGCATGATCGCCATGTATGTGGGCGGCGTGCCGATCCGCGGCGGCTCCAAGAGCCGGTTCTACAAGCTGATTATCGGTGCCGTGACGCTGGCGTTCCTCTCCAACGGCCTCACGATCAGCCGGGTGAACAGCGCCTACTCCGAATTGATCCAGGGTGTGATCCTGCTCAGCGTGGTGTTTATGAGCAATTTCATCCAAAAGCAGGTGACTCGCTATCAGATGGCTGCCGCCGCCAAGGCCTCCGTGGCCTGAGGTGCGGATATGAAGCGACAGGCATTCAATCCTTTCCTGCCCTGCCATGAATATGTCCCGGATGGAGAGCCCCACGTGTTTGACGGCAGGCTGTACCTCTTTGGCTCCCACGACGCGTTCAACGGCGAGCGGTTTTGCCAGAATGATTACGTCTGCTGGTCCGCGCCGGTGGATGATCTGTCCGATTGGCAGTACCATGGGATAATCTACCGTAAGGAGCAGGACCCTTTGAACGACGGCACCCGGGTGCTGTATGCCCCGGATGTGGCCCAAGGGCCGGACGGGCGATATTATCTGTATTACACGTTGGATTTTCTGTGCGTCGTTTCCGTTGCGGTGGCCAGTCACCCTGCCGGACCGTATCAGTATTACGGCGCAGTGCGGGATACCGACGGCCATATCCTGGGGCAGAGAGACGGCGATGTATTCCAATACGATCCCGGCGTGCTGGTGGATCAGGACGGCACTGTGCACCTGTATTCCGGAGTAGCCTGTGAAAACGGGCCCCTGGAAAAAAAGCTAGGCGGCGTGAAGCGCGTGATGAACGCGGCGTATCATTACCAGCTGGCCCAGGATATGCTCACCGTCCTTTCCCCCGGTACGCCGGCGGCTCCCGGCGGTTCCTTGGCCCTTGGCACGCCCTACGAAGGCCACGCTTTCTTTGAGGCCAGCTCCATCCGACGAGTGGGAGAAACCTACTACTTCATTTATTCATCCGCCAACAGTCATGAACTTTGCTATGCCACCAGCGATACGCCCCAGGGGCCCTTCCAATATGGCGGCGTGCTGGTAAGCATCGGGGATATTGGCCTCAACGGCAGAAAAGAGGACTGGCAGGCGGATAATCACCTGGGCACGACCCACGGCAGTATCGTGGAAGTGCAGGGCCAATGGTACGTATTCTACCATCGGCAGTCCAACGACAATCAGCTTTCCCGCCAGGCCTGCGCGGAGAAAATCCGCTTTCTGCCGGACGGCAGCATTCCTCAGGTGGAGATCACCAGCTGCGGGCTGAATCCAGGATGGCTCAAGGGCACGGGCACTTACGAGGCGCGCATTGCCTGCAATCTATCCGGAAAAAACGGCCCCGTGCGGTATCTTCCTTATCGGTCGGCGCCTACGGGGCAGCCCTACTATACGCAGGAGGAGCCGGATAATGACAGCTTTTCCGTGCAGTACATCAAGCACATGACGAATGGCAGCTGGACGGGTTTCCGTTATTTCCAGATGGAAGGAACGAGAAAAATTGCCGTCCGCTATCGCTCCACAGGCGACGGAAAGCTGACGGTTTCTCTGACGCCTGCAGGCCTGCCCATCACCAGGATCGACGTTTCTCCCGCCTGCGAATGGCGCGAGAGCGGCAGCGCGTTCTCGCCGCTATTTGGAAAACAGGCGCTGTTTCTCCGCTACGAAGGGGAGGGCAGTCTGGACCTCATGAGCCTTACCCTTTCCTGAAAAAACCTGCCACAGACGTTCAAGCTGCGGCAGCGTTTTGTAATTTGGCAGGATTCATGCTATAATAAACAAAACAGGCACTGGTTCTGGGGCGGCGAACATGTAAGGAAGGTAAAGCATGATGAATTCATTCAGCTATGAGCCCATTACCTTTGACGACGGGCTTCCTGTCAAATTAAAGGTTCGCAGATTGGACAGGTTGCGTTTGCGCTGGCATAACTATCCGGAATTGCTGTTTGTTGTCAAAGGCAGCGTTCGGCTGTACGCACAGCAATCGGACGCCGTGCTGAAGACCGGCCAGATGATCTATATCGACAGCGGAGAAATGCACACCCTGGAGCCCACCGACGAGGATAACCTGCTGGTGGAAATGCAGCTGGACAGCAGCGCCCTGTCTCCCAGCAGGAACAGGACCCAATTATCCTTCCACCGAGAGCAGTTTTTGGAGGAAATGAGCAGAGACGCGCTGGACCTGCGGGAAATGAACCGGATGATGGCTCTGGTGGTCTATGAATATGATAAGCGGCCCAAGGGCTATGCTCAGCAGATCATTGGCTATGTGAATATGATGCTCGCCTGGCTGATCCGGTATGGTTTTCTGGTGGAGGGAGAGGAAAGCAACCAGCCCAACGATCTTTTTTATCATCGGATCAACGCCATCCTGCGCTATATGGACGAACACTATGACGAACATTTGACGCTGCAGGAGATTGCCAAGCATGAGCATATTTCCTACTATTACCTCTCCAGCAAATTTACTCACACCACCGGTATGACCTTTCGGGAACACTTGACACGAATCCGCCTGCAAAAATCCATTGCCGAATTGCAGAGCACCCGGGATTCTCTGGAAATGATCGCCGCGGCCTACGGCTTCAACAGCGCCCGGAGCTACAGCACGCTGTTCGCAAGGCAGTATGGCTGCTCCCCTGCCGCTTATCGGGAAGCATATTGGAAAAACAAACCGCTTACCACCGCCGCCGCGGGAGGAGAGTCGGCGGATTATGAGGTGATCTATGCCCTGCTCAATGATTCAGTCCAGACTGCGGCAACGCTGTCCTTCTGGCAGGAAAAGCGGGAACTGATCATCGACGCTTCCGGCCGGAACGGAACGCTGAATCACTGCTGGGCTGTCACCGCCACCTGTTCCCGGGCGGCGGACCTGCTGCGGTCGGATATCCAATCCATCGTGCGGCGAGCCAGGCAGGATATCGGATTTCGCTATCTGCGTTTTCACGGGCTGTTCAGCGACGATATGATGATCTGCAACCGGGATGGGGAAGGAAAGCTGAGATTCAATTGGATCTATGTGAATCAAATCTTTGATTTTCTTGTTGGCATCGGCTTGCATCCGTTTCTGGAATTATCCTTCATGCCCCAGGAACTGGCTTCAGGCCCCGACACCATATTCTGGTACCAGGCCAACATCACGCCGCCCCGGGATATGGGAGAATGGGCGGAGCTGGTTTATCGACTGATCCGCCACTGCGTAGAACGGTACGGCAATCAAGAGGTGAACCAATGGAAGGTAGAGGTATGGACCCAGCCCGATTATCAGGGCTATTTCTGGACCGGCACCATGGAGGATTATTTTGCCCTTTACCGTGCCAGCGCGGAGGCCGTCAAGCGCGCCTGCCCGGAAATCCAGGTGGGCGGCCCCGGCATCACCTCCATCGAATATGAAAAGAGCGATTGGATCGGCCGCTTTACCGCTTATTGCCGGGAGCAGCGGGTTCCCCTGGATTTTATTACGTTCCACGTGTATACCGACCGGCGGGCTTATTCCTCCAGGGGCGGCGAAATGGTGCCCCGGTGGCAGCCCAACGCACGATTGCTGCAGGAAATGGAAAAAGACGTGATCCGGACCCATATTGCGTCCTCTCACGGCGCCGTGCGTCATTTTCACGTCACGGAATGGAACTTGTCCGCCCGATATGTCTTTTGCGTCCGGGATACGGCGTTTATGGCCCCCTACGTTATCCACACGTTGCTGACCTGCGACGAGCTGGTGGATTCAATGGCATTTTGGACGCTGAGCGATCTACTGGATGAGATCAAAACGCCTGTAACGGGCTTTCATGGAGGGATGGGGCTGTTCCATTCCCCAGGTATTCCCAAGCCATCGTATCTGGCGCTGACGTTGATGAGCAAGCTGGGGGATCAGGTGGTGGCCAAAGGGGACGGATGGATCATCACGCGGCAGGGAGAATTGATCCAAATTTTACTGTATCATTTGGTGTTTCTGGATCAATTGGCCCAGCAAGCCACCGATTTTACCAGCGAATTCACCGGCAACGTTTACTCCCTGTTTGAAGAAAAGCCCATGATCCATTATGCCATTACCATGAAAAACATGAAGAACAGCTATCGCTTGGATCGCTACGAAATCAATCGGAAAAACGGCAGCGCGTATGATACATGGTCAGCCATGGGCGCAGTGAAGGATCTGCGCAAGGAAGAAATATCGTATTTGGTCGCCACGTCGGTTCCCAAAATCTCTTCGGGCGAAGTCACCGCCAACGAGGGGAAAATTCACATCGACGCCATCCTGCCGCCCCATGGGTGCCAGCTGATCATCCTGGAGCCGAATTAATCCCCCAGCCATTTCCATGGAAAACCTATGGCTGAAAAGCATCCAGGGCGCGGAAGGTCATGCCTTTTCTCCGTCATTTTTCATCAGGCGGATATCCCGGCCCAGGAAGGCGATGGATTCGCCGGTGCGCTTGTCCAGCAGCCGGGAAGACACCCTTTCCGTATAATAGTCTCCATGTAAGGTATAATGAATGCCGTTTTCAATGATTTCTTTTTTCAGATTCATCATGGTGATGACCTCCTCTTTCAGATTAGATTTGTATGATAACCTTACCGAAAGAGGCGCAATACAGCTCGTTTTCCGTACCCCAACCCGTACCCCAACCCGTACCCCAACCGGGGTTATACGCGGTTGTTTTTCGTTGTTCGTGATTGTCAGAAAACCCTTGAAAAATCTACGTTTTTGGCTTTCGTTGATTCAAGAAAACAGCCCCATTTTCTCTTCGAGTCCTGTTGCGACCATTGTTCAAGAAGAAGTCAGTAGATGGCTTCTTCTTTTTTCTTCTTCTTTCCGGGAAAAAGGAAGAGTCTCCTGAGTCTGTATGTACGGCCCTGCGTCCACAAACATCTTCTTTACCCAGCCATGCCCTATATTCCCCGGGTTGCTTGCACTCCGTACAATCGGTACAACACCTAAACTCTTCTTCGCCCTTAACCTCGTTTTGATGAAATCATATATGATCTGCTCAAATGATGTTAATTCGTCAAAGTATAAAAACTGAATCTCAATGCCTGAGTACCGGAACCTGTCCCCTTCGTTCTCGCAATGGCGAAATAAAATCTCGCTCCCGTTTACTAACCGAAACTTGTAATCACTCGCTATATATTTCGCTAACTTGTCAGGATAGCTCGCGTTCGCTTCCTTGATGTCCGTGTCCTTTAATTCTTGGTAAGTCCGCCGAAATATGCACGCCGTCGTCCCTGGATATTTTAAGCAACGGAAAAATGCATCCATTACCAACGCTTTCGTTTTCCCGCCACCAGCCGCTCCGCCATATAAGATCTCATTCGCGTTCGATGCGTGAAATAACGCTTGCTTCGGCGTCGGTTTGTAGTTGATCACCACTGCCATCCCATCACCTCAAAAAATCCGGGAGTGGGTAGAGGACGGAGTGCGGAGGCTATCGGTTAAAGGGGCGGAGCGCGGCGGAGTCCCGCCCCACGATTCGCCCCCCGGGTCCCTTCTTGGGGTACCCTCCCCCCGGTTCCGCTATCCACTGCCTGCCCTCCGCTGCCCTGCCGGCGCCCTGCACTATTTCCCCTGGCCGTCCCTGCGCCTGGCCGCCGCTGGTGCAGTACTCTTCGCAAAAGAATCATTTTGCGAATAGTATTTGTGTATGATATGGTCAATTCCATGTATCCCACGGCTAAAACCACGTTTTCTGCATGATCATTCACGTTTTTTGGTATCAGCCTATGATGCCGGATTCATAAAGCGCTATCTGTATCACGGGCATAGGAATCTGTCAATGACAGAATCCCCTCACAAACACAACCTCTCGTACCCGCGGCGAATAATCTGAGCCATTAAATTCCGTCTGGCAGCAAGGAAATCCATATATTCCATGTTCTCAAACCCTTCCGGAAGCGCATTATCAGCGCATGTCTTCCGATACTCTTCCTCACCCAGCTTTTTCCGGAACTCTCCAACATACTCCGCAGGGGCTCTATCTGAAATATAATCGTTTATTTTATAACCCAGATAGGTATAATTTGCCACCTGATTGCGATCCCGGTCATCCTTGAAGCCCTGGTCTTCCAAATAATGCTTCGGGAATATATGATGGCAATCGATTGCTTTCTTGTCACCATTTGCACCTGGAATCAGATACTTAGACAGGATAGAATCCGTTGAATATGTAAAAGCCGGGGATTATGTTTCTGCGGGTACAGGGTATTTGATCTCAGGCGATGCGAACTATGCCACCTGGCAATCCAAAACCGTTGTGACGAGCGTCACAAGATCGAACACGCGGAATTTTGTATATGCCGTCAATGGGAATATATCCAACCTGGATACCATCCTGGGGAGCCTTGTCACAGATGTATCTACGTCAACCATCTACTACCTGGGCCACACGTAAGGAGGGCAGCATGGAAGTGAACGACGGAAAAGGCCTGTTTGACAAGATCGGCATTATCGACGAAATGTCGCGGAAGATGGAAGCGCTGGCGGACGCAAAGGGCGTGCTCCGCTGCGGCCTGATCTGGGACATCGCCGGGATGCTGCACGCCCTGAAGGATGGCCTGAAGAAAGAGGACGAAGCCACGGCCCGGAAAATTGATGAGCTGAAACGAATAGCTGAGGAGGCGAACAAGTAATGGCACAGTTTGCATATATGTACAACGTCGAGCTGACAAAGGGCCCCGCCATTGTGCAACTTGGTCAGCTTTACGCCGGTGATGTTCAGGCTACGAAAATTGGTGCAATCGTCACAAACGACGGTTCTCCCGTCAACCTGGGCGGTTCCTGCCGTGGAATCGTAAACCTGGCGAACGGCACATCAACCCAGGTAGATGGCACCGTCAACGGGAACACATGCTATATTAGCCTGCCGTCTACCGTCTACACCGTGCCCGGCCCCATCGAAATCTATGTTTCCAGCATATCCGTCGGGCAAAGCACGACTCTGGTTTCTGCATTCGGCAATATCCGCAGGACGCAGATCTCCTGATAATAAATCAAAGCATAAGGGGGTATTTATATGACCGTAGAAGCACGTCTGACCTGTGGGGGAGTCTGCAAAACCGTCCCTCTGACCCAGTATGACGAAGGGCAGAAAATCCATCTGTCGGGGGTGGATCTTCCTGCGTCCTACCTTGCGGAGTTTTCAAACAGCGAAACGGGGCCAGCACCGCAGATCACCCAGACTACGGATACTATTACAGTTCCGAAAGAATACTTGGAAAGCGGCGATCCGGTGTATGTCTGGATCGTGGTAGTTGGGCAGGACGAGCGCACCACGCGCTATGAGATCATCGTACCCGTTCGTGGGCGCGGTGAGCCTGACGATTATACGCCCACCCCGGAGGAGCAGACCGCTATCGAAGCGGCTATTGCGGCATTGAATGAAGCCGTGACGGCGGCGGGCGTGGCTATCGAGCATTATCCCCGGATCACGGACGGCGTGTGGCAGGTGTGGGATGTTTCGTCTGGCGAGTGGATCAGCACCGAAGTCCCCGCGCAAGGGCCCCAGGGTGAAACCGGGGCAACTGGCGCGACGGGCGCTACTGGCGCGACAGGAAACGGCATCGCATCCGCTGTTTTGAATAATGACTATACCCTGACGCTGACATTCACCAACGGGCAGACTTACACCACCCCCTCCATCCGTGGCGCACAAGGGCCTACAGGTGCGACTGGCGCGACTGGTGCAACCGGGGCTACCCCTGCGTTCTCCATTGGTACGGTCACAACCGGCGCGGCTGGCAGCTCTGCGTCCGCTACGATCACCGGCACACCGGAAGCCCCTGCTCTCAATCTGACCATCCCGCGTGGCGATCCTGGCGAAGTAACGCAGGATGAGTTTGATGATTTAAAGAGCGCAATTGAGCATAAAACAGCAAAAGATGGTTGCGCTTCAACAAATATTTTTGATGAAAACAATTCCAATAACATTTATCTTGGTAAATGGTGGGTAATGAGCAATGGTAAAATCACCATTGCCCGTTCAGACGGTTGATTATCTTTTCACAACCGCACAACCGGAACTGTCAAGAAGCGGATACCATTACGGATTTACGTTCTTAAAAACAAGCGGATCGTGGGGAGTGGTATCAGCATACACAAGCGGTATTATTAACGAATACACAACAACGCTGACAGAGGATGAAAACGATAACACTTTGCTTCATTTCCAATGCAACGGAATCAATGGAGATATGATTCGGAAACTGATGCCCATATGTGTGGAACAGAACTCAGCAAGACGAGATTCAACAGCGTATTATTCTGACAAGGGAATAGATTTCAAATTCAGCGAGGAACTTCCAAATAATGCTGTTATAAGAATTTTGATTCAGTTTTAAAGTGACCTTTAAATCACTACTGATAACTACCAGTGTATACATTTCTGAAAGAAAAAGGGGGTGATGCTATGCAGCCAACGACTACAGCGGGAATCAATCCGTATTCGTCGCCTCAGTAGCATCGCCCCGGAAAGGGGCTAAAATGTACGCGATAATTGGAATGATTGTTGGGCTGCTCATACATTATTTCATCGTGAAGCCGTTAGAGAGAAAGCGGATACGTGAAGAATGCATCCGGGACGGGCTTGCCCCAAAATAAAAAAGACGGGGCTACCGTCAGTAGCCCTTCTCCTTTAGCCAATCGTCAAGCGCTTTCTGGATGCACCATGAGCGGGGCCGTTCTTCCTTCTCCATGTATTCTTCCAGGCGCTTGATGATTGACGGAGGTAGCGTGATGTTGAACTTCTGGTAGCCGCCAGTTTCTTCAACACCGCGTAGTGATCTGCCACCATTGATACCCACTCGTATCACCTCCTGCGTACAGGATAGTGACTTAAAGAAGGTTTGTCAATGGAGAGCGGAAACCATTGATGTATAAGGCTCCGTATTGATGCGGAACTTTGAGAGTGACCTTTAACTCACAACGGGGGTGATGCCTATGGTCAAAGCCGCTGACCTGATCAGCCTTTGGTGGACGGCGATCAATGACCGATGGGGCTACATCTGGGGCCGCTA